>Ga0207667_10012044_pt1 | contig 10004 bp, 16 predicted proteins | sample KBSCornC52_FD_184301 | JGI IMG/M metagenome (GOLD analysis project Ga0207667, IMG submission 184301) | Corn rhizosphere microbial communities from Kellogg Biological Station, Michigan, USA - KBS Corn C5-2 (SPAdes) (version 2) | ecosystem: Host-associated > Plants > Roots > Rhizosphere > Soil ... | reverse complement strand
TACCAATCCCCGAGCGCATGAACCTCGAGTCAGCTCCCTATCACCTTTTCGAAGGTGACACGCTGATCCGTGCATAGATCACGGGCGTGTCCCTTCAACGTACGTTCGTCGCGGCATGCCGACGCACCGATGATGTCCGCTCCGGAGAGCGTCGAGCGGCCTGAACGGGCGACGCGTGCCGTCCACCCGTCCAGGCGCGCCGCGACGGCATCGTCGGGCGGTGGTCGGCCAGTTTCGGTCGTTCGACGCCGTCGCTCAGATCGTCGACAATTGGTGTCCCCGACATCGAGATTCCTTTTACGCCATGCGCAGATTACAGGCATCGCGCTTCTATATTGCGGGCAACTCCGCGGAGCCAGTCTTCATACTGGACGGTGCAGTCTCCGAGTGGCTCTTCGCGTCGGGATTCTGGAATCGAATCAACAACTCGTTGGGCACGATGTTCGGACAATTCGAAGAGAATGAGGCTGAGTCCACGGTTCTTTTACAAATTGCGTCCGAGTTAGAGTCCTGCGTTCGGGCGCTTCAATCGCAGTGTGAAGACACGGTGTGTTTCGTTTGCGGTTGGTCCCCTGCTGGAGACGCCCACACTGTTAAGGTTCAGCGGACGGATCTTGTCTCGCAACTGGTCATGCTACGAAGCCTCCTTGCTTCGGCTGCTGCCAACAGGGACGTTCTTGAATTCAGCCTTTGACTGCGGCCTGCTATCGAAATGGGCGAGCCACGGCCATGAACGGACGATCGAGGGTGCGTGCCACTTCCATCAATATCGGCACAGTTCAACCAGTCACGCAGTAAACAAGGAGCGAACATCGGCAGCGATGCGATCGAGATCGCCCGCTTCGAGTCTTATTACCGCCGTGAGGGAGGTTTCGCCCGAATCTGCGTACATTTTTACGACCAATGTTACGTTTCCCAGCGAGGTCATCGTTGCGGCCAAAGACAACTCGCCATCAATGGCGTTCCAGTTCTTCTGCCCGTTCCACCCAGTCCAATATGCCGCCATATCGTCGAAGAGCGCAGTGGGCGGCCCATTGAAATATGTGGACGCGATGACCTCGCCGTTGAAGGGGGCCCCTGAGATCCTTGCCACGAAGCGAATTTCGTCTGCGTGACGACTAAGCACAACGAAGCTCAGTGTCGCTCGGGATTCGCAAGATTTGATTTCGACCATATCTGCTTTGCTGTCTAGAAGTTCCTCACCCTAGCATATTGAACGGCGGCTTTTGGAACATCCGAAGGTCGCTTGTGGGTCGCGTGGTATCGCTCGACACCAACGGAGGTCGAGCCGCCGATGCGGTTTGCACGAGGCAGTGCACGGCCAGTTGCAGTCAGTCAACGCAGTTGCCTAGATTGTGGACAATCGACGTCGGAAGTGCGCGGACCAGCGATTAGTCGCAATCGGCTATCAAGCGACTTTCGAGTAGCAGGCTCAGTTTCTTGAGGCTAATCGAAAAGGGTCGACAGCCCACATTTTGCTGGCGTGCAAAAGCGGGTGCGAAAGATCGAGCCACTCGGCAAGCGGTGTCAGGCAGATACCGGGCCGGATCGAACCTCCGAACGACTCCGAAACGAACGGCGCATCATCTTCCGGGCACGAACGACCTGGACGATATGTGTGATGCCGCGCGGGCGGGGATGATTAGACGCCCACATGGGCTCTCCCATTTTCAGCCCGATCGTGGCGCATCGCGGGAGGCTGTGGGCGGTGATAGCCGGCCCCGCAAGAATGAATCCCGTTCGAGTCACAATCTCGTGGATGATCCGATCCGACCACGTCTGCACAGACTGCATGTCGGCGGCGCCGAACACTGCGCGGCCAGCCGAACCGTTTTCCGCTTGCATGGCTTTTGTGAGAAGCAACCCAGTCCATCCCGAGCAGTCGATGACCGGAGGGTTCGCCGATAGCCCTTCAGCTTTCACGCCCCGCTGGTATCCGGTGCGACCTGTATAAAGCTGCACAAGCCGCCACATCGTCGTCTCGGCCGTCTCGAATATCATGGGCGAATTCCTGTGTCCAGATCGGTTGTCCATGGGAATTATGCACCGGCGGCCGCATGTGCATCGATTGGTCGCTAGCTCAACAGGCGTCGATCGCGGCAGGCACAGAGCGGCCAGTTTCGGACATTCGCCCGCTTGAGCGGGATCGTCGACAACATGGCCGAGGCCGTCAACGTTCAGTTGACCAATCAAGCGGCTGACGCATCCGATTTACGCGAAGACCGGCTCATCAAACTAGGCATGAATACTCATGTCCGAATGTGGCCAGAATCCCTTCCGGGTTTCGTTTAAAGTCTGGCCATGAGCCTCGATCCAGACACCTGTTACCAAACATTGCTTTCGCGAGACCGTCGTTTCGACGGTTGGTTTTTTGTCGGCGTGTCTTCGACGGGGATCTACTGCCGGCCGGTCTGTCCCGTCCGGACACCAAAGCGCCAGAACTGTCACTTCTTCCCGAACGCCGCCGCCGCCGAAAAGGCCGGCTTCCGCCCGTGCCTGCGCTGCCGGCCCGAGCTGGCGCCTGGCAACGGCCTCCTAGATGTGTCCGCCCGACTGGCGCGGGCAGCTGCGACGCTTATCGAAGAAGGCTTCTTGAACACCGCGAGCCTCGCGGAACTGGCCGCTCGTGTTGGCGTTACCGACCGGCACCTCCGGCGGATCTTCGACGCCGAATATGGAGTATCGATGATTGAGTTCGCGCAAACACAAAGGTTGCTGATGGCCAAGCGCTTGCTGACGGACACGCGCCTGCCCATCACCACGGTCGCATTGACAGCAGGATTCGGGAGCGTCAGGCGGTTCAACGACGTCTTTCTCAAACGGTACAGTCTGAATCCGCTTCGGTTCCGAAAGGGAACAGATGCGACCCGAGCGGAAACCATGACCTTTGCGCTCGGTTACCGACCACCCTTTTCCTGGTCTGGTGTGCTTGCCTTCCTAGCGCATCGACGCATCAGCGGTGTCGAACACGTTGGAGACGATGCGTACGTACGAGCCGTTGAATTGAATCGAAGCGGCCAGGACGTCGTCGGCTGGATCAGCGTGACGCATGCACCACGGCGATACGCCATTGACGTTACGGTTCCGATGTCCCTAACGCCTGTGGTTGCGGAAGTTCTCGGGCGCATTCGACGTCTGTTTGACCTGGCCTCCCGTCCGGATCTAATCGACATGCATCTGGGCGATCTTGCTGCCGAGTTACCGGGTATGCGGGTGCCGGGCACGTTCGATGGTTTCGAGGTTGCGGCGCGAGCCATCGTCGGGCAGCAAATCTCGGTGCCGAACGCGCGAGCGATCCTGTCGCGCATTGCAGAACGTTTCGGGACGAAGATCGCGGCGCCCTTCGAGTTGACCACGACGTTTCCCTCCGCAACGGTTTTCTCTGGCTTGCCGGCCGCCGCGCTACAGGAAACCGGCATCACTCGCATCCGTGCAGAAGCGATCATTGCAGTCGCGAAGGAGGTGTCGTCGGGCCGCATTGCTCTGGAACCGTTGGCACCTCTGGAAGAGACGCTCGCCGCGCTGCGGCGTATCCGCGGGATTGGTGAATGGACGGTCCAGTACATCGCCATGCGCTCGCTTGCCTGGCCAAATGCATTTCCCGAGGGCGACGCAGTGTTGAAAAAGCAGCTCGGCTATTCGAGCGCATCGGCACTCAGTCAACATGCCAACAGATGGCAACCATGGCGGGCTTATGCAACGCTGCACGTGTGGCGCCAGTACGAAGCACAACGCCAATGACGCCGGGCCATCTGATTCCGAGTCCGCTGGACGATATCGTCTTGCGTGCTGAGGACGACTTTTTGACGGGCCTGTTCTTCATCGACCAAAAATACTTTCCCTCGATTCCATTTGCACGACGGCAACACGCAGTGGCTCCGCTGATCCAACAGGCGCAAGAGAAACTCGCGGAGTTTTTTGCTGGTGAACGACGCGTGTTCACCATTCCGTTCCGCCTGCGCGGTACGCCCTTTCAGCGGCGAGTCTGGACGGAACTCGCTGCAGTTCCGTAGGGACGGTAGTTTCCTACGGGACGATAGCAAGTCGCATGGGTTTGGGCCGCGGCTACGCGCGCGCAGTCGGCAACGCTACCAGCCGAAATCCGCTTTACGTGATCGTTCCCTGCCACCGTGTCGTCTCGGCCGCTGGCGACCTCACCGGCTACGCCGGAGGCATCGATCGCAAACAGGCTCTCCGTACGCTTAAAAAGCCCGCAGATGCGTCCGCGGTCGTTGATCTACTGGATTTACATCTTCCACTATGAACCTTATCGAACTCTTCGCACTGGCAGCGATCTGGGGCTCATCTTTTCTGTTCATGCGTGTGGCCACTCCCGAATTCGGACCGATTGCTTTGATCACGCTGCGCGTCGGGATCGCGGCACTCGTTTTGACACCGGTGCTTCGATCCGCAGATGCGCGTAGCCAGTTTCGATCCAAGGTGTGGCCGTTGTTTGTCGTCGGCGTAACCAACTCTGCCGTACCATTTTGCCTGCTTGCCTATTCGACCCTCTACGTCGACGCTGGCTTTGATTCGATTCTGAATGCGACGACGCCACTTTGGGCCGCCCTAATCGCGGTGGCTGGATTCCAGGTGTCGATGGGCCGCAGCCAGGTTGCCGGGTTGGCGCTCGGCCTTGTCGGCGTTGTAGTGTTGGTGTGGGACACACTCGACGCAGGCGCGGGCGGTGTCCCGCTGGCGATTGGCGCGGCGCTACTCGCCACATTGTCCTACGGATTTGCGGTCAATTATTCAAAACGCCATTTGGCCGGCGTGAAACCGTTCGTTGTGGCCTTCGGCAGCCAATTCTTTGCTTCGGCCGTGCTGGTGCCGCTGGCGCTGTTTTTCTGGCCGAAGCACTCCATTGCGCCGGCGACCTGGGCATGCGTCGCTGCACTGGGCGTAGTCTGCACGGGCTTTGCGTACGTCCTGTTTTTCAGGCTCGTCGAGCACGTCGGTGCAGCCTATGCAGCGTCCGTAACGTTTCTCATCCCCATCTTCGGAATGATATGGGGCGCGGCTTTCCTCGGTGAGAAGGTCACGTCGATGATGATCGTCGGATGCACGATCATCCTTTTCGGGACGGCTCTGGCAAGCGGAAAGCTGAGGTGGTTGCTGCCCCGCAGGGCATGAACGTCCGCTTTCGAGAAAAGCGAGAGGCAGTTCCGGGTCGAGCCGCGTCAGTCCGCTCTTCGAACTCATCGCTCGAAAGCGGTCACTGGAATTCAGCGGCCGGGAAGCCGCCAGTCGGCCGTGCGTGCTCCCGACCGAAGGGGACAGTCGAATGTCTCAGAAGCGGACGTTCGTCTCACTCGAATGCACGCTGTATCTGGTTGATTAGGGCCGCGAGTTCTGGCTTATCATCCCACATGTCAAATTCCCGAGTCGCAATCAGTCCCATCGTAAGCGGTCCCTGTTTAGGCTCCGACGGCTCACCGGAAATTTGAGCGCGGCACCACGTCAGTTGACGGTGAATGCTCTGTACGTTCGGCCACGTTGAAGTCAGCATGGGTTCGATGTCCGACAATGCTTTATCGATCTTGAATAGCAGTTCGGTGTTTTGTAGTTGCATTACGTGGTCGTCTATCTCATTCGTCGTCTGCTGATGAATGCCTCCGCGCAATCGTCCATTGATACCGCTCGACGAGTTTTTCGGCAGCGGAGAACGCCCGCGCACGCCATAATTTTTCGGCAGCCTCAATGCGAACGTCCTCGCGTTCTAGCGCATCCGCCGCCCAGTGCGCGCGAACGGCGCCGACAGGAAGATCGTCGGTTTCTGACGCAATCGCACAAAACAATAGAAACTCTGGTTCGTTTTTAACCTTGGTCCAATATGCCAATGGAAGCATGACCCGAGCTGCTTCGATGACGCCAAGACGACCTTCAAGCAAGTCCAGCGCTCTAGCACGAATCTTTCGACAGTGCTTGCGCCAGAGCTCTTCGTTCCTGACTCCAGGAGGAATCTTCATCGTTCAATGAATCACGTTTGCTGACGCCAAGTCGCGGCTTTCCAGTCGAGCAGCAGTTCAGCGACGCGCTTGGAATGTTCCGGATTCGCGTTTAGGCCCATACGATCAGTCGCAACGCCGTCGAGGTATACCGCGATGGGTGACGCGTCCATCCCCTCCTGCAGCAATGTGAAAACCGTCGGCAAATACATTTGATATTCATCGCGTGCTGCCGGACTGGTTGCGACGCCAATTGGGTCCCAGAGATAGTACAGAACTTCATCCACTCGCCGGTATAGCTCCAACTCCGTATCGGATAATTTCCGCCCCATCGCACCTTTCCTTTTTTGAGTGCCCGGCCGTCGACAGACTTGTACGGCAATTGTCCCCGATCTAGGCAACGTCGTCGATCGAGCGTTCTTGGCCGACAGTGACCCGAACAGGACATTTGTGGTCCCTACTTTGCCGGGTCTATCCATCCCGGGCGAAGTCCGCGAACGTGTTCTGCTCCTACCTGCTCGATCGATTCTGCATAGCCTAGATCGGCCTCAATCTCGCCGACGCAACCCCAGCAGTCACCGCCACAGTTCATCGACAAGGGGGCGTCGGGCTGATCAAGTGCTCGTCCACATATCCGGCATTTCATCGCTCGGCTTCCAGAGTGTGCATTGGCCGATTGTCAGCGATTTACGCAGGTATGTCGAACGGCCGGTTGTGTTTAGGGTTGTAGGACGCCCGCCCGCCGACGTCTGCGCGAGCTCACGTGCCAACAGACTAGGGCGGGCGTCCTACAACCCTAAACATACGACGCCGTCGCGCCGCTGCTGTGGGCACGACGACCTTCGGGCGGCAAATCTCGACCCATATGAGACCTTCAGCTTTCTGGAAAGCAGACGCTGCGATAGCCAGGGAGCTGAGTTCTTAGCCGCCCAGGCTGACGAGAGCGTCGCGTGAAAAATCGTGTTGCTTGAGAGCCGGGCGGATAGCCTTGATTAGCAGCTCCGGGGCAACACTCTTCATGTAGATTGACGCCTGGCGACCGCCAAGCGTCACTTCATCTCCGTCAAGCTCCCCGGAATTCGTTTGCTTCGCTATGACTCCCAGTTCGTCCTCAAGTTCGTGTAGTCGCGTCAAGTCAACGCTGCCGTAATCCATAACGATTACAACTTGAGCGCTCTTGGCCAGACTGTCTGCCCATGTCGGGTTTGCGAAAATGAGAAGTACGAAGGGCAGACAACAGGGGATCAGCACGAGACGTTTCATGGATTTTCGAGTGCCTTTTAACGTAAGCTGCCAATCAGTAATTACTCACGCGACAATCTAATGTCGGCATCTGCGTAACCACCACCTTGTTCGTCCCCAAGCACACGATGAGCACACTCAAGCCATTCTGGAAATACGGCTGCATCCATAGGATCGCCCCGCCCCCTCGATTTATCCCACAAGGCAAGATTGCCGAGAAGCCCTCCTAATTCATCGGGCTTGCCAAGCCGCGTCCACTGAAGCTCCAGAAATTCGAACATGACGAGATACGCTTGGCGAAGCGTAACGGACGTTTCCATTGACGGCTTTTCCATTTTCCACGGCCTAGTTCAAAACGGGAAGTCTACCTCGACTGACGGGTTGTGGCCTGACTCTATTTGATGCCGTTGCATCAGATCGCTCCCCGAAAACGCGTTTCGCGCTATTCCGAAATGGAGATTCGCGTCGATCTAGCGGGATCCTATCCAATAAGCGAGCCATCCGCATGGCCCCCACCGTTCTATTAAGTCTTGTTTTCTGGTGAGGTACACGGTTGTCCCGTGATTGTTGTAAGGGATTACCTTTCCATTTTGGAAATCCGGAAATCGAGGCGCAGTCAAGATGTTTTGATCGTAGCTCTCTACGCTCCAAGCTTGGCCGGCGATAACAATCAGCAAGCTGGCGAAGTAAAGGGGCGATACCTGTGTCTTCCTTGGGGTGTTCATCGACATCCTATCGTGTCTTCAAATGCAATGCCATAACAGTAGGAACATTGTCTGGATTGTCGACCATCCTTTCAGCGCTGTCGAATGTCCGGAACTGGGCCAACACGAGCCGTTGCCGACTCGATAGTCGCCCGCGCAACCGCCTCGACGATATCTTCAGTCGTAAGCCGTGGGGCGGCGGATGCATCTTTTGGTGCCGGCAAGCCGGTCTACGCACAGTCGCGAGCTTGAGATATTCGAGTGTCATGCTCATGCGCGGCAGATCCTGTGGGACATGCCGCGACCCTTGGAAGCCGTTGCGCTCCCCCTGCTTACCCGCCTCGCCTCTCCCGCGGTGCCGACTTGCCCGCTGGTTTGCTCCACATCTGTGATGTCGCCGATTTGACCGCCGACCTTCAGCGCTCAGCCCCCCCCCGGGGATGCCCCTGAATCCCGAACTGTTGTCGGCGTTGTTGAACATTACGCACTAACTCCTTCGATTTTGAAGATCGTATCGATCTGAGCGGACACGCGGTGGTCGACGAAAGCGTGCTGGAACAGCGCGCTGCCGACAGTGAAGCCCCAGGTGTTTGCATGAATCATCGCCTTCACACGCGGTTCCCGGTCGATGCTGCCCGCGGCAATGACAGGCACGTCCACGGCCTCGACGACGCGCCTCGTCAGCTCGGCCGGATCGCCCTCGCCGGCAAAGCGATACGCAAGCAGGTCAAGGCCGTGCACGCCGGGCATCGATGCGATACGGCGCGCGTCCTCGACGATCTCATCCATTGTCCCTTCGAGCACGGTCGGATGGCCGACGGTGCGGCCCGCGAAGGGGAAATACCGCACCTGCGAGCCGCGCAGCAGCGGCAGCGCGTCTTCAACGTGGCGGCCTCCGAGCAGGTAATCGACGCCGATCTCGAGCGCGGCCCGGATCGATTCCAGTTCGGCCTCGCGGCTGGTTGCCACGACTTCGAGCATGACCTTGCGGCCATCGGCACCGATGCGCTGCGCAAGTTGCTTCAGCGCCGCGATGGGCAAGCCGACGTCCTTGAAGCCGACGTAGCGAACCGGGCTGTCGCGAAGACCGTCGTAAGTGGCGAGCGCGTCGGCGACGGTCGCGTCGTTTTCAGTCAACATCAGAATGAAGTGAGACACATCAGGCTCCGGTAATGAATGGGTGGTCCGCGCGCGGACAGACGAACTGGTGGGCGGTTTGGAGGGCAACCCGTAGGCTCGCCGGATCGGCAATGCCCTTTCCTGCAATATCGAAGGCGGTGCCATGGTCGGGGCTCGTGCGCACGAAAGGCAGGCCCACGGTGATGTTCACACCGTCCTCCACTCCGGCGAGCTTGACCGGTATCAGGCCTTGGTCGTGATATTGCGCGACGACGATGTCGAAGCGGCCGCGGCGGGCGTTCATGAACACGGTATCCCCAGGCCACGGGCCGCTAGCGGCGATGCCTTCACTCTGCGCAAGGGCGATCGCGGGCGCGATGATGTCGAGATCCTCGCGGCCGAAGAGGCCCCCTTCGCCCGCGTGTGGATTCAGGCCCGCAACGGCCACGCGGGGACATTCGATCCCGAGGTCTCGCATTGCGCGATACGCGAGCCGGATGATGCGCAGTTCGCTCTCGACGGACAACTGGGCGATCGCCTGCAGCATCGAGCAGTGAACCGTGACGAGGATCGTACGCAGCGTTGGATTGACGAGCATCATCGCGTAATCGCGGGTACCCGAAAGATCCGCGAGCATCTCGGTGTGACCCGGATAGGGCACGTGCGCGGCGGCGAGCGCTTCCTTGTGGATCGGCGCCGTGCAGATGCCGGCGATTTCGCCCCGCACAGCAAGATCGATTGCGGTATGGATCGCGTCGAATGCGGCCTGTCCGGCAGCGGCATTGACCGCGCCGACCGGCAAGTCGGGGGGGAGCGCGTTCGATCCAGGCGCTCGCAAGACCTCGAGCACGCCCGGCCGCGGTGTGATTTGAGCGACCGAGCCGGCCTCGCGTATATCCAGCTCCAGGCGCAGCGCGGCGGCCTGCCGTCGTAACACGCCCACGTCGCCGATCACGAACGACGGGTGCTCGGCGATGAACGCCGCATCGGC
>Ga0207667_10012043_pt1 | contig 10004 bp, 21 predicted proteins | sample KBSCornC52_FD_184301 | JGI IMG/M metagenome (GOLD analysis project Ga0207667, IMG submission 184301) | Corn rhizosphere microbial communities from Kellogg Biological Station, Michigan, USA - KBS Corn C5-2 (SPAdes) (version 2) | ecosystem: Host-associated > Plants > Roots > Rhizosphere > Soil ... | reverse complement strand
GTTTTTGACGCGCGAACAATTAGTTGCTGGGCCATACCTAGAACTGTTCGCGCGTCAAAAACGCCCCGGCTGGACTGTATGGGGCAATCAAACCGACAAGTTCGCGGAGGAGGTCGCATGACGCTCCATCGCTGGGTTTTGCATCATCGCGTTCCTGATTACCTCCGTCTAGGTTGGATGGCCCTGCCGTCGCTTGAGGGCACGCATCACGGCCGATGGTCGGTTCATTGTGTCTGGCTTTGCAACTGCAATGTGCCGGAGCCTATATGACAGATTCCGCACATACTCCCGATTTGAGCGCCTATCCCCGCGTTCACGACTGCATCTATAGTTGGTGCAAGGAACGCAGACCGGAATGCGACAAGTGCGACTTCATTGTGCAAGCAGCTCGGGAAGCGGCTGATCGGGTATTCGAGAAGGCGTTTCGCTCACCTCCTCCCCGAGGCACCGGGACATGACGAAGGGGCTGTCCAAAACGCGCATGGTTCCTCGACGGGGATTGTCACGGATCGAAGCCGCGCAATATTTGGGCATTTCAACCAGCAAGTTTGACGAGATGCGCGCCCATGGCCGCATCCCATCGCCCCGCGTGCTGGACGCACGGAAGCTGTGGGACGTGATTGAATTGGATATGGCTTTCGAGGCCCTTCCCCGTGAAGATGCCCCCAGAATGGGCACCGGATGGGAGGATATATGAAATACGTCAAATCCTTTACCGACAGGCACGGACATCGACGGCATTATTTCCGGCGCGGCGGCAAGACACTTGGACCGCTGCCGGGCGCGTTCGGTTCGGACGAGTTCAAGACGGCTTATGAGGCTTTCCTGAATAACCGGCCGGCGTCGGCCAGCAAGACAAAGCCTGGATCACTCGGACGCCTGATCACGAGCTATTACAATTCTGTAGAGTTCTCGAACCTCGCCCCGAACACGCAGCGGCTTTACAAATTCGCCCTTGAGCCCCTTGCCGCTCAGTATGGCAACCGGCCATCTGAGACAATGGACCAGCAGGCGGTTCGGACCATTATTGAGCGGATCGGCGGAGATGACGGCAAGCGCAAGAAAGGCATGGCGAACATCACCCGCGCCGTGCTGCGCCTGCTCATGCAGTTTGCGATCAGCAAGGGTATCCGTAAGGATAACCCGGTTATCGGTCTTCCGCGCTACAAAGGTGGCACATACCACACTTGGACCGAGGATGAGATTTCGCAGTTTGAAGCCAGATGGCCGCTAGGAACGCGAGAGAGGCTCGCCCATGCGCTGATCCTGTTTACCGGACAGCGTGTGTCTGATGTCGTTGGGATGACCAGGGCCGATTTGGCGCGCGGCTACATCGATGTCACGCAGGATAAGACCGGAACCGAGTTGCGGTTGCCGATTGCGCCCGAGATTTACGAGGCCGTGAAGGCTGGCCCGGCGCATGTGAAGTGGCTGTATTCCGACCGGCGCGGGAAGAAGGCAACCGCCGTCACCCTATCTTTGATGATCAAGGAAGCCGTGAAGGCGGCTGGTCTGCCATCTATCTGCAAGGCCCATGGGCTTCGTAAGTCAATGACCAGGCGACTGGCTGAGAGCGGCGCGACCGAGAAGGAAATCGGCGCGGTTTCGGGCCATAAATCACTGAAGGAAATCGAGCGTTATACGGCGGCGGCGAACCAGCCAAAGCTCGCGAGGGCCGCGCTGGAAAAGCTCAAAAAGCGAACGTAAATGGTCAACCCGAACTTAATTCGAGTGTCTACCCTTTTGCTATCCTACTGACATAAATGGACAAATCGATGTCTGAATATTTACAAGAGGTTAAGGCCAACAATAGCAAAAACAATGGCTTAGAGTGTCAACCCTCGTCCACTCGACCCGTTGATGTCGTTGGCGTTTCGGGGAAAGTGTCTACCCCACTTAGCGGGGTTTTGCAGAGCGGCGGCGTGGAAAGCAGACATGCCGATCTTGCAAGCGACGGGAAATGCCTTCTTGGGGAGGCCGCTGATCACGGCACGAACAAGAATGGAGGCTCGGCCTTGGCCGGGCGTCAGGCAGCGGATCGCCAACTGGCCATTGGAGCCGGAGTAGCGCCCGGCCCGCTCTGCAAAGCCTCTACAAAACGCCAGAAAAATATAACTGAAAATATAACTGCCTCCTCACGGAGGGTTCTCCGGTGAGCGAGCGGCTGAGCGACGAACAGCGCCGTGTTCTGAAACGCCTAGATCGACGGGGACCGGCCAGCGCTAAGGAAATGCGAACTGGCCTGCGGACGATGCTGGCCCTTGCGCGGCGTGGATTGGTTTTCGTCCCGACGACCTTTGAAAGCGTCGCCTTCCCTCAACGTGCCGTGGCGGAAATCACGAAAGACGGCCGCGCCGCCCTCTCCCGGAGCCCCCGGTCATGAGCGAGCGCGGAGGGGTGGACAACGACCGGGAGGGATTCGTCGCTGGTGATCAGAGGCTGCCGATGACGTACCGCGAGCTTGTGGACAGCTACGAGGCCGAAGAAGGCTATCCGTCCGAGAAGTGGATTGAGGCTTTCGACGCGCTGAACGGACTGGCGATCAATTGGAACGATGCGGCGGACTTCCTCGTCAATCAGCTTCCCAAGATCGCGCAGACCATATCCTGCATGCAGGTGATCGTTACTGATGCGAAAGATCATATCTTCGAAGACAAAGACATCAAGCGCATTGAATATATCACGGGAGGCTGGTCGGGCGCTGAAGACCTGATCGACGTGCTGCTAAAGCAGTTTTGGATTCGTCACTATCATTCAAAGTGGGAACGCGGCGGCTACTTCGTGTTTGAAGTCGATGTTGACCGGCTTCCGCAGCAAAACTCAGAGGCAGGATCACCAGCGAACGGCGTCAGCGAACAGAAGAGGTCATTGTCCACCCCCTCTCTCGTTCAGGGAGGGAAGTGATGGCGACTCCGCTGATGATCTCGATCGGGCTTTGGTATTGGTGCCGGCCCGGCGACTACGGCAAAGGCAATGGCGACAACAATTTCGATGCGCCAGCCGTCCAAGAAGCTTTGCGGAATTTCGTGAATGGCGGCTTGCTCGGAAAGAGCCCGCCAGGATCAGAGGTCGAATACTTTCCCACGGAAGCGCTTGGAGTGTGGGTCGACGGACTCTGCGCCGTGCATTGGCCCGTTCAGCAGTGGGTTTTGCCAAAGTAGCACATGCGCGTCGAATGCTTATATTTTTGAACTACTTAGTCAATCATCAGGAGAAAAGAAAATGTCGAACCACAGCCCGGAGCCCTTCGGGGACGACGAGCGTCCGAACAAGATGGAGCAGATTCAGAAGCGCAACGATCTGATGCGGTCGCTGCTCGACGCTACCGGCTTCAAAGGTGCGCTAGGTGAGTTCCCGGAAGGGACACTGAGCAAGCACGACGAAGGCGCTATCCAATTCGCACTCGGCACCAAAGACGGAAAGGTCGTGATCGACTTCGGAACGCCGGTTCACTGGCTCGGTATGACGCCGCAGCAAGCCGCAGACTTGGCGTCGGCGATCCTCAAGAAAGCGCGCGAAGTCGGTCGAATGAATGGCGAAACTGTCGGCTTCACCATCGGCTGAGCGCACCTGAGAGGTCAGCTTGGAATTTTGATGAGGAATATCAAAGGTCAAGTACATGATGGCGCTTAATTATCTTGGTCTTGCAGTCGGGCTCAGCATCGCGTCTTGCATGCTGTGTTTTGCCTGGCATTTGCATAAGGATGAGCGGACGCCGTGATGGTCGCAGCCCTATATGTTGAGACTGACGGCCCCTACTTCGGCGTGCCTCACGTTGATCCTTGGGACGAGGATCGCGACGCGCGGGGCTACGCGGGACCGCATCCCGTTGTCGCGCACCCGCCCTGCCAGCGTTGGGGACGGTACTGGCACGGCAGCACGCGCAAGCCTCATCAGTTCAAGCTCGGCGATGATGGCGGATGCTTCGCTGCGGCTCTGACCGCCGTGAGACGTTGGGGCGGCGTCCTGGAACATCCTGCCGACAGTCACGCCTGGTCATGGTTCAACCTAAATTCCCCTCCGCGCGAAGGAGGATGGATTGCCGCTGACTTTGAAGGCGGTTGGACCTGCTGCGTCTACCAGGGCCACTACGGACACTTCGCCGGCAAGCCGACTTGGCTCTATGCGAAGGGCATCGCCTTGCCCGATCTGCGATGGGGACCGTGCGAACAGCGCCTGCATCCGACCGCGCTCGCAAGGTACGGCTACGAGAAGGCCCGCCGCATTGGAATGATGGCGATGGTTGGCGGCAGGGACAAAACCAAAATCCGTAACACGACGCCGGACGAGTTTCGCGATCTTCTGATCTCGATGTCTCGGCAGCCAGCGGTGATACGAGATGACTTCGAAATTTTGAGCAACAATATCAAACGTTAAGGGGCCGACATGGAAGGGAAATTCTGGATGGTCTACGGCGGCGGCCAAGGTGCTCCGACCGTGCGTCACGACAGCCTTGAGATCGCCAAGCGTGAGGCCGAGCGCTTGTCCCGCAACAATCCTGGGATCGAGTTCTTCGTGATGATGCCGATCAGCGTGTCGAAGCGCGTAGATGTCGAAACGCGCATGCTGGTCGATCTCAACGACCTGATCCCGTTCTAACCCGCGCAGTAAAGTGTAGAGCGAACATAACTGAGGGAGCCGATCAGATGTCAAACGTCGCAGTTTTAGACAACCGTGTTGCCTATGGCGCGCGCTGCACATGGTGGGATGGAATCCGCAATGTCGGTAAGACCGCTCCGGGTGCGAGCGGCCACTCGCTGCCTTGCTGCCCGCATTGCCGTGGGATGCTTTTCGAAATGGAAAACGAAGGCCAGTGGTTTGCTGGCGCCGATCGCTACGAAGCTGATGGGCATCCCGGCTATCGCGCGATGCTCGAATGGTCGCGCGGGAAATGCTTCAAAAATCTGGCTGAGTTGCAGCGCACCTACGAGCAGCGCTGATAGACAGTCGGCTTATACGAAATCACAAAATCATCAGGAGACTGAGAAATGAAATTTCGCAAAAAGCCCGTTGAGGTCGAAGCCATTCAGATGCCGACCGAGGTTGGAAACTTCGACCGCGCGCCGCAGTGGCTTTTGGAGGCAATGAATTCCGGGACGGTCGCCTACACTGATCGTCACACGTTCACGGTCAAAACGCTTGAGGGCGTGATGGCAGGCAGCGCCGGGGACTTTATCATTCAGGGCGTGAGAGGCGAACTCTACCCGTGCAAGCGTGAAATTTTCATTGAGACCTACGAGCGCGCACCGTCCGGTGTTCCGCTGCGTGGCAGCTAACTCAGCACGTCTTGGTAGGCACTGATGCGATGGACCCGACAAGACGACGGATGGAGATGGCGCTTCGCCATCATCCCGTTCTGCTTAACGAGCGGACCTGAGAAAACATGGGTCTGGTTGGAGTGGTATCGCAGCCGATTTGCCGGCTTCTATTACGAGGTGGAACTCAATGACCCGCGATAAGCTCTTGGCGTCGATCGATGCCTTGCTTTCTCTTGATGAGCAGAAAGCCCTTGTCCCTCACGGGATCGGCGGCCACGCGCGCGAGCTTTTGACTGAGGCCAAAGCCCATCTTTCCGGCAGTGACCAGCCAAGTGGGTGGAGAGAAGCACTCGAAAAGATCAGGATGGAGTTATTGCCAGCAAAGCACACGAACTGGCTCTCGGCATCCGGCGAAAAAATTATGGAAATAATCGACGCCGGCCTCGCCGCCAAGCCCGAAGCGCGGGAGGGGGAGGACGACTGCTATTGCGGAGGTGGGGACATCAGCGGCCACGCCACTGAATGCCCAGAGCGGGACGCATCCCAGCCCTGTGGGTGGTCAGATATCAGCACCGCTCCGAAGGACGGCACGAAAATCATTTATCACAATGGCCAGAAAGTTGATCCTGTCATCGGCTATTGCCAGTGGTGCTACTTCAACGAGGACGATTACGAAGATTGGTGGGATTATGAGCGGGACACGGAAGCATCGCCAAAATTTTGGATGCCCGCCATTCCGCTCCCCGACGCCGCCACGCCCGAAGCGCGGGAGGGGGGGGAGTGATGACTTATTTTGATCCAGAACTCGACAAGGTGCCATCGGATAGAATTTGGGCGCTTGAAGAAGCGGCTAAACCATGTGGCATGACCCCTCATAGCAAAGCTGTTGCCGGATTCATTCGACGACTTGAACTTGATGGATTGCTGCATGAATCACAGCGGCGATATGTTTGGTGCATTACAAACGCCGGCCGTGCCGAGCTTGCAAGGCTTAAGGCCGAAGCGAGCCGTGATCAGCAGAGACCGCTGAGTGAGGTAAAATGAACCGCGTCATCTTCCTTGATATCGACGGGCCAATCATCCCGTACAGCATGTTTCTGGTTGACCGGATGGCATCTTTTAACCGGATAATCCCGCCCATCACAGTTGCCGTGGTGCGGGAAATCTGCAAGCGAGCGGACGCCAAGGTCGTTTTCAACACGACCCACAACACGCCCTTTGACGGCGTGGATGACATTGAAATTGCGTTGGTCAAGGCTGGCCTGCCGGAAGACTATATCCATCCCGACATGAAGACGCGGTATCCGCAGATTCCGCGCGACCAAGCGGTGCTGGAATGGCTCAGCCGCCACCCCGAGACCGAGGACTGGATCGCCTTCGATGACGTGAAGTTCACGGAAAAGGACAACCTGATCTGGATCGATCCCGACGCGGGACTGCACTTAACCCACTTGAACAAGGCTCTGGACCGTTGGCAATGCAGCCAGTTCTTGGTCTTGTGACAGCACATTCATCACAGATGGGCCGAAACTATAAGAGAGAATGGCGAGAATATCTGTTTGAGCTACAGCGCGGCCTCTGTCATTACTGCGGCGTAGAGATGTCCCTAACCGCAAGAACGAAGAACGGATTCCCGGCACGAAATTTCGCCACCTTCGAGCATCTTCAGAGGCTCGTAGATGGCGGCAAGACGAACTCTCACAACGTGGTTCTGGCCCATCGAAAATGTAATCATAGGGCAAATATTCAAACTCAGGCGCAAAGCGCTCGGAAGTCTCACAAGGTAAGAAGGTACAAACTTGTACGAGCCGCACCCGGACAATCTAACCAGAATTGAGAAGGAGCAGATGCGTATGCGGGCGCTCAACGATGAGTGTCAGGCCGCCATAGCTTCTATTCTTGAGCGCGAGAACATCGAAGCACGGATTGTCTTTTATCCGGTTCCTGGCAAAAAGCAGCGGTCACGATGACAGAGCGCGGATTTTGGGGTGAAGTGGTGGACGAAAATGTCGCTCGGAAGATAGCTGACATTATCGGGCCGGGATCGTCCTATGGACAGGCGCTCGCCGAAGCGCAAAGGCGGCGGGATGGCGGCGAGGATGTGGTGTTGATAAAGACCAAGGGGGCCGTGGTGGTTGTCCCCCGAGAGAACATCAGCAACGTCACCCAGCTACCGACACAGCACACATAAGCTACAAGTCAAGCGAATTGACGGGTTGACTCAATCGGGGAACGGCGCAACAGGTTTTTGTTTGACCGAGTTGGTGTAGTGGCAGCACGATTCGTCTCACAGACGAAAGGCAGAGGTTCGATTCCTCTACTGGTCCCGAAAATCCTACAAATAATAAAGTCAAGACCAAAAATTGCCGCACATGCACTTGATGGTTGAATCAACCTGCGGCAGCATGGTTTATCATGCTGTACTGTAACGAGTGCGCTCCCCAAGAAAAACTGCCCCCCTTGATATTAAAGGGATACGGCCACTGCGAATTTTGCGGATGGCGCGGGGCTTGCAATCAGGTCGCTTTACCTACTCGGCAAAGCGACCCACTGATCCAACGAATTAAGCGTTGGCTGCTACCGCGCCGTAAAACGTTTGATACGGCGTTGAATACAAATCGCCAGACAGAAGCGACCACTCGTTTGGAGTAGATACCCCGCTGCCTTCAAGTTGCAGGAAGGCGGGATAGAGATTGTGCGGATAAGTCCCCGTATTTCTGAACGCGGACACCGCGCTTTGAATCATGCTGCTTGACCGCGTATCGTTGAGGTACGCGGTGCATAGCGTTGCGACTTTCGCGGCATAGGCAGTGGAAATACCAATAGTGGTACATTGAGCAGTCGTGGGAGGGGCTATGTCGTAGCCACCCTCATAACAGACAATTTTAATTGGTGTGACGCGCCCGGCGTCATACGACGCCGCCACGGTTTCCCATCCAGCATAGTAACTCGTAATCGCCGCCATCGAAAGATTGATCGTGCCTGTCGGTGTTCCATCACCATTGGTTCCTCGAAAATCCCCATCAATCCAATTAAGGGCGGAAGTTATCGAGGCGGGAACGCCGCTAGCGTAGTTATCCGCAGCGGTCGTCATGGACGCATATTGACCAGACGTGCCCTGGTATTGATTGTTAATCAGCGTCCCTTGCCAGTAGTTGGCATAGGTCAACACGTCAGCATTATCGATAGGGCGATTTGGAGAGCTATTGTTTGGAGCTGAAAGGTCGTTGCCGTTTAAAAGATAAGTCTGAAAATTTGATGTGCTTCCGACCAGCTGCGCAGAAATAACCCGCTGGAGTTTGGCTGTTACGCGCCCCGCATTAGACCACGCCGTAGTCGCCGCCTGCATACATTGCAGGGTTCGCAACCCCGTTGCGGTATAATTGAGTTGTGTCGCGCCTGCGACGCCGTAAGCAAACCCGAGAGCCTGCCCTAACTGCCAAGTATAGTAATATTGCGTAAACTGCGAGTTCCACGTCTCATTGCTCCATTGGACGTAAAGCGTGAGATTTGAATTAAGGTACGTCGCAGCTTCCGTAATTTGTGATTGGACGAACGATGAGGAAGAAAGAACTCCGGTTGGATACCAGATATTTTTGTTGCAGGCGTTAGCAAGCTTAGCCAACGAAGACACCGGAGGCGGACAATAGAGGCCGCCCGGTGCCATGACCACAGCGTCTAAAGCGGCGTCGTAAATCCATGTGCTGACGCCGGAATCCGCGCCGCCTCCGGTCGTTGCAATCCCCCCGGTTGGAACAGTGACGCCGCCATTGCCGATAATGAGTTTTGCCCCCCGGCTTCCAACATTTATGGTTGCAGTCGAAAGATAGGCAAATGATGTGCCCCCGCTATTCCGAACCGGCGTGAAGCCGGGCGACGCTGTCCATTCAGTGTGACCAACGAAATCGGATGATGCCCCGAACGGATAAGTTGTCGCCAGATCAACATGCGTGCTATCGATAACGGTTATTTTATAAACCCCCATCCAACCGGAGTTAACCCCAACAATCTGGTTTGTGCTGAGCGTTGCTGTGCTCGGCATGGTCAGTCGCACCTTGCCAGAGCCGTTATTAGCAACGGCAGTAATGGCAAGACCTGTAATTGGCGAAATCGAGTGCGTGCCCGATTGCGTGCTGCCATTAGTGGAAATGGCCGCGCCGCCCGGCGTCGTCGCAATCCGAGTCGTCGAGCCACTATCAAGGGCAAAGTAACAGGCCGCTCCGTAGTGAAACGGATTCTGTGAAAACTGATCAGTTAACGGCGTGCTGGCTGTCAGAGGAGACGGTAGCGCACCCGTGGTGTAGAAACAAATGATCTGTCCAGGCGTAAAGCTCGTGCCCGTGACAATCGCAGGATTCGCCAGAGAAATGGTGACCGTGTTAGCCGGCGTGTTGGTCTGGAATGTTTCTTTATCGGTCCACGATCCCGGCATATCGATATAGGAGCCACATGTCAGCGTATCTTGGCCGCTGGTATTGCCGGCCCAAGCAGTCGGCGGAAACTGCGGGGAAGCCCACGACATGCTGTTTTCGGTAATGCGATAGCTATACTGCGTGTTAGTCATCGCCTCGTCACCTTCGTTGAGGCAAAGACCCATCGGACGGATGCTGTTCGGATTCTCTTGCTTGATGAGATTTATAAAATCGGGATTATAGATTGATCCGGCATCGACAGCGGATTCGTCAGCGCTGCGACATAGCACAATGCTCGTCAGGCTGGATTGCGTCGTCCCGGAGCCAAAGGTCG
>Ga0207667_10012042_pt1 | contig 10004 bp, 5 predicted proteins | sample KBSCornC52_FD_184301 | JGI IMG/M metagenome (GOLD analysis project Ga0207667, IMG submission 184301) | Corn rhizosphere microbial communities from Kellogg Biological Station, Michigan, USA - KBS Corn C5-2 (SPAdes) (version 2) | ecosystem: Host-associated > Plants > Roots > Rhizosphere > Soil ... | reverse complement strand
AAAGCTCCGGTAGGAAAGTGAGATCGTACCGCGCATAGATCAGCAGGTTCTTCTTGGGATAGCGGGCGAACTTATCAAAATACGCCATGGGGCTCACGCATTTCCATGACTGCCGCAGGCTTTCCAGCGTAATGCCGTCGCGCTCCAGTCCTTCGCGAACATGGCGCGTGGACTGGCCGGTCCAAACCACATCTGCCATGTAAGTGGAAGCATGGTTGAAGACGTTCACTTTCAGTCGCGGATCATGCGCCGCAGCAAGAAATGAATAACACGATCCCAAACTGGTGCCAACGATTCCCACATGATTTTTGCCCTGAGAGTAAAGCCAGTCAATGCAGGCGCGAACATCCACCACGGCCTGGCGCGCAGCATCCAGTGTGCGGCAGATGTTGGGCGAGACAGCGTAGTCTGAGCGGGCGGTCTCCTGCGGACGGCGAATATCGTGATAGGGCTTGCTCAGACGCAACATGGAGATGCCAAAGCGGTTCATGATGGGCCCGAGCGCATTGTAAGCAATACCGTTCGCGTTCCAGTGCGGCAGCACGATCACGGCACGCTTCCCTTTGGCAGGGAACCAGCGGGCATTCACCAGATCATTTTCAGGATGCAAGGATGGCGCGGGCGAAGTAAAGCGCAGAAACGTGCCATCGCCCTTGGGAACTCTGTCAGCGGCGTTACTGCCGGTGGGAAACAGCTCGATCTTGCGCGTTTCCAGGCGGAAGTCTTGCGGCGTTTTGTAGGCAAAAAACTCATCGCTGTTAGCGACTATGTGGTCATTCAGCTGGTGCAGGTAGCTTTCAAAATGCTCTTCTGAGCTGGGGAAGTTGCCATTGACCAGGGGCCAGCGGCGGGCCCATTCCATGCCCCATTCCAGCGGACGCACCACGCGGTTTGTGTCGCGCGTGGTGAGACGGGTCTCCCACGCATACATCCATTTTTGATAAATGCCAGCCATTCGATTTATGAAGAGTTCTAGTCTTAATTCTAAATGATGCAGAGTACTTCTCTGGTGCCCGGCCTTGTGCGCGGCTGCAAGGCCCGAGTGAAATCCCGTACACTGTGCATACCGGAGCGCGAAGCATTTGATTCCGACAAAACTTGAGCGTATAGCCCATGAAATCGGTGGCGAATTGCGTGGCGCTTCTTCCTCGCCCGTTCCCGCTTCTTCGCTAACAATCGACCGCGTCTGCACCGACTCACGCGGCGCGGCTCCCGGCGCGCTTTTTGTTGCCTTGAAAGGTCAGCAGACCGACGGCCATCGATTTCTTGCCGATGCGTTCCGCAACGGCGCCAGCGCTGCCTTGGTTGAAAAAGAAAAGCTGGCGCAAGACCCGGTTGCCGGCGCGGCGCTTGATCCTTCATGGCCCCTGATCGTGGTGGCCGGTCCGCTGCGCGGACTGCAGGCCCTGGCGCGCTGGCATCGGCGTGAATACTTTCAGCGGGTGCTGGCGATCACCGGCAGCAATGGCAAAACCATCGTTAAAGACGCATTGAAATCTCTACTTGCGGGCAGGCAGGTGCTGGCTTCGCCCGGAAGTTACAACAGCCAGCTCGGTCTTCCCCTGGCAGTGCTTTCCGCGGAGAAGCCCGAGCCACTGGCCATCCTTGAAGTCGGCATTTCTGCTCCCGGAGAAATGGCGGCGCTGGAAGAGATTGCGCGCCCCGACTATGGCATTCTCACCAACATTGGTCTTGCTCACGTTGCGGCGTTCGGCAACCGTGAAGGCATTGCGCAAGAAAAGATGAAATTGTTCGAGCGCGTTCCAAAAAATGGCTGGCTGCTGTTGCCGTCTGGCGAAGCGACACTCGATGCTCCAGCAAAAAAGCTCCAATGCCCGATTCACAGGATTGGCGGCAAGAATGAATTGCTTTCGCTCAAGCCGCTGTCTCTCAGCGCGGAAGGCCAGGTGCTGGAGTTGAGCATTCCGTCGGAGGGCTCGCGCAGCGTGACTGTAAAAACGCGCTCGCCGGAGATCATTGCCGATCTGCACTTTGCCGCGACCACGGCGCATCTTCTGGGTGTGCCGCTGGAGGAAATCGCCGCAGCCCTTGACGGCTACGCTCCGACATCGACGCGCATGGAGCTGTGGTCGTCGCCACAGGGCATTCGCATCATTAATGATGGTTACAGTTCCGATCCAATCTCCGTGCATGCGGCATTGCGGTCGGCCACGCTGGGCGCATCGCGCAGCGGCAGAAAGATGTTTGCCTTTGCCGGGATGCGCGAGTTGGGCTCCAACTCCGCGCGTGAGCATGCTCAGGTAGGCGCGCAGGCTGCCGAATGCGGATTTAGTCATCTTTTTCTTGTGGGCAACGGCGAGCTCGCGACGACGGCCGAGGGATACAAGCGCGTGCGTCCTGAAGGCAGCGTCCTGCAAGTGAACTCGGCCAATGAGTTGAAAGACCGCCTGCTTCCGCTGCTGCGTCCCGGCGACACGGTGCTGTTTAAAGGTCCGCGTAATGCCGGGATGGTCAAAGCGGTACGCGATCTTTCCGGCGCAATCGCGCAGCGATGTCTCTGGGTGAACCTTGCCGCAATTGAAGGCAACATTGCGCGCTTCCGGCGGCACTGCGGCGGCTCGGTGCATATTGTCGCCATGCTCAAGGCCATGGCTTATGGAACAGAGCTGGCGCAGCTGGGTTCGTGGATGTCGCAGCTGGGGATTCATCACATTGGCGTCTCGTCCGCCAATGAAGGCGTGGCTGTGCGCAAGAGCGGCGCAGACCAGGACATTCTGGTTTTTCTTTCTGAGCGAGAAGACGTGGATAATCTCTTGAGCTATCGACTCACGCCGGTGATCTACTCTGCCGAGCTGGTGGATTCGTTCATTGCCGCGCTGCAAGGCAGCGGCCGCACGCTTGATGTCCACTTGAAAATTGATACAGGCATGCATCGCCTGGGCGTGCCGCCAGCGAACGCAGTGGAACTGGCGAGCCGTATTCGCTCCAGTGGCGTCATGAGGCTTACCGGCGTCTGCACGCACTTTGCCTCCGCTGAAGATCTTGCCTCAGACAACTTCACCCGCCAACAAATTGCGGCGTTCAATCAGGTCATCGCCGGACTTGAAGCAAACGGCTTCAATGATCTTCAGATTCATGCCGCCAATACCGCTGGGGCGATCCGCTTTCCTGAGGCGCACTACAACATGGTGCGCATTGGCCTGGGACTTTACGGAATTTATCCGTCTGAAGCCGCCCGCAAGATGATTGACCTGGAGCTTGCTGTGGGCCTTACCAGCCGCATTACCAGCATTCAGGAATTTTCTGTGGGCGATACTCTGGGCTACAACCGCACTTTCACTGCAAAGCGCCGCACCAAAGTTGGAATCGTGCCCTTTGGTTATGATGACGGTCTTCCCTGGCAGCTTTCCGGAGCAGGACAAGTGTTGGTGGAAGGCCACGTTGCGCCGATCGTTGGGCGCATCAGCATGGACCAGATGCAGATTGATTTGACGGACATTCCCGGCGCGAGTATTGGCGCTGAAGTCCTGCTCTATGGCGCTCATAACGGACATACGCTACGGCCTGAGCAGGTTTCACAAATGGCGGGAACGATTCCGTATGAATTGCTAACGCGCCTGGGCGAAAGAGTGCACAGAATTTACATCGAACCATGAGCGGCGCGTTGATCAGGCAAATACGAGCCGTTCCCAGCGCATTTGAAATTACTCCCAACTTTTCCACCTTCATCCACAGGCAAGGTTTGTTATGCACAGGAAAGTCACTGCAATCGTTTTGAATTTTCAGATCACTCCTTGAAGTCGCTCAAGCCTTGATAGATATTTTCCATACTCAAGTGTGAATGTTCTGGCGACAGTTGAGGTTCAGTTCGAATGAACTGACGGCACACTCAAGGGATGGGCCGGAGTTTAATCTGCGTTGGTTCTGGCCGCCGGCTGCGGCCAAAACCGTATCTCATTCCAAAGAATGAGCGTGAGAGAAACTTGCTGAACTGCCAGACGCCGCTCCGGCAACAGAGCTGCGGAAGAACATCCACCCCGCTAGCCCGGTCTGTATGGCTGGTACAGACCGGGTTTAATTTTCGTGCATTTTCAGGGGCTGAAGCCCCGAAACATTTAGCAATTTGCCCGCAGGCGGAAGACCTGACTCACCCCGTTGCGATTGCGGCAATCAATGAGAAACTTTGTTTTCCAGGATAGGCCGCGCTTCTCTGGTTCTTCGCTGGCTAATATCGGGGTATCATGGGGAGAGACAAACCAGATTTTCGGACTTTGAATGGCAACGACTGACCGTATTCTTGATCGCGGAATGCCCGCCAGCATGGATGCAGAGCGCGCGATCCTGGGCGCAATCCTGCTGGACAACTCCGCCTACCCGCAGGCCGCGGAGCATCTTCGCGCGGAAGACTTTTCTCTCGACTCCCACCGCCGCATTTACCTCCGCATGATGGAGCTGGCTGAAACCGGCAAGCCCGTCGATTTTGTCACGCTTACTGAACAACTGGGACAGCACAAAGAGATTGAAGCGGTCGGCGGCGTGGCTTACGTCACGTCGCTCACTGACGGGCTACCGCGCGTCAAAAACATTGAGCAGTACGTAAAGATCGTAAAAGACAAGGCGCTCTTGCGCGGCCTGATTCACGCCGCCACCAGCGCCATCCAGCAGGCGTATGAGCAGGAAGCGCCGGCGGAAGAAATTATCGATTCAGCCGAGTCGGCGATTTTCAAAGTGGCAGAGCAGCGCATCGGCCAGGGATTCATGGGAATTCCGGAGATCGTAAAGCTGTCGTTCGGCTCCATCGACAAATTGTACGAGCAAGGCCAGCGCATCACTGGACTGGAAACCCATTTTGAAGACCTGGACGGAATGACCAGCGGCCTGCAAAAGTCCGATCTGGTAATAATCGCCGCGCGGCCGTCAATGGGCAAGACCGCATTCGCCATCAACATTGCCGAGAACGCCGCCGTGCGTGATAACAAAGTTGTCGGCGTGTTCTCACTGGAAATGTCACGCGAATCACTTCTGCTACGGCTGCTGTGTTCTCAGGCGATGGTCGACTCCCACAAGCTGCGTACCGGTTTTTTGAGCCGCGAGGATTACAACAAGCTGGTGACCGGGCTGGCCGCCCTGGTGGAAGCGCCGATCTATATCGACGACACGCCGGGCATCTCAATTTCTGAAATGCGCGCCAAGTGCCGCCGCCTGCAACAGGCGCAGGGCCGTCTGGACCTGATCATTGTTGACTATCTGCAGCTCGTCGCCGGAACGCCTACCGGCGGTGGCAAGCGCTATGAGAACCGCACGCAGGAAGTTTCCGCCATCTCACGCGGGCTGAAAGGGCTGGCCAAGGAGATGCGCTGCCCGGTTATCGCGCTTTCACAGCTCAGCCGCGCCCCTGAAAGCCGCACCGGCAACAACCGTCCGCAACTGGCCGACCTGCGCGAATCCGGCGCCATTGAGCAAGATGCCGACGTGGTGGCCTTCATCTTCCGCGAAGAAGTTTACAAGCCGGACGATCCCGACCTTGAAGGCAAAGCGGAATTGATCATCGCCAAACAGCGCAACGGGCCGACCGGAGTGGTAAAGCTGGCGTTCATCAAGCGGTCAACGCGGTTTGAGAACCTGGCGAACGAGAGCGGGCCGGGAGAGTACTGAAGCGCGGGTTTGTCGGGTTTCCGGACGCCCATTGTGGACCACGTATGGCCCGTTCGGACGCCGAAGACGAAAACACCTCTTAGTTTCGGGAGCTAGAGATGACAACTGCTTTACGAGCGTCCGCTCCAGGTGCGAAACTCCCGAATTACCTGCAGATCGTCGCGGGCATTGCCTGAATAGCGGCAGGCCCGATCATCCCAATAAACTGTAGCGACAGGCTTAGTTCCCCCGGTTCGATATGAGGAGTTTTGGTTTATCTCATCAAACGGAACCGTGTTCGCGATTAGATATGGCTTGATCTCTTCTACGCCGCGAGTGCTATATATAACAATTTTCCAGCCTTCTGACCGGAGGACCTGTAAGGCTTCGATAACGTCAGATCGAGGTGAACCAAAAGTTTGATTTCCCTTCCATCCATCGTAATCGGCGATCACTCCATCAAAATCAACGGCTATCGTCAGAGGCCTATCATTCATATTGGTGAGCTGCTCCTTATCGCTCCAATTCTTTCTTAAAAGAAGCCCTTGACAAGCTAGTCTCGGGTAGGGGGACGACCATTGCGAGCTTCTGCCGTAAAACCTTACCACAGAGGAACACGGAAGACCTCCTCAATCCTGTGCCAACCTGTGATGACCCTGGGCGGACTCCTGTCTCCTGCTACAGACTGTTGCGTCACTGGCGGGACTTGGGAGACGGAAGCCGGGGAGCATTTAAGTTTTGCCATTTTCCTCACTGAAAGCGGATGTGCTACACGAGTATGTGCGCACCGGCATTCATAGTTTTGCCACGCAACCTTGTGAGAACATGGCATTTTCCACATCGGAAACAAGTCCGCGATTTACACAGAAGTGTCGTCGTGCGATTTTCCTGCTACTCGCGTTTCTTTCTTGTATAGTTATTGCAACTGCTGTTGCCCTGGCAGATGGCTGCCAAGAGTTTGCGCCGCTTCACCGAAACATACTGAAGAAGCCGACGGGAGTTGTGCGCGCATGCTTTTGAGCTCCGATTTTGCCAGCGAGAGCGACCTGCTGGACCGAGTGATGGAAAAGGGAATCGTGGTTGAGGTCTGGGACCGCGTGGAACTGGCCGGCATCGACATGACCGGCATGCAAGTTTCGGTTTCCTCCATACGACTCTTTACTGAAGGCAGAAACCCGCCGTTCCGCGCGGGATATTTCTGGAAGGTTGAACCTTCTTAGGATCGCCGTCATCGCGCGGAATCGCCGTCATCGGAAGAAGCGAAAATCTCACCTCTTGCAGAATGGAAATCAAGTCCCGGTTTAGATCAGTGTCATCCGTGTTCATCAGTGGTAAGTTTTGGGATCTTCGCTTCGGCACCCACGACGCATGAGCTTCATCGTCCGGTGACGCGGAAATTTCCTTCCGGGCGCTCCACGGCCAGCCGGACGATCTGCCGTGAGTCACGCGCCGGACGCAAAATTTCGTACGCCAGAAAATCCTGTATCACAGCACGGGCGTCGCGATATCCCTGGACGATGATCGGGCTGATGATTTCGCTCTCGAAGTCCAACGCGTCCGCGAGCAGCGGTTGGGGCGGCGCAATGTTGAAGAACTTCACAAAGCGATAAAATTGCTTCCCGATCTCCAGTTCCACTTGTTCCGGTTTTACGCCCATCTCCGCGGCATAGACCGTGCACAGGCGATTGATGCTGCTGAGCATGGCAATATCCGACTTGAAGTTTTTGGAGATCAGGATGTCGACGGCATGAACTCCGACATCGAGAAAAGTTTTGATCCCTTCGGTCTGGTCCGCGCCTGCGTTTTCGAGCGGCGCAATCAGGACCAGGAAAAGCACGTCAGCGCCCAGGCGCAGCGCAGGCAGCACGGGCTGGTTGGTCATGATGCCGCCATCGGTCCACAGGCGGCCGTCCATGGTAACGGCTTCATAGGCAAACGTGTAAGCGGAAGACGCCACCGCGGCAAGCACCAGGTCCTGGGGGCTCTCAACTTCACGGCGGATAAATTCTTCATGGGCGCCGGGATCTTTGACCAGGGTTTCCACCGTGGCATTGGAAAAGAAGCGGGCGAGACCGCGCTGAATATCGGTGGCGGTCATGATCACGCGGATGGCGGAGTTGCGCAGCTTGTCGTCTTGAATGCGCGCGCGCAGAAACTTGATGCGGTCGAAATTGGGGAACAGGCCGGTGCGCAATGGCATCCGCAAAAAACGGTGGCTGAGTTTGCTGAGGGGGTCCCGCAACAGCCGGTACACGCCCAGAGCAATCAGGATGGCAAAGAACATTGGCACGTGCGGCGTCATTCTGTAGGAACCGTTGCCGTCGAGCGGCAGATGGATATAGGTGAAGGCCACAAAAAGAACGATAAAGCCCCACACCAACACGTTGGCGCCGATTGAAACCCAGGTCTTGCGCCAGTCCGGTTCCCAATCACGGTTGCGGAGATATTTAAGGCCAACGTAGCCGATATAAGAAAGCTTATCGGCGAAAAGCAAAATGGAGACTCCGGCAACGCCCAGCGCCAGCCATGTAGTTTTGGGATGGTGCGCGTGCAGGAAGATGCCGTGCTCCTGCATCCACAGCCAGAGAAAGTTGCCAATGCCGGCCGAGGCCGCTATCAATCCGGCGAGGAGAAAGATGTATCGCGACCAGTCAATGCCGAGCGTGGCGGGCGTAAGGTCAAGCCAGGCGTCAATCAATGGCTCAGCCTTGCCGACAAGCCCTTCAGCCTCTGCCGCGAACGATGCGGCGTTGATGCTGCCGACGGAGGTGGCGGCAATGATGTGCGTGGGAACTTGCGCGTCCTGGAAGGCCATGAGCACGCCGGCTTCATAGGCTCCGCGAGCTCCGCCGCCGGAAAGGACCACACCCACGCGGGAGGCAAAAGCCCCCGGCCTTTTGGCCGTCGCGATGGTCGCGCGGAACTCGGCGCGTAATGCATCCAGCTCCGCCATTGCGGCTGAGCTGCGCGGCTTTGGAAGACTGGGCATGGTTAGGCACAGCTTAACCCAGCTTCCAGCAAAAGCCTATGCGCAAGAGTGCTGCTCCGAATGGAGCAGACATGATCGGGCAAACAGAACGAAATAAAAAACCCGCCGGAAGGAATCCGGCGGGAGAAGAAGCAACTTGCCCGGAGGTTAGAACCTGAAGGTAAGTCCGAAACGAGCAATGCGGTTGCCCAGGGCGTTCCCTACAACATCATTGGTCACGCTGGGATCGGCAAAGCCGACGAATGGCGCCTGCTGGATTTTGCTAAGCCCGGCGTCTTCAATGTTGGGATCGATGCTCTGGAAGTTAGGATGATTGAACACATTCTGGAACGTTGCGTTAAATTCCAGGCTGGCGCGTTCGTTCAACTTGATGTTCTTGAACACAGCAAGATTAGCGATGTTGGTGGGCGCGTCCTGTGAGAGGTTGCGGCGCGAGCCGAATGGCGTGCCAAAAATGCTCTGCGCAGTTGAAGCATTGATGATGTAGCGGACGGCGTTTTGTTGTACCGCTGTTCCATCAAGGCCGCTCTGAACATCCTGGCTGAACGTGATCAGTTGGTTCGCCGGCAGCGCACATGAGCTGCCAAAGAATCCGCAGGCATCACCGGCAAAGATTCCCACCGTGTTGGCTGGAGCGCTCAGGCTGCCGACGAATGGACGGGCCAGATCGACTCCAACGTTATTTGCCAGCCAGGTGAAGTCATAGTTGTTGCTGGGCGCGGTTAAAGCAGCTTCAGCAAAGGTTTGCAGCGGGGTGTAACGCTGGCCTGACGCCCATATGTAGTTGGCTGAAACGCTCCAGCCTCCCAGCACGTGGCCAAAGAGTCCATGCTGGCCCGTGAAGAAGGGTAGTTGTTCCGTGGCTGCAATGGAGAATTGATGCGGAATATCCAGTCCGGAGTAAGAGTACTCACCGCGGCCTGTGTCCCATGGATTCTGGGCGAAGGCAAGCGTATTGCCGCCGACTCCGGAACTGAAAATTTCGCTCACGTTATCGAGAGTACGGCTATAGGTGTAAGCAGCACGCAGGCCGAGTTGCTTGAAAAGATTGTTGGCGCGGAACTCCGCCTGCAATCCATGGTAGTTGGAATATCCACCATTGTTGCGCTCCAGCACCAGGCCTTTCGAGCAATCGGCACGGCCCAGAGCGGGATTTGTTGTCTGTCCCGGCCCCAGCAGCACCTGCGAGTTGGTGCAACCGGTGAGTCCGGCAGGCGCGGTGGAATTACCGGTAACAATGGGATTGCCGTTCACCGTCTGGAAAAGGTTATAAGCGTGATTGCCCACGTAACGCAGCTCCAAGGCTGAGTTGCGGGTGATTTCACGCTCAAAACCGAAATTCCAGCTGTTGACTTTGTCCGGACCAAAGTTGTTGGAGACGGTGACTTCACCGGCGCCAAGGCTGCGTGGGTCGAAGACC
>Ga0207667_10012040_pt1 | contig 10004 bp, 7 predicted proteins | sample KBSCornC52_FD_184301 | JGI IMG/M metagenome (GOLD analysis project Ga0207667, IMG submission 184301) | Corn rhizosphere microbial communities from Kellogg Biological Station, Michigan, USA - KBS Corn C5-2 (SPAdes) (version 2) | ecosystem: Host-associated > Plants > Roots > Rhizosphere > Soil ... | reverse complement strand
CGAACGCGTGCACGTGCTCATCGGCATCCGCAGCCTGATCGGGGCGGCCGTCTCGACGTGGCAGCAGACGTTGAAGGACGGCCAGACGCACACGATCGAGCGATGGGCCGAACTCGCCATCGCCCGCGAGGACGTCCCCCCGAAGCTTCCCCGCGCCCTCGATCACGGCCGGCTGGGCGCACTCGCCCGGCAATGGGCCGACGCCGCGGGCGCCGACCGCGTCACCATGGCCGTCGTCGAGGGCCAGGACCGCACCTGGTTGCCGGCCACGTTCGAGCAGCTGCTCGACCTGCCGGCAGGGCTGCTCAGCCAGCAGGAACCGCCGCTGGTCAACCGGGGCATGACCGCCGCCGAGGCCGAGCTCGTGCGGCGGGTCAACGTCGCGTCCCTGAAGGAGATCAGCCACGCCGAGCACCGGCGGTTGATCCGCTTCGGGGCGGTGCGTTCCATGGTCGAAGGCTGGACGCCCCCGGCCGGCGAGCCGAAACCGGCGCTGCCGGCGTGGGCGGTCGAGGAGCTTCAGGCGGCCGCGGCGAAGGCGGCCGAGGAGATCCGGGCCAGCGGGGTGCGCGTGCTTGGCGACCTCGCCGCCCTCGCCGCGGCGCCGTCCACGACCGCCCCGCAGGAGCCGGCCACGGCGCTGCCCATGGACGCCGCCGTCGACGCGTTGCTCGGCACCGTCCGCATCGCCGCGCAACCGGCGCCGCCCCCCCGACCGGCGAAGCCGGCGAATCCGCCGATCACCGCCGTCCCGGCGCGCACGATCGCACGCGAACTCCGGCGCCGGCTCTGGCGCCGGGCCGCGATGCTGGTCGCGCGAGCGCGCCGCCGGGCTACTTGAGCTCGGCCGAGCTCTTGTTCAGCAACCGGCGGGCGACGATCAACTGCTGGATCTGCTGGGTGCCCTCGAAGATGTCGAGGATCTTCGAGTCACGGGCCCACTTCTCCAGCAACGAGTTCTCGCCGTAGCCGAGTGACCCGGCCAGCTCGACGCAGCGCAGCGTGATGTCGACCGCGACCCGTCCCGCCTTGGCCTTGGCCATCGACGCCTGCAGCGAGTTGGGCTGGTTGTTGTCGGCCATCCACGTCGCCTCGAGCATGAGCAGGTAGGCGGCCTCCCAGTCGGCCTCCATCTGCAGGTACGCGGCAGCCGCGGCGTGCTGCGTGTACGCCGGACGGTCGTAGTCGGGCTCGACGCCGGCCTCCTTCAGCCGGTCCTCGATCTCGTCGAGCGCGGCCCGCGCGCAGCCGATCGCCATCGCGGCGACGAGCGGACGAGTGTTGTCGAAGGTCTGCATGACGCCGGCGAAGCCCTGCTCGGCCTCGATGTCGGGCGAGCCGAGGAGGTTCTCCTTCGGCACGCGGCAGTCCGTGAACCGGATCGTCGCGGTGTCCGACGCGCGGATGCCCAGCTTGTGTTCGAGCCGCTCGACGACCATGCCGGGCGTGCCCTTCTCGACCACGAAGGACTTGATCGCGGCGCGGCCCTTCGACTTGTCGAGCGTCGCCCACACGACGACCGCGTCGCAGCGGCCGCCGGCGGTGACGAAGATCTTCTCGCCGTTGAGGACGTAGTGGTCGCCGTCGAGCACGGCGGTGGTCGAGACGGCGGCCGAGTCGGAGCCGAAGGACGGCTCGGTGATCGCCATCGCCGCCCACAGCTTGTCGAAGCGCTCGTGCTGCTCGTCGTTGGCGACCGAGGCGATGGCCGCGTTGCCGAGGCCCTGGCGCGGCATCGAGAGGACGAGCGCGACGTCCCCCCAACACGCCTCCATGATCGACAGCACGCCGGACATGTTGCTGCCGTTCTGGTTCCCCTGCGCGCCGGACTTGCGCCGCACCCCGCGGGCGCCGGTGTTCGTCTCGCCCGAGGCGTTCATGCCGTCGATGAGCGAGGCGAGCATGTCGAGTTCCTTCGGGTACTCGTGCTCAGCCCGGTCGTACTTGCGCGAGATCGGGCGGAAGATCTCGGTCGACACCTGATGCGCCTGGTTGATCAGCATGTCGAACTTCTTCGGCGTTTCCAGGTTGATGGTCATACGAGGACGACCCCCTCCATGATCGCCGCGGCGCGAAGATCTCGGTACCAGCGCTCTACCGGATGCTCCTTCACGTAGCCGTGGCCGCCGAGCAGTTGCACGCCGTTGCTGCCGATCTGCATGCCGTACTCGGCGGTGAGCCGCCGGGCCAGCGCCGCCTCGCGGGCGAAGCTCTTGCCCTGCTCGGCGCGGGACGCGGCCCGCAGCATCGTCAGCCGCGCGCCCTCGAGCTCGATGCCGATGTTCGCCACGGCGAACGCCACGGCCTGCCGGTGGCTGATCGGCTCGCCGAACGCCTGCCGCTCGTTCACGTACGGGATCACGTAGTCGAGCACCGCCCGTCCGGTGCCGCAGACCAGCGCCGCCCACCCGATGCGGGAGAGGCGGATGCAGTCGGCGTATGCGCTGTCGTCGCCCTTGGCGAGCAGGGCGCCGGCGGGCAGGTCGACGTCCTGCAGGATCAGCCGGCCGGTCGCCGCCGCCCGCAACCCCATGCCGGGGTCAGCCTCGACCAGCACGCCCTTCGAGCCGGACTCGACGATGAACAGCGCCGGACGTCCCTCGAGCTGGGCGGCCACGACGAACAGCTCGGCCGTCGCCGCGCGGGGCACCAGCGACTTCGTGCCGCTGATCCGGAACCCGCCGCCGGGCGTGCGGGTGGCGGTCGTCCGCAGCTCGAACGGGTCGAACAGCGGTCGCGGCTCGACGACGGCGAGGGCGGCCGCCGGAACGTCGTCCCCGGTGAACGCCGGCAGGTAGGTCGCCTGCTGCGTCTCGTCCCCCCAGAGAACGAGAGCATTGCTCACGGCCGCCGGCGCGAGGCAGGCGACCGCGAGGCCCATGTCGCCGTGCGCGAGCGCTTCGGCGACCAGCGCGCCGGTCGTCGTGGAGCGCTCGGCGCCCAACCCGCCGAGCGTCTCGGGGATGCCGACGAGCGTCACGCCGAGCTCGGTGACCGAGCGCTTGAGGACGGTATCGGGCGCAGTGCAGTCAGTGTCGGCTTGGCCGGCGACCGGCCGCAGCTGCTCGGCGGCGAACTCCCGGGTGGCCTCGACGATCATCTTCTGCTCGTCGGTCGGGGTGAGGTCGAACAGGTCGCGGCCCGGGGCCGGGCCGGGGCGCTCGGGCCGGTTGCGCTTCTGCACCGCGGCGAACGTGCGGTTCGCCGCGCCGACCGAGCGGAAGCCGGCCTTGCTGCCTTCGAACACCGCGCGTTCGATCGGCTTGCGCAGCTTGAGCCGGTCGATCACGGCGGCGCCGGCGAGGCGGTTGATCGCGGCCAGACCGACGCCCATGGCGTCGCGTCCGCGGCGGTTGCGGCCCGACATCGGCCCTCCCGGGGAGATACGAGGGGTACTGGGTACAGCTAGTTCCAGGTAAATCTACCGCCGGGGCGCCGGGGCGCAAGCACGAGTGACGGACACGACCTCGCCCGCCCGTCCCCGATGCTCGCGGGTGGGACGGGCCGGGAGAACGTGGGGACGCGTATGGGGGAACTGCGCGCGCGGACGGTTCGTTCTAGGGTCGAGTCATCAGCTCTCGAGGAGGTTGGCCGCAGTGCCCAATCCGGTGATCAATCAGTTCGGTCGTTCGGCCGGCGGCAGCGGCGTGCCCTCGGCCGGTGACCTGCAGGGGATGTTCGACAAGCCGGCGTACGCCGGCCCGCGCCCCACCGATCGGTACATGACGCTGGACGACGTCGTTCAGCGCACCGCGGCGATGCTCGGGACGATCCTGGTCGCCGGCGCCATCGCGTGGGTCGCCGTCCCGGACCGCCTGTTCACGCCCGTCCTGATCATCTCGCTCATGGGCGGGCTGGGGCTCGGGCTGTTCATGTCGTTCACCCAGCGGGTCAACGCGCCGCTCGCGCTGCTCTACTCCGCGTTCGAAGGCGTGCTGCTCGGCGCGATCAGCCACGCCTTCGAGAACTGGAAGTCGGGCATCGTCGTCCAGGCGATCACCGGCACGGTGATGGTCGCGGCCGGCATGCTGTTCGTCTACAAGATCGGCGCGATCCGGGTAACGCCCCGGCTGACCCGCGTGGTCGTCGGCGCGACGATCGGCGTGTTCGGCCTCATGATCGTGAACCTGGTGGCCTACCTGTTCACCTCGGACGGCCTCGGCCTGCGCTCCGGCGGACCCATCGCGATCATCTTCAGCCTGGTGTGCATCGGCCTCGCCGCGTTCAACCTGATGCTCGACTTCGACATGATCGAGCGGGGCATCCGCCAGGGCGCGCCGCAGAAGACGTCGTGGCTGGCCGCGTTCGGGCTGACCGTCACCCTGGTCTGGCTCTACATCGAGATCCTGCGGCTGCTGGGGTACCTGAACCGCAACTAGCCGCACCGGCCTCCGACGCCGGCGTCCACCGTCACAGGTGGGCGCCGGCGTTTTCGTGTGTCGATACGGGGCGCCTACTCGCGTGCGCGTCAGTGCGCGCCGGAGAGGTTGAGGATGACCACGCCGGCGATGATGAGGGCCAGTGCGCCGGCTTGGAGCAGTCCGAGCCGCTCGCCGAGGAACAGGAAGCCGATCACGGCCACGCCGGCGGTGCCGACACCGGACCAGATGGCGTAGGTCACCGACACCGGGATGTGGCGGATGACCAGCGCCAGCAACCAGATCGACGCGGCGTAGCCGGCGATGACGGCGGCCGTCCAGGCCGGGTTGCGGAACTGGTCGGTGCGCGGGAGCGCACTGGTCGATGCCACCTCGATGCCGATGGCGGAAACGAGCAACAACCACGCGAAGGGCATGGCTGGTTCACCTCAAGTCTCTGTAGCAGTCGCTACAAACGTAGCAATCGCTACACTGAGATGCCAAGTCGAATAGCTGGGAGGCCCCACGGGTGACCAGGCGTGACGAGCTCGCCGAGGCCGCGACCGACTACGTCCTCGAGCACGGAATCATCGACCTGAGCCTGCGCCCGCTCGCGGCCGCGATCGGCACGAGCGACCGGATGCTGCTGTACCACTTTCGCGACAAGGACGACCTCGTCGCCACGGTGCTCCGCGTCTCGAACGACCGGTCGGTCGCCGAGGTGCGCCGGCTCCGGACGCCGCGAACCGTGCGGGGCGCCGTCCTCGATCTCTGGGCGGCGTACACCGCGGGCCAGCTGGAACGCTGCCAACGCCTCTACGTCGAGGCGGCCGCGCTGGGACTTCTCGGTCGCGAGCCCTACCTGACCGTCGTGCGGGCCAGCAACGAGCGGTGGGTCGAGGCGGTCGTCGACCACGTGGTCCGGGCCGGGGTGACGCGACCGCGGGCTCGGCGCGCAGTGGCCCTGCTCGACGCGGCGTTCATGGGGCTGCAGCTCGACCTCACCGTCGAGGACGACGCGGCCGCGCTGCGCCGAACCGTCCTCGACCTGGCCGACGCGGTGGTCGCGATCGCCGGCTGAGGCGCGTTCGGCGCGATCAGCAGGCGAAGGGCTTGCTCGCCCGGCTGGCGAGGTGGCTGCGGTCGCCGGGGTAGGTGGAGACGATCCGGCAGGTGCCGGCCGCCGGACGGCTGAAGTGCGTGGAGTAACGGCTGCTCGACGACAGATGCGGGTGGTGCGTGGCGAGCGTCCGGAACCGGCCGTGGCTGCGGCGTTGCAGGGCCACCGTCACGGCGTGCCCGGCTCGGCGCGGACGCACCACGCCGGCCGCGGTGACCTTCGTGCTCGTCTTGGACACGCCGACCGACGTGGCCGTGCCCAACACGCGATGGCTTATCGGTGGGCTGACCGATCCACCGGAGTCGACCACTTGCAGCGTCACGGTGTACACCGGCGCCGTGTGGGGCGAGGTCGGGTAGGTGTGGGCCACGCGCGGCGTGGTGGTGGTTGCCGTCCGGCCGTCGCCGAAATGCCAGCGCCAGCGGGCGATCGGGCGGCCCGCGGTTCCGGGGCTCGAGGTCGCGCCGTCGAAGTGACCGGTGAACCCGGACAGCGACGTGCTGAACCGAGCGATCGGCGGGAAGAAGGACAGGTTGACCAGCACGGTCGCCGAGGCGGACATGGCCCGCGCCTCGCCGGGCACCGTGTCGTCGACCTCGCTCGAGTAGTCGACGGTCAGGTCGTAGTCGTCGGCCGGCAGCATCGCCGACTCCGCGAAGCTCAGCTGATGCGGGTTGGTCACCCCGCAGTCGCCGGTGTGCACGTGGAAGTGCCGGCTGAAGCTGGCCGAGGTGAGGTCCACGGTGACGAGCGAGCAGGAGTCCGCCGCGTCGGTGTTGGCCGTGTGCAGGGTGCCGCTGAAGAACACCGGGACGGACGTCGTGCCGCTGACCGTGAACTCGACCGTCAGCGACCCGTTGGAGTCGGAGTTGGGGACGGCGGGCCCCGAACCCGTGGCGGTGGCCCCTGCGGTCGACTTGCCCGAGACCGCGATGTCGTTCAGCGGGCCGGTCGGCAACGGAGGTTGGCCCGGGGTCTCCATCGTGGCCGCCATCGACGCAAACGCCGAGGCGGTGCCCTCGGTGCCGTGCACCTTGGCCGGGGCGCGGTGCTCGGCGAAGGCGAGGAAGCCGTCGCCGGTCTTGTTCGTGCTCGTCTTGTGCGCGGAGTCGACGAACTGGTCGGTGCCCAGATCGGCCGAGGTGCTCTGCAGCTGGACGACCGGGGGCGCCGCTGCCACTGCGTCGACGACCGGGTAGGTCATCGCCGCGCACAGCGTCGCCACGGCGACGGCGATGCCGGAGTTACGGAGTCTGCGCATGGCGCCCGCCCGCTTCCAGCCCAGGTCGGCCCCCGGGCGACGGGTGGAGCGTAGGAACGAAGCGGCGGCCGGTCAACGGTCACCGGCGCGGCAGCACCGAGTCGATCGGAATACACGTCGTTCGGAATCCGGATCGGCCTGCCACGAAGCGGACACCACGCAGTCGGCGGCCGGCAGCGGGACGGACGGTACGCCGAACACGCCCGCGGGCGCTCCATCCCTCGTCGCACCCCGCATCGGCAAGATCGGCGGCCGAGCCTGCCCGGGTCGACGAGCAGGACGTCCGGTCGGCCACGCCGGCCATCACTTGCTTGGTGTCGGCGTCCCAGACATCGGCCGAGTAGGCGCCGGCGGTCCGGCGGCCGCCGCCGACAGCATCGCGACGTCCAGTGCGAGTAGCGAGAGCGCTGCTCTCGTGATCGGGCCGCTGAACGATCTTGCCTCGTTCGTTCGTAAAGTGAACAGAATGGGGGACGTGCCGCAGTCCACCCCGGGCGTCCTCGCCCTGGGCATCGACGTGGGAACGACCAACACCAAGGTCGCCCTCGCCGAGCTCGGTGACACCCTGCGCGTGCGGGCCGCGGCGGCCGCGCCGACCCCGTCCCCGGCCGATCTCGCCGCGGTGCTCGCCGGGCTCGTTGCCACGGTCCTGCGCGGCACCGACCGCCCGGCCGCCGTCGGTATCGCCTCCATGGCCGAGACCGGGGTCCCGCTCGACGCCGACGGGAAGCCGCTCGGCGACTGGCTGCGGTGGGACGGGCACCGGGCCGGCGCCGAGGCGCGGGCGCTGGCCGACCGCCTCGGCTGGGCCGAGCTCGTCCGCGCCACCGGCACTCGCCCCAGCCCCAAGGTGCCGCTCGCGACCTGGGCCTGGCTGCGCACGGCCGAACCCGACCGCTTCGCCGCGCTGCACCGGTGGGCCGGAGCGGCCGACCTCGCCGGGTACGTCCTCACCGGCCGGCTCGTCACCGACCACACGCTGGCCGCCCGCACGATGGCCTACCGCCGGCCGGTGAGCGGCCGTCTGGGCGAGCGTTTCGACGCCGAGCTGCTGGCCGAGGTCGGGCTGCGGCCCGAGCAGTTGCCCGAGGTGCGGGCCGACGCTGGCCGGGTACGGGACTTCGCCGGGCTGCCGGCCGGCCTGCCGGTCACCATCGCCGGCCACGACCACGCCGTCGGTGCCTACGCCGCCGGGGTCCGCCGGCCGGGTGAGGTGGCCGACTCGGTCGGCACCGCCGAAGCCCTGCTCACCGTCGTGGCCGCCGCGCCCGACCCGGTCGCCGTCGCCGCGGCCGGGATGAGCTCGGTGCTCACCGTCGACGCGGCGTATCCGGCCGTGCTGGCCGGCTCGCCGGCGGCCGGGGCCTTCGTCGAGTGGTGGTGCGCCGAGCAGGGCATCCCGGTCACCGACTTCGCCCCCGACGACGGGGACGAGCCGGTGCCGCTGCTCGTGCTGCCCTACCTGCACGGGCGGCAGGCGCCCGCGCCCGACCCGGCCGCGCGGCCCCGGTTCGTGGGCCAGGACGGCGACCCCCGCGCCCGCGCGCGGGCCGTCCTGCAGGGACTGTGCCTGCAGGCGGAGTGGATCCGCCGCGAGCAGGCCCGCCTCGCCGGGCTGCGGCCCGACGGCCCGCTGGCCGTGCTCGGCGGGCCGGTGGCCGCGAACCCGGCGTGGGCCCGGCTGAAGGCGGCGATCGCGGCCGGCCCGGTGCGGCTCGTGTGCGAAGGGGACGCCGTCGCCGCCGGCGCCGCCCTGCTCGCCGCCGTGCGAGCCGGCCTCGTCGACGCGCCCGGCCCGGCCCTGGCCGCCCGACCCGTCCCCGCCCCCGACCCTCGACCCGACTACGAACCGACGCTCGCGGCCTTCATCGCCGCGGCGACAGGAGAAGCTGGATGACCTCGACCCTCGACAACGTCGCGCGCCCCTCGGGCGCACCAGTAAAGGTCCAGTTGCTGGCCTACGTCGATCGCCTCGGCGGCGACCTTCCTGGCATCGCCCGGCTGCTGACCGGGGACGGCCCGCTCGCCGCGTTCGGCGCCGCCCACTTGCTGCCGTTCTTCGTCCCCTTCGACGGGCCGGACGCCGGCTTCGACCCGATCGATCACGCGAGCGTCGATCCACGCCTGGGTAGCTGGGCCGACGTCCGGGCCCTCGCCGACGCCGGCGTCGAGCTGACCGCCGACCTGATCGTCAACCACGTGTCGTCGCAGTCGACCGAGTTCACCGACTGGCTGGCGCGCGGCGCCGCGTCTGCGTGGGACGGGATGTTCCTCACCTACGACCGCGTGTTCCCGGCCGGGGCCCGCGAGGCGGACATCACCGCCTTCTACCGACCGCGGGTCGGGCTGCCGTTCACGCCGTACCAGCACGCCGACGGCACCCGCCGCCTGGTGTGGACGACGTTCCTGCCGACCCAGGTCGATCTCGACGTCCGCCACCCGAAGGCCTTGGCTTACCTCGAAGCCATCCTGCGCACGTTTGCCGTGAACGGCATCCGTACCGTGCGCCTGGATGCGGTCGGGTACGCGATCAAGACGCCGGGCACCGACTCGTTCCTGACGCCGCACACGCTCGAGTGGGTTTCGGAGATCACTGCTCTCGCTCGGTCGCTGGGGCTGCAGGTGCTGGTCGAGGTGCACGCGCACTACTCGCAGCAGCAGGCCATCGCGCCGCTGGTCGACTATGTGTACGACTTCGCGATCCCGGCGCTGCTGCTGCACGCGTTCGGCACCGGCGACGTGTCGCGGCTGGTGCGGTGGTTCGAGATCCGGCCGGCGAACGCGATCACCGTGCTCGACACCCACGACGGGATCGGCGTGATCGACGCCGGGCCGTCCGGCGAGCGGGCTGGCTTGATCGACCACGCCGAGATGGCCGCCATCTTCGCCCGCGCCGCCGAGGCGACCGGTGGCCAGTCGACCGAGGCCTCGCGCCGGCCCGCGTGGACGACCGTCCCGCACCAGATCAACTCGACGTTCCCGGCCGTGCTGGGCCCCGAGCGGTACCTGATCGCCCGGGCGTTCCAGCTGTTCAGCCCCGGCGTGCCGCAGCTGTATTACGCGGGGCTGCTCGGCAGCGCGAACGACATGGAGCGCTACCGGCGCACCGGCGAGGGCCGCGAGGTCAACCGGCACGCGTACGACACCACCGAGCTCGCCGCCGCGCTCGGTTCGCCGCTGGTCCGCACCCAGCTCGAGCTGGTGCAGCTGCGCTCGAACCACCCCGCCTTCGACGGGCAGTTCGCGCTGACCACCCGCGGTGGGG
>Ga0207667_10012039_pt1 | contig 10007 bp, 9 predicted proteins | sample KBSCornC52_FD_184301 | JGI IMG/M metagenome (GOLD analysis project Ga0207667, IMG submission 184301) | Corn rhizosphere microbial communities from Kellogg Biological Station, Michigan, USA - KBS Corn C5-2 (SPAdes) (version 2) | ecosystem: Host-associated > Plants > Roots > Rhizosphere > Soil ... | reverse complement strand
CCTGCGGCAGGCCCACGTGCAGGACGAGGCGCGGCACGCCGGGCAGCGCCTGCCCATCGGCGTTGAGCACGGCACCGGCCACCCGCGGATCGAGCACGATGATGACCGTCTCGCCCAGGAACGGCAGCGTGGTGCCGTCGCGCCACTCGATGCGGGCGGCCTCGACGCGGCGCGCGCGATCACGCTGTTCCTGCAGCTTGCGCAGGATCCAGCCGGATTTCGAACGCACCGCCGCATCGATGTTCTGCAGCGAGACCCAGCGCGGCGCGTTGACCTGCAGGCCCTCGGCGCTGACGACGAAGCCGATGCTGCTGCGGCGTGCGCGGCGCAACGCGTACGCGACGCGGTGCTCGCCCAGTTGCAGCTCGCGTTCGGCCTGTGGATGGCGGAAGTGCAATGGCGAGGCTTCGGCGCGGCCGGCGGAAAGCAGCGGTTCGGCTGCCGGGCCCGCCGGAGCGGGGCGCTGCGTGGGACGCGGTGGCGCCGAGGCCGTCTCGGTCGACGACGGGGCGTCGAAGAGCGAGAGCTGCGAGAGGTCGTCGGCCGGGCCGGGTCGGGACATGGACGTCAATTCTAGAGCCTCGCGCCGCTGGAAGCGTGCACCCGGCAGCCCGCGACCGGCCAGGCCGCGGGGGGCAAAGGCCGCCACAATGCTCGCCAGCCACCCCATCGATATCCGAAAGGACTTCCTTGAAGCGACGCCAGTTCTCCGCCCTCGCCGCCGGTGCCGCGCTCGGCGTCGGACGACCCGGGCTCGTCCGCGCGCAGGTCGAGTCGCCCGTCATCGCCACCGCCAGCGATTTCACCGCGATCACCCCGCCGCTGCCGGTGTCCATGCCGCCGGGCGAGGTCGAGGTCGTCGAGTTCTTCAGCTTCGCGTGTCCCTACTGCTTCGCCTTCGAGACGCCACTGGAAGCCTGGTTGCCGAGCAAGCCGCCGGAAGTCCGCTTTCGCCGCTCGCCGGTGCCGTTCGAGCAGAACTTCCGCAACTTCCAGCCGATGTACTTCGCGCTGGAGTCGCTGGACCCGGTCGGCCGGATGCCGCGCAGGATCTTCGACGCCGTGCACAAGGAGCACCTGCGACTGGACAACATCCGGGACATCGCCGCGTTCATGCAGCGCAACGGCGTGGACGCGGACAAGTTCGTCGACGCCTTCACGTCACCGGGCACGGCTGCGAAAGTGGCGCAGGCCAACGAGCTGTTCCATGCCAGCGGCGCCAACAGCGTGCCCATGATGATGGTGCAAGGCCGCTTCCTGACGTCGCCGGCGATCGCGCGCGGCTACGACAAGGTCCTGGCCGTGGTCGATCGCCTGGCCGAGCAGGCTCGCGCTGCCGGATGAAGCGCGCTGCATCGACTCGACGTTGACCCGCGCCGGGTGGGGAACCTCCGCCGTGCAGCAGGAACCAAGTGTGGTCACAATGCCCCCACCCGTCCTGCCGCCGGCCGCTCCGCGACAGCGCGCCCACGCTTCAGCCCCCCGAAAGGATTCGCTTGCAACGCCGCCACTTCTCCACCCTCGCCGCCGCGTCGTTCGGCCTGGGCCTGACCCGCTTGGCGAACGCCCAGGGCCCGATCACCAGCCAGGATTACAAGCCCGTGGCGACGCCCGTGCAGATGTCGGCCCCGGCCGGCCAGGTCGACGTCGTCGAGTTCTTCAGCTACGCCTGCCCGCACTGCTTCGAGTTCGAGCCCACGCTCGAGAACTGGCTCAGGAAAAAGCCCGCCGGCATCCACTTCCACCGCTACCCGGTGCGCTTCCTGCAGAACGCCGTCAACTTCCAGCCGATGTACTTCGCGCTGGAGGCGATGGACCAGGTCGACGCGATGCAGCAGAAGATCTTCAATGCCGTGCACCTGGAGCACCAGCGCCTGGACAAGCCCGACGACATCGCCGCCTTCATGGCCAAGAACGGCGTCGACGCCAAGCGCTTCATGTCGCTGTTCACCTCGTTCGGCGTACGCACCAAGGTGCAGCAGGCCAACCAGATGATGGAGACGTTCGGCGTCGACTCCGTGCCGGCCATCGTGGTCGCGGGCCAGTACATGACCTCGCCCAGCCAGGCCAAGGGCGAGGAGCGCACGACGCAGGTCGTCGAGTACCTGGCGGCCAAGGCGCGCGGCGGCAAGTGAGTGTGGCGCGGCGCGCGCGTGGGCTCAGGCCTGCGCGGTGACGTACGCCTCGGGATCGAGGCGCCGCATCTCGGCCTCGATCCACGCTTCGACCTCGCGCATCATCTCGTCGGGCTGGCGCCCTTCGGGCGCGATCGGCTTGCCCACGGAGATCGTCACCGTGCCGGGCTTGAGCCAGAAGGACTTGCGCGGCCAGCAGCGCGCGGAGTCGACGGCGATGGGCACCACCGGCACGCCCACCGCGATCGCCAGGCGCGTGGCGCCGGCCTTGTACGTGCCCTGGCTGCCGCGCGGCGTGCGCGTGCCTTCCGGGAACATGATCACCCACTTGCCGAGCTTGCTGAGGCGCTTGCCCTGCTCGGCCACCTTGCTCCACGCCTCGGTGCGCCGGCTGCGGTCGATGTGGATCATGTCCATCCGTGCCATCGCCCAGCCGAAGAACGGGATGTAGAGCAGTTCCTTCTTGAACACGTAGGCCAGCGGATGCGGCATCACCGACGGGAGTGCGAAGGTCTCCCAGGTGGACTGGTGCTTGGAGGCCAGGATCACCGCCGCGGTGGCCTGTTCGGCCGTGGGCAGGTTCTCCATGCCGATCACGCGCCGCTTCACGCCGCAGATCCAGCGCGAGCCGTGGTGCGCGAGCTTGACCCAGTTGATGCACCACGTGTAGACGGCATCGCTGCTCAGGAACGGCGAGCAGACGACCACGACGAAGCCCCAGGGGATCACGGTGATCGCCATGTAGGCGAGGAACAGGAGGGAACGGACGACGGACAGGGCCTTGGTCATGTTGTTCTTGTGAAGGTCTCAGTTGCCGGTGACGTGCTCGGCGAAGGCCGACAGGTCGGCATGCACCACCGTGCCCGGCACGGCCTGCAGCCAGGCCGCGATGGTGGCGTCGTCGGCCTCGGCCGCGCGGCCGCTGCGCACCAGGTGCGGCTGGCAGCCGGCGGCCTTGGCGGCCTCGAGGTCGCGCAGCGTGTCGCACACCATGGGCACCGTCTGGAGCTCGACGCCGTAGCGCTCGCCGATGTCGTGCATCAGGCCCGGGGCGGGCTTGCGGCATTCGCATTGCTCGGTGGCTGCATGCGGGCAGAAGAACACCGCGTCGATGCGGCCGCCCTTTTCCGCCAGCAGCTGCATCATGTGCTGGTGCACGGCGTTGACCGACGTCATGTCGATCATGCCGCGCCCGATGCCCGACTGGTTGGTGGCCACCACCACGTGCCAGCCCGCGTGGTTCAGGCGCGCGACGGCCTCCAGCGCACCGGGGATCGGCTGCCACTCCTCGGGCGCCTTCACGTGATCGGTGCGGAAGACGTTGAGGATGCCGTCGCGGCCGGTGATCACGAGCTTGGGGGCTTGCATGGGCATGTGGGGACCTCAGTCTCGGTTGGCGCTCTGCAGCGCTGGCAGGGCCGGCGAGCGCTCGGCCGCTCCGGAGCGAGCCGGCCTGAGCCCCCTGGGGGCGGGCAGCGGAGCGCGCCGGGCCGTCATGTCGACAGGCGGGACAGGTCGGCGACGCGGTTCATCACGCCGTGCAGCGTGGCCAGCAGGCCCAGCCGGTTGGCGCGCACCTTCGGATCGTCGGCGTTGACCATCACGTCGTCGAAGAACTTGTCCACCGGCGCGCGCAGCGCGGCCAGGGCCTTCAGGCTGCTGGTGTAGTCGCCGGCTTCGAACAGCACGTCGGCCGCGCGGCGCACCGCGGCGACGTCCGTCCACAGCGCGCGCTCGGCATCCTCGGAGAACAAGGCGGCGTCGGCCCTGGCCTCGACGGGCTCGGCGCTCTTCTTGAGGATGTTGGCGATGCGCTTGTTGGCAGCGGCCAGCGCGGCGGCCTCGGGCAGCGCGGCGAAGGCGCGCACGGCCTCGAGGCGGCGCGGGATGTCGGCCAGCCGCTGCACGCCGAGCGCCAGCACGGCGTCGACCTCGTGCGCCGAGTAGCCCTGCTCGCGCAGGCTGCCCGCGAGGCGGTCGACGATGAACGCCGAGACGGCCGCGCGCGGGTCGGTGATCAGCGCGCCGAACGCCGGGACGGCCAGTGCCAGCAGGGTGTCCAGGTCCAGCGGCAGCGCCGCCTCGACCAGCATGCGGATCACGCCCAGCGCATGGCGGCGCAGCGCGAACGGGTCCTTGTCGCCCGTGGGCACCTGGCCGATGCCGAACAGGCCCACCAGCGTCTCGAGCTTGTCGGCCAGCGCGACGACGAGGCCGGCCTGGTTGCGCGGCAGCGCGTCGCCGGCAAAGCGCGGCTTGTAGTGATCCTCGATCGCGTCGGCGATGGTGTCGCCCAGCTTGTCGTGGCGCGCGTAGTAGCCACCCATGATGCCCTGCAGCTCGGGGAACTCGCCCACCATGTCGGTGACCAGATCGGCCTTGGCCAGGCGCGCGGCCGTGTCGGCCTGGTCGACGAGGCCGTGGCCGCCGAGCTCCGCCGCGATCGCGCGCGCGATCTGGCGCACGCGCTCGACGCGCTCGCCCTGGCTGCCCAGCTTGCCGTGGTAGACGACCTTGCCGAGCGCGGGCACGCGGTCGGCGAGCGACTTCTTGCGATCCTGGTCGAAGAAGAACTTCGCGTCGGCCAGGCGCGGGCGCACGACGCGCTCGTTGCCCTGGATGACGGCGCCCGGGTCTTCCGGCCGGATGTTGCTGACGACGAGGAACCGGTTGGTCAGCTTGCCCGCGGCGTCCAGCAGCGGGAAGTACTTCTGGTTGGCCTTCATCGTGAGGATGAGGCACTCCTGCGGCACGGCCAGGAAATCCTCCTCGAAGCGGCATGTGAGCACGTTCGGGCGCTCCACCAGCGCGGTGACTTCGTCGAGCAGCGCGTCATCCTCGATCGGCTTCAGGCCTTCCTTGGCGGCGGCCGCGCCCAGCTGGCGCACGATCTCGGCGCGGCGCTCGGCGAACGACGCGATGACCGCGCCTTCGTCCTTCAGCTGCGCGGCGTGGCTGTCGGCGTCGCGCACGGTGATCGTGGCGGCCCTGGCCTCGAAGCGATGGCCCTGCGTGACGCGGTCGGCGCTGCGGCCCAGCGCGGTGACGGGCACCACGTCGGCGCCATGCAGCGCGACCAGGCGATGTGCCGGGCGCACGAACTTCACGTCGGTCCAGCCGTCGGCGAGCTGGTAGGTCATGACCTTCGGGATGGGCAGCTTGGCCAGCGTCTCGTCGATGGCTTTCTGCAGGCCCTCGGCGAGCGTGGCGCCGGCGACGACCGAATCGGCGAACAGGCTCTCGGCCTTGCCGTCGGGCAGGCGCTTGAGCGAGGGCACCGCCTCGGGGCCGAAGCCCAGCGACGCGAGCTTCTTGAGCAGCGCCGGCGAGGCGTTGCCGTCCTTGTCGAACGCGACGGCCGCGGGCATGAGCTTTTGCTGCAGCGCGCGATCCGCGGCCTTGGCGCCCACGCCCTCGACATGCACGCCCAACCGGCGCGGGGACGCGAACGAGGTCGCGCGGGCGTTGGCGCCCACGAGGCCCTGCGCATGCAGGCTGGCGACCAGCGTGGATGCGAACGATTCGCCCAGCTTCTTCAGCGCCTTGGGCGGGAGTTCCTCGCAGACGAGTTCGACGAGGAGGTTGCGGGTGTCTTGCGCGCTCATGCTCAAGCTGCCTTCTTCTTTTCGATTTGCGCGATCACTTCGTCCGCCCACGCCTTGGGCGCCATCGGGAAGCCGAGGCGGGCACGGCTCTCGAGATAGCTCTGCGCGACGGCGCGCGCCAGGTTGCGGATGCGGCCGATGTACGCGGCGCGTTCGGTGACGCTGATCGCGCCGCGCGCATCGAGCAGGTTGAATGCGTGGCCGGCCTTGAGCAGCTGCTCGTACGCGGGCAGCGCGAGCTGGTGCTCCATCAGGTGCCTGGACATCTTCTCGTACTCGCCGAACGCCTGCAGCAGGAACGTGACGTCCGAATGCTCGAAGTTGTAGGTGCTCTGCTCCACCTCGTTCTGGTGGAACACGTCGCGGTAGGTGACGCCCGGCGTCCACTCGAGGTCGAACAGGCTCTCCTTGCCCTGGATGTACATCGCCAGGCGCTCCAGGCCGTACGTGATCTCGCCGGTGATGGGCTTGCAGTCGATGCCGCCCACCTGCTGGAAGTAGGTGAACTGCGTCACCTCCATGCCGTTGAGCCAGACCTCCCAGCCCAGGCCCCAGCAGCCCAGCGTCGGGTTCTCCCAGTCGTCCTCGACGAAGCGAACGTCGTTCTTCTTCAGGTCGAAGCCGAGGGCTTCCAGCGAGCCGAGGTAGAGCTCGAGGATGTTGTCGGGCGCCGGCTTGAGCACCACCTGGTACTGGTAGTAGTGCTGCAGGCGGTTCGGGTTCTCGCCGTAGCGTCCGTCCTTGGGGCGGCGGCTGGGCTGCACGTAGGCGGCCTTCCAGGGCTCGGGACCGAGGGCGCGCAGGAACGTGGCGGTGTGGCTCGTGCCGGCGCCGACTTCCATGTCGTAGGGCTGCAGCAGCGCGCAGCCCTGCTTGTCCCAGTAGTCCTGCAGGCGAAGAATGATTTGCTGGAAGGTCAGCATGGAGGGATTCGGGTGGGGCGCGGCGGCCGGAGACGACAGGCCGGGCGCGATGGGGTCGCGCGCGGTCGAACGGGCGATTTTACGTGCGGCGGGACGGAACGCCGCTCACATCCATTCATCCGCGCAGCGCGGGTCGGACGGATAGGCGCCCGGCTCCACCACCTTGCCGGTCGCCTCGCTGAACGGCACCTGGAACACGACGCAGCGCAGCGGGGTCTCGAACCCGTAGTTCCAGGTGAATCCCGGCTCGGGCCGCTGGTAGATCGACGTGAACGACGGCGGCCCGATCAGCCGCAGCACGTCGGCCCGGCTCATCCCGGGCTGGATCGCCGCGAAGTGGCGCTCGTCGAGCACGTCCTCCCAGCGCAGCACGCGGCCGGCGCCGTCCAGGTCGATCATGAACGTGTGCTTGCCGAACGGCATGCGGTTGTACTCGAGGCGTTCATGGCCGTCGGGCATCGAGTAGCTGGCCGTGGGCGGCCCCATGATGCGCAGCACCTCGTCGCGCGGCGCGCCCGCGGGCACGCCCGTGGGCGCGAACGGCCGCACGGCGCAGCCCGAGAACGCCAGCACGGCGAGGGCGAGGAGAGCGGCACGGGCGGACATGCCGCAAGAATGCCAGATCAGCGCCGGCGTGCCATGAACGCGACGAACAGCAGCTGCGCGAGCGCCAGCCCCCACAGCGGCCACAGCCGCAGCTTGGCCACCCAGGCGCCGTACGGCGTGTCGCCGATGCGGCCCTCGACCTGGGCGTCGAGCTCGCCCTCGGTGTCGGCCGGCAGGCGCGCGGTGACGTGGCCCTGCCAGTCGATGACGGCCGTGGCGCCGGTGTTGGTGGCACGCACCTGCCCGCGCTGGAACTCGAGCGCCCGCATGCGCGAGAACTGCAGGTGCTGGTCCTGGATCATGCGGCGGCCGAACCAGGCGAGGTTGGTGGAGTTGGCCATCACGGTGGCCGCGTTCGGGCCGACCATGGAGGGCGCGAAGTCCTCGCCGAACAGATCCTCGTAGCAGATCAGGGGCCGCACGCGCTGCGAGCCGACCTGGAACGACGCCGTGTCGATGCCCGCGGCCTGGTCGCCGATCGGGATCTTCATCATCGCGATGAACCAGTGGAAGCCCGGCGGCACGTACTCGCCGAACGGCAGCAGGTGGCGCTTGCCGTAGCGATAGAACGTGCCGTCGGTCATGTGGTGCCGGGCGTCCAGGCCGACCAGGGAATTGGTGTAGCCGTGCTCGTCGTCGCCGGTGAACACGCCCACCAGCGCCGAACGGCCCGTCTTGTTGAACGGCTTCTCGTAGTCCTGCCAGACCTCGCGCGGGATCTGCACCGGCAGGATCGGCAGCGAGGACTCGGGCGTCACGACCAGTTGGCCCGGTGCCGTGGACAGCTTGGCCACGTGCCAGGCGAGCGCCTGCGCCACGTGCTTGTCCTCGAACTTGTCGTCCTGCGCCACGTTCGGCTGCAGCAGCGAGACGGTCAGCGTGCCGGTCGAGCGGGTGAACGCCTGCGGCAGCGCCGCCCCGACCGCCAGCGCCACCAGCGGCACCAGCAGCGGACTCAGCGTGAACAGCGGGGCGCGCGTCTGCGGACCGCGCTGCGTCATCAGCACCAGCGCCACGGCGGCCGAGATGAACGCCGCCAGCGCCCCGATGCCGTAGATGCCGACGTACGGCGCCCACGCGGCCAGCGGGCCGGACGTGTGCGCGTAGCCGCCGGCGATCCACGGGAACCCCGTCAGGAATTGTCCCCGCGCCAGCTCGGCCATCAGCCAGACGGCCGAGAACAGCACCGCGTCGACCAGCGGCCGGTTGCGCCGCAGCCGCCCCCAGGCCCAGCCGGCCGCGGCGTAGTACAGCGACAGCAGCGCCGCCAGCACCACCACGGCCAGCACCGACAACCACGCCGGCAGCAGCCCGTAGACGTGCAGGCTGATGTAGAGCCACCAGAAGCCGGCCCCCAGCCAGCCCAGGCCGAAGGCCCAGGCGCGCACGGCGCCCGCGCGCAGGGGCGCGTCCGCCAGCAGGGCGACCAGGCCGCCGGTGGAGATCAGCTGCAGCCACCAGAACTCGGTGGGCGCGAACGACATCGCCTGCGCCGCGCCGGCCAGCAGCGCGAGCGCGAACGCCACCCAGCCGCTGACGAACGGCGCGGGCGGCCCGCGACGAAGGGACGCGGCGCGGTTCACCCGCCGAGCTCTTCCGAGGCGGCAGGAACGCTGTCGGACGCCGGGCGCGTCACCTTGAACCAGCGCACGGCGCCGCCGCGCGTCAGCATCACGGAGAACTGCAGGCTGCCCAGGCGGGTCGTCTCGCCGCGGCGCGGCACATGGCCCAGCTCGTGGGCGACGATGCCACCGATGGTGTCGAAGGCGTCCTCCGGCAGCGCGGCGCCGAGCGCGTGGTTCACCTCGGCGATGGACGCGTTGCCCGCCACCCGCAGGCTGCCATCGGCCAGGGCGTAGACGCCGCTCTCGGCGTCGGCGTCGTCGAACTCGTCCTCGATCTCGCCGACGATCTCCTCGAGCACGTCCTCGATGGTGATCAGGCCGGCGGTGTTGCCGAACTCGTCGATGACGATGGCCAGGTGGTTGCGGTTGCTGCGGAACTCGCGCAGCAGCTCGTTCAGGTTCTTGGACTCGGGCACGAACACGGCCGGGCGCAGCAGCGTGCGCAGGTTCAGCTCGGGCGCGCGCTGCAGCTTGAGCAGGTCCTTGGCCATCAGCGTGCCGATGATGTTCTCGCGCCGCCCCTCGTAGACCGGGAAACGCGAATGACCGGTGCCGATGACGGCGGCCAGGAACTCGTCGTACGGGGCGTCGATGGCCAGCAGGTCCATCCGCGGGGCGGCCACCATGACGTCGCCCGCCGTCTTGTCGGCCATGCGCAGCACGCCTTCGAGCATGGCGCGCGACTCGGGCTCGATCAGCGAGCGCTGCTCGGCGTCAGCCAGGGTTTCGATGAGTTCGGCGCGCGAATCTGGCCCGGGAGACAGGAACTCGACCAGGCGTTCGAACAGGCTGGGCTTGTCGACTTCGGCATTCGCTCGCGAAGAGCGGCCGGATCGACCAGGCTGGGGATCAGACACTGCGGCTGTGTCGGGAGTGGCGGAACCGCGAGAATACCGCATGCACGCGAACTCTTCTTGACAGCCTACCCTGCTTGAAAGAGAGTTCGCCGCCCCCATTTGCCCGTACCGGCGACCCGCCCGCGGGCCGCGCCCACGCAACGACTCCCCGAGACACCATGGCCGACAAGCTCATCCCCGCCACCATCCTGACCGGCTTCCTCGACTCAGGCAAGACCACGCTCCTCAAGCGCGTCCTCACCGAAACCCACAGCCA
>Ga0207667_10012037_pt1 | contig 10009 bp, 6 predicted proteins | sample KBSCornC52_FD_184301 | JGI IMG/M metagenome (GOLD analysis project Ga0207667, IMG submission 184301) | Corn rhizosphere microbial communities from Kellogg Biological Station, Michigan, USA - KBS Corn C5-2 (SPAdes) (version 2) | ecosystem: Host-associated > Plants > Roots > Rhizosphere > Soil ... | reverse complement strand
CGCATCGTGACGGCGATCGTCTTGATCGTGCTGTTCGGGATGCCGCTTGCCGAACGTCGGCTCGGCGGCTTCTGGAATGCAACCTACGGCGTGACGATCGAGGCCGCGCTGATCGCGATCGTGATCGTCGTGCTGAATTTCCGCAGCGAGTTCTGGTGCGCGCGATGCCTTCGGGCTGCGCCGGTCGTGTTCGTCGGCACGATTTCGTTCAGCTTGTATCTGTGGCAGCAACCGTTCGCGAACCCGGGACTGCCGGTCGCGCATGCGTTCCCGCTCGGTATCGTGTGGGCTTTGCTGGCGGCGACGGCGAGCTACTTCCTCGTTGAAAAACCGTTCCTGCGGCTGAAGGATCGCTACACCGCCCGCGAGGCGCGACGCGTGCGCGACGACGCGCTGCGGATGCCGGCGGCGACCGATGCGATCGGGCCGAAGGTGGTGGAGTAGGCGGGCGCCGTCTTAGTTAACGCGCTTTCGCGCGGCGGGTGAGTACCAGAAGTCCCGGAACATATCGATGCCGTACGATTTGCCGTCGTATTTGACAATCTTGCGCGCGGTTCGCTTGCCCGTCTGCGAATAGTTGCCGTCCTTGCGTTGCGTCTCCGTGACGTGTGTGGTGATCGACAGGTCGGCGAAGCCATGGCTCGATGTTTTCTCGACGGCGATCGTCATGTTCGCATCTTCGCTGCGCGCGTCGCCGGTGCCTGGACCGCAGGCGTCGCCTTCGACACTGACCCAGCCGTACAGGTTCGTGCCGAACACCGGGCGGATACGATCGCCTTCGCGAACCCACAGCGTCAGCTCTTCGCTTGCACTTGCATCGGGACAGCTCGGCCCCCGCGCGCTGCTCAGGAACACGACACCGAATGCGCGCACGTCGGGCGCAAGCCGATAGGGCGCGGTGTCGATGCGATAGCTGTCCGGACCGACTTCCGTGGCGGCATCTTCCTCGACGATCAACCGATCGGCGGCTACGACCTTGCCGCCTTCGACAAGTGCGATGACCTGGAGCTTGTTGTTGCCGCCCGGGTTCTCACTCTTCGGCAACGAATCGAACGCGACGGCTGCGATCGTTGTCTGTGGCGCGTTTGGCATCGCCTTGCACGCCGACGCGATGACGAGCCGGTCCGCGTCGCGCGTGGCGATGCGTGCACTCGCGATGCCGGCCCAGCGGGCGACGGCCGTGATGGCTGCGTCGTCGCAGGGTTGATTCTCGGTGGCCCGAGCGGCGGGAGCGAGGACGAGTGCCAACAGCGGGACGAAGTGGGAGAGTCTCATGGCGACAAGGGAAAAGGTATTTCGCATCTTTCGATCAGAGATCTCCGCGCACTTCACCGGTTCCCAGCGCGGTCCGCTGCCGATTGACTTCCGCCCAAAGCTCATCGCTGTCGTCGCCGCGCAGCACGATCATGCAGTTCAGTTGATCGTCAGTCACGCCGAAGTAGTCGAGGATTTCCCGGCGAACCGAATCGACGAACTGCGCGTATTCCGGGGTTGCCTGGGCCTGAGCGTGCAAGGCGTCGTATGCTGCATCGTCCGCGTCGCCGCCGTGCTCGTCGATATAGCGGGAGATCCACTGGTCTCGCTCGTGGTCGTAATCCGCCTCGGCGCGCATCGCTTGCACAGCCGTGTAGAAATCTAATTGGGCAAACGCGGCGATCGCCGCCGTTGTCGCCTCGTCGAAGGTAGTCGTCATTCCATTTCTCTTGTCTGTCATGACACTCATGGCACAACATCGCACGGGCCGTGCTCGGCTTGGTGCCGCGAATCCGGACAGCATAATACGCCGTTTTGCACTGATGTTTGGCCGAGCAAAGGCACGATGCTCGGGAAGTTTACGCCTTCGAGTGCGCCACTCATCGAGGCCGCCCGGGCACCGGGGCGCTCCTTTTGTCGCACTGTAAGTACAGCGATGGCGATGAAAACGAGCGGGCGCGGCAGGTCGCAGAACAAGTGTGGAGCGTATCATCGCACGCGTCACTCGGGCACTTAAGCGGCAATGGGGGCGTCGGTCTAAAGAGCTCGTAATGGGCGAAACCGAACTCCGCTGGGTTACGGGCTGATCCGCACCCCTGAACGGACAGTGACTTACATGCAATCAAATTGGCAGATTCCTATGGCATATCGGCCGTTCGTCTCCGAGGAGACGAACGGTATATGTTTGTCGGATTTGATGGCGCAGAAATCCATATACCCTTAGAGCAAAAATATTGTCCGCTCTCTCAAATGGGAGAAGTTAGCTCTGCGGATGTCGTCCGATCCATCCGATAACAACCTTTCCTGCCTTGACTTCCGCATCAAAGTAAATCCGAACACATCGATCCGGACTTGTACCATCGCTCGGCTTCAAGTGGCTCTCGAAGGGCCGGCGCTCCTCTCCATCATGCCACGTGCGTAGTTTCATCGCAGCCTTGTTATTTTTCACCGTATCCGACTCTCCCGAGCAATTGATGCCTCGATCCTTCAGCCATTGAATTACCGTTGTGCCTAGCGGCTCTTTCCGTAGAGTTTTCGCCATCTCTGTGAGTACATCGAGATACTGCAAGATCTTTTCAGGAGGCCCAGCGTCCTGAGCAAGCGTCGTAACGCCTTCAGTAACATCGTCCCCAAATGCTAAGTATTCGTCAAAACGTTCACGTGCCTGTTGAATGGCGTCTTCCACGGTTGCAGGGGGCACTTCGATCGCAGCATGGATTTCCTCAGCCTCAGCCTCACCATCACGCCAACGTAGCGCAAGCTCAAGATTCGCAATCTGCTCTTGGAGAATTTGATTCTCTCGGTTTGCGTTTTCTAGGTTCGCTGCAAGCGCTAGGTTGTCGTCAGCATACGAATCCGCTAAATCTTTCCAGTCCGACTCCGTTTTCGCAGTTTCCTTCTGCAGCGAATACTGTTCCTTTCTATGTTCCTGTCGAACGTTGTGAAAACAATCAGCCTCGCGCATCGAAAATGCTGACGAGCTTAGTATTTTTTTTCGAAGCAATTTTCGCAAGCGATACGAGGCATCCCTTGGATCGTACAGTCCTCGAAGAAGGGAGGAACGCGTCCATAAGGGATTCATCATATGGTTGTTCGAACGGCCGGCCAGAGGCCAATACAATCTGACCGCGCCGTTATAGCATGACCATTCGCGCCCTTTTACCGCCGTGATAGTCCAAGATGCATCCACATCGATATGTGCAACCACTGCTAGTCCGCTTAAATCCGTGGCAATGTTATCCGCGATTTGAGGCGTGAGTAAGGAACCTTCTTGTTCCGATACTACAACGATCGGTAGCGTTCGCGCTGGATGCCAAATCACGTCGACAAGAGACTGCGCCCTCTCTTTTCCCAAGAAGCTAATCGGTCGTGTTCCTACGGGCATTTCTCCAACATGCCAATCAAGATCTAGCTCGATGATTCCTCGAATAACGACCGGGCACCTAGCATCAAACGCCAACGGTCCCAATTGATTGAGCGAACTACCAACCAGAAGCTCTGCATAGACAGCGAGAACAGAAGTCGTTTGCGCAATACGGATGACCGTCTGGAAAAGCCCTGTCTCGGTTGGCTCAGTCAGCTGATATTCGACGACACTCCCGGCTCCGGATGAAACGGTTCCAACCGTGAATTCCGCCTCGCGCCCATCGTGGTATTTGAGTACGCCGCGGCCGTCGGTTCTGGAACGGGTGCCTTTCGAAGCCAACCATCGATCAACTGCTTGCGTCACAGCATCGTAACCAGCTGGGATGGCGTCGCTTTGAATGTTAGCGATCAAGGAGTAACTGGCGACTTTGCGCATTGATTTTGCCTTTCTGTCGATTAATTTAACTTAACCGCAAGTTAGTAAATATTCGGGAAAATCGCTACGTCGATGAATCCGCGAATAATTTCTGCCAAGAGTGGGCTCGATTCAACAGACGGTTGCAACTGCGGACACGACGTCCAAAAGTGCGAGAAAGGGCGCGGACATGGAGGCACTTCCTGCCCGTCAGCCGCCTGCCGTGATTGCCTGCAATTGGTCAATCATCGTCCATTCTTAAAGTGCCAAAAAAATACATCTGAGCATTACGAATTTCATGTGAAAATTTTCACAATAGTCTAAAGAGGCCGCTTTAAGGCGAATCTGCAAAATGCCTTCTGCAGGTCACCGCCTCACTCGCGTAGCCGGACCCTTCCGGTAGCACATGCCAAGGCCAGTTCAGCTTAACGGCATTCAACCACCGAAACTTGAGGTATGGATTGGATGGCCGCATTGGGATGCGGGCTGACGCCTGAGTGTCCGGGGGCTCGCCGGTCGCGATGCCATCAAACCTCCGTTTGCTCCGCCATCTTGGGGGCGTCGCCGACTTCGATGCCGAGACGGTGAACCGTGCGTTCGTATGTTCGAGGAGTAACTGCGCTGCCCGAAGGTTCTTCGTTCGCCGGTAGATCAGTGAAGCCTTTGTGCGGCGCATCGTACGGGTTCCGTATGCGGTATGCTCAAGGCTGATCGATGGAACCCAGCGATGTACCAGCCGGGCATATTGCTGCGTCGATAGATGCGGTGACCCATGCAACCGGCTCGGGAACAGAAAATCGGCCGCCTCAATCCTCGGGCTTCAATCCAGGCTTCGAGGCTCTCACGGGTCTGTTGCGTGATCTCGAATTGCACCGACCGTTGGGTCTTCTGCTGCATGATTGTCGCTCTGGACGCCACGGCTTCCCTGGCGGACATCCTGAACCAGCAACCGCGTGAGGTCACACGCTCGGAGTTTGCGTCAATCGCGAGATTGAACTGCGCGAGTTCACGAAGGTGCGATACTATCTGAAGTCGCGTCCGGATCGACCAGATTTCTCGGAGCTTTAGCAGCCGCTTCTGCCCGGCGAGCTTGCCCTTGTTCCATGGCACGCAGGCGTCAACGACGATATTCTCTGATTTCATGGCAATCTCCTTCCAAGCGAAGGGAGATTGAGTGTGCGCCATTTCCGACCAAAGCCGTCAGCTAACAGACTCGCTAGCAAATGGCGATTTGACTACACCAACGGTTATTCGTTATCGGGGGTTGAACGCCATTCGCATTGGAAGCAGAAGGAGCAATTTCCGCGAGCGATAGTTGTAAGCGGCGAGTCCTAATGAATGGCGCCGGCTGCGCGCAGGAGCCTTGAGAATACGTCCCTGCGGCGTCTTTGGCGGGGCGCTATTTGGGCTCATTTCTCCAGGCAGCGTGCTATTCCGCTAGGGTTGATCCGGAATATCGTTCGCCCATTTGGTGGGGGACATTGCTTGCCGAAGTTTGGTAGCCGCCTCAAGGCTGAAGTCGGCTGCTTTCTTTTGCTGTGTCAGTCGTACTCTTGATTCGAAGCGCTTCTTCTCGAGTTCCGGAGACGAGAGCCTATCTCCGAAATGTTCAAAGAACCGGCCCGTGAAATACCCCTCAGGCCCCAGCAATGACGGGTCTTTCGCAGCGGCTACCGGAAGATTAAGTATGAACGCCGCGACAGTGCGCCGCTTAAGCTCCAAATTCTTGGCAATGGGTAATACGTAATCATAGAGCTTCTTCCCATCAGTTCCTGATAGCACGTTCCGCTTGAGAGCCGATTCGAGATGTTTAGCAACACATTCCTCAATGTCGACGTCCAGGGTGATCGCTCTTTTGTTGTCATCTTTCTCCGCTAGCAGTGCGGGCTGCATAATTGATCGACGAATACCGGTGCAGTCGTCAGCCGTCTGGAGGGAGATAGGCAGCATGAATTGCACTCGCCGTAGTCGATATGCTTCCGCTCGCGCGTTTACCAGTTTTTCCTCAACATCCTTCAATTCGGACTCTCTCCTGGCAAGTTGCTCATCGACAGCAGCCTTCTGATATAGCGGGATGACGGTGTAGAAGATCCCGGCAAGCGCGATACCTACACCAAAGATTTGTGCGATCGATGCGCCTCGACTTAACCAAATATCTATCGCTTGGCTCGGCCGTGAGGCATTTGTAGATTCCCTCTTGGCTTGCGGCCGTAAGATGTTTTTCCTGAAGCGTCGCGGCATTTTGATGATTTATAGAGGCGGCTTTTCGTTAGATACTGCTGTTTGAAGTCAGGCCTTGGCAACACTCAAGCGGACTCACCGAATTGGTCCAACACCGTGCGTCCTTCATCCGTGTAGATGTCCGCAATTCTGGTCCCTTGTCCTAGAGAAAGGGCGTGCGGTCGTCTCAATACACTGCTCGGCAACTACTATTATACGGTGAGCTATCCGTCGCTTTCTGGCTATTCGATGTCGTGAATTCGACGAATGTACGTCAAATTTTGTAGAAAGACCCGACGCCGAGTGTTCAGGTGACTGAGCGCGCGAATGGCTGGTCGTGGCCGGATACCGCCCGTCTTCCCCGTGATCCACGACGAACAAAAAAGGCCCTTGCGGGCCTTTTCATGGACGAACGTACGAGCAGCGCAACGCTTACCGCGTCAACTCCGTAAACCCCTCCAGCAACCGATCCACATCGGCCGCCTGAATCGCCCCCATCGTCGAGATCCGGAACAGCTCCTTCGACAACCCGCCTTGCCCCGCATAGATCACGAAGCCACGCGCCTTCAACCCGTCATGCAGCGTCTCATACGTAACGCCTTGCGGCAGCCGGTACGCACGCAACACGACCGACGACGCGCCTTCGGGCAGCACGAGCGACATCCCGCGCGCCGCCAGCCCAGCCTGCGCCTGATCAGCAAGCGCCTTGTAGTGCGCATGCCGCGCACGCCAGCCACCGGCTTCATCAAACTCGCGCAACGCCTCCACAAGCGCGTAATACGCATGCACGGAAGGCGTAAACGGCGTATTCCGCTGATCCTGCAGCGTCGCAAGCCGACCGAGATCGAGGTAGTACGTGCGGCTCGCGGCCTTCGCAAGCGCGCTACGGCGCACGATCACGAACGCGGCACCCGGCACGCCGTGCAGGCACTTGTTCGCGGTAGCGGCAACAGCATCAATGACGCCGCCGGCAAAGTCGATCGCCTCAGCCCCGAAGCTGCTCACACCATCGACGAGCATCTTCACACCACGCGCGCGGCATACGTCGGCGATCTTACCGAGATCATTCAACCGGCCAGTCGTCGTTTCGTGATGAATCACCGCGACGTGCGAATACCCACCCGCATCGAGCTTCGCGCCAATCTGCGCGAGATCAGGCGCCTGCATCCACTCATGCTTCAGCACATCATGCGCGATCCCGTACTGCGTCGCGATCTGCGTGATGCGCTCGCCGTACACGCCGTTCTCGATCACGAGCAGCTTGCCGTCCTGCGGCACGAGCGCCGCGATCATGCTTTCGACGGCGGCGGTGCCCGAGCCCGTCATCAGCACGGCGGCCCATTCGGCCGGATCGAGCTCGTACGCGGCGACGAGGCGCGCACGCGCTTCATCCTGCAGATCGAAAAACTCGCTTTCGCGATGGCACAGGTCGGGTTGCAGCAGGCTGCGGCGCACGCGTTCGGTGAGCGTGACCGGGCCGGGGTTCAGCAGCAGCATCAATGAGCTCCTTCGGCGTGGGCTTCGGCCTGTGCGGCGCCGATATGCCGCATCAGGCGGGTCTTGACCTCGACCGGCGTGACGGTCGGGCGGGGCAGGCCGTCGGGCACGCCCGTGCGGATCGCAACGCGCACGAACTGCGTACCGGATGGCCGGACCCCGTCGCCCTCCGCAGCGAGCATCGCATCGAGCACGTCGAGCGTGTCGCCTTCGACGGCCGACGCATAGCCGCACGCGGCCGCGACGCCCGCGAACGACACATGGCGCGACACCGTCGCCTGGCCGCCGGTCGATTCGTGCGCGCCGTTGTCGAGCAGTACGTGCGTGAGGTTGGACGGACCATAGGTGCCGAGCGTCGCGAACACGCCCATGCGCATCAGCGCGGCGCCATCGCCGTCGACGGCCACCACGCGCAGGTCGGGGCGCGCGAGCGCGAGACCCAGCGCAAGCGGCGTCACGCAACCCATCGAACCGACCATGTACAACTGGTTCGGACGGTCGTCGATCGCATAGAGTTCGCGGCCGCAGAAGCCGGTCGACGCGAGCACGACGGTCGAATCGACCGGCGTGTGCGCGATCACGCGTTGCAGCGCGTCGTGGCGGGTCGGCCACGATGCGGGGGATTCAGCACGTGCGGCCGACCGTGCGGCGACATGCGCGCGCGGCGTCGCCGCGGGGTTCGCCTTCAGTTCATACGGCGCGACGCTGCCTTTCTGCATCACGAGCGCGTACGGGCGGCCGGTTGCGTCCATGTGGGCGATCGCGCGGTCGAGCGCCGGGCCGACCTGTTCGGGGTCGGTCGGGAACGTCTCCCACGGGATCTCCATCGTGTCGAGCATGGTCGGCGTGATGGGCCCCATCAGCGCGTGCTGCGGCTCGTCGGACACGCCCGGCTGGCCGCGCCACGTGACGATCAGCAGCTGCGGCAGCCGGAACGTCCAGGTCAGCGACGTGAGCGGGCTCACCGCATTGCCGAGCCCGGAGTTCTGCATCATCGCGATCCCGCGCTTGCCGCCGAGCGTGGCGCCCGCGATCAGCGCGACCGCGTCGCCTTCGTTCGCAGCCGACAGGTAGTGCAGCGTCGGGTCCTGCAGCACGTAATTGATGAACGGCGTCAGGTACGAGCAGGGCACGCCCGCGTACCAGTCGAAACCGCGCTCGCGCGCGGCCTCGACGAACTGGGCCGCTTCGATCATTGCGCGCCCCCGTTGCCGGCGCCCGGCTCGGACAGCGGCGTCTGGCCGTGCGCGAAGTCGCCCGCGCGGCGGAAGTCTTCGAGGTCATTGACGCCGCGCCAGTGGCCGTGCACGTACTGCACTTCGATCTTCTCGCCGGCGGCGATCAGCTCGTTGAGCAGCGACGGGATATCGAGCGTGTCGAAATCAGGACGCGCCTGCAGCGTCGCGAGCATCGCCTTCAGGCGGTCCACGCCTGCGCCGCGCACGTTCAGCAGGCCGATCCAGCGGCCATGCGGCGTGCCTGCGGCGACGTCGCTCGATACGCGTTGCAGGTAGGTTTTCTGACCGAACAGGCCGCGGTCGTCGGCGGCCGAGCAGAGCGCGAAATCGCGCACGCTCTGGTTGGTCGGCTCGGTCAGCGACGAATCGACGACGACGCTGAACTCGGCCTCGCTCTCCGCGAGGTCGCGCACGATGTAGCTGCGGAACAGCAGGTCGCCGTACGAGATCACGGTGTCGCCGGTCAGGCGTTCGGCCGCGCACGCGAGCGACGCGAGCTCGCCCGTCTGCGCGTGACGCTCGTTGACGACGAGCTTGATGCCCGACGTGTCGATCGCGTCGGCGCGATAGCCGCCGACCACGGTGATGTCGTTCACGCCGTGCGTCTTGAAGCCGTCGACGAGCCAGCGCAGCAGCGGCTTGCCGGCGACCGGCAGCATGACCTTGGGCTTATCCTCGGTGACGGCCTCGAGCCCCTTGCCGCGGCTCGCGGCGAGCACGATCGCGGCGTTCGACGCGCGCGACGACGACGACAGGTAGATGCGTTCGGCTGCCGAGTATTCGTCGGCGTCCTGCAGGCGGAAGATCTCGTTGACGGACGCGACGCGGTCCTCGACGTTGATCAGCGTCTCGTTTTCATGAATCTCGCGCGCGACGGCCTGCATGGCCGATGCCGATGCGCGGATCAGGTGGTTCGCCCAGATCACGGTGCTGATGCCGGCTTGGCGGAACACGTCGGTCGGCGTGCTGTAGTACTTGGTCGGCACGATCACGAGCGGCGCCTTGCCGCTCCATTCGCGTGCGAACTGGAGAATTTCGTCCGGGCGCGACAGCTTGCTGTGGATCAGGATCGCGTCCGCACCGGCTTCCGCATACGCGTTCGCGCGGCGCAGCGCCTCGTCCATCCCCCAGCCCGCGATCAGTGCCTCGACGCGCGCGACGATCGAGAAGTCGGTGTCGCTCTGCGAATCCTTGCCGGCCTTGATCTTGCCGCAGAACTCGTCGATTTCCGCGAGCGGCTGGCGCTCGCCGCCGATGAAGCTGTTGGTCTTCGGGAATTGTTTATCCTCGATGCACACGC
>Ga0207667_10012035_pt1 | contig 10010 bp, 7 predicted proteins | sample KBSCornC52_FD_184301 | JGI IMG/M metagenome (GOLD analysis project Ga0207667, IMG submission 184301) | Corn rhizosphere microbial communities from Kellogg Biological Station, Michigan, USA - KBS Corn C5-2 (SPAdes) (version 2) | ecosystem: Host-associated > Plants > Roots > Rhizosphere > Soil ... | reverse complement strand
TTCCGGCGGCGGCGAGGTAACGCTTAACTCCAGATACCTAATCGATGCCCTGAACGCTTTCAGCGTCGATGAAATAGAATTCTGTTTTAACGGGAAATTGGAACCCTGCATCATCCGCTCGGCCAAAGAGCCGGAATATCTGCACCTGATCATGCCCCTGCGCAGCTAGACCGGCTAAGTTAAAAGCTATACCCTACTATTGATGATTAGCACCCTGCGCCTGCAGAATTTCCGCTCATATTCCGACGCCTCGTTTGAGTTTGATACCGGTGTGAATATTGTGGTTGGACCCAATGCCAGCGGCAAGACCAACTTGCTGGAAGCCGTTTTAGTGTTGGCGCGCGGTAGTTCATACCGGGCAAAAGACGCCGAGTTGGTCAAATTCAACAAACCATGGGCTCGCCTGGATGGGTTTTTCGAAAAACAGACCAGAGCCATAAAGCTCGAGCCGCCTTCAAAGACGTTTATTATTGACGACAAACCATACAGGCGCCTCAGCTTAGATAAGACCTTGCCAGCTGTTTACTTTGAACCTAACCATTTACAGCTTATGATCCGCGGCCCGGAGCAACGGCGCGAATACTTTGACGATCTGCTAGAGCGCAGCCTAGCGGGCTACAAAACGCTGCTGAATAGCTATAAGCGCACTTTGGCCCAGCGTAACGCGCTGCTTAAACACAACCGGCGGCAGGCTACTCAGCAGCTGTTTGTTTGGAATATCCGCCTGAGCGAACAAGGCTCGCAGATTGCTGCGGCCCGGGCCGATTTAATTAGCAATATAAATAAGGGCTTGGCTAAAACCTACAGCGGCATATCTCATAAAAAGTCTAGGGTCAAAATTGAATATGATGTACAGTTTCCGATCGATAACTACGCCAGCCGGCTGCTGCACAAGCTAGAATCAGCTACCGAAACCGATTTTGAGCGCGGTTTCACCGCCTACGGCCCACACCGGGAGGACTTTATATTTCACTTGAACAATCAAAACGCCGCCCAATCGGCTTCGCGTGGCGAGACCCGCAGTTTGCTGCTGGCCCTAAAAATTTTTGAGCTTAATCTGATAGAGAAAGTCCGCGGCCAAAAACCAATCTTTCTGCTGGATGACGTTTTTTCCGAACTCGACGGGTCTCGCCGCCGCGCCCTTGTGGAAAGTCTCAAAGACCACCAAACCATCATCACCACCACCGACGCCGAAGCCGTGTTGGAATACTTCTCCGAAAATCACCATCTTATGCCGCTAACTCAAAAATAATTTATAGGTTCGGGATATATTTGATCGTAAATTTCGATGTATCTACACCATTAGTGCTTAAATACTGCAGCGCCTCAGCCTTATATTGCTGCAGCTGTTGCTTATACGAGTCGTATTGACTGGGTCGATTTATTATGGCGTATAAGGTGATTGTAAACGAAAGTTTATTGCTGGCGTCAATCGAGTAGTCTATTTTAAAATGAAAATTCTCATAAGGGAGTTTGCTGATGATTGGGTATCTGCTAAGCAACAAGCTGCGTATTCGTTCAGCTTCGGCACCGCCGGCCGCCTCTCTTTGCTTTTGTATATCAGGGTGTTGCAGCAGCCACTGCTTAGCCGCCGGCGTATTAGCCGCCGGCAGCATATAAATTGTTTCGTTCTTAGTCACATCAGCTGTATTGATTGTCTTTGTATCATTGCCAAAATCCACCCGCGAAGCCAGTAGGGTATGGCTTCCCTTGGTCATATAAATTTTCCCTGGTTTGGTTTTTTTAGAATCAACATAAAGAATTGAATCATTGGGCAGAACAGCCACCCTTACTCCGACTTTTCCTCTGTGCTGAAAGCTTTGATAAACCTGGACAGCCAGAAATAATACAAAAATTGCCCCAAGCCCAAGTAGCAATGCACGAAGTCGTTTGCTGTTTAACATAACTATGCCCCTGCCTTTAATCTATACCAAGTAAACTCGCCACCAAAGCCGTAAGCGTTACTGGCCATGGGAGCTCTCCAGGACTCACCGGTAGAGCTAAACGAGGCTGAGGCAGAGTTCCCGTTAAAGCCCGGCAGTTGGCCTACGTAAATATACGTATGTACGTCGTTGATGGCTATATCGCCGGGCTGAAGATCCGAAGTGCTATTAACATTTGATAACTTAGTGTACTTCCCGGCGGCTACCTGCTGGTCTAGGTATTGCTGCTGGGCAATTGTGTTGCCGGCTCCGGCGCTCAGTTTACCGCCGTAGTTATAGCCCGGATCGGTGCCGCTATCGATCATGACTCGGGTTACAAAAGCGCCGCAGTCAACTCCGGGCCAAGTACCGCCGATAGTACAGGTACCGCCTATATACTGGCCATTGTTGCTAGCTGACTGGATCGCGGTCTTGTAAGCATCTTTTTCGGGGCAGTAAGGAGCATTGTGGTAATCCGGCCAGGCGTAATTAAGAATTGTTTGCATCAAGCTGCCGGATACCGAGCAGCCGGTTGTTGAGCTGCCGCTGGAGCCGCCGATGCCGGCGTAAATCACGAAGGCGCCAAACCGAGTGTCTACTCCATCAATACCGCCGCCATCATGGGTGATAATCCCCATGTCTTTATGGACTGTATCGTAGTTATTCATCACGTAAGGCGAACCTTCATAGGGTTGAGTCTGGGGGTTAAAACCAAGACTTTGGGCTTGCTGGGCATAGGCGACAGCCCGGCCATTATAGCTAAACAAAGTATCTTTTATTTCTTCGGCATCGCTCCCGGTTTGCTGCAGTGGCGCACGGTGATTCGGGAGATTGCCAGGCACCGCATACTTCTGAATGAAGTTACCGGCGGCAATTGCCTGAGTTACTACATCGCCCGGCCCGCTGTAACCACTGATTTGGAACATGTTTGAGCTTGTAGTCGAGAAATTGGTTTCGCGGTAGTGGATCCCTGCCAGCAGTTGCCAGGGGACGTTTGTAGCCTGGGAAGCTTTTACGTAATCGGACTTAAGTTTGTTTATTGCGTCGGTTATGTCTGATGGCAATACCCCGATACCTCCGCCGCTGGAGGTACAGCTCCCGGACGACGAGCTGCTGCCCGGATCATAAAAAGGCGTTTGTAATTCCTGATATATATCAGTTTGCGCGCCCGCTGATGAAGATAGAAAAATCGAAACCAAGAAAACCAATGAGAGATTTTTAAATATCTTTTTCATCTATGGCACCAGGTCCGCATTATCTTTAGTGTAGCCAAACAGGTAGCCAAGATTACCGCGCTCAACTGTATCCAGTAAGTTGCAGTTATAGATATGAACCGCCACATCGTCGGCGTTATTGTCGGTGTATCTAGAATCGGCACGGATAATATCGTAAACGGTCTGATAGAAGAGCTTGCTATTGGTTTCTGTGTCCCAACTGTTCAGCAGAGCATATTTATCGGCCGGTACCGCGATATTATTTTGCTGGAATATCGTAAGCGCGTTTGTGCCATCCAGCGGCTCGGCAGTTATGGGATCAAGATCATAACATTGCTGAGGATAATCATATGTTTCAATGTCCGCAAACTTACTCGCGGCGTAGCCGTCGGGAGTCGCCGCTAGTGAATGACCAAACAACATGCCAAAATTCTTATTCATGCTGGACCAAAGCGAGCCGAAGCCGGTGGCAATCGCGGAACTGGGATCAGATTTTAGGTTGCTTAGCGCATAGGCTCCACGGAACGCGATCGAATCGGTGTTGGACAGGGAGGCGACTCTATCATATAGCGTTGTATCTTCACTCTTATTCTTTTGATAGCTGGCGATGGCCTGTTGAGCGGCCCCCAGACTGCTATTGTTGGTTAGGGCGCCGCCCTCTTGCCTGGTGGCCGATTCGGCTGAGTAGGAACCTCCTTGGACTAGCCAATTGAAGAATGTGCCGGGCAGTTCATTCCCATTTAGGATAATCACACCGAGGAAATTAGCCAATTTATTGAAGATCCAGGTAACGGCGCTTTGGACGTTGTCTTTCAGGCCTAAAATACTGAGTACCTGCTGTACGATATAGTTCGTAATGCCGCTGAGCTTACTGCTAAGCCAGTCGATCAGATGGAAGAAGCTTCCAATAATCGGGGTGTTATTGGCGGCGTTCCAGGCATCGGCGATTGGGCCGATGAGCAGTCCTATACTGTTATTGTAGGCGTCTTGAACTTTCTGGGCTTCTGCCGCGCTGCCGATACGCTGGTTGCTGCACTCGTAGGCATAAACACCGAACCGCTTTTTGTAAGTGGCAGGATCTTTATCATAGAGCGCCTGGGCATCCTCGCTACAAGCCCCGCCATTATATGAAACGTTCGGGTCACCCTTCCCTTCAATCACCTTTACTTGGCCGTCACTGCTGCCTGCCGTGCTGACTACATTCATAAAATCATTAACCTCCTCCGAGGTTACCTGCCCGGTTTTTAGCTGATCACGCGAAGTTTCAAAAACTTGGAACAGCCCAGCTGCTTGGGCGCCGCGTGCGATAACGACCAGCTTAACTATGTGCGAAATATTATCATTTACATAACTCAGCATATCGAGCGTGCTGGGGATATTTAGCAATTTTAGATAGAGATTGGCCTGATTAAGAATTTCTTTTAGCGTGTCGGATAGTTCGCCAGGGGTAAAGGATCCATCAGTGCCTTTAATCTTCTTTTCTTCGGCGGCCTGCTCTTCAGTGGTCTGGGTTTTTTCGGTTCCGATTGATTCATCGTTGATGGCTTGATTCTGAGCATCGGCGATATCTCGGCTGGCATCGCATTTATCGACACCAAATAAACAGCGAGTTACCCGGCCGATAAAGAATTTATCGGGCACCATCTTATCGATGATTTTATTCCTGACATCCACTCGCTTTTGAGCCAGATTATCACGTGTCGTTTCAAAGAAGCGCCAATCTTTAACGCCTGTCATATTCTGAATGGCTTTACGTAGTGACCGGCGCTTATAAACATCAGTCCAGCGGGTATTATCGTTAACGACTTTTTTAATGGCGGCCCTGGCCTCTTTATTGCCGCTAAATATTTTCGTATCGACGATATCCCCAAATTTGCGGATGGTTGCTACATCACCCTGAGAGAGCTTATTAAAATCGGCAGTCGATATGTCAGAGATATTAAAAGATATTGGTTTTTCACCATTTATGCTTATTAGCCCAGGGCGAAACTTGCCGTCAGCCGTAACGACAGAAGTGAATTTGATTCCATGTTGTTCAAAGACCTGCTGCTCAAATTTCGATGTCCGCAGCGTCCTGTACCAATCAAAGAAAGGGCTGTTAGTATCGACTCGGTTGGCTCTAAACAAAAGGTTTTCGTCTTTCTTGAAATCCGGATTGCTCAAGTTGGGGTTGTCGCCCATATCAAGCAGCCTGGCTTCAACATAAGAATTAATCCATTTGCTAGATCTAGTATCCAGTGTGGCGTTCTGGCGCAAAAAGGCCCGCTGTTCAATGCTGGACATTAAGCCATCCAACTTGAAAACATTTAAAAAGCCGAAAATCAGAACGATGATAGCGACTAATGCGGCGGAAAAACCACCGATTATTAGGTATTTTCTGAGAGAGTACGAACCGTTTAATCTTGAGGCAAAGCCGCGTTTTTCCGACCCGCCACGGCGATATAGGCTTTTTGCTGAATCAGTACCGCTGGCTGTACCCTGTTGCAGCTGTTCGAGCTCTTGGCTTACTTTTTTTTCTTCCCGATCCTCGGATCCAGAGTCTTCTTTAGCTCGCTCTTCCATGTCCTTCTCTTCTTGCGGGGTGAAGGAGTGTCTAATCAGTTTGTCGAACTCTTCCTGGCCGGGGTTGTCGGTTTCTTCTGGACGCTGGCTTGGAAGCGGTGGAGTCGTCGTTGCCATGATCTACATACTTACGCTTATCCCGCGTGCTGGTTCTGCCAATCCACATCGCCGCCGCTTGGTGAAGCTGATTCAACATAAGATGGAGGAGTGGTTGGCTCTGCTGGCTGCGCAGGAGGTGCCAGCGGCGGCTGTGTCTCTGTTTCAAGGGCGGCTGCAACTCGTGGAGCTGGATTCGTGATAATCAACTCGTTCTCAGTCGGGCTGGCGATGACCTGAATATGGACATGGTTCTGCCCGGCGAAGAATAGGCCTTGTCCGACCGGGAATTGGCTGAGGCGCTTCTTTTCTTCACTGGTCAGCTTAAACACATCGGCCAAAACATCAACCGCGGTTGGTGATTGCTTGAGCAAGAATTGCATGCTGGCGTTGGCCACGATCGCCCGGCCCATACGCGAAGCCATAAAGTCTTCGACGTCTTGAGTGATAGTCGTAATTCCCAAATTGTATTTTCGGGCCCGCTTGGCCAATGAAAATAGGAAGTTGGCGCTGTCCTCGTAGCGCATCAGCTGCCAAGCCTCGTCAACGATCATTATCCGGCGTTTTTTATCGACTTTGGTGCGATTCCAAATATGGTTTAGGACAATATACATTGCCACCGGCCGTAACTCGTCTTCCAGATCACGGATGTTGAATACAACCATCGAATTATTGACGTTGACATTGCTTTGCTGGCTGAAGATACCAGCGAAAGTGCCGGAGGTGTACTTACGCAAGCGCTGGGCCAGCTGCGGGCCGGTGCCGCCCATATGCAGCAGAGTATCGTATAGGTCGCTGATAGTCGGCGGAGTCGATCCGTGGGTCAGAGGATCGTTGGTAATGCCGGCCTTGGCGTAGGTTTCAATCAACGCGGCGTCCAGGTCAGCTTCTTCGGCCGGAGTCAAAGCCGGCATCATTGTTGTGCCGCTCTGCAGCATTTGCGCCTGGGCCCCGCCCATCATCAATCGCAGCAATCCGTGCAGTGTGATCAAATTCGATCTAAGCGCGTTGTCTGATTCCTCGGAATCTACGACCTGAGGTAAATCGAATGGATTGATCCGGGTGGCTGAATTTAAGCTCAGCCGTACGTAGGCACCGCCGACGGCATCGCACATCTTTTGATACTCATTCTCTGGATCGATAATAAATATCTCGGTGCCCATCATCATGCTGCGTAGGGCTTCGAGTTTAACAGTGAAGCTTTTACCGGCGCCGGATTTGGCGAAGACTACGCTATTGCCGTTCTCCAGGCTGAAGCGATCAAAAATCACCAAGCCGGAATTGTGCATGTTGATCCCGTATAAAATGCCATTTTCTTGAGTCAGATCGGCCGAAGTAAATGGGAAAGTCGTGGAAATCGCACCGGTATTCATGTTCCGGTAAATCTGCAGCTGGTCCATGAACTGCGGCACGGTGCTGGATAAACCTTGCTCTTGCTGGGCGCTGGCCGGCTTGGAGTAAACTAATTGCTGGCCGAGCAGGCTCTCGACTTTGTGGCTGACAAATTCCAGCTCCTCCATCGAATTACCATAAATCGTGAAGTACAAGCCAAAACGGAAGAAGCGCTCTTCGCCGACCTGCAGTTTATCGCGTAGCTCTTCGGCGTCCTGGACGGCGGCTTGTTTGCCCGGGTCCCGGACCTTGCCGTGTTCGGTATCGAGCTGAATGCCGGCCTCCAGCTGGCTGACTTTTTTGCGCAGGTTATTTAAGACGACTTGGCTGTCAACCGGCTGGACGATCATCGATAAATCAATCACCTCATCAAGGTTGACCATGCCGGAAAGCCAACCGGTGTAGAGCTGGCGGGGATAGCCATAAACATAGTAGGTGCGGGCATAGCGGGTGCCCAGTTGGAAAAAATTACCTTCGAATTTAAGCGAGCTGGGAGCTATGAAATCTCGTAGCGCGGTGACGCCTTTGGCGAAGGCCGCGGCCACTTCCTGTTTTTCAAGGGTGGTTGGGTCAACGGGCAGGCCTTTTTTCTTACCAAAGGCCATTACGGCGTCTCCCTATCGAGCTGGGGCTGGGGCGCTTCGCCTTCACCTTTGGTAACCACCGGTGCGGTAAGCTCCTTGAAGTCTTTAATCTGCTGGCGGGTAGCGGTATCGGGATTGTAAGCATCATAGTAAAGCTCAATTAATTCTTCGGTGTCGAGCGGCAGACTCTGGATGCCACACTGAGCCAAGCCCTGCATGACCGCCTGGACCCGGTTGCGCAGCTCAGTCTTGGCTTTTTCAAGCGTCGTTTCGTCAATCACCACGTGCGGCTGCTTGCCGGGGCTTAATAGCTCGGCCATGCCGGTGAAGAAGCCGGCGCTTTGTTTTAGGGCTTTGCGTACGTCTTGTTCGGTGTCGGGGAATTTAATAACCAAGTAGAATTTCTTGTCCATGATATTGGTCTGCTGGGCGATGTCGGCCAGAAAAGCGATGTAATCTTCCATTAGCAGACCAAGCAGCATGTTGTCTTGTTCTTTGCGGATCTTATCGATCTTTTCAAGATAAGGCCGCATATCAACTTTTTGGCTGCGGATAAAAATTTGCACCGGGAAGTAGAGTGAATTCAAGAATCCCTGATAGCTGAATTCCACAGCTTCCCTCTCTTGCGGGCTCATCAGATCAAAGTTGATCGAGTGGCACATCACTACCGCTCTAAACGAGCCGTCACTCATAATCACTATCCCGTCGCGGATTTCACTTATCTGCAGGGCGTTCTGGGTGCTGTTGGGATTGACCTGCGTATGTTGTGGAGGCACAACTGTCGGGCTGCCGGGTGCGTTGACCGATCCCAAAGCATAGTCACCGCCGGTATAGTTGGCGGGAGCTTGGGGTCCTGGGTTGCTTTGTGCTGGATTCATTTTATTTTTTCCACCCGTTTTGGTTTATGCTCTACGAACAAAATTAGTGCAGCGAAATTGTAACTTCATTGGGGCCGGTTTGTTCTATCTGGGGCTGGCGGTTGGCCAACTGCGATAGAGTTGCCACGCTAAAAGCACTACCACTTTGGGCTAGCTCCATATTAACAGCTTGGCGTTGCGGTGTCACTGGGGTAGTTTGCGGTTTTTGGGCCGCCGCTTTTTCGGCTTCGGCCTTAATACTGGCTTGGGATACTTTGGGTTCGACTTCGGGCTTCGACGATTTTAGAACCTTATGATGAGTATCAGTCTTTTTGCCGTGGTCTTTGGCAAAGCTGGCCCGGGCTTTTGACAGCCGCTTTGTCAGGTCGTTGGCAACCATTTCTGGCCCTTCATTAATTAAGCCTCTCATTGTGGCCAATAGCTCTTTTTTACGCTTAGCGTCGGCATCCTGCATTAGGGAAGCGAACTTTTGGGCCGTCGGGTTGCTGGTTTCGTCCAAAATATCGTCAGCCGCGTGAACATCGACAACTGCCGCCGGTTGAGTGTAGCCGGCGTTAGCCACCAAGCGGTCGGAAGGTTTAATAACAGAACCGTGGTCGCTATCCGGAACATTGAGATTCAAATCAACATTCTTGATGGCCCAGCCGCGAGTATCGAGCGTCGAAGCCAGAGTTTTGAGCCGGCTGTGGACTTCATCTTGGCTGAGGTTTTTGGTTAGTATCTCTTCAATTTTCTTAGGTGCCGTGATAGTCACTAGTTCTTCCAATCCTGCCTGGTCCCATTTGCGCAGTCTGGGTTTAAAGAAAAACCTGACACGGCTCAGCAGCCAGACCTCAGTTGGCTGCTCCTTGCCCAGTGGCGATGCCAGCACGCCAAATAGCAGCATCGGAATTAAAAAAGCTGGCAACAGAACCCACTTTATCGGTGTCCCCAAAAGTAATAAACGAAAGTTTATGTAAGCGCAGGAGATCGCAATGATGGCATAAATAAAACCCTTTAGGGTCAGCGGGCCAACGAGTTTGTCCTCTGCCTCTACATCCTGTATTACTTTATAAACCGCCATGTCTATATTCTAGTGTATTTAGCTTTTTCCGCTGATGCCGCGGCATCGGTTGCGGCCTTAATTCTAGCTACTTCAGCCGCTGGTCGACCGCTCGCAACAGCGCGCTGGACGATCTCGTCGGCACGGCGATCAAATGCTCTATAAATCTCATCAATCACCGCATTGTAGGAATCGGTATCGTGCGGAGAGGCCGCTGCACTAAATTTAAGCTCGTTTAGAACTTTAACTGACTCATCGCGTTCGTCTTTGTCGGCTACATTGTAGGCGATACCCTCCGCCAGAACCTTCGCCGCAGGGCC
>Ga0207667_10012034_pt1 | contig 10011 bp, 8 predicted proteins | sample KBSCornC52_FD_184301 | JGI IMG/M metagenome (GOLD analysis project Ga0207667, IMG submission 184301) | Corn rhizosphere microbial communities from Kellogg Biological Station, Michigan, USA - KBS Corn C5-2 (SPAdes) (version 2) | ecosystem: Host-associated > Plants > Roots > Rhizosphere > Soil ... | reverse complement strand
CGAGCATGCCGGACCTCGCGTCGCTGCTCGGCAGCTATTTCCCGCAGTACACCGCCGGCGTCCAGGCCGCGCACGCGGCGCGCGGCTGGCGCGCGCCCGTGTCCGTCGATACGAGCGGGCTCGTGATTCGCACCGGCGGCCACATGGGCGCCTTCGCGGGCCAGGCGTGGCTGCCGGCCGCGCTGCCTGCCGGCCTGTCCGGCACCGACATCCAGTGACAGCGGGAGAGCGATCTTGAGAATTCCTAGCGTATTCAATCGCCGCACCGGTGTGCTTGGTCTGGTCGCTGCGACAAGCGTCCTTCTTTCCGCTTGCGGTGGGGGGGACGATTCCGGGTCGAACTCGTCGAATGCCCCGAGTTGTACGGCGGTCGTCAACGCCGCCCAGCCCAATGTTGCCGCAAATGCAGTGGCGATTTCGGTCGGTCGTGGCGTCGCGAACGTCATCAATATTCCGACTGTCAGTGTGAAAGTTTGCGCGCCCGGCACGTCAAATTGCCAGACCGTTGACAACGTGCTCGTCGATACCGCGTCGTATGGGCTTCGACTTGTCGGCAGCTCGGTTTCGGGCGTACTCAGCAGTTTGCCCGCGACAACCACAAGCGGAGGCGCGCCGATCGTTGAATGTGGCAAGTTCGTATCGAGCTACACGTGGGGCTCAGTACGTACCGTCGACATGCAGGTAGGTGGTGAGACAGCGAGTTCACTGCCGATACAAATCATCGGTGATCTCGGCACAACAAACGTCCCGAACTCATGTACGAATGGCGGTACATCGGCCAACACTGCGCAAGACCTGGGTGCGAACGGCATCCTTGGCATCGGGCCGGCACCGGTCGATTGCGGCATCAACTGCGCGACTTCGACGTCGCCTGCGTACAACAACTATTACGCTTGCCCGAACGGCAATTCCAGCTGTGCTGTCACCGTGGTGCCGATTACGCAGCAGGTTGCCAATCCTGTTCATCGATTTGCGACCGACAACAATGGCGTAATCGTGCAGATGCAGCAGGTATCGAGTTGTGGCCAGAGTAGCGCGACGGGTCTGCTGACGTTCGGGATCGGCACGCAGAGCAACAACGCGCTCGGGGCGTCGACGGTATTGACGTCGTCGACGACGGGCGACGTGAGTGCGACGTTCCTCGGCAACAGCGCGACCGCGTTCTTCGATACGGGCTCGAACGCGTACTTCTTCAACGATTCGTCGCAGACGAAGTGCTCGACCAATACGCAGTTCTATTGCCCGTCATCATCGACCACCTATACCGCGACGCTGACCGGCAAGAACGGCGCGTCGGGCGGCGTTTCGATGCCCGTGTCGAACGCGAATTCGCTGTTCGCGAATGCGTCGACGTTCGCGTTCAACGACATCGCCGGGCCGTTCGGCATGTCCGGCTGGCTCGATCTTGGTCTGCCGCACTTCTACGGCAAGACGATCTACTTCGGGATGGACAAGACGTCGACCGGCGGGCAGCAGCCTTACGTCGCGTTCTGAGCGCGCACGAACGGCAGCAAGAGGGGGCGAGCGATCGCCCCCTTTTTTATTCCGGCGGCCGCGGCGGGCGGACTACGTACCGGGCGGCCGCGCCACGCCGGCATAGCGCCTACGATATAAGACCGGCACCGGTGCCGGCACGACATCGAGGAGACAGCGCCATGAGTCAGCGCATTCAACGCATCACGCCGTTTCTGTGGTTCGACCAGGACGCGGAGGCGGCCGCTCGCTTCTACGTGTCGGTGTTCGACGACGCGCGCATCCTGCACGTCGCCCGGTACGGCAAATCCGGCGCGCAGGCGTCGGGCCAGGCCGAGGGCACGGTGATGACGGTGTCGTTCGAACTCGACGGGCAGGCGTTTCTCGCGCTCAACGGCGGGCCGGTGTTTCCGCTCACGCCGGCCGTGTCATTCGTCGTCAATTGCCGCGACCAGCAGGAGATCGACCGCTACTGGGCGGCGCTGGCGGAAGGCGGCGACGAGCGCGCGCAGCAGTGCGGCTGGCTGCGCGACCGCTTCGGCGTGTCGTGGCAGGTGGTGCCCGTGCAGATGGCCGAGCTGATGACGGGCGACCCGGCGCGTGCCGAACGCGTGATGGCGCAGGTGATAAAGATGAAGAAGCTCGATCTCGATGCGCTGCAGCAGGCGGCGGCCGGCTAGCGCGAATGCCGGCCGGGAGGCGGTATTTTCGATGCGGGCATGCGACGCACGAAGCGATTCCCGGCCGGCCGGTAAATCGGTCGCGATCTGACCGGTTCGATTATCGATCGTGATCCGTTTCATCCTGGCGTAATTAATTCCTGGAATATCCCGCTGATATTTTTGTCGGGGCGTTGCGATCATAAAAATGGCGTGACATGCACTCGGCGATCCGGCGCGCCGTTGCTGTGGCCGCTCCGGCGCCATGAACGCGTCACCACGGCGCTCGGAACGCGAAAAGAGATGCGACGTGTGGAAATTCAAACTTATAATGCCCCCGTTGTTTCCGGGGTCGTCGATTAAAAACAGGAGGGCAATAAGATGAATTTCACCGAAGCCATTCGTTCCGTATTCAATCAGTATGCGAAATTCGAAGGCCGCGCACGCCGCGCCGAATACTGGTATTTCGCGCTGCTCACCGGCGTCGTGTCGATCGCCTGCCAGTTGCTCGCCGCCGCCGGCCGCGAAAGCGGCGCGATTCCGCTGCTGCTGGCGATCGTCGCGCTGGTCGTGTCGCTCGCGCTGGTGCTGCCGAGCCTCGCGGTCACCGTGCGCCGGCTGCACGATACGGGCCGCTCCGGCTGGTTTCTGCTGATCGCGTTCATTCCGCTCATCGGCGGGATCCTGCTGCTCGTGTGGATGTGCTCGCGCGGCACGAACGGGCCGAACCGTTTCGGCACGGATCCGATTCCGGCGATCTGAGCGTTGCCTGCCCCGACGCGCGGCCGTCGCGTCGGGGGCGGGCCGATAGTTCACCGCCTCACCACCTCCTCCGCTTCACCACACCCCTCGCACACGCGTTTCCCCCACGATCCTCGGCCCGCCACACCCCACGCAGCCTCCCCCCGCACCGGCTTGCCCGATTCCCCGAAATACCCCCCTTTCCCGGCTTTGCTCGACCGATCGGCGTTTGACCCGCGCATGAATAATCGGTGTCACTGGAAAGCGGCATTTCGCCGTACCCGACTGGAGGCCCCGTGGCAGACGAGAGCGATCTCGACAGAACCGAAGCCGCCACTCCGAGGCGCCGCGAAAAGGCGCGCGAGGAGGGGCAGGTCGCGCGTTCGCGCGAGCTGGCTTCGTTCGCGCTGCTCGCGGCCGGCTTCTACGGCGCGTGGCTGCTCGCGGCTCCGTCGGGCGCCCATCTCCAGGCCATGCTGCGCGGCGCGTTCGCGTTCGATCGCGTCACCGCGTTCGACACGCAGCGGATGCTGTCGGCGGCCGGCAGCGCGAGCATCGAAGGGCTCGCCGCGCTGCTGCCGATCCTCGCGCTCACCGGCCTTGCCGCGCTGCTCGCGCCGATGGCGCTCGGCGGCTGGCTGATCTCGCAGAAGACCTTCGAGCTGAAGTTCGACCGCCTGAACCCGATCTCGGGCCTCGGCCGCATCTTCTCGATCCAGGGGCCGATCCAGCTCGGGATGTCGCTCGCGAAGACGCTGGTCGTCGGCGGGATCGGCGGCATCGCGATCTGGCGCAGCAAGGACGAGCTGCTCGGTCTCGCGACCCAGCCGCTCGGCTCGGCGGTTGCCGATGCGATGCATCTGGTCGCCGTGTGCTGCGGCACGACGGTCGCCGGAATGCTGGTGGTCGCCGCGCTCGACGTGCCTTACCAAATCTGGCAGTACAACAAGAAGTTGCGCATGACGAAGGAAGAAGTGAAGCGCGAGCATCGCGAGAACGAGGGCGATCCGCACGTGAAGGGCCGCATCCGCCAGCAGCAGCGCGCGATCGCGCGGCGCCGGATGATGGCCGCCGTGCCGAAGGCCGACGTGGTCGTCACGAACCCGACGCACTTCGCCGTCGCGCTGCAGTACACGGACGGCGAGATGCGCGCGCCGAAGGTCGTCGCGAAGGGCGTGAACCTCGTCGCCGCGCGCATCCGCGAACTCGCGGCCGAGCACAACGTGCCGCTGCTCGAAGCGCCGCCGCTCGCGCGTGCGCTGTATCACAACGTCGAAATCGAACGCGAGATTCCCGGCTCGCTGTACTCGGCCGTCGCCGAGGTGCTCGCGTGGGTGTACCAGCTGCGGCGCTTCCGCTCGGAAGGCGGCGCGTTCCCGGCCGCGCCGGTCGATCTCGACGTGCCGGCCGACCTCGACAAGGGGACGTCGGTATCGGCCGACGACGCGCGTGAAGAAGCCGAGGACACGCTCGGCACGCAAGGGAACGCAGCATGAGCACCCCGACCACCGGCCTGTTCGCCAAACGCACGAACCCGTTCGCGGGCGCCAACCTGCGCGGGCTCGCGGGCCCGATCCTCATCTGCATGATCCTGGGGATGATGATCCTGCCGCTGCCGCCGCTGCTGCTGGATCTGCTGTTCACCTTCAACATCGCGCTGTCGGTGATGGTGCTGCTCGTCAGCATGTACACGATGAAGCCGCTCGACTTCGCGGCGTTCCCGAGCGTGCTGCTGTTCTCGACGCTGTTGCGCCTGTCGCTGAACGTCGCGTCGACGCGCGTCGTGCTGCTCGAGGGCCACACCGGCCCCGACGCGGCCGGCCAGGTGATCGAGGCGTTCGGCCACTTCCTCGTCGGCGGCAACTTCGCGGTCGGCATCGTCGTGTTCGTGATCCTGATGATCATCAACTTCATGGTGATCACGAAGGGCGCGGGGCGGATCGCCGAAGTGTCCGCGCGCTTCACACTCGACGCGATGCCCGGCAAGCAGATGGCGATCGACGCCGACCTGAACGCGGGCCTCATCAACGAGGAGCAGGCACGCAAGCGCCGCCTGGCCGTGTCGCAGGAGGCCGAGTTCTACGGGTCGATGGACGGCGCGTCGAAGTTCGTGCGCGGCGACGCGATCGCGGGCCTGATCATCATGGCGATCAACGTGATCGGCGGGCTGATCGTCGGGATGGTGCAGCACGACATGAGCTTCGCGGCGGCCGGCACCAACTACACGCTGCTGACGATCGGCGACGGCCTGGTCGCGCAGATCCCGTCGCTCGTGATCTCGACGGCGGCCGGCGTGATCGTGTCGCGCGTGGCGACCGACGAGGACATCGGCACGCAGATCACCGGCCAGCTGTTCACGAACCCGCGCGTGCTGAACATCACCGGCGCGATCATCGTGCTGATGGGGCTGATCCCCGGCATGCCGCACTTCGCGTTCCTCGCGCTCGGCGCCGGCGCGATCTGGCTGGCCCGCACGCAGAGCCGCCGCGCGGCCGCTCGCTTGGCCGCCGGCGACGTGACCGAGGTCGCGCCGCCCGCCGCGTTGCCGGGCGACAGCCACGAGGCGACCTGGGACGACGTGCAGCTGATCGACCCGCTCGGCCTCGAAGTCGGCTACCGGCTGATTCCGCTCGTCGACAAGAACAGCGACGGCGAACTGCTCAAGCGCATCAAGAGCATCCGCAAGAAATTCGCGCAGGAAATCGGCTTCCTGCCGCCGGTGATCCATATCCGCGACAACCTCGAGCTGCGGCCGAACGCGTACCGGATCGCGCTGAAGGGCGTGGAGATCGGCGCGGGCGAAGTGTTCCCCGGCCAGTGGCTCGCGATCAACCCGGGCCAGGTGACGGCCGCGCTGCCGGGCGCCGCGACGCAGGACCCGGCGTTCGGGCTGCCGGCCGTGTGGATCGACGTCGCGATGCGCGAGCAGGCGCAGGTGTACGGCTACACGGTGGTCGATGCGAGCACCGTCGTCGCGACGCACCTCAACCATCTGGTCGTCCAGCACGCGGCCGAACTGCTCGGCCGCCAGGAAGTGCAGGCGCTCGTCGAGCGCACCGGCAAGGATGCGCCGTCGCTCGTCGAGGACCTCGTGCCGAAGACGATCTCGCTCACGACCCTGCAGAAAGTGCTGCAGAACCTGCTCGAGGAAGGCGTGCCGATCCGCGACATGCGCACGATCCTCGAGGCCGTGTCCGAACACGCCGGCCGCGGCGACGCGTACGAGATCACCGCCGCGGTGCGGCTGTCGCTCGGCCGCGCGATCACGCAGCAGTGGTATCCGGGCGCGGGCGAGATGCAGGTGATGGGTCTCGATTCGAATCTCGAGCGCGTGCTGTCGCAGGCGCTCGCCACCGGCGCGAACCCGGGCCTCGAGCCCGGCCTCGCGCACAACCTTCTGACCGGCACGCAACAGGCGATGCTGCGTCAACAGAATCTCGGGCTGCCGCCCGTGCTGCTGGTGCAGCACGCGCTGCGCGCGATGCTCGCGCGTTTCCTGCGCCGCAGCCTGCCGCAACTGAAAGTGCTGTCGTACGCCGAAGTGCCGGACACACGCACGATCAAAGTCGTTAACGTCATCGGGGGTTCCGCTTGAACATTCGCAAATTCACTGGCGCGACCAGCCGCGACGCGCTTCGCCTCGTGCGAGAGGCCCTGGGCGCCGACGCCGTCGTGCTGTCGAACCGCACGCTCGATGACGGCAGCGTCGAAATCGTCGCACTCGCCGACTCGGACCTCGCCGCGGTCACGCCGCCGGCGGCCGCCCGCCCGCGCACCGTCGCGTCGCGCGCACCGGAATCCGTGCCGGCCGCGGCCGTGCCCGGCATCGTGTCGCGCCCGGGCGCCGCGCTCGCGCGCCCGGCCATGAATCCGTATGCAGCCGGCGACGGCGGGCTCCCGGACGTGTTCTCGTCGGTGTTCGGCGCAAGCGCCGAAGCGACGCAACCGGCCGCGGAACCGGCCGCCTTCGATGCTGACGCACACGCAACGGACGCGGCAGCGCCGTCGCCGGCTGCGCCCGCGGCCGCTGTCGGCGCGCCGGCCGCATCATCCGAACCCGCACCGTGGCTCGTCGAGCACGCGAAGCGCCTGACGCAGCAGCGCGAAGCGCTGATCGCCCGCGCGCAAGCGGCATCGGCTGCGCCGCAAGCGCAGGCACCGGCCCGCATGCAGCAGGACGCGGCAGCCGCGACGCCGGCCGGCTGGGCGCGCGACATCGTGCGCAACGCCGAACGCCGGATCCCGTCCGCGGCCGCCGCCGTCCGCGCCAGCGAAACGAATCAAACGAACGCCGCGAAGCCGGCCGAACGCACGCGCCTGTCCGCCGAAGCGGCCGCCGCGGTGGCCGACGCGGTGAAGGCGCGCATCGAGAGCATCGTCAACGACACGGTGATGCACGAGCTTGGCGCGATGCGCGGGATGATGGAAGAGCAGTTCGACAGCCTGATGTGGCAAGACCGCCAGCGCCGCAGCCCGGTGCACGGCGCGCTGACCAGGCACCTGTTCTCGGCCGGCTTCTCCGCGCAGCTGGTGCGCATGATGGTCGACAACCTGCCGTCCGGCGACGGCGCGCAGACCTTCGAGCAAGCCGCCGAATGGGCGCAGTCGGTGCTCGCGGCGAACCTGCCGGTGCTCGAGAACGAAGACGCGCTGATGGAGCGCGGCGGCGTGTTCGCGCTGATGGGGCCGACCGGCGTCGGCAAGACGACCACCACCGCGAAGCTGGCGGCGCGCTGCGTGATGCGCTTCGGCGCGAGCAAGGTCGCACTGCTGACTACCGACAGCTACCGGATCGGCGGCCACGAGCAGCTGCGCATCTTCGGCAAGATCCTCGGCGTGCCCGTGCACGCGGTGAAGGATGCCGGCGACCTCGAGCTCGCGCTGTCCGAGCTGCGCAACAAGCACATCGTGCTGATCGACACGATCGGCATGAGCCAGCGCGATCGCGCGCTGTCCGACCAGATCGCGATGCTGCACGGCGCGAACGCGCCGGTGCAGCGCCTGCTGCTGCTCAACGCGACGAGCCACGGCGACACGCTCAACGAGGTTGTCCAGGCCTACCGCAGCGCGGCCGAATATCCCGACCTCGCCGGCTGCATCCTGACGAAGCTCGACGAGGCGACCCACCTCGGCGGCGTGCTCGACACCGTGATCCGCTACAAGCTGCCCATTCACTACGTGTCGACCGGCCAGAAGGTGCCGGAGAACCTGTATGTCGCGTCGACCAAATTCCTGCTGAAGAGCGCGTTCTGTGTGCCGCGCGACGGTTCGCCCTTCGTGCCCGAGGACGAGGACATGCCGACGTTGCTTTCCGCACTGACCGCCCGTTCCACCGCCGATCTGCACGAGGTGCGATTTGGATAAACGGATCATCGACCAGGCAGAAGGGCTGCGGCGCCTGCTGGCCGGGCGCGCGTCGCGCATCGTCGCGGTGACGGGCGGGCCGGCGGGCGTCGGCTGCACGACCACCGTCGTGAACGTCGCGGCGGCGCTGGCCGCGCTCGGCAAGGACGTGCTCGTCGTCGACGAGCGTGCCGACGTGCATTCGGCCTCGGCGACGCTGGCGGGCGCATGGCTGCGCGACGGCGAACGCACGCGCGTGGCCGCCGGGTTCGGCCTGTGCGCGGCCGCGGGGTTCGCGCGCGATGGCTACAGCGACACGCAGTTGAGCGACTTCATCGATGGCCAGGCCGACATCGTGCTGGTCGACGCGCAGCTCGGCGCGGACGGCGCGTTCTCCGCGCTCGCGCGCGAGGCGCACGACGTGCTGATCGTCACGCGGGTTGCCGCGCAGGCGATCACCGAGGCGTACGCGTGCATGAAGCGGCTGCATTTCGCGCACGCGGTCGCGCAGTTCCGCGTGCTGACCAATCACGTCGGCAGCCACGCCGACGCCAGGACCGCCTTCGACAACCTCGCGGGCGTCGCGAGCCGCTACCTGACGGTGTCGATCGCCGACGCCGGCTGCGTGAGCGCCGATCCGCTCGCCGAGCATGCGCGCGACCTGATGCATACGGTGGTCGACGCGTTCCCGTCGTCGGCGGCCGCGCGCGATTACCGGCAGATTGCCGCCGATTTGCTGTACTGGCCGATGCGCCCGAGCTCGGGTGCGGGGCGTGCCGTGCATGCGGGCGGCAAGCCGTCGTACGAGGCGGGAGCGGCCCACGCCGCGTGAGGAAGGAGAGAGCCATGATGTACAACGCTCAAGGCAAGATGACCCAGGCCGACGTGCTCGCGCAATACGCGCCGCTCGTGCGGCGCCTGGGGCTGCAGCTCGTCGCGAAGATGCCGGCGAGCGTCGACCTCGACGACCTGATCCAGGCCGGCATGATCGGCCTGATGGACGCGGCCGGCCGCTACAAGGAAGACCAGGGCGCGCAGTTCGAAACCTACGCGACGCAGCGCATCCGCGGCGCGATGCTCGACGAGCTGCGCAGCAACGACTGGCTGCCGCGCAGCCTGCGCAAGACGTCGCGCGAGGTCGAGTACGCGGTGCACCAGGTTGAGCAGCAGCTCGGCCGCTCGGCGAGCGAGACCGAGATCGCGGAGCACCTGAAGATGCCGCTCGACGAATACCAGGGGATGCTGCAGGACCTGCACGGCAGCCAGCTCATCTACTACGAGGATTTCGATCGCGCGGCCGACGACGAGCCGTTCCTCGACCGCTATCGCGTCGATCACGCCGATCCGTTGTCGGCGCTGCTCGACGACCACCTGCGCGAGGCGCTCGTCGACGCGATCGACCGGCTGCCCGAGCGCGAGAAGCTGCTGATGTCGCTGTACTACGAGCGCGGGCTGAACCTGCGCGAGATCGGCGCGGTGCTCGAAGTGAGCGAGTCGCGCGTGTGCCAGCTGCACAGCCAGGCCGTCGCGCGCCTGCGCGCGCGGTTGCGCGAACAGGCGTGGGTCGGCGCGGAGAATTGAACGTCCGGACGGCAGGGGGGCGGCTCGTCATTCGCCCCGGCAGGTCCTCCATCGAAGGCGGTGCGCTCGATTGCCGCGCAATCCGCCCGCGCGCGTCTCAGTCTCAATAAAAGGGCGCGCTTCGGCCCGCGCGTCGCCGCATAGGGCATCCAACGGTCCGACACAAGAAATTTTCGTCGCGATTTGCTACAATCCCTCCCGTTTTCCGAGGAGC
>Ga0207667_10012025_pt1 | contig 10015 bp, 6 predicted proteins | sample KBSCornC52_FD_184301 | JGI IMG/M metagenome (GOLD analysis project Ga0207667, IMG submission 184301) | Corn rhizosphere microbial communities from Kellogg Biological Station, Michigan, USA - KBS Corn C5-2 (SPAdes) (version 2) | ecosystem: Host-associated > Plants > Roots > Rhizosphere > Soil ... | reverse complement strand
ACGATCTCAAGCCGCCCAGGCTCACGCGGCGACAACGGTCTCCTTTGCAACCTCGACCTCGACGGAGTACGGGTTGTCCACCATATCGGTGGCGTCGAGAATCTCGATCGAGACGATTCGGCCCCCCGGCGTCGTAATCGACGATAACTCCATCCCTCAGCTCGTCGCTCGTCTCGACCTCGGCGTCTCGAAAGCGAATCACGAGTGCATCGACCGACGGTGAGTATTTGACCTTCATAGCAACTGCCTCTCTGCTCTTCACCCGCCCACGTCACTTGCGTTCTGCCAGTACTTTGCCACATTGTCCGTAATGTAGGCGCTCACGACCAGTGCAGGTTGAAGCCGAGTTTGCACAATTATGCGCAACAGGAACGCCTTACCGCGCATCTGTACCTTCGACGATAGACGTCCCGCCCCTTCCTGCCAGGCACAAACTGCCCGGGATTCTGGAGGACATCGTCCACAAGTTGGGCCGAGATGCGCCGGGCGCGCATCAGGGCCGCGGCATGTTCGTCGAGCCGGTGTTCCATCTATTATGCCACGGTTGGAATCGAGCGCTGCCGTCCCGTCGTGTTAGTCGTCAGGCGCCTGCCACGGAATCGATCGCAGTCAGCCGGAATGATTGCCCATCCGCTGGCGGGCGACGACGCGGCTGAGGGGGCGGTTGACGGCGGCGAGGACGCAGGAGGCAGCGGAGCGATAGGGGTCATCGCCGAGGACCGCGGAGCCGGCGAGCGCGACCGCATGTCCCTCGATGACGAACTGGCCGACGGCCGTGATGATGGTCTGGCCGGTAGCAATCTGGTTGAGAACGATGTCGGAGAGCGAGAGATCATAACCGGCCGGTAGGAAGTTGCGGAGCGCGGCCACCGTCGTTTCGGCGACCAGCTTGAGAACCCCTTCGACGTCCGTATCGGCGGACATCGTCGCGGAGTAGCGTGCTCCGGGCTCCGACACCAGCGATTCGATCTCGGATTCTGGCGCCTCGGACCCCGATTGCAGGTCCACCTGAACCCGGGCGGTTCGGTGCTCCCACTGCACCTCGATTCGCGCGAGCCGCAGGCGCGTTCCGGCCTCCGGCGCGCTCATCGCCATCACCGCCGGGCTCGCGCCGTCCGTTCGCTTCTTGTTCGCGGTGCAGGCGCGGCTGGCCAGGTTTATCAGGCTGTTCAGCGTCGCGGCATAGTGGACGTGCTCGCGCTCCCGAGTCCGCTTGCCGCCGTACTGGCCCACCGCGCACGTAACAGAGCCGCCCTGTAAAGAGGGGATGTCGATGCCGGCGATCCGCTCGGATATCATCTCGCCGAGAGCGGCCGCCTCGTTCGCATGCCGGAGCGTCGCGATACAGAACTCGTCGCCCCCGTAGCGGCAGAGGAAATCCAGTGCCGGATCCGTGAGAGCGGAAAGGGCGCGCGATGCCGCCTCCAGCACCTCGTCGCCGACGATATGGCCGTACACCTTGTTGAACTGCCCGAAGTTATCGAGGTCGACGAAGAGGACCGTGATCTCGTCGCCATTCTTCAGGTGGCCGATAGACCATTCGCGGAGCGCGTCGGACCAGGCGAGATCGGTAAGGGGATCGAAATTACGGCCGACCTCCGGCAGAAGGTCGCCATCCGTGATGACGCCGACGAGGCGGCCGCCATCGGTGACCGGCAGGCGGCTCGTGCCCGTCAGCCGCATCATCGTGGCGGCGTCGCGCACCGTGGCGTCGAGAGCGATCGAGCCGGCCGGCTCCGACATCACCTCGCGCACCTGGCGCGACGGTTCCACGCCGAGCAGGTTGCTGTAGTCGATCATGCCGGCGAGACGGCCGCCATCCATCACGGGCAGGCCACCGATGTTGTGCCCGCGCATGAGGACAATCGCCGACTCGACGGTATGTTCCGGGTTCACCCATACAGGCGCCCGGCGCAAGACTTCCCGAACAGTCTTCATGGAATATGTGGCAGCCCGTTTACAGTTTTCTCGACCGGTATACTGCTGGATTTGGGTGGAACTGCACATCCCGCCATAGCGCGTTACTGCGTACTGCGGAAGAAGACTATCAGCGTGGGATGTTCGCGGCGTTCTATCCGTGAACAGGTCTGGGGGAGCGTCCTGCTCGGCGTCCGGCTGGCTGTCAGCCGGATTACTATTAGATAGTATAGAACGCCTAACCTGCGACATGGTTGTGGAGGGTACGAAAACGAGTAAAAAAGTCAGGTACGGTCTTCGCGACGCAGGAAGGGTTCAGAATCGTGATTCCGGGCGATCTCAACCCTGTCACCGCGAAGCTCATGGCGATTCGATGGTCCTCATACGTCTCGATTCTCGCGGGGAGAAGACGTGCCGCCGGTCGAATCGTCAGACCGTCAGGTCGCTCATCCACGGTGACACCCAGCCTGCGCAGCTCGGTGGCGACCGCGTGAATCCGGTCCGTCTCCTTCACGCGGATGTTGGCAACGTTGCGAATCGTCGTCGGTGAATCGGCGAAGGGAGCGATGGCGGCCAGCGTCATCACGGTGTCGGAGATGTCGTTCATGTCGACATCCACGCCGTGTAGCCGACTCGGTCCGCGCACCTCGGTATACGATTCCGTCCACTCGATTGCGCATCCCATCCGCCTGAGCACGTCGGCGAATCGAACATCCCCCTGCAGCGAATCGCGGCCGAGCCCCTCCACCCGGATGCGGCCGCCCGTCACCGCAGCCGCCGCCCAGAAATAGGATGCGGTCGATGCGTCCGGCTCGACCGAGTAAGTCCGCGACCGATACGCCTGTCCGCCCGTAATCTGGCAGCGGTAGGATACATCTGAATCCGGCGTCGCCTTCTCTTCATACTTCAGCCCGTCCGCCCACTCTTCCATCATGGTGAGTGTCAGGTCGACGTAGGGGCGGGAGGCGAGCGGCCCCTCAATCGCGATCTCGACGCCCCGCCTGGACAGCGGAGCGACCATCAGTAGCGCGCTGAGGAACTGGCTCGACGCATCTCCGCGCAGCCGCGCCGTCCCGCCCTCCAGCCCCTGCGATTTGATAAGGACCGGCGGGCATCCGGTGCCCAGCTCATCCAACGCGTTCACGCCAAGCTGCCGCAGCGCGCCCAGGAGGTCGCGGATGGGCCGCTGCCGCATCCGCTCAACACCATCGATTCGATATAAGCCATTACCAAGGGCGAGCGCGGCCGTAAGAAAGCGCGTCGCCGTTCCCGCGTTGCCCAGAAAGAGGTCCGCCGACGCGGCGGGTATCCGGCCGCCCGCTCCACGAACCCGATACGTGCATGCCGATTCGTCGCCGTCAACCGCGATTCCGAGGTCGTTGAGCGCGCGCGCCATGTACCGCGTGTCGTCGGAAAAGAGCGCGCCGTGTATGAGTGATTCGCCGTCGGCCAGCGCGGCGAGTAAGAGCGCGCGATTCGTGATCGATTTCGACCCTGGGAGCTGAACGACAGCGTCAACCGGCACTGCCACCGGCACAATTTCAATCGAATCGGGCAGCGCCGTATCACTCATCCGCCACCTCCGAACCACCAAATTCCGCCTTCGATGCCGATGCACGCTCCAGCAGCTCGCGCAGCCGGGCGGCGTCACGGTATTCGAGAGCCGCCTTGGCCTGCTCCACCCACCTGCCATGCGCGGTGAGCGCGTTGATTACCTCGTACCGGTTATCGATGAGGATGTCCGTCCAAAGTCCGGGGGAGCTCGCCGCGACGCGCGTTCCATCCCGGAAGCTCCCGCCGCTCACGTCGCGCCACTCCTCAGGAATCTGGTCGCCGGCAGTCTGGGCAAGACCGAACGCAAGAAGATGGGGAAGGTGGCTGAGCACGGCGACAAGGCGATCGTGCTCCTCCGGCGCGCAGATTCGCGGAATGGCGCCGCACGCCTCCACGATTTGTTTCACGAGGTCGAGCGAACCGCCGCCGGTAGCCGGGGTGGGTGTGAGGAACCAGGGCGCTCCGCGGAAGATGTCCGAATCGGCCGCCCCAATGCCGGACCTCTCGGAGCCCGCCATCGGGTGGCCACCCACGAATCGACCCCCGAACCGCGATTCGCCGGCCGACACGAAGTGCGCCTTGGTCGAGCAGACGTCGGTCACGGCAGCGTCCGGCGGCAGATGGGGGCGAATCAAATCGAGCAGGCGAATGGCCGAGGAGACCGGCGTCGCGAGAAGCGCCAATTGCACGCCCGCCACAGCCGATTCGAGCGAGTCCACGGCGGCGTCAATCGCGCCTCTCTGCATAGCGACGCGGGTAACCGCACGGTCAATATCCCAGCCCGTTACGTGCCAGCCGCCGGCTTCGCGCAGCGCCAGTCCGATGGATCCGCCGATAAGGCCGACGCCCAGAATGGCGATTCGCGTCTGCGTTTCCGGCCTGTTCACAGCGTGCGGTTGACGGCGGCGGCCACAGGGGCGATGTCCCGCATCAGCTCGCCAAAGGAGTCGAACGTGAGCGACTGGCCGCCATCCTTGAGCGCCTTGGCCGGGGTGGGGTGCACCTCTATCATCAGGCCGTCGGCACCCGCCGCCAGCGCGCCGCGCGCGACCGCGTTCACCAGCGTCCACCGGCCCGTGCCGTGGGCGGGATCCGCGATGATTGGCAGGTGCGACAGCTCCTTGACCGCGGGGATTGCGTTGATGTCGAAGGTATTGCGCGTGTAGGTCTCGAAGGTACGGATGCCGCGCTCGCAGAGGATAATGTTGTAGTTGCCGCGCGACGCGATGTATTCGGCGGCCTGCATCCACTCCTCGATGGTGGACGCCCAGCCCCGCTTCAGCATCACAGGCGTCTGCGACTGGCCGACCTCGCGCAGCAGCGAGTAGTTCGCCATGTTGCGCGTCCCAATCTGGAGGATGTCGGCGTAGCGCGAGACCATTTCGACGTCCCGCGTGTCCATCACCTCCGTGATGACGGGCAGCCCGGTCTGCTGGCGCGCCTCGGCGAGCAGCCGCAGCCCCTCTTCACCCATCCCGTGGAAGCTGTAGGGAGAGGTCGAGGGCTTGAACGCGCCGCCCCGCAGGACGTGCGCGCCACGCTCCTTGACCAGCCGCGCCGTGTCAAAGAGCATCTGCGGCGATTCGATCGTGCAGGGCCCCGCCATCACGCAGAGCTGTTTGCCGCCAATCTTCACTCCACGGACGTCGAGGATGGTCCCCTCCGGACGGAACGGCCTCCCGACGACCTTGTATGGCTTCGAGATGGGCACCACGCGGTCCACATAGTCCAGCGCCGCGAACTGCTCCGCGAGCTGCGACTTCTCCTCGTCGAGGGCGCCAATCGCCCCGACAATGGTCGTCTCCACGCCGCGGGAGAGGTGCACGCCGAGCCCGCGCGCCTTCAAAATGTCCGTCAGCTCTTCGATCTGCGCGTCATCGACGCCCTGTTTCAATATGATAATCATGGCCCTGTCCGTTCGGTAATTGGGGATTCTATTATAGCACGCTGCCCGGACCTGTCCGGCAGGCCGCGACTGGCTGGTCCGTCCGGCAGGACGTCCGGCCGCAGGCCCGCGAGACACGGATTTTACATCCGTGGCGCCGCAGGCCCGCGAGACACGGATTTTACATCCGTGGCACCACCGGCCCGCGAGACACGGATTTTACATCCGTGGTCCTAATAGTGCGCGTGTACGCGGAGCAACCAGTCGGGCGCGGCAGGAGAATCCATCGTGCAGCGACAATACGTTCTCATCCGCCCGCCTCTTCCCGCGTCCGGCGGCAATACCCACGAGGAGCAGCACTTGATTCCATTCGCGAGCAGGTTTCTTGTCCCGCTAATTGCCGCCGCTACCATCTATGGCGGACAGCCCGCATCCGCACAGGAAAATCGGATCGGGCCGATGCGCCTTGCGCAGCTCGTCGGCACGGGCATCCGCGAGGAGCAGGCGGCGGGAGTCGCGGACCAGATTCGCGCGCTCTTCGGCCGCGGCAACCTGGCGACCGGCGCGAACCCGCGGGTAGAGGGGCTCTATGTGGCGTGGGCCATCGAAGCGCCCGGAGCAAAGTCCGCGCCCGACGTCCTCTCGCTCGCCGGGGGAGGGCTCGTACCTCCGATGCCGGCGCAGCGCACCGGTTCGCTGGACGTGTTCGGGACCGAATCGAGCGCCACCGCGGGACCGATGCGCATTCCGCTCACGCGGATCGGCAGCACCGACCTCTATGCATACGCCGGGAAAGTGCCGGACGGATTCGCGATTCGCTGGCAGTATGAGGTGGACGGCGAGGCGCGCCGACAGGGACAGCTCGAAGTCTACTCGCAGCACCCCGACAGCGTGGCGGACCCCAACGTGCCGCACGGCACGACGACGCAGCGGGAGAAGTTCCACAGCAATCTGTTCAAGGGCACGGAGCGGGACTGGTGGGTCTACGTTCCCGCGCAATACACGCCCGACAAGCCGGCCTGCGTCATGGTCTTCCAGGATGGCGGCGGCTACAAGGACTTCGTTCCAACCCTCTTCGACAACCTCATCGCCAAAGGCGATATGCCGGTCACGGTGGGTATCTTCATCAACCCGGGCGTCTTCACGGATGGCGGCCGCTCGAACAGGAGCTTCGAGTACGATACGCTCTCCGACCGGTACGCCCGCTTCCTGCTGGAGGAGATATTGCCGGAGGTCGAGAAGACCGTGAAGTTGAGGCACGATCCGCGGAGCCGCGCCATAGCCGGGTCGAGCAGCGGCGGGATATGCTCGTTCACCGTGGCATGGGAGCGCCCGACCGAGTTCAGCAAGGTCCTGAGCTGGGTGGGAAGCTTCACCAATATCGCCAACGGCCCCGACTTCAGGCAGGGCGGCCACAACTACGAGGCGATGGTCCGGAAGGCGCCCAAACGGAATATCCGCGTCTTCCTCCAGGATGGCGCGAACGACCTGGACAACGACAACGGCAACTGGCCGCTCGCGAATCAGACGCTCGCCAAATCGCTCGCCTTCGCCGGCTACGACTACAAGTTCGTCTTCGGCAACGGCTTCCACTCCGGCACGCAGGGGAGGGCGATTCTCCCGGATTCGCTTCGGTGGCTCTGGCGCGGCTATACGCCCTGATTCTGCGGCAATCGACCGGCGAAAAAAGTGCCGGAGAGCCAATCAGCGCCCCGGCGTAATTAAAGATACCAGTGGAGACTAGTACCATGATCCACTAATTAAGACGGCTGAGTCGCGAAATTGTTTCACTGTCCTGACAATAATTTACAGTCGAGGTCGTCCGCCATCCTGGCCGCCCCGATACCAGCCGGTATTCTACTCCGTTAGCCACCTCCAGAGGGAGCACATCCATGCGCAGTCGTCTATCCCTGCCAATCCTCGCCGCGGCTTTGCTATGCGTCACGGGAGCGATAATTGCCCGCGCTGCCTACAGGGCGCTCAACTCCATGCGCCATCCGAAGAGCGGTGAATCCATCCTCGTGCCGGGCAGGGATGGCGACGTGACGATGCTCCACAACGGCTGGCGAATCAGGCCCGCCGGGAGGCACATCGCGACCGGCGACATGCTCATCGGTGGCGCGGTCAGTCCGGATGGGAAGCTCTTCGCCATCGCCAACGCAGGCTACGGCCCGCACGCGCTCCACATCATCGACCTCGCCACCGAGAAGGAGCTGGCAAAGGTCCCACTCGTCCGCGCCTGGAGCGGAATCGCGTGGACGCGCGACAGCAGCCGCATCTATGTCAGTGGCGGCACGTCCAACGGCCTCTACGACATCAACGTCGTCGAGAAGCAGGTGGACGGAGAGTGGACGAAGCGGCCGCCGATTCGGCTCGACATGGATACCGGCGAGAAGTCGAAGATGTGCGTCGCGGGCCTCGCCGTCTCGCCCGACGAGAACACGCTGTTCGCGCTCGAATCATCGGGCGGCAGGCTCTACTCGGTGAACATCCGGACCGGCGAGACTCGCGCGAAGCTGGCGGTCGGCGCGAGCCCGGTCGCCTGCCGGCTGAGCGGCGACGGAAAGCTCCTCTATGTGGCGAACTGGGGCGGCAAAGAGGTCGTCGCGGTAGACGTTTCAGACCCCGCCGCTCCCATCGTCAACGCGCGAATCGAGACAGGCGACCACCCGAATGACCTGGCGCTCTCCGCGGACGGCCGGCTCTTCGTCTCGTGCGGCAACGATGACGCCATCTTCGTCCATGACCTCGATTCACGCCGCATCCTGGAGGTCGTCAAGACAAGCCTCACCCCGAAAGCGCCGAGCGGCTCGACGCCCGTCGCCCTCTCCCTCTCGCCCAACGGCAAGACGCTCTACGTGGCGAACGCCGACAACAACGACGTCTGCGTGCTCGATGTCTCGCGCCGCGGCAACACGCGCGTGGCTGGATTCATCCCGACCGGCTGGTACACGAGCGCGGTCGCCATCACGCGGGACGGCAAGCGAATCATCGCGTGCAGCGGCAAGGGGATCGGGACCCATCCCAACCCCGCGAGGACGCCGCTCAACCCAAACGTCCCCGCCGGGTTCGAGTACATCGGCAAGCAGCTCAACGGCCTTGTCTCCTTCATTGATGCGCCAACGCCTGAACAGCTCACCGAATATACGGCCGTGGTGCGCTCCTGCTCGCCCTACGATGACAGGGAATTAGCAGGAGCTGCGTCGACGGCCCGGACCGCCATCCCCACGCGCGTCGGCGGCAGGTCGCCGATCAAGTACGTCCTCTATATCCTCAAGGAGAATCGGACCTACGATCAGGTCTTCGGCGATATTTCGAAGGGCAACGGCGACCCGAATCTCTGTCTGTTCGGGGCCGACGTGACGCCGAATCAGCATGCGCTGGCGGACCAGTTCGTCCTGCTCGACAACCTATACTGCAACGGCGAGGTGTCGCAGGACGGACATCCCTGGTCCACCTCGGCGATATGCGTCGACTATGAGCAGCGCGCCTGGGTCCTCGGCTATTCCGGCAAGGGAAAAGTCCCGGAGCCGCGGAATCTCGCCGATCCGAAGGCGGGCTACCTTTGGCAGGAGGCGGACCGAAAGGGCCTCTCGATTCGCGATTACGGCGAGATGCGTAATCACCCCTCCTGGCGTGGCAAGCAGAGCGAACCCTTCATCGGGAAGGTGGGGCCAAACATACCCCCGCCCGGCCGCGACTTCGAGAAGGCGGACATCTTCATCGACGAGTTCAAGCGATTCGAGAAGTCGAAGTCGATTCCGCGGCTGATGGTAATGTCGCTGGGAGAGAATCACACGCGGGGAACGACGCCCGGCGCGTTCACGCCGAAGGCAGCCGTCGCCTCGAACGACCTGGCGGTCGGCAAGATCGTGGATGCCATCTCGCACAGCTCGGTCTGGAAGGAGTTCGCGATCTTCATCATCGAGGACGACGCGCAGAACGGATCGGACCACGTGGACGCCCACCGCACCGACGGCCTCGTCATCAGTCCGTACACAAAGCGCCACGCCCTCGACAGCACGATGTACTCGACCGCGTCGATGCTCCGAACTATCGAGCTGATCCTCGGCCTGAAGCCGCTGACGCAGTACGACGCCGCCGCGACCCCGATGTTCGCGAGCTTCACGGATACGGCGGATCTCACTCCCTTCAGCGTGCTCCAGCCCCGCATCGACATCAACGCGAAGAACGGAGCCACGGCCTATGGGGCGAAGGAATCCGCGCGGATGGACTGGAGCGACTACGACCTCGCGGACATGGACGCCCTGAACCGCATCCTCTGGCGCAGCATAAAGGGCGCGAACTCACCCGTCCCGCCCCCCATCCACCGCGCCACTGTCGCCGCCACGGACTGAACGGCAGAAGAGGTGATGAGGTGATGAGGTGATGAGGTGATAACCTGATGGTGTGATGGGCCGTGGCACTTGACGTCATTCAGAGCGAAGCGAAGAATCCGGCCGACGTGCCTGCAAGGAGAAACGCGCCGGATTCCTCGGTCGCCAGGGCTCTCTCGGAATGACGTCAAAGGCGGCATCACCTTATCACCTCATCACCTCATCACCTCATCACCTCATCACCTCATCACCTCATCACCTCATCACCTCATCACCTCATCACCTCATCACCTCATCACCTCATCACCTCATCACCTCATCA
>Ga0207667_10012024_pt1 | contig 10015 bp, 7 predicted proteins | sample KBSCornC52_FD_184301 | JGI IMG/M metagenome (GOLD analysis project Ga0207667, IMG submission 184301) | Corn rhizosphere microbial communities from Kellogg Biological Station, Michigan, USA - KBS Corn C5-2 (SPAdes) (version 2) | ecosystem: Host-associated > Plants > Roots > Rhizosphere > Soil ... | reverse complement strand
AATTCTGGATGCCGAATGACGAATACGTGCCGGTCTATCCGCTGCAAGCGGGGAAGGGGATCGATCACAACGCGACCGACGTCGCGGTGCTGAAAGCGGCCAATGACAAATACTGTCACGACCTGGAGGATTACGTGAGCAAGGTGAACAAGGAGATCGGCAAGGAAGCGGTGTTCGTGGTGCCGGTGGGGGAAGCGGCGGACAAGCTGCGCGAGAAGCTCGTCGCCGGCCAGGCGCCCGGCTTGAAGATGCAGTGGGACTTGTTCCGCGATTCGTGGGGACACCCGGACGCGCCGTTGCAGGTGCTCGACGCCTATTGCTATTTTGCCGCGATCTATCATCGCAGCCCGGTGGGCCTGCCCATGCCGAAGGCGCTCGCCGCTTACAACGTCGTGGGTCTCGACAAAGTACACAAAGTTCGCCCGCGCGGCACCACGCCGGTGCCAAACACGCCACCTGCCGGTCAGGAGATCAGCCAGCAGGACAAAGAAAAGCTGAACCGCATGCTGCAGGAGATTGCCTGGGATACGGTGACACATCATCCGATGACGGGGCTGCACGCCCCATGAGCGTCCGAACGGTGGGTGTCGTCGCCAGTCTCATGCTGGTGACGAATGCTTTGGCCGCCGATGTGCCGCAGCATTGGGTTCGAAATCCGTTCCAGGATTTGCGCTGCGCATCGCGGCGATGTTCTGGCACAAAGCCGGGATGCCGGCCCTTTCGCTCCCGCTCTACATCGATTTTGGCGCGACGTTTCTGTTCGCCATCACGGGAGCGATGTTTGCCATTCGGCGCCATTACGATTGGGTGGGGCTCTTCGTTCTCGCGCTGTGTTCCGGGTTGGGTGGCGGTTTGTTGCGCGATGGCATTTTCATCAACGACGGTGCGCCGGCGGCGATGCGGCATGCTGGCTACCTGTGGTCCGTCATTGCCGGGTGCATCGCGGCGGGGTTCTTCCATCGGCATGTCGGCAAGCTCGATCGCTTCTTTCTCTATGTCGACGCGCTCGGCCTCGGCGCCTACGGAGTGGTCGGCACGACGAAAGCCGCGGTAGCCGGTCTCTCGTTGCCAGCCGCGATCTTCGTCGGCGTGGTGAATGCGGTCGGCGGTAGTCTCATCCGCGACGTGCTGACCAATACGGAGCCATTCATCTTGAAGCCTGGTCAGTTCTACGTCGTGGCCGCGTTTGCCGGGTGCGCGAGTTATGTGGCTGCGACCGAATGGTTGCACCTGCCTTTCAGTATTGCGGTGTGGATCGCCATCGGCATCACCTTTACCGCGCGCACGCTTTCCATCGTCTTCAATTGGAAGACCGCGTCCATTCTGCCGCGACCGATGCCGGAGGAGGACGCGTCAGACCGGTCGCGATAGAAACTTACGGTTCGAGCGTTTTCAATTCCGCCCGCGCCAATTGCCATTCCGCCAACATTTTTTCATCGGTCGCGATGCATTGGCGAAAGGACTCGGCGGCGCCGGTTTTGTCTCCGGCTAGAAGGCGCTTCATGCCGGCATAGTAAAACACCCGGGTCTGCCGGCGGTGTTGCTCCCCGGTGTTTTTGGTGGAGGTCGTCGCGGCAGCCAGAAGGTCCTGCTCCTTCACTTCGTCCAAAAAAAATCCGGCCGCGCCGCCGATCCAGTCGACGGATTCCGCCTGCTTTCGCTGATCGAGCCACGCTGCGAGTTCCGTATTGGCCGCGTCTGTTTCCCCCTGCTGGCGGCGGATCAGCCAGACGTACAAATGAATGTAGCTTCCGTCCGGATCGAAAATGGCGATGCCGTGCCGATAGTCCTGCAATGCTTCCGTCCATTTGCCCATGAGCATTTCCGTGACCGCGAGGGAACTGTAGGCGGTGGCGTTCTTCGGATTGCTCTCGATCATGCGATGGAAGTCGGCCTGCGCGAGATCCAGCTTGTCCAGCGCCCGGTAGGCGCGTCCGCGTGTGCGATAGACGACGGTGAGCTTCGGATTCTCTTCCAGAGCGCGATTGCAGTCGTCGATGGCTTTTTGAAAATCATTCCGCGCCACCAAGGCATACCCGCGATCGGCATAGGCTTCGGCCAGATGAGGATCGAGGGTGATGGCGCGGGTGAAGTCCGCGATCGCTTCCTCCATCCTGCCCTGTTTATTTCGCACCCGGCCGCGATCGATATAGTGCCATTTGTCATCCGGTTGAAGCGTGATGGCCTGGCTGTAATCGGCGAAGGCGCCCTCGTAGTCGCGCTGTTCATATTTCGTCTCGCCGCGGCTCGAGTAGACCGCCGCCGTTTTCGGTGAGAGTTCGATGGCGCGGTTGAGATCGGCCAGCGAACCGGCGAGGTCGCCTTTGTGTCGTCGCGCATAGCCACGGTTGCTATAGGCGGGCGGCAGCCTGGCATCGATGGTGAGCGCTTTCGTGCAATCGGTGATGGCGTCGTCGTAACGGAATTGCAAATTCCGCACATAAGCGCGCCACGTGTAGAGGTGGGCGTCTTTCGGATCGAGTTCGAGCGCTTTGTTGTAATCCGCGATGGCCCCTTCATAATCGCCGGTATCCGTCCGGGCCTGCGCGCGATCCTCGTAAGCGTGCACGTCATTGGGGTTCCTGGCGATGCGCTGGCTGCGATCGGTGATGACATGGTCGGGCTTCCGGTCTTCCACCCGGCGCTGCAGCAATTTCCGCAGAAACATGACCCCGCCGGCACTGGCCCCGAGATCGATGATCACCGCCAGCGTAGCCCCCGCGATGATGAGCATCTTCACCTTGCGACTCAGACCGGATTGGCGAGCCGGAATGGGAGGAGGAGGAGGTGGTGGTGGTAATGGCGGCGGCGGGAAGTCAGCCATGCGCCCATGCAAATGCCGCCAGCGGCGTATCGGCAAGCGTGAAGCGGAGGGCCGGATTCTGGGTTCCTCCGGGCGAACACACGACATGACCCAAGTCACCGAGGAAGTTTTCGGCCCGCGACTTTATGCGGCGATTGTGTCGTTTTGAGGCGAACGACTTGAGGAGAAAAGAGCGAGGTGCGCCGTTCACCGCATGCGGCGGCGCATCCCCGCGAGCAGACCGCCGACGCCCAGGAGCAGGGCGCTGCCGGGCTCCGGCACGGACTGTGTGCTGGCCACGGTGAATTCGCTGTTGTGGTCGATCACCGCCCAGACGGTGTTGGTCACCGGGTCCTGGCCCCAATTGCCGAGGGCGAAGTCGGTCGTGGGATTGTAGGCGCGGTCGATGCGATTCGAGTCGGTCGTGCTGTCACCGGCCACGGCATTTTTCCAGGTGCTGGTTGTTGCGTCGAACCACGCGAGATAGAGCCCGGCTTCGGAGCCGAATTGAGATAGCGCCGCCGCTTCATCGTACTGCAATTGCACCACGACGAGATCGCTGTTGGTGCCGGAGAGCCAGACGGTATCGCTGACCGAGGGCAGCGTGCCATCGGGAGTTACGAAGCTCAAAGAGGCGTCGCGGTTCACACTTGCGGTGCCGCCGAGCAGCGTGGCGGTGGAGAGATGGCCGAGGTTATTGGTGAGCGTGAAGCCGTTATAAGAAGCATTCGCGGCGAAGGTGCTTCCGGCGCCAGTGCCGGTGGCGGAGGTCGAGGTGTAATTGCCGCCGCTTACGGTGAAGCCGGTTTGGCGCAGGGTGAGGTGCGCACTGCCGAAAGCCGTGCCCGTGCCCGGATCGGCAAAGGCGCTGAGAGCACCGGAAATTTCCACGGGCTGTCCATAGGTGAAAGGCACGGACACGGTAAAATTCTGCCCAGCGGGCATGACGCCGTTCGCACCGTCTTTGTCGTAGTAGCCTTCCTGGACGATGTTACCCGAGGGGGTGGAGACGAGGTAATCGACTTTGTTGCCGACGCCGAGGAATCCGCCGGAGAGCGAGCCATCGATCTGGAAAGTGAAGGTTGCTGTGCCCGCGCTTCCTTGGGTGCCGGAGTTGTCGAAGATGGTGTAGTTCTCGTGCCAATTGCCGCCGGCGCTGGTGTAGGCGTAATTGGTAGCCGTGGACGTGGAGTTGATATCGAGATGAATTAATCCCAGCGAACTGGACATGCTGGATGAACCCAGACTGCCGACCCGGGAAAAGACCAGCGGAGCTCCGGTGGTGGTTTGATTGTTGAAGACCATGGTGCCTTCATTGAGGACTACGGTTGCGGTGACCGAGTCGGCGTGGGCCGAAGGAAGCGCGACCAGACAAAGAGCGATGGAAGAGCAGAGGGGGAGAACGTGCTTGGTTACCATGTCGCCGATGAGTGACGAATCTCAGATATGTGACAAGTCTGCGGTGCGTGGTCGCGCGTATACTTTTATGGTAGCAAATCACGCTACCGCAGCATGTTAAACAGAATTGTCACCTGACCTGCAGAGGTGGCAAGCGGTGTTCGAAGAGTCCAATCTGACGTCCCACGTAGATCTGAAAGTGCGGGGGTGGAGTTCCTCTTTCACAATACCTGACATTTCACATGGTGCGGAAAATTGACATTGTCCTGTGCCGATTCTGCGCTTGTTATTTCCGCGCCCTGCGCCTTCCCGATCATGTCCTCTCGTCGCTTTTCTTTCGCTGTTGTCTTCTCGCTGGTGAGTAGTGCGTTGGTTTTGTCCGCTGGCCTGGCCATGGCCAAGGACGCCGAACCGATCGAGATCAAGGCTGTCTCCGGATTGCGTTACGATCCGCCGCGCTTTGTGGTGAAGCCGGGGGCGAAGGTGAAGATCGAGGTCGAGAACACGGACGACATGGCGCACAATTTCGTCGTCGTCGCGCCGGGCGGACGCATGGAGGTAGTGAATGCGGCGATGACCATGCCGGTGACGCCGGAGCAGACCTTCATCCCGCAGAGCGACAAGATTCTTTTCCACACGCCGGTGCTCATTCCGGGCAAATCGGCCTCGCTCGAATTCACCGCGCCGACCGAGGAAGGCGTCTACCCTTATATCTGCACCTATCCGGGGCACGGCATGGTGATGTTTGGCGCGATGTACGTGACCCAGCAGAAGGAGAAGGATCTGCCCAAGGTGGCCGACGACGAAAACCTGCCGGAGCTCATCCGTGAGCAGGCGAAGAACCCCATCCTGCACGCCTTCCCGATCGATACGCCGCACTGGTATCGCATTTTCATGCGCGACAGCGGCCCGGCTTCCATCGCGGTGCAACTGCCCGATGGACAGAACTACTGCTGGGACGCGGGGGCGTGCCGGTTGCGCTATGCCTGGCGCGGGGGCTTTGTCGATCCGATGGGGCACTGGATGGGCAATGGCGACGGCTTCGCCGAAGTGAAGGGGACGATCTATTACCGCTCGGCGCCGTACTTCCCGCTGCGGATCGGCGATGAGAAAAAGATCCCGCATGACATTCGCTTCCGCGGCTACAACATCGTCGACGGGCTGCCGGAGTTTCACTATCAAGTCGACGACGTGGACGTGCGCGAGTTGATCAAGGCGGCGCATCACGGCGGATTCGAGGAGACCTTCAAGATCACCGGCACGAAGCAGCCGGTCTTCTTCGTGACCGATCCGAATGGTGGCGCCACCGTCAACTCCGAGGCGGGCACGTTCAACAATGGGGTGCTGAAATTGCCGGCGGCCAAGGCCAAAGAGTTCACGGTGACGTTCATGGAAATCCTCAACAAGGAACCGATCGGCTACTGGTCGATGGACGATGTGCTCACGGTGAAGAAGCCGTTGCCGGTGCCCGGGGTGAAGAATCGTGCGCTCGTCTTCAATGGCAAAAAGGCACAGCACGACACGGGGTTGAAGAGCGCGTCGTTCGGTGCGGATGCGACCTTTAGTATTTGGGTGCAACTGAGCAAACCACCCGATCCTGACCAGGTCTGCATCGGAGCCGCGGAGGGCGAGGGCGAGTTTGCGCTCGGTGCGAATCTCGGCGGCGTATCCGGTTACGGCGTGCACCTGAAAAGTGGGAAGCTGGATACGAAGATCGTCGCCGCCGTGCCGACGGAAGCGGACGGCAATTGGCACCATCTCGCGGCCACGCTCAACGCCAAGGGGCTGCACTTTTATTTCGATGGCAAGCCGGCTGGCTCGGGAACGGGAGCGCCGCTGCCCCCGGGCGCGGAGTTTTATCTCGGCTCGAATGGCAGCACGCATTTCGCCGCCGCCACGCTCGATGAAGCACGCATCTACGCCCGCGCACTGGATGCGAAAGAGATCGAGGCCATCTACGAAAACGAGCGGCCGAAAGCCCCGGTGAGCGCGCCGGTGAAACCCACTTCCAAACACGCCAAATGAAACGCTTTCTCCTGCCTCTCCTTCTCGCCGCGCGTGTGGCCTTGGGCGCCGAGACCACCGCGCCGAGCGACTACTACCAGGTCGAAAACATCGCCACCCCGCCCGGCCTTTCCGCGGAAGTCGGCGGCCTCACTTTTACGCCCGATGGCCATCTCATGGCCTGCTTCCATCGCGGCGAAGTTTATTCCTACAATCCCGAAACGAAGGAGTGGAAACTCTTCGCCCAAGGCCTGCAGGATCCGCTGGGGATCATCGCGCCGAAGAATGATGAAGTGATCGTCATGCAGCGCTCGGAGCTGACCCGCCTGCGCGACACGAATGGCGATGGCGTGGCCGACAGTTACGAGACGATTTGCGATTCCTTCGGCATGACCGGGAACTATCACGAGTTCGCGTTCGGTCCGTTGCCAGCGCCGGATGGCGGCTGGTTCGTGGCGCTGAATACCGCGTCGAACGGCGCGGGCATTCGCCAGGAATTGCGCGGCGAGTTTCGCGATCTGGGCCGCGAGGGCCGCATGTATTCGGTCGTGCCCTGGCGCGGCTGGGTGGTGAAGATTTCTCCGGACGGCAAGCTCACGCCGTGGGCTTCGGGCTTCCGTTCGCCGAATGGGCTCGGCCTCGACACGAAGGGGCGGCTGTTCGTCACCGACAACCAGGGCGACTGGCTCGGGGCGTGTCCGCTTTATCATGTGGAGAAAGGAAAATTTTACGGGCACCCCGCTTCGCTGGTCTGGAAGCAGGGCGAGAATCGCGATCCGCTGACCATTCCGGTAAAGGAACTCGACGCCATGCGCACGCGCGGCAGCATCATCTTTCCTTACGAGGCGATGTCGCGTTCGCCCACCCAACCGATCACCGATACGACGGGCGGGAAGTTTGGGCCATTTGCCGGCCAGATGCTGGTGGGCGAGATGAACAACCCGCGTCTGCTGCGCATTGCCATGGAGGAAGTCGATGGACAATTGCAGGGCATGGCCGTGCCGTTGCTGCAAAATCATGGTCTGCACAAGGGCGACAATCGCGTGGCCTTCGCGCCCGACGGCAGCCTGTGGGTCGGGCAGACGGACCACGGTTGGGCAGGGGACAAGGGCATCCAACGGATTTCGTGGACGGGGAAGGTCCCGCTCGATGTGAAGGAAATGCATCTCACGAAAACCGGTTTCGAGATGACGTTTACACAGCCGTTGGAGACTTCGTCGGCGAGCAATCCGGACTCCTACAAGGTGAAGCGCTACTATTATGAGTATCACGAGCCGTATGGTTCGCCGCAGTTTGATTTGCAGGAGGTGACGCCCAAGTCGGTGGCGCTTTCGGAAGATCGCACGAAGGTGACGCTGGAATTCGATCCAGTCGTGGCCTGGCGGATCTATGAGTTTCATCTCAACGCGTTGAAAGGCGACGATGGGACGGCGGTCGCGAACCCGCTGGTTTCGTACACGCTGAATCACCTCGTGGGCGCCAAGACCCCTCCGCCACCGCCCCCCGGCTCGAGCAAGGAGGAGCCAAAGAAAGCGGAGGAGAAGAAGGAGGAGGCGCCGGCGGCTACGGATACGCCGGCGGCGACGCCCACTCCCAAACCCAAGGGCAAGGGCAAGAAACCGGCCGCCACTCCGGCCCCCACTCCTGCTCCCGCGACCCCCACCCCGAAGCCGAAGTCGGGCAAGGGGAAGCCGGCGACGCCGACCCCGACGCCGAAGAAGAAGTGAACGGCGGGTAAGGTTCCTGGTTTCTGGTTTCTGGTTTCTAGTTTTCCACTTCGGGGATTGGTTCTGCAGGGGAGAACCAGAAACCTTAAACCAGAAACTAGAAACCGTGACCGGCACCCCCGAACGACGGCTCCCACCCGAATCCCCTTGCCAGACCCGGGAGCGTCGTCCACATTCGCCGTCCCTTTTTACCCATCAACGAAGCCCTCTTCTTACTGATTTTCCAATATGGCCGCCGCCAACGATCTCCGCAAAGGCATGTGCATCCGCTACAATGGCAACCCTGCCATCGTTCTCGAAGTGCAGCACCGCACGCCGGGTAACCTCCGCGCCTTTGTGCAGGCCATCATCCGCTACATCGGCACCGGCAAGAGCGCGGACGTGCGCTTTGGCTCGACGGACAAGGTCGAGACGGTGGACGTGGAGCGCAAGGAGTTCGAGTTTTCCTATAAGGATCAGACCGGTTTCCACTTCATGGACCCGGAGAATTACGAGACGGTCGATTTCGACGAGGCGTTCGTCGGCGATACCAAGGAATATCTGACCGAGAACTTGAAGGTGGAAGTGCTCTACGTGGAAGGCAAAGCGGCCAGTATCACGCTGCCCTCGTCCGTCGTGCTGACCGTCACCGAGAGCGCCGAAGGCGTCCGCGGCGACAGCGCGAACAACGTGCAGAAGCCGGCCACGCTCGAGACTGGCAAGATCATCCAGGTCCCGCTCTTCGTGAAGGAAGGCGAGAAGGTGAAGGTCTCCACGGAGACCGGCGCTTACATGGGACGGGCGTAAGGCGCTCGGAAAGTTGATAGTTGAGAGTTGAGAGTTGAGAGTTGATAGCCGCGGGTTCGGCTTCCACATCCACTCAGCTTTTCCGCACGCCATGGATTGGTTGGGCGATGAAATCGGGACGCGCTCGTGCAGGCGCACGCGCGGCTATCAACTATCAACCATCCACTATCAACTAATTTCCCCCTTTGGCTCGACGACCGGTTGCTCGCTCTGCTAAGCCTGCTGCGCGCGTGAGCCGAAAGAAACTACCTGCCCGATCTGCCAGTCGAAAGGCGACGAGTCGTCTGCAGTTCCAAGGGTCGGCGGCCATATCCCGGGGCTGGTCCGTTCCGCAGCGCTGGGTCAAAAATATCATCGGCTTTTTTCTCCTGCCGGTGGCGTGGGTTCTGACCCAGACTTTTTTTGGCGCCTTTTCCAAGGCCGGGCATGATGCGGATTTTTGGATGAGCGAGGAGTTTTGGTTCTTCGGGCTCGGGGCGGCGCTGTGGACGCTGTGGTTCTTCGGCAGCATCTGGTCGCTCGGGCAGCCGCGTCCGTTGCGCGCTTATGTCTTCGGTCATGAACTCACGCACGCCATCTGGGTGTGGATGTGGGGCGGACGGGTGAGCCACATGGAAGTGTCGCGTGAGGGTGGCTATATTCTCACCGATACGCACAATTTCTGGATCGCGCTCGCGCCGTATTTTTATCCGCTCTACAGCCTCGTCGTCGTCATCGGCTTTGGGGCGGCCAGCCTTTTCTGGGACATTACCCATGTGCGGGAGACGTTCATGCTCATGACGCCCATGCAGTGGATGTTCCTGCTCCTCGGCGCGACGTGGGCGTTTCATCTCAGCTTCACCATCTGGATGATCCCGAAAGGGCAGACCGACCTCACCTACCACGGCACCTTCTTCTCATTGGTCATCATTTACCTGATGAACCTGCTGCTCGTCGCCGTCATCCTCATCGTCGTCTCGCGGCAGCTGAGTTTCGCCGAGTTCGGCCGGGCGCTGCTCGAGAATGCGGAGACCTTTTCCGCGCAGGCGGTGGCGGCGTATCGTCAGGTGCGGGCCGCCCTGCCGGCGCATTAGGGAGTGTTTACGGATGGTGTGGATACGGCATGGCCGAAAGTTTGACATTCATCGTCGACAATTTATGAATGGCGCCCGGCCTGAGATTCCGGCTCTGTTTGCCGGGAAACTCCTCTCCTCAATTCGCTGTCAATGGCGGTCGGGAAGAGGAAAGGCTACGTAAAATAGCGGATTCTACAGAAAACCCTGAAAGTTAGCCCGAGTGCCAGTGTTTAAAACACCTG
>Ga0207667_10012023_pt1 | contig 10016 bp, 8 predicted proteins | sample KBSCornC52_FD_184301 | JGI IMG/M metagenome (GOLD analysis project Ga0207667, IMG submission 184301) | Corn rhizosphere microbial communities from Kellogg Biological Station, Michigan, USA - KBS Corn C5-2 (SPAdes) (version 2) | ecosystem: Host-associated > Plants > Roots > Rhizosphere > Soil ... | reverse complement strand
CGGCCAGGCAGCGAACGGGCTAGCGATTCGCGCACCGACATGAAGGCCGCATGCGGGCCGCCGAACCACATCGGTACTCCGAAGCGCTGGCTCGACCCGACGGCGACGTCGGCGCCCCATTCGCCAGGCGGTTCCAGCAAAGTGAGTGCCAACAGATCGGTAGCCGCTACGACGAGCGCACCTGCTTCGTGGGCCTGCGCGGCCACAGCACGAAAGTCCGAAATTTCACCGCTCGCGCCCGGGTACTGCACCAGCACGCCGAAGCAGTCGGCATCGGGCAAACCAGCGCGAAGGTCCGCGACGACCACCTCCACACCGATCGGAAGCGCGCGCGTCCGGACGACCGAGATCGTCTGCGGCAACGCATCGACGTCGATGTAGAAACGCTGACTTGTCGACTTAGAGTTACGACGACACAACGACATTGCTTCAGCCGCGGCTGTTGGCTCGTCAAGCAGCGATGCGCCCGCGACTGGCAGCGCGGTCAGGTCGGCGACGACCGTCTGGAAGTTCAACAACGCCTCGAGGCGACCCTGCGAAATCTCCGGCTGGTAAGGCGTATACGCCGTGTACCAGGCCGGGCTCTCGAGCACGTTCCGCTTGATGACACCCGGTGTGATGGTGCCGTAATAGCCGAGCCCGACCATCGATGTCACGACGGTGTTGCTGCCGCCCATCTCGCGCAATTCTGCGAGAACTTGGTCTTCGGTCGCGGCGGCCGGCAGCGCAGTTCGTCGTCCGGCCTCGTCTTTGATCGACGCGGGGACCGCCGCAGACACTAGCTCGTCAAGCGACCCGTAGCCGACCACAGCGAGCATCTTCGCCTGCGCGTCTGAGTCGGGGCCGAGATGGCGATCGGCGAAACCGCGAACTGCCTCGGCCTCAAAAGGATGCTTGGCGCTCACGTGTGGCCCTCCGCAGATACAGGGTGAGACTCCCCTGCTAGGCGAGGGAAGCCGCTCCCCCTCTGTCATCGGTGCCTGAGAGCTTCACCGTCGCGCGTGACGCGATCGGCTTTCACCGTCGGCGACGCGTACGCCATCTCGAGAACGATGTCGACGCGTACTTTCCAGAGTTGCCTCACCCGTGCGGTCGTTGGGCCTGAGAGATTCCGGGGAGGTTGCTCCTTCGGCGCCTCACGCTGGCTGCGTGAGAACTCTCCCGCATAGGTTCGTCGGCACCTTCAACGGTAGCAGCGCGCGGCAGAAACCACCGCCTGCGGATCCGGCGCGTTTTAACCACCAAGACCTAGACGGACGGCGATCAGCCGGTGCGGCGGGCCGCCCTGCGCCGGGCCAACTCATCATCGTGGTGGGCGTCGGTCGCGGCGCCCTCGACCTCTGGTCGCTCACTGGGCAATTCGGCGAGCGAACCCTCGACCTCGCGCACCACCCGGCCGACGGCGATCCCGAACACACCCTGGCCACCTTGCACCAGGTCGACGACTTCGTCGGCCGACGTGCACTCGTAAACGCTGGCACCGTCGCTCATCAAGGTGATCTGAGCGAGGTCATCGACGCCGCGCTCGCGCAGGTGCTGAACGGCGGCCCGGATGTTCTGCAACGACACACCGGTATCGAGCAGCCGCTTCACGACCTTCAGCACCAAGATGTCGCGGAAGCCGTAGAGCCGCTGCGAGCCGGAGCCAGACGCCGCCCGAACTGTTGGCTCGACCAGGCCGGTTCGCGCCCAGTAGTCGAGCTGTCGATACGTGATGCCAGCGGCGGCACATGCGGTCGGGCCGCGATAGCCGACCGTGTCATCGAGTTCGGGCAGGTCATCGGCGAACAGGGTGCCTTGCCGTGACGACGAGAGCATCGACTGTGCAGCGACTGGGGTGGGCGCGAGCACACCGTCGGGCAATGCGGACGCCGTTTGACCCGTGGGTGCCTCACCGTTGGTTGCCACTGGCGTGCTCCTTCGTCCGTCACCTGAACTGCCCGTCACCGACAACTGCCTAACACCTGACACCTGCGAACCGAGAACTGCGCGACCGGCGACCGGAGTCCACAAAGAAACTCTCGTTCGGACCGGGCTCTCCATCTCGACCCGACAGTCACGCTAGGCAACCCTCTCCGACGAGTCAACGCGACGCGCGGGCGTGGCAAACTTTCCTACCCTCAACCTTCACTTGAGGCTTAAGAACACCCTGTCTGCCTGCGGTGGGTGGCGGGCTCAGCCTTGGGTGGTGTCGAAATCGTCTGGCGAAATCGTGTCGAGGAACTCTCGAAACTTCTCGACCTCGTCTTCGTCTTCTTGCTCGTGCGGGATCTGGATGCCCGCTTCTTCGAGAACTGATTCAGTACCGAAGATGGTGGTACCGGTGCGTAACGCGAGCGCGATCGCGTCGCTCGGCCGAGCACTCACCTCGCGCCCGTCCTCGAACACAAGCTCGGCATAAAAGACGTTGTCGCGCATCTCAGTGATGCGCACCGCCCGCAGTTTCGCATCGAGGGCAACGAGTAGGTCGCGCATCAAGTCATGGGTCAACGGTCGCGGCGGCACCACTCCTTGCTGGGCGAACGCGATCGCGGTCGCCTCGACCGCCCCGATCCAGATCGGCAGGTAGCGCTCGCCTTCGACCTCGCGCAGCAAGACGATCGGCTGATTTGTCGGGAGTTCGACCCGAACACCCACCACCTGCAGCTCGTTCATCATCACCGCCAGGAGCGTTCAATCAGCCACGAGATACGTCGTCTTTCACCGTACACCGCAAGCTCGATAGCTCCCGGCCTGAACCTGAAGACGCGGAGCGCGAAAGGCCCTGCCGATGCCGCCTTTCTTGCTTCGGCCACACCCCGGCCTCAGCGCGAAAGGCCCTGCCGATGCCGCCTTTCTTGCTTCGGCCACACCCCGGCCTCAGCGCGAAAGGCCGGGCCGCAGACCTGACTTGACCAGCGCGGCATGCAGCCGCACCGACAGCGCGGCGAGTTCGCGGGCGACCTCTTCGGCTCGCGCTCGGGCTTCGGGATTGCGCTGACGCACCAGTGGCGTTACGACCTGTTCGACAAGTCCGACTTCTCGGTCGGCGGCGGCCTTGAACGAGCGCAAGTGCCGCGGCTCGATGCCGAACCGCGACATCTCGGCCACGGTCTTGGCCACGACCAACGCCGTCCCGTCGTAGTGGTTGCTGCCTGGCCTGGTGGCGACGAGCTGGTACTGCTCTAGCTGCGTCAGCGCCGCATCGTCGAGTTCGGCGGCTTCGAGCAGTTCTTTTCGAGACAGCCGGACGTCGTGCGGATCATGGCCGAACGCTTCCGGCCCTGGCAAACCCTCGGCGACGGTCAGCGCACGAGGCACCTTCGGACTGGCGTTGTTGTGGTCAGCCGGCTCCAGCCCGCGGTCGAGGGCTTCGAGATGGTCCTTGATCACCCGAAGCGGCAGGTAGTGGTCACGCTGTGCGGTGAGTACGTAGCGAAGCCGCTGGACGTCGGCATGCGAGAACTTGCGATAACCGGCCGACGTGCGCTCAGGTTCGATCAGACCTTCAGCCTCGAGAAAACGAATCTTCGAGATCGTGACGTCAGGGAAGTCGGAACGCAACGCTGCCAGCACTTCACCAATGCTGAGCGATGCTCGTGAGGTCGATCGCGCGCTCATCTATCGACGTCACTCCGTCTCGTCGGGCGCCGGCGCGGCGAAGCCCGTGGTGCGAGCCCCGGCCAGGAAGACCAGCCGGAACTTCCCGATTTGAACCTCGTCGCCACCCTGCAAGATCGTCTCGTCGATCCGCTCGCGGTTCACATAGGTACCGTTCAGACTTCCGACGTCGCGGACGGCGAATCCGTCGTCGCCCTTGCGAAACTCGGCATGCCGGCGCGACACCGTCACGTCGTCGAGAAAAATGTCGCTCTCCGGATGACGGCCGGCTGTGGTGACATCGGCATCGAGCAGGAATCGACTTCCCGCATTCGGTCCACGGCGCACGACGAGGAGGCCGGAGCCAGGCGGAAGCGCCTCGACACCGGTGTCATCAGCGAGGCCATCATCGTCGCCGAGGCTCGGCTCCATCGCTTCGAGACCCGAGATCGAGATCGTCGAGGTGGCGTCCGCGGGCCGTTCGGGCGCTACCGGCTGGCCGGGCCGAGCAAGAGCGCTGCCACAGTTGGCGCAGAAGCGGGCATCGTCAGGGTTCTCGTGGCCGCATTGCGTACAGAAGACCGTAGCCATCGGCTCGTGGCCCTCCCCGTCTCGACAACTCGCGCTCGGCAACAGCATTACCCGTTGCGCTGACCCGGATGTCCGTCGCAACGGCCGTTCTTCGGTACTCGGCCCCCGCCATCGTCACTACCGAGCCGGACCAGTGGCGTCAATGCCGTTGCTGAGACCGTGAGGTAGAGGTTGATGGTCAGGGGAAACCTATGCGGCACCACGTGCGGTGGTCAACTTGTCGCCGCGAATCGGCGGACATTCATCGGTGCTTCTCAGCCCCGACGCCTCAGCTGGCCGAGCGTCTCGCTCCGCGGGCCGAGCGTCTCGCTCTCGAGACCTACGCGTCCCGCTCTCAGCCCTAGGACGAGGTATCGCCGGCGTCAGCCGCCGACGAGCTTGCCGTAGCTCGCCGCGTCGAGCAATGCCTCGATGGCAGCGGGGTCGTCTGGCCGCAACTCAAGCATCCAACCTTCGCCGTACGGGTCGGCGTTGACCAGTTCGGGTCGCGCGTCGAGTACATCGTTTCGGGCGGTGACCTCGCCCGAAATCGGTGCGTAGATGTCAGAGACGCTCTTGGTCGACTCGACCTCGCCGAGCGACTGACCCGCTTCGACGGTGGCCCCGAGCGCAGGCAGCGTTACGAAGACAATGTCGCCGAGCGCCTCTTGTGCATGATGAGTGATCCCGATCCGCACGCTGCTGCCGTCGACCGCCTTGACCCATTCGTGTTCGGCCGTGTAGCGCAGGTCATCGGGAATCACGCGAACCTCCGGGTGTCGAGCAAACTTCGGCCGAGCCGTGCGCTCGGCCGCCTGAACCGCCTCAGCGAAACCATTACGGTCTGGCCATTCTTATGGTGAGGCCGCCGGGCGAGCGTACTTAGGCGGCGTCAGCACATGCAACGCGGTGATCCGAACGGTGTCGAGTTGCGTCACCGTTCCGTGCGCGCTTCGGCTCTTCAGGCTGTCAAGCACGCCGCCGGGGATTCCCATCGCTTGACTGAGGGTCGGCGGATCGCCCAGCGCCAGCAAGTCGTACGGCGGCAATAGCGGCGTGCCGTCGACGATGATGCCCTGGCCGTCTTGAGAATCGACGAAGTAGCTACTCGCGACGAGGCGGACCGCCGCCGATGCGCCCCCCGAGCCCGGCGCCGGGGTACCGCTAGCGCCTGTCGGCGCACTTTGGTCGGACGGCGGCGAGGCGGTGCCCGATGTCGCGCCGCGGATCTCGACCGCTTCCGCTCCAGCATCGCGTAGCTCCTCGAGCGTGTTGAGCATCACATCGGCCGTGATCTTGTGGTCCGGGTCGGTGATATGCAGATCGATCCCCGGGCCGGAAGCGCCGACGGTGCCGGCCAGGATGCGCAACGTCGTCGCCCGCTGTTCAGCCTCCTGCAGCGCGGCCTGCGTCTGGTCACTGCCACCAGTCAGCTTCGATAACGTGTTCTGCTCGTCGCTGATCTGCGACCGAAGCTGCTCGGATTTCGCCGACAGATTGTCGAGGACGTCGACCAAGTCGGCCTGCCGCGCCGATGACAATCCGGCCCCCGCCTGGCTGTGCACCTGTGTAACGAGCGCGAATCCGAGCAGGCCACACAACAAGGCGACGACGAGTTGCCCCCGTGACGCGCGCGGGCGGGCGACCCGCATCAAGAGCTTCAGCCCGGTCGGACGACGCGGGTCACGCACGTCAGCCGTCGCAGCGGCAGCCTGTACCTGCGTTTCAGGACCAGGCGGCCCGGCGAGCGCAGACTCGTCATCCCCAGCGCCGTCAAGGGAAGATCCGACAGCACCAGATTCGGTAATCCCGGACTCGATAACCGGAGCTTGTGCAGCCGCAGACTGGTTTGTCACTTTCTCAATAGGTGGCTTGTTAGCGGACGTTTTCTTGGCCGGCGTCGGCTTGGCTGCTGGCGCCTTTTTAGCTGCCAACGGCTTCGCAGCCGCCTTGTCAGCCCCGGCCTTCCTGGCTGCGCCCTTCGGCGGAACCGTGGTGCTCGCGGCAAGCTTTTTCGGCGGAACCTTCTTCGCGACCGGCTTGGTTGCGTCCTCCGATGTAGGTGCCTTTTCGGCGCGCTCGTCGGCGCCGCCTACGGCTCGCGATTCGTCGTCCTGGCTCATGCGCGGAACAGATGACGGCGGATCGCCGCCGCGTTCGAGAAGATGCGGATGCCCAAGACAACGACGACGCCGGTGGAGAGCTGGCTGCCCACGCCGAGCTGGTCACCAAGAAAGACGATCAGCGCCGCGACGAGCACGTTCGCGATAAACGAGACGACGAAGACCTTGTCGTCGAAGACTCCGTCGAGGATCGCGCGCAACGCTCCGAATACGGCGTCTAATGCGGCGACCACCGCGATCGGCAGGTAGGGCTGCAGCCCTACCGGAACCGTCGGGTGGAGGACGACGCCGAGTACGACACCGACGGCGAGGGCGAGCGCTGCGATCACGGCGATTCCAACGGCTGGGCGTAGTGGACGACCTGGTCGGCCGCCGAGGGAAGCGTAAGGCGTCCACTCCCCTCGACTGTGAACCCGAGCCCGTAGACCTGCCGCCAGTTCTGATAAAGCGTGCCTGTCTGGCTCGCGAGGAACGTGTCGGCGAGATCCGGCGGGCCGATCGCCGCGATCACATACGGCGGCGCCAGCGGCCGGTAGTCGACCAGGATCGCGTCGCCGGCCTCGCGGATCGCCGTGCGGGTCGTCAGCCGCTGGCCGTTCACCGCGATCGCTTCGGCGCCGTCGGCGAACAGGGCGTCGACGACCGCCTGGATATCACGGTCATAAATGGTGCCGAGCGAGTTGGCGTCGTTGGTCGCGTTCTTAGCGTTGTCCAGCGTGACGTCCGCGCCGGGCCCCTCGACAGCTTCTGTCCCCGTTGCCACCTCCAGCTGACTGATCTCGGTGCGGAGCGCATCGCCCTTCCCGGACGCCGACAACGCCGCATCACGCGCATTCTTTACCTGTACCTGAAGGTCAGAGAGCTGCTGCTGCAGTTGGTCGGAGTTCGCGGTTTGCTGGTGGATCTGCTGAACGAGTTGGTCGCGCCCCCGTTTGGCCGCGGCGGCACCTCGATGCGTGGCAACGGCAGCAGTGGCGAAAAGCGTACCGGCGAGTGCGAGCACGGCGGCGACCATGACGGTGGTCGTGCGCGCCGAACGGTTGACGGCCGGAGGCGGCAGGGCAGCGGACTCGGCTCGGCGCTTCGCCGCGTCGAGATACCCCTGATCGATCGCGTTCGTCATCAAGTCGACGAGCATCGACATCGAGGCGTCGAGGCGCCGTTCGGGGCCTGATCCGTCCTGCCGAGGCGGAGATTCGTGAACCGTCAGCTGCCTGCTCCCTCGACCACTGCAGCCCATTCTTCGATCAGGGCGGACGCCGAGGCGGCATCGACGGCCTCGGCCCACAGATGGGTAACCGCCTCAGCAGGGTCGGGCAACACCAGCACCCACCGTCCGTCGTCCTCCACCACCCGCACGCCGTCAGTGGTGTCGAGATGGCGGTCGCCGGCCGCCTCGACCACCGAGCGCATCACCGTGCCTTTCGCCGCCCACGGCGTCGACACCGACTTGCGCAGCACATGCGCCTGCGGGATACGAGCGTCGATCTGGCTCAAGGTCAACTTCGTGCGCGCCACCAGACCGACCAGTCGGACGAACGCAGCGATGCCATCGATCGCCGTGCTGAACTCCGGGACGACGAAGCCGCCGCGCCCGTCGCCCGCGAAGATCACGCCCTCAATCGCCGCGGCCTTGGTCAACTCGTCGGGCGACGTCGGTGCCCATCGCGCGGTCACACCGTGGAACCTCGCGACGTCTTCGGCGATGCGGGTCGTCGTGATGGGCAACGCGATACTGCCGCTGTGGCATTCCGCGGCGACGAGGTCCATCAGCACGAGCAACGCCCGCTCGTCGTCGACGATCACGCCCCGCTCGTCTACGAGTGAGATTCGCTCGCCCACCGGGTCGAACCGCACGCCGAAAGCGGCACGTGACGAAGCGACGAGTTCTCCCAACCGCTCGAGCGCCCGCATGTGTTCGGTTGGCGTCTCGGTCGGCGAGACTTCGTCGAGCCTGTTGTTCACGGTCAGGACGTCGACACCGACCCGACCCAATAGCGTCGGCAAAACCAGTGCCGCGGTGCCGCCCGCGCTATCGATGACAACCTTGAGTCCTGCCTCCGGAGTTCCGGAGGTGTCGATGCAGCGCAGCACCTCTTGCGAATAGTCCTCAAGCATGCGCGACGGAAATGTGAGATCGGCGATCTCGCCAGGGAACGCACGACGAAACTCCTGCCGCGAAAAGACGCGTTCGAGCCTGCGCTGAGCAGAGGGTGACAGGTCGGCGCCGCGTTCGTCGAGAAAAGTGATATCGACACTTTGGGCATCACCCGGCGTAGTACGAATCATGATCCCGCCGGCCGAATCGCTGTGCGTAATCGCGAATCGCGTCACAGGTGCCGGCGCTGCCTCGAGGTCCCGAACATTGATCGCGCTCGCCGTCAACGCACTGATCACGGCGCGCTTCAACGCCCGCGCTGCTCGCGAGACATCGCGCGACGTCGTGACCACGTCACCCTTCTTCAGCGTGGTTGCGTAAGCCGATGCGAGCCGGACTGCGAGCTCCGGAGTGATCTCGACATTTACCAACCCCGAGACACCTCGCGGGCCGAAAAGGTTGCGCTGACCGCGCGACTCCCAGATGACGCTGGTGTTGACGAGCGCGCCGGCTTCGATCGTCTTGAACGGATAAACTCTTACGCCCGAAGAAATATACGCTTCTTCTTCGACCACGCACTCGTCGCCGACGACCGCGCCTTCTTCGATGCGAGCGCCACGCATGATGTCGGTGTTTTTTCCGATGATGCAGCCACGGAGGTTCGTCTGGGGGCCGACGAACACGTTGTCGTGCACGATCGCCCGGTGCAAGAACGCCGTGCTCTTCACAACCACGTTGCTGCCGAGCACCGTGTATTCACGCAACTCGGCGCCACCCTCGACCTTGGCGTAGTCGCCGATGTAGACCGGACCTTTCAGCACTGCCTCGGGATCGACTTCAGCACCCTCGCACAGCCAAACGCCGGGCATCATTTCGAAACCGTCGATGTCGACGTCGACTTGATGATTCAACACGTCAGCCTGAACTTGCAACAGACTCTCCAGCGTGCCCACGTCTTCCCAGTAAGCGTCGGCGACATAGCCGAAGACTGGTGCACCGATGTCGAGCAGTTTCGGGAAGACCTGTTGAGACCAGTCGACGACCTCGCCTGCCGCAACGTATTCGAATACCTCAGGCTCCATCATGTAGACACCGGTGTTGACCGTGTCGGAAAACACCTGGCCCCAAGTGGGTTTCTCGAGAAAACGCTCGATTCGGCCGTCTTCACCGGCGATCACGATGCCGAACTCTAGTGGATTTGGCACGCTCTTCAACGCCACCGTGACAAGAGCATGATTGTCTTGATGGAACTGCGCCATCGCGGTGAGGTCGATATCGGTCAGGGCATCACCTGAGATGACCACGAACCTTCCGCCACGCAGCTCTGACTCTGCGTTCTTCACGCTTCCGGCCGTGCCCAACGGAGTTTCCTCAGTGGCGTACTGCAAGCTCATGCCAAGCTCCGCGCCGTCACCGAAATAGTTGCGGATTAGCGATGCCAGGAACTGGACGGTGACGACGGTTTCCGTGAGGCCGTGCCTGCGCAACAATCGCAGCACGTGTTCCATGATTGGGCGGTTGACCACCGGTAACAACGGCTTCGGCTGGTTCGCCGTCATCGGCCGGAGGCGAGTGCCTTCGCCACCCGCCATCACAACGGCTTTCATACCTGCCGTCGTCTCGTTGTAGCCGGTGTGGGGGTGGTT
>Ga0207667_10012020_pt1 | contig 10018 bp, 7 predicted proteins | sample KBSCornC52_FD_184301 | JGI IMG/M metagenome (GOLD analysis project Ga0207667, IMG submission 184301) | Corn rhizosphere microbial communities from Kellogg Biological Station, Michigan, USA - KBS Corn C5-2 (SPAdes) (version 2) | ecosystem: Host-associated > Plants > Roots > Rhizosphere > Soil ... | reverse complement strand
CTCGACCTATGTCAACCAGTTCAACAAGTTCGGCCGCACCTTCCAGGTCTATGCTCAGGCCGATGCGCAGTACCGTCTGACACCGCGTGACATCCAGAACCTGATGGTGCGCAACAGCCAGGGCGACATGGTTCCGCTCGGCACGGTCGCGAAGATCACGCCGTCCGTCGGCCCCTCGCTGATCAGCCTGTACAATCTCTATCCGTCTGCAACCGTGATCGGCCTGCCGGCCACGGGCTTCAGCTCCGGCCAGTCGATGACGCTGATGGAGGAGATCGCCGCCAAGACCTTGCCGCCGGGCGCCGGCTTCGAGTGGACGGCGATGTCGTATCAGGAGAAGGTTGTCGGCGGTCAGATCTACTGGGCGTTCGGCCTGGCGCTGCTGCTGGTCTATCTGGTGCTGGCCGGACAATATGAGAGCTGGTACGCGCCGGTCTCCGTCATCCTCGCGGTGCCGTTGTCGCTGCTGGGCCCGATGGCGGTGCTGACGGGACTGCGCATCGAGAACAATCTCTACACCCAGATCGGCATCATCCTGCTGATCGCGCTGTCGGCCAAGAACGCCATCCTGATTGTCGAAGTGGCGCTCGAACTCCACGTGCGCGATCGCAAGCCGCTGCTGGAATCCGCCGTCGAGGCGGCGCGGGCGCGGTTCCGGCCGATCCTGATGACGTCGTTTGCCTTCATCCTCGGCGTGGTGCCGCTGGTGCTCGCGACCGGCGCCGGCGCCAACGCCCGCAAGTCGATCGGCATCACGGTATTCTCGGGCATGCTGGCGTCGACTTGCCTCGCCGTGCTGTTCGTGCCGACGTTCTTCGTCGTGGTTCAGCGGTTCGAGAACTGGCTTGGCGAGCGCAAGGCGAGGAAGGCGGGTGCGCCGGTTGCGCCGCCGACACCGGGCACGGTGCATTAGCTTCTGGACTCCCTCGCCCCGCTCTTGCGGGGAGAGGGTTGGGGTGAGGGGCCTCTCCGCGATCGAGGACTATCGATAGTCCTGTACCCCCTCACCCGGATCGCATCTGCGATGCGATCCGACCTCTCCCCGCAAGCGGGGCGAGGTCAGAAGCTACACCTTCACCATCCGCTTGCCGCGGTTCTCGCCGGCAAGCAATCCGATCAGCGCCTTCGGCGTATTTTCCAGCCCGTCGATCACGTCCTCCTGCACCTTCAATTTGCCGGACGCGACCCAGGACTGCAGGTCGGCGAGGGCCTGATCGCGCTGGTCCATGTAGTCCATCACGATGAAGCCCTGCATGATCAGGCGCTTCACCACGATAAGGCCGGGTACGCCGCGCGGACCATGAGCCGAGGGGACGCCGTCATATTGTGAAATCGCGCCGCAGCAGGAGATGCGGCCGCGGTTGTTCATCAGCGCAAGGCAGGCTTCGAGGATGTCGCCGCCGACATTGTCGAAATAGACGTCGATGCCCTTGGGCGCCGCGGCCCGCAGCGCCTTGAAGGTGGCGCCGTCCTTGTAGTCGACCGCGGCGTCGAAGCCGAGTTCGGAGGTCAGCCAGTGGCACTTGTCCTTGCCGCCGGCGATGCCGATGACGTGGCAACCCCTGATCTTGGCAATCTGGCCGACGATCGATCCGACCGAGCCGGCCGCGGCAGAGACCACGACGGTTTCGCCGGCTTTCGGCTTGCCGACATGCAGCAGTCCGAAATAGGCGGTGAGGCCGGCGATGCCGTAGACGCTGAGCAGATGGGTCATCGGCTCCAGCTTCGGCATCTTCGAGAGGTGCTTGCCGGGGACCGCGGCATAATCCTGCCAGCCGGTGTCGCCGAATACGATATCGCCCGGTGCAAGCCCCGGCGCTTTCGAGGAAACGACCTCGGCAATGCCGCCGCCGGCCATCACCGTGTTGGTCTCAACCGCGGCGCGGTAGGTGGCGCCGTGCATCCAGGCGCGGTTGGCGGCATCGAGCGAGATGTAGCGCGTCCGCACCAGCACCTCGCCGTCCTTCGGCTCGGGAACGGCGCCCTTGGTGACTTTGAAATGCTCGGGGCCGAGCTTGCCCGTCGGCTTTTCCACAAGCAGAATCTGGCGATTGACGGTGTCGTTCATGATGGCCTTCCCTCGATTGATTGTTGTTTTGGCGTTTCCGGTTGCAATTGACTGCACGCGAGGCGGCCATTGCACAGATTGTGCGCTGCATTGAACGCTAGTCGGGGCGCGCGCGTTTCACAACGGGAACATTATGGCAAGAGCGCTAATAGCCGCGCCGCTGTTGCGTCGGTTGCGAAATCTGCCAAACTCACGTTCGCCGGAACTTACGGGGGTGAGAAAATGTCCAGCAGGTTTACGCAATTCATTCTGATCGCGATGGCGCTCGGCATCGTGATGGGCACACTGGTGTTCAATTATATGCCCGACAGCCGGGTGGAGATTGCGGCCGACGTAAACCTGATCGCGATGCTGTTCCTGCGCCTGATCAAGATGATCATCGCGCCGCTGGTGTTCGCCACCCTGGTCGGCGGCATCGCGCATATGGGCTCCGGCGCCAAGCTCGGCCGCATCTTCGCCAAGACCATGGGCTGGTTCGTCAGCGCCTCCTTTGTCTCGCTGCTGCTCGGCCTCGTGATGGTCAACCTGCTGCAGCCCGGCGCCAACTTCCCCGGCACGCTGCCTGACAAGGCGCAGTCGACCGGCCTGCCGGTCTCGGCTTTCTCAATTGAAAAATTCCTGACCCATCTGATCCCGACCTCGATCGCGGATGCGATGGCGCAGAACGAAATCCTGCAGATCGTTGTGTTCGCGGTGTTCTTCGCGGTCGCGCTTGGCGCCATGCCGGAGCGGTCGAAGCCGATCATGAGCCTGATCGACGATCTCGCCCATATCATGCTGAAAGTGACCGGCTACGTGATGCTGTTCGCGCCGGTCGCGGTGTGGGCCGCGATCATGGCGACGGTGGCGAAGAACGGCCTCGGCGTGCTGTGGAAGCTGATCGTGTTCATGGGCGGCTTCTATCTGTCGCTGATGATCCTGTGGGGCATCCTGGTCATCGTCGGCTTCGTCGTGATCGGACCGAGATACAGCCATCTGCTGCGGCTGATCCGCGAGCCGCTGATGATCGCGTTCTCGACGGCCTCGTCGGAAGCCGCCTATCCGAAGACGCTGGAGGGCCTCAACAAGTTCGGCGCCTCGTCGCGAATCTCGGCCTTCGTGCTGCCGCTGGGTTATTCGTTCAACCTCGACGGCACGATGATGTACTGCACCTTCGCCAGTATCTTCATCGCGCAGACCTACCATATCGAGATGTCGCTCAGCACCCAGCTGGCGATGCTGGCGACGCTGATGATCACCTCAAAGGGCGTCGCCGGCGTGCCGCGCGCCTCCCTCGTCGTGATCGCCTCGACCTTGAGCCAGTTCGGGATTCCCGAGGCCGGCCTCTTGATGATCATGGGTATCGATACGTTCCTCGACATGGGACGCAGCGCCACCAACGTGATCGGCAACTCGCTGGCGACCTCCGTGGTCGCCAAGTGGGAGGGCGAACTGAAGGCCGAGCACGCGCTTGGGGCAGATGACATCGTGCCGTCGGATGCCGTTGCCGGTGACGCCGTGCCGGCGCATTGAGGGGAGAGATGCATGCATCAGTCCCCGAGGAGAACAGGTAGCAGGCCGATAGGAGCCGTCGGCCTGTTGCTGGCGGCGTGCCTGCTGGCAACAGGCGTGTCAGCCCAGACCGCTGGTAGCGAGGGGCTTAGCCCTACGCTCGCCAACATCAAGAAGACCCACGTGGTGCGACTCGGCTTTCGCGAGAGTTCGCCGCCGTTCTCGTTCCTCGATCCGTCGAACCGGCCGATCGGCTACAGCCTCGAACTCTGCGAGGCCGTGGTCGAGGAGATCGGGATCGAGGTCGACGATTCCAATCTCAAGATCGAATACGTCAAGGTCACCTCGGACGACCGCATTCCGGCGGTGACGCAAAACAAGATCGACCTCGAATGCGGATCGACCACGGCCAATGCCGAACGTGCCAAATTGGTGGCGTTCTCGCCGCTGATGTTCGTGGCCGGCACCAAACTGATGGTGCCGAAGGCCTCGACGATCGCAGCACCTGCGGACCTGAAGGGCAAGACCGTGGTGGTGACGAAAGGCACCACCAACGAGCAGGCGATGCATAATGTCGACAAGAAGTTCTCGCTCGGCCTCAACATCGTGGCGGCGCCCGACCACGAGCAATCCTATCAGATGCTGGTGGACGGCAAGGCCGACGCGTTCGCGACCGACGACATCCTGCTCTATGGCCTGATCGCGCGGCACAAGACCCAGGACAAGTTCAAGGTGACCGGCGAATACCTGTCCTACGATCCCTACGGCATCATGTTTCGCAAGGGCGAGCCGCAGCTGGCGGCGGTGGTCGAGCGCACCTTCCGCAAGCTCGGTTCGAACCGCGATCTGATTCCGCTCTACAACAAGTGGTTCGTGGGTCGGCTGCCGACCGGCGAAAAGCTCAACGTTGCGATCTCGCCGCAACTCGAGGAGGCCTTCAAGGTGCTCGACGATACGCAGGGCTCGAGCAACTAGGCGACCGAATTATTTCGCTTGCCATGGCGGCCCGGGGACTCCCGGGCCGTTTCGCTTTCAGGCTTTTGTCTTCAGGCTTCTGTCTTCAGGCCTTTATCTTGGGATCGAAGATCAGATCCAGCGCTGCGCCGTAGGCTGCATCCACCAGTTCGGGGTGCGACCGGTTCAGCGCCTCCATCATGACGCCGGAGTTGATCTCCAGAACTTTCCACGAGCCGCCAACGCTGACGACATCGATCGAGCAGAAGCGCATGTCGATCGACCGAGCCGCCTCTATGGCAATCGCAATGCAGGCGGCGGCTCGCGGCTCAGTCTGCTCCAGAACGACGGCCTGCGCGCCCGCGCCGAGGTTGTGACGCCAGTTCAGGGCGTGGCGCCGGCCGGCAGGCGGAACCGCATCGAGCGCGGCCTTGCTGATATCGCCAGCAAGTCCCGACAGTACGGCCGACAGCCGTGCCGCCGGAATGGTTGCGATGGCCAGTTCCAGAACGGAGCGCTTGCCGTCGCCGACGACCGCCAGCCGGTTCTTGCTGAAAACCACGATCGGCCGGTAGTCGATCAGGATGACGCGGACTTCATCATCGATCTCGACGTAAGGCGAGATCGCGAGACTCTTCTCGGAAGAGAAAATTTCGTTCGCCGCGACTTCAAGTTCGGGTTCGGTCCGGACCTTGAAGACGGAAATTCCACCGGTGCCTTCGTTGGGCTTGACGACAAGGCCGCGCGGATTCTGCTTGAGCAGATCGAGCATTTCGCTCCACGCGCCTGTGGGCACGATGTACTTGTACATCGCAGGGCTCAGAAATGCGGTGTGCGGAACGCGGGGAACGCCGCACATTGCGAGCACGTCTGATGTCGCCGCCTTGTCGTTGGCGATGCGATGCGCGACCGCGTTGTTCAGCCCGAGATCGTAGCCAAAGGCGAAACGCCGCGTTGAGCCGCGCGTCATCGCAATCAGCCAGCCGTCGGCTTTCAGTTCGACCTCGATGCCGTGGCTGGCGCAGTATTTTCTGACGGCGCTGACGAAAGCGCGTTCGCCGTTGATCATGCCCGAATTTCTCTCAGCTTTGATCGGAGTAATTTATTGCCAGATCGGCGACGATTTCAGCAAGTTAATTGCGCGCGTTCGCCAGCGTTAATAAACGTCGATTTGAACCATTCCAGAAAATAAACCGACTTCCATTCCGGTCGCTCAATTGTGCGGAGCATCATATTGACTATCTGTCGGATTGGCGCAAATGAAGCGTCAAATCACCAATGATTTCGGGGGTTTTTCGCATTTTCGGGTGTGAAAAACCGAAACGTTCTACACCAAGACGTCAGGAAAAACGAAAACACATGAGCGCGTTCTATAGAGAGAAAGTTCTTTCTGTCCGGCATTGGACCGATACACTTTTCAGCTTCACCGCCACCCGCGATTCCGGCTTCCGCTTCCAGAACGGCCAGTTTGCGATGATCGGCCTCGAGGTCGAGGGCCGTCCGCTCTTGCGCGCCTACAGCATGGCGAGCGCCAATCACGAGGAAGAGCTCGAATTCTTCTCGATCAAGGTCGCCGACGGGCCGTTGACCTCGAAGCTGCAGAAGATCCGGGAGGGCGATGAGATCCTGGTCGGCCGCAAGGCCACCGGCACACTGATCACCGACAATCTGATCGCGGGCCAGCGCCTGCTGTTGCTGTCGACGGGAACGGGCCTGGCGCCGTTCGCGAGCCTGATCAAGGATCCCGATGTCTACGAGCGCTACGAGACCATCGTGCTGGTTCATGGCTGCCGGCAGGTGTCCGAACTCGCCTATGGCGAAGAACTGGTCGCCAAGCTGCGCGACGACGAGCTGTTCGGACCGCTGCTGTCGGAAAAGCTGTTGTACTATCCGACCGTCACCCGCGAGCCGTTCCGCAACCGTGGCCGCATCACCGACCTGATCACGTCGGAGCAGCTGTTCAACGACATCCACCAGTCGCCGCTCGATATCGCGACCGACCGCATCATGATGTGCGGCAGCCCGGGCATGCTGGAAGAGTTGCGCCAGATGTTCGAGGGCCGCGGCTTCCTCGAAGGCAGCCACAGCCAGCCCGGCCACTTCGTGATCGAGAAGGCGTTCGTCGAGCGGTGAGGGTTTTTTAGCTGTCATTCCGGGGCGCGAAGCGAACCCGGAAACTCGAACTTCCGGGTCTGGTCCTTCAGACCATCCCGGAATGACCGTTTGGCAGTTGGCATCCCCCGTTCAACCGCTGCTATAACCGCTTCCGAACGCCGCGCGGCCTTGTCGACGCCGCGACATCGGGGAGCGAGTGCGCTGTGGCGGTACGTGATGAGATCGGGCGAGCGAAGACCGCCTTTGTGTTTGCCGGCGGCGGCAGTTTTGGCGCCATTCAGGTCGGCATGCTGCAGTCTCTCGCGGCCCACGGCATTACCGCGGACATGGTGGTAGGCTCCAGTGTCGGCGCCCTGAACGGCGCGTTCTATGCCGGCGACCCGACCCTCAAGGGGGTGGAGAGACTGGGAACGATCTGGCGCGGACTGACGCGGCAGGATGTGTTTCCGATGAGCTGGCGCACCGTGCTGAGTTTTCTGTGGCGTCGCGATTTCCTGATTCCCCATGACGGCATCCGCAAGCTGATCGAGGATCACATCCCCTATCGCAACCTGGAGGATGCCAAGCTGCCGCTGCATATCGTCACCACCGACATCGTCTCCGGCGACAGCGTGGTGTTGTCGGACGGGCCGATCGCCGAGGCGATCGTTGCCTCCACGGCGATCCCCGGCGCGTTTGCGCCGGTCCACTACAAGGATTACTACCTCGCCGACGGCGCCATCTCCAGCAACACGCCGATCCAGGTGGCGGTGAAGAAGGGGGCCAGACGACTGATCATCCTGCCGACCGGGCACGCCTGCGCGACGCAGAAGCCGCCGGTCGGAGCGGTTGCGAATGCGCTGCATGCCCTGACGCTGCTGATCGCGCGTCAACTGGTCAGCGAACTGGAAAGCCTCGGACCCGAGATCGAATATTTCGTGGTGCCGCCTTTGTGTCCGCTGGTCGGATCGCCGTATGATTTTTCGCGCACCGCCGACCATATCGCGCGCGCGATCCAGACCACCGACGCCTGGCTGGCACAGCACGGCCTGCAGCAGGGCAGGATCCCTGACGAGATGCGCCCGCATAGTCACTGAGCGATGCATTACGCTGCACTGCAATAGCTCCCTGTCGATCCCGTTCCGCCGCTGCTGGCCCATAAATTTATTCAACCCGCTGTCACATCCGCGATTTCCGGGGCGTATATCGTATGGCGCTTATTCCGCCGATTGGACTAAGCTACCGGTCGACAAGCAATAATCCGGCTGAGGGGTTTTATGGAAACGCTGCTGCTTCCGTTCTCGCCACGCTTCATCGTGCTGACGATCTGCGCCGTCGTCACGGCATTGCTGCTCGGGGTCGGGGTTTTCGACCATAACCCGAAGATATGGGAAGTCGTGCTGATCCCGATCGTGATCTTCGGCGCCCTCACGCTTCTCGGCCTTCGCGACCTGACGCAGAAGAGCCACGCGGTTTTGCGCAACTATCCGATCTCGGCGCATATCCGTTTTCTGCTCGAAGAGATCCGGCCCGAGATGCGGCAGTATTTCTTCGAGAGCGAAAAAGATGGCATGCCGTTTTCCCGCGACACCCGCGCGCTCGTCTATCAGCGCGCCAAGATGGTGCTCGACAAGCGGCCATTCGGTACCCAGGAGGACGTCTACCGCGAGGGCTATGAGTGGATGCACCATTCGGTAGCGCCGAAGCCGCGTGCCGAGGAGCAGTTCCGCATCACCATCGGTGGCCCCGATTGCGCCAAGCCATACTCGGCGTCGGTGTTCAATATCTCGGCGATGAGTTTCGGCGCGCTCAGTCCCAATGCGGTGCGCGCGCTGAATGCGGGCGCCAGGAAGGGCGGCTTCGCGCATGACACCGGCGAGGGCGGCGTCAGCCCCTATCACCGCGAGAACGGCGGCGACATCATCTGGGAGGTCGGCTCCGGCTATTTCGGCTGCCGCAACCGCGACGGTAGCTTCAATCCGGACGAGTTCGCGCGGATCGCGACCGACGACCAGATCAAGATGGTCGAGCTCAAGATCAGCCAGGGCGCCAAGCCCGGTCATGGCGGCGTGCTGCCGGCGGCCAAGGTCTCGGAGGAGATCTCCAAAATCCGCGGCGTGGCGATGGGCGAGGACTGCATCTCGCCGGCCTTTCACCGCGCGTTCTCGACGCCGGTGCAGATGATGGAATTCATCGCCGAAATGCGAAGGCTGTCGGGCGGCAAGCCCGCGGGCTTCAAGATGTGCATCGGCCATCCCTGGGAATTTCTGGCGATCTGCAAGGCGATGCTGGAAACCGGCATCTACCCCGACTTCATCGTCGTCGACGGCAACGAAGGCGGCACGGGTGCCGCGCCGCTGGAGTTCATGGACCATCTGGGCATGCCGATGCGCGAGGGCGTCAATTTCGTCCACAATGCGCTGATCGGCATCAATGCGCGCGACCGCATCAAGATCGGGGCCGCCGGCAAGATTGCGACCGCGTTCGACATGGCGCGCGCGATGGCGATCGGCGCCGACTGGTGCAATTCGGCGCGCGGATTCATGTTCGCGCTCGGCTGCATCCAGTCGCTGAGCTGCCATACCGATCGTTGCCCGACCGGCGTCACGACCCAGGATCCCTCGCGTAATCGCGCGCTGGTGGTGCCGCACAAGGTCGAGCGTGTCTACAACTATCACCACGCGACCCTGCATGCGCTGACCGAGCTGCTGGCTGCCGCCGGTCTCGAGCATCCGCAGGAGATCCGGTCGATCCATTTCTCGCAGCGAAGCTCGACCACCGAGGTACGGTCTTTCGCGCAGCTTTATCCGTCGCTGCGGCCGGGCGAATTGATCGAAGGCACCGAGGATCCGCGCTTCCGCGACGCCTGGGCGATGGCGCGGGCGGATTCGTTTCAGCCTGTGGGGTGACGTCACACGCCCGTCCATCACCACGTCGTCTTACCGCGCGGCGTTGCGAAACAGATCGTCGAACCGGAATGAATAGCCGAGGCCGACGATGTAATTCGGCGAATTCCGGTTGAGACCGAATGCAACGTGGAAGTCGATCTGCTGGGTCCTGGTCAGCAGATATCCGCCGCCGGTGTTGAAGAGCTGAACACTGCTGCCGTGCGAGGGGTAATCGCCGACATATTCGACGAACAGCGACGCGCGATCAGTGACCTTCTTTTCGAGCACGAACGTCGCTTCGGTGGTCTGCTTGTTGGCAAGATCGGACGGGAAGAAGAACGTCGTCACCATGCCGCTGGTGCCCCAGCCGGCGCCGATCTCATACGACCACGGAAATTGCAGATAGGGCTGCAGGCCAGGGCCTGCGATTTTCGGCGAGCCGGTCGGAAGGCCAGCGCCCGCCGTCACCGATAGATTCCAGGGTTCGGGAAGCGAGCCGAATTGCCACTTGATCGCCGGCGCC
>Ga0207667_10012018_pt1 | contig 10018 bp, 9 predicted proteins | sample KBSCornC52_FD_184301 | JGI IMG/M metagenome (GOLD analysis project Ga0207667, IMG submission 184301) | Corn rhizosphere microbial communities from Kellogg Biological Station, Michigan, USA - KBS Corn C5-2 (SPAdes) (version 2) | ecosystem: Host-associated > Plants > Roots > Rhizosphere > Soil ... | reverse complement strand
TTGTCATCTTATCCTTTGCCATCGCCATGATCCCCGAGACCTGGCTGGACCGCAGCGTCGGCTGTATCATGCTGGGATTTTTCTTTAGCCTGGTGAGCGCCTGGAAAGGGATTCCGGACCATTGACAAGAACAGGCTACCGGGCGGGGATGGTTCCATTTTATAAGCGCTATGCCGTCGGCCGTTTGCTTTCTCTCCTCCATCCGTAAAAAGGTGTGATGATCAAAGCCAGCACCACTCCTGCGGCTAAAGACAGCCGGAGCACTGGCCGGAGATTGGGATAGTTGGGCGCTTCCTGTCTGACAAATGGTTCGAAAACCTCTATGGGATTATCGAGATTGTTCAATCTTTCATTAAGGGATAGCTTCTCTTTGTAATAATTCATCTCTTCCTTGTACACCGACACCGGATCGACCGGCTCTCCAAAGATGATACCATGTTCCTTAACGGCATTGGCATACCTGTTGTTGAGGTTTTTTTTCAGGCTGTCCAGACTTTGCATTCTTTCCGAAAGCCTGTTTATAAGGGCTATCAGCTTCTTCTTTTGTGCTTCTTTCCTGCTCCTCGCAAATTCGTTTTCTGCCAGGTAGTGGACCAAACCTTGCTGGATACTATCCAGATCTTCGATATTTCCCAATATTATCTCAACCTCGAATCCGGATGCATCCGGGTCCTCTTTATCCAGCAGGCCTGAATCGCGTGCCATCGATTCGGATGAAATTCTCCGGATATTGGCGGCCATGTCATGGCTAATGTGCAATTCGGATGCTATTGTAGAAATATTATGATCGTTTATCTGGCTATTGATGCCATTGATGAGAAAGTTGCAATAGCTGACCGGCAGCAGGCGGGAAACAAGTATCCCTTTTGTTGCATAGGACCTGGGCATGATATACTGAATGCCTTGTGTCAGGCCTGCTGCGAGGAAGAAAATGACTACGAAGGTTAGCAGGTTTTTGCCAATGAGATGGAAAAAGCGGCCAATGCCTTTCATAATGGGGGTAAGAAGATGGATCAGATCGATGTCTTCGCGGGATTTATCCAATGGTTGATTTTCCATGAGGAATTGAATCAGGGTTTATTTTTAATTTATGCAAAGGTGACGCAAAAGCGAATACCGAATTGAAAAAAGCATATAGGATCACGCCTTTATTGACATCGAGGATGACCTCAGTAAAACAAAGGGCGCAAAATAAGCAAAGGAAGGCTAAGTAACAAGTTTGCAAGGAGGGCAACGCCCGTATATGGATGAGCAATCCACCCAGCGGGAGGATTATGCACAGGATAAGGATGGCGAGCCCTCCGACGCCATGGCCTAACAGTGTTTGGAGATACTGACTGTGTGCGTTGTAGCGATTGTAGCGCGAAGCGAAATAGAATTTCCTGTTCTCATATGCCTGTTGGAGGCTGTCCTGTATATCGCCGGTGCCTACTCCGGCGAGCCAGTGATGCCGGACGAGGTCGCTGCTACATTTCCAGATGGCTTCCCGGATAGACTTGCCTCCCCAGCTGGTTCCAAGAGATCCGTCCCTGTCCAATGGGATGGTGGTTTTTTCCGGTGGATCGGTAAATTCCTTCCATTGGCGGCGCAGGGTGGGAATGGCGGTGATCAGCAGGGCAGTTGTGCAGGCCAGCAGAACCAGGGCGAGCACGCGTTTCAGGAGGGTACCGATGCCGGCAATTACACCTATAAGAATAACGATGGCCCAACATGCGATGATGACACGGGTCCCCAGCAAAATAATATGGAGGGAAAGAATGCTGATAATGCATAGCTGTAGCCACTTTCGGCTGGTTGAGACCGATACGGTCCCGGCAAGCATCAGAATGATCGCCAGCAGGGAGGACAGTCCCAACAGGTAGGGGTAGGAGTCGGGGAATACCTGGAGGTTCCTGGCTGTAATGGATTCGATCAGGCCTGTTCGGGTGTATTGCCAGAGTCCGTAACAGATACTGCTCAAGGCGGAAATGGCCGCTCCTATTACAAAATGAAAGGTAATTTTGTTAACAAGCCGGGTTGTAAGGAGTCCGGTAGTGCCAAATATTAACGGAAAGATAAGGATGGGAACTTTCTCCTGCAGGCGGCTGAGGCCTTCGGAGGTATTGCTTGTATAGAAGATGCCTGTGAGCGATGCAAGGTAAAGGCAGGCGAAAAGGAATATTAGCCTGGTCCTGGCGGAGGAGAAGTTGAAGCTCTTCCCGCAGATCAGCAGCCAGGCGGCAAAGAGCGATATGCAGCAAATGGAATTGAGCAGTGTCCAGAAAAAGAAGGAATAGACGATACCGATGCAGAGCCATTCAAATATGATCTTTTCGGCGGATGGCCCGATGGCGATTCGCAGGGGTCTCATTTTACTATTTGTTTGATCCTTTCTACTCCCATGAGATATAGAAATGCGAAGTTGGTCTCAAAATAGCGTCTGAACATTCTTCGGGGCTCTGCCATCAATCTGTGCAGCCATTCCAGGCCCAGGTTCTGCATCCATTTGGGAGACCTGCGCTGCAGTCCTGCCGTCACGGGAAACGCTCCTCCGACGCCCAGCAGAACGGCGTTGATCTTTTTGTAATGTGTTGCCATCCATTTTTCCTGTTTGGGACATCCCAGCGAGACGAATACCAGCTGGGCGCCCGACTCGTTGATCTGGCGGATGTGTTCTTGCTCTTCTTCGGGTTGCAGCGGCCGGAAAGGAGGGGAAATAGCGCCTCCGATAGTGATGGAGGGATACTGACCGGATATCTTCTTTTTCAGTGCTTCCAGCACGTCTGGCTTGGATCCGTACAGGAATATGGTCGACCCTTCAATGTTGGCGCGCTCGAGGATGGCGGGCATAAAATCCATGCCGGCTATGCGTTCCTGTTTTTTCCGGTAAAGTGCATGGCAGGCGACCGCAAGCGGCTTGCCATCAGTGACCACGAGACTGGCATTGTTAAGCTGCTCCCGGAAGGAGGGGGATTTATAGGCTTCAATGGTCATGTGGACATTGGCAAAGCATACATAGGATGATCGATGGTCTGCTGCCCATTCCATTACCTTCGTCAGACAGTTCCTGAAGGTAAGGTGGTCTACGCCAAGGCTAATGATACGTAATCTTTCGGACATATAGGTCTTTGGTGTTTAGCAATGCTTGATAAATATTCATTATGGATGCGTAATGAATATCTGGATGGTACTTTTTTTCATAGGATTCACGGGCATGTTTGTAAAAGGTCTGTATCTCATCAGGCCGGCAAAATTGCTGAAGGCAGTTTTCCAGGTCCCGGGCGTCTCCCTTGGTGAAATGCAGTCCATTATAACCATGAACGACCATTTCTGCCATGGCCCCCAGTCGGGAGGCGATCACGGGGGTGCCGCAAGAAAATGCTTCTATGACGGTCAATGGAAGTCCTTCATAGCATATTGATGGAAAAATCAGCGATTTCGTTTGCTTCATCAAAGAAAATATTTTTTCTTTCGGCTGCTGGCCCAGGTACTGAATGGATGGGGTATCCTTAATGGCTTGCAGCAATTTGTCCTTTTCGGGGCCGTCGCCTGCTATTAGAAGCTGCAGGTCCGGGCGGTGAAGGAAACACTCCAGGAGGATATCGATGCCCTTTTCTTTGGACAGGCGGCCTACATATAAAAAGAAATCTTCACGTGGGAAGGGGCCTGTTCCATTATCCGGTATAAAATTGGGTTTGACGAAAGTGCGGCTACCGGGATAGGATAAGGAGGAGTTCGCCAGTTTGTCCTTAAGGAATTGGGAGGGAACAATGAGCCGGGCGACCGTTTTATCGAGGGTATGAAGTGACTTATGCAAGCCCGTGATGCCTGTGACCAGGGCTGATTCCAGGGAAGAGGAGCGGTAGCATTTGTGCCTGATGCCTGCCAGGGGAAAGGTCTTATGGATGCAAAGTTCGCATATCTGGCCTTCTCTCATCAGCAAGGCATTGGCACAAATAAAGCGATAGTTGTGAAGGGTCATTACCACCGGTATGTTTGCCCGTCCGGCCTCGTAAAGGACAGAGAGGGAAGCACTGAAGAAAAGGTTATGAACATGTATCACATCGGGAGCAAAACGCGCTATTTCTTCTTTTAGTATGCCAGCTGAGGCAGGATTGTAAAAGGACCGTAAGCCAGCGCTGATCCTGGCTCCCAGGGATCGGATCGCATCGTTGGTGAACTCGAGCAGCCTTGTTTGGTGCCCTTTGCTTTCCAGGAGGTCCTGTTCCATCTCTACAGTGATGTCTTCACCACCCCTAAACTGGTATCTGTTATGAATGAATAGGATCTTCATGCGGAAGCAATATTTGATTGAGCGTTGATGACCCTCTGCCGGATGGATGCTGCGGTCAGGCCCAGGATGAGCCAATATGCTCCTGCATAAATAGGGGTTTCCAGAGAAGGGTTAAAGGCGGCAATGATAGTAATGGCGAAAAAGCTCCAGAAGATCAATATCCCATTGTTGGCATAATAATAAGCTTTATAATAAAAATACTCTTTGAACACCCGGACATAGATGGGCACCATCAGCAACAAAAAGAGTATTCCCAGCCTACCGAAAAGATATACGAATGAGTTATGCGCGCCGAGGACATAGGGGAGGGTGGACAGTTTGGAGTAATCTTCCACGGGATAGTACTTAAGAGCGGGCGTCCCGAAGCCAAGGCCAAATATATTCACAGGAAAATGATCCACAATGATCTGTTTCCAAAGGACAAGCCGCCATGTATTGTTGGCATCCAGGCCCAGCAAACGGTTGGAGCTCATTACTCCCCGGATGGCCACTTCGTCATAATAATTGAAGTTATGGCTGATCAGGGAAAGATTAGGGATAAGGTAAATGAACAATATGATCAAAGACAGGATGCATATGATCATCGCCTGTTTGAAAAACTTATAGCCTGGAGAAATGAATAGTAGAAAATAGAATCCCGTCAATACCAGTATCGTCAGGGAGTCATAGACAAAACCATATATAATATTGATAGCCAGCATCAGCAAGGGCACCCATTTTCCGCTGGCCCTTCGGAACAGAGCCGGGAAGAGCATAGAGACACCATATCGTTCAAACAGCCATCTTGGGAGGGGGATAAAAATAAATGTGCCTATGAATGGCCTTAACAGCGATCGTATCCTGGCGATGTAGCCGGGCAGGTATTCCAGCAAATAATAGCCGATGAAGAAGGTGAACATCGAATACAGGATGACCATATTCCTAAGGTAATAGTAGAGGCCATCCATCCTGAATACAGAGACGACGGCGTGCATGGTACCTAACAGGATGAGCAGCAGAACGCAAACGGTGATGGTATCCCTGTGGATCCGAAGCCGGCGGTAAATAAACAGTATCAGGCCGGTGACGGCAAGCGCTTCATTGAAAAGCAGGTACTTTTCAAAAAACCATGGGGTGATGATGTACAACAGCGCGACGGTGAAGATTGAATATGCTATGGTCGACTTGCTCATCATGATTTTAAAGCGGCTTTGCCAACAGTTAATTCTTCCGGTACACGACTGTAACGGATTGCCCGATGGGCCTGGATTTTATGGGGTTGAACCTTTTTGTAAGCATGGCCAGGAGGACGGCAGCGCCGTAGCGCAGCGTGGTGGACAGGCTTGTATCGAGGTATTCGGATGCCAGGCGTGGGTTCCTGTTTATTTTTTTATATGCCATTGTTTTGTAATAAAACATTTCATGAAGGGGGTGCAGGGGCTCATGAAAAAGATGTAACATGTCCAATTTGTACAGCTGCGCTACCTTTTTTAAGGTATTGTCTGTCCACCTTGAAGTGTGATGGGGGGGCATGTTCAAATAGAAATTCGAGGCGTCTTTTATAAAGGACTCTTCACTTGGCACTGCAAGGATCAGCTTGCCGCCGGGCTTAAGGCATTTAAGGGAATCGCTGATGAAGCTGCCGGGATTAGCCACGTGCTCGAGTACCTGGAAATAGCAGACAACGCTGTAGCGTCCCGGGTTTTCGGCGGCGTGTTCATCCAGGCGCTGCCGCAGGAGATTCAATCCTCTCTTGCGCGCCTTCCCAATGGCCTCATCGCTGAACTCCAACCCTGTATAGGACTTACATTTGATATAGCCGGTGAACAGGCCTTCTCCGCCGCCTACTTCCAATACATCATCTTCAGAGGTGATGTATTTGGATGCTTCCGCATATTCCGGCTTGTCCTGTATATAATATCCCGGGTATTTCTGCAGCTCGTCATAAAATTTGCCGTCCCCGACCGCCTGTGGCATGAAAAATCTAAGATCACAGTGGTCGCAACGATAGATGCCGATGTATCTTTCTTCGAAAAAACGGCTGGTCTCTACATGTGCCCTAAACCGGTAGAGTTTTACCAGGTCGTGCGTATCCAGGTCACTCAGCTTTTTCACATCAGTGCTATTGCAAAGAATACATTGCACATCGGCCATATACTTAGTTGATTTTAAAGGGTTAGCAAATTTTGGAGCGTTAAAGTGTGGTAAATGATCTAAATTTTTGAAAGTGCAAAGCTACCAGAAGTAGGCCAAATAACCCAAAGGCGAGGAAATAAGTGACATAAGCGTCATGAAAAAAATACCGCAGGATCACCGGCAAAACAATGGCCGGCAATGTTTGCAATATGAAAAGCAGCCTGCTGCGGATCTCCGGCCAGGCGCCTGATATTGTGATCAATCCCGCAACCCATATGGCTTCTCCCAGGCAAATGCTAATACCCAGGCTGAGCAGGCGGGGGTGGAAGAAAGACAAGAGAATGGATGAAAGAATGGCTGTAAGGGCGCCGGCTGCCGATGTGATCGAATATGCCTTGTCCTTTTTTATTAAAAGCGCTTGGGTGGCGAGGCTTAGCAATGGCGAATAGATGAGAGCGCCCAATCCCAGGAAATAAAAGAACGTTTGCTGATCAAGGTATTTAGCTCCCAGAAAGAGCCTGATAAAGGTTTGAGGAAAAATAAACGCAGACCCTCCGAAAAAGACGGCCAGCAGGATGGAGAGCTGATCTACCCTGAGCCGAACATGGCCCTGGATCATGTCTTTGAAGAAAGCCTGGTGGATGATACGCAGCACTCCTTTGTAGATCACGTAAAACTTCAATCCGACGAAGGCTACTGCTACCACCGTGTCGTCATAAAAGTATGGGACCACCAGGAGCAGGCCCAGGCCGATGAAATAAAGGGATAATGTTACGATGCCAAGCGGCAGGCTGTAGAGGTATAGCGTCAGGCTTTTTAGCCTGGGAAGATAGAACAGGGATGTTTGCAGATAATAGGAAATGTAGAGGTTGGTGAGCAGGTAGATAATGACCACGGATGCTATGTATGCTTCTATGAGCAGCGGCTGGTAATACCGGGTCATAACGATGAGCACCAGGTAAGGCACCAGCAAGCGTACAAACGCAATGATGGACCCTTTTACAGGATGACCCAGGCCATATAGCGCATAATCCCCGCTGAGTGATAACAATGGGGCAATCAGGAACAACAGATAGTATTTATTCAAAAAAGCCAGCGCTGCAATTCCTGTCAACAATAAGGCCAGCGTTACACGAGCTTCCTGTCCACGCCGATACTCATCCTTCCATTCCGTCATGAGCGCCAGGTTCCTCATGCTGACGGATTGGAGCCCGAGGGCTATGATATTGATAATAAACTGTACGAGTGAGTCTGTTTCACCAATGGCCTTTAATTGTCCGGCGTCTCCGTGCAGGGACAGGTATTTCAAAGCAAAAATGGAAAGTAATTGTCCGGCGCCTGTAAAGAGGGCAATAGGGGCAATTCTTTTTAGCATGAGATGATCCTATAAAACATAAAAAATTGTCAAAGTTAGGTGTATGCGAGGACAAAACAACCAGCCTATAGTTTATTATCCTTCTTCAATAAATCGTCGGGCCTGCTACACACTTATTGCTCCCACCGTCACACCTATGGCTAAAAAGTACACGCCTATGAGAAAACCGACACGGTGCGGCTATGCGCTTATGGGTTACAGGGCGAGAGAAATCCATGGAGTAATGCAATAAAGACGCTGAAAATCAGTTATTCAAGTTTCTTTTTCTGAACCCCTCTATGTCATCTGAGAAAATTTGATTGTAGCTTTACAATTGGAATACAGGCATTAATAAACGCATAAAATTTCGAGGCAATGCAACGTTAGGCCGAAAAAACTGTCATACAATCATTAAGATGCGTTTATCATCGCAAAACAAAGTGTTAACAAGTACCCTGATTGTCAGCCATAGGAATTAACTGATAGAATTTTTGTAGAACTTATAAGTGGAAATAATTAAATCTTGGCTTATGATAGCGACCTATCCAGAGAAGAAAGCGTTGATATGTAAACAATATGTTAAACCGTATCCTGATCTAAGCCTGCGTGATCATATCGAAAAGAACCGCAGATATTTTTTATGTAAACGGATATTCGATATCATCCTCTCTTCACTGGTTGTTGTATTTGTTCTTAGCTGGCTGTTCCCATTGCTCTTTGTACTTATAAAAATAGATTCCAGAGGGCCTGTATTCTTTGTTCAGCGGAGAGTTGGGTTTTTAGGAAGGTCTTTTCCTTGTGTGAAATTCCGGACGATGCGCATCAATAAGCAGGCCGATGTGTTGCAGGCGACAGAAGATGACCCGCGTATTACCCGGGTGGGGCGATTCCTTCGCAGATCAAACATGGACGAGTTGCCTCAATTCCTGAATGTATTGGCGGGGCAAATGAGTATCGTCGGTCCGCGGCCGCATATGTACAAAGATTGCGATTCATTTTCCAAAGTGGTTAGCGCATATAAGTTCAGGAGCCTTGTTTTACCCGGGATCACAGGTATTGCGCAGGTAAAAGGATTTCGCGGGCCGGCCCAGGATTTCGAAAGTATCTTCAGGAGATATCAATGGGATGCGTTTTATGTGCGGAATACCGGTTTCTGGCTGGATCTCCGTATCATTATCAGGACTGCGGCTCAAACATTCAGCTACCTATTCCGGAAGGTATTTCCCAAAAATGCATCAGAAAAAAACGTTGAGATCCGTCCCATTGCAATCGGCTGCTAGAAGCCGATCTTTCTTACATGAGAAATGTTCGTTATGTCTACCCGGTAAGTGGTATATAACTCAACTTTTTTAATTTGTTCCTTTGCCGGACAATAACAATTTAAAAACCATTCATCTTCATGTCAAGCACCTTGGTTAAGACGGTACGTACTCCTAAGAGCTGGGAACAGGACGGGCGACTGGAGATCCGGAGCCATCTGGACAATAAACGTCTTTATCTGTTGGTAAAAAGGGCTATCGATATAATTTTTTCATCCCTGCTAATTATCCTGGTTTTTCCATGGCTTTTTCCTGTCATCGCCCTGGCGGTCAAGGTTAGCTCGAAAGGTCCTGTTCTGTTCAAGCAGAAAAGAGTAGGTTTTCTGGGCAAGATCTTTTGGTGTTATAAGTTCCGTACCATGTATGTCAACGACGAGTCGGACGACAAGCAGGCTTGCAAGGATGATCCAAGGATTACCAGGATAGGTAAATTCCTGAGAAATACCTGTCTCGACGAGCTTCCTCAATTTCTCAATGTGTTCCTCGGACACATGAGCATTGTTGGTCCCCGGCCTCATATGCTGAAGGACTCTTATGACTTTGCTACTCTTGTGGCCAATTATAAGCTTCGCAATATTGCCAAACCCGGCATCACGGGTATTTCACAAGTAAGAGGATACCGGGGGCCGGCTACCACCTTTCAGAGTATTTTTCGCCGATACCAATGGGATGCGTATTATGTGCGCAATATGAGCTTTCAGCTGGATATAAAGATCATGGCTGAGACGGCCCTGTTGATGTTGCGGTCTATCTTCGACAAGGGCAGGCCGATGCCGGCGGAAAACCGTATCATCCAGAGTCCGGGCAAGAATGCTATCAAAAAGATCGCCTGACGGATTGACGGATACAGTAGTTTAATATCTTTACGGCGAAACACCGTAATCGTCTTATGCAGCATCAAGATCTGGGTTTATCCACGCTGATCTCTCTCAGCGGGGCGGATAGGTTTAATGAATG
>Ga0207667_10012016_pt1 | contig 10020 bp, 5 predicted proteins | sample KBSCornC52_FD_184301 | JGI IMG/M metagenome (GOLD analysis project Ga0207667, IMG submission 184301) | Corn rhizosphere microbial communities from Kellogg Biological Station, Michigan, USA - KBS Corn C5-2 (SPAdes) (version 2) | ecosystem: Host-associated > Plants > Roots > Rhizosphere > Soil ... | reverse complement strand
CAGGCGATCGCCGCAGCAGTCGGTCCGATTCCACAGCCGGATCGCCGTGATCGTATACGACGCGCCGAGATCGACCTGCCACCAGGCGTTCGCGTCGGCGTTTGTGTGCGACACCGAGCCGTTGAAGTAGTTGCCATCGGTAGTGCCATCGACTGCTCTCGCTGCAGGGGCCACGATACTGCTCTGGGTCGCTGTCCTGCCGAGCGCCAGATTTGCCGAAGTGGGCGCCGGCAACAGGGAGATCGTCGCGGTGGCGGTCTTCGCCGGGTCCGCTGTGAGGATCGCGGTCAAGGTCACCGTCTGCGGCGCCGCGATGGACGATGGCGCGGTGTACAACCCGCCCGTTGTGACAGTCCCTGCGCCGGATGGAGTCACCGTCCAGGAGGCCGCCTGGCTGCCGCCCGTGTCCACCGCCGCCGTAAACTGCTGCGTATCGCGCGGGTACAGGGTAACGCTCGCTGGAGTGACGTGTGTCACGCCGCCCCCCAACACCGTCACGATCGCGGACGCGCTCTTCGAGGAATCGGCGACGCTGACTGCCTTGACGGTGACCGTCTGCTGCGATGCGACGGCCGGGGCAGTATATAGGCCTCCCGACGTGATCGTTCCCGCGCCCGAGGGGCTGACGGACCACGTCACCGCGGTATTGTTCGTGTCGATTACGGTCGCCAGGAACTGTTGCGTCTGCAGCGCGGCCAGGGAGACCGCCGCCGGCGCCACGGTCACAGCGACAGGACCTAGCGTCACCGCTGCCGACGCCGACTTGCTCGGGTCGGCAACACTGGTCGCCTTTACCAGGACGGTCTGCGGGCTGAAGCTCGACGGCGCCGTATACAGGCCCGTTGCCGAAACCGAACCCACCGCCGGCGTCACTGACCAGGTTACGGCTGTGTTCGACGTGTTTATCACTGTCGCCGTGAATTGCTGTGTCTGCAGCGCGCCCAGCGAGACCGCCGCCGGCGCAACCGTTACGCCGACCGTGGCCACGAGCGTTACCGCGGCCGTGGCGGATCTCGTTATATCCGCGACGCTGGTCGCTTTTACGCTGACGGTCTGGGCGGTCAGGCTGGCGGGCGCCGTGTACAGCCCCGTTGCGGAAACCGAACCCACCGCCGGCGTCACCGACCAGGTCACGGCCGTGTTCGAGGTGTTTACGACTGTCGCCGTGAATTGCTGCGATTGCGATGGCAGCACCGTAGCGCTCAGGGGACTCACATTGACGGAGACCCCATTTGCGGCGAAACTCATCTTCCCGGCGAAGGCGCTGTAGTTGCCGCCGTTGATCGTCTGGAAGCCGTTGACGACCGCAAAATTCGGCGAGAGCGTCCACCCGGCGACGTACAGGTTCGATGCCGAATCGAGCGCCAGCGCCGCGGCCACGTCCGCGCCGATGCCGCCGAAATAACTCAAGCCGGCGATCGAGTCGCCGGTGGCCGCGAGCTTGATCACGAACACGTCGGAGATTCCGGTGGGCGCGCTCTGCGATACCAGGATCGACGCCAGGGTAGCGGAGGTCGTCTGCCCTGCGATGTATGCGGAGCCGCTGCGGTCCACCGCGATCGCGTTGACGATATCGAGGTTCACCCCACCGATATAGGTGCTGTACACTAGCGCGCCGGTGGGACCGAACTTGGAAACAAATGCGTCCTGCCAGCCGGCGTTCGCCGATTGGACCGCGCTCCGAATCGGAAAATTGATCGAGCTCGTCTCTCCCGCCACATAGATGTTGCCGGAGGTGTCGAGAGCGATGGCGTGGGCTGTCTCCGCAGCCCCCAGCATTCCTCCGCTGCCGCCGAGGTACGTGCTGAAGAGCAGCGTTTTTCCGTCTGCCGAGAGTTTCGTGACAAAAGCGTCCTGGCCGCCCGCGAGGTTGGCTTGAAACGCGTTGGCCACCGGGAAATCCGGCGAGTAGGTCGACCCCGTCACCACCGCCGAGCCTGACGCGTCCACGGCAATCGCGTTCAGGTGGTCCTCGCCGTTCCCGCCGAGATACGTGCTGTACAACAACTGCGATCCAGCCGGCGAGAGCTTCGCCACAAAGCCATCCGGCGCGCCGCGGATGCTCTTCTGAAACGCCGCGGCGGGGAACGTAGTCGAAGTGGTGTCCCCGGCGACGTATGCGTTCCCCGCGCCATCGATGGCGATTCCGTTGGCGGTGTCCGCGCCGTTCCCGCCGAGGTACGTGCTGTACACCAGAGCGTTGCCCGCGGCGGCGAGCTTGAACACGAAGGCGTTCCGTCCGCCGGCGAGCTTCGATTGGTACGGCCCGCGCACCGGAAAGTTCGCCGAGGTGGTCGATCCCGCCACATAAGCTGCCCCCGAAGCGTCCACGGCGATGCCGTAGGCGCGGTCGTCGCCTCGTCCACCGATATACGTGCAGTAGACCATTCGGCTGCCGTCCGGCGCCAGTTTGGCGACGAAAGCCTCATTGCCGCCCGCGTTAACGCTTTGCTCCGCGCCAACCACCGGCAGGTCGTACGACGACGTGTAGCCAGCCAGGTAAGCAGACCCCGCTGCATCCACCGCAAGCGCCAGCGCCGCGTCCGTGTTGGAGCCGCCGAGCAGCGTTAGGTAGTACAGCACCGGGTCGATGATCAGGGGCAGCGATCGGTCATAGGCTCCCAAGACAAAGCTCACCGTGTCGCCGCTCACCTGGAAGCTGCCTTCCACCCGCTGCCGCGTTCCGCCGCGCTCCTGGTAAATCACCGGCGGAGTCTCGCGCAGGCTGTGCGGGCCAATGACGATTGCAAGCGAGCCGTCCGCGTCTACCTCCAACCGGTCCGCTCCTTCGTACCGCAGGCGGATCCGCGCCGGGTCGGCGCCCGGCCGGACGATGTACTCCGACTTGAGATCGGCCCCGCTGCCTCCGTAGCGGACGTCGATTCCGGGGTACACGTCACGGTAAACAACGCCGTCGAGCAGCGGCACGCCGGTAATCCACGCTTCTTCGGGACCCAGCAGGAAGTTCGCGACACCCGAGCCGCCATCCGCCTCGATGGCGCGAGGTCCGGCGGCGTCTACAAATTCCATCCGCAGCGCCGCGCCGCGCAAATCGATGACCGTTCCGCGTTCCGTGAAATAGGCGTTCAGGCGCGCGCCTTTGGCGACGAAACGCGCCTCGCGGTGAGCCTGTCCGCGATTGGGAGTGAAGAGGAGCGGCTGGGAATGCGCCGCAGGAGCGCCAGTGGCAGGCAGCGCCGCAAGCGCCACACAAAGCAGACGGATGGCATGCATCACCCGTTTATTCGGCGGAGGAGCGCCGTTTCTTTAGTGCGCAGCCCGGCCGCGCACGCGCCGCCACGCGACTTCGAAAGGCTTTGCGGCCCATTCCGCGAAAAACCGCAGCGGCGACCGCCGGTTCTGCCACAGTCCGACCGGCAGGCTCGCCAGGTAATTCCAGGCAGAGGGCCGCAAGGGCTCGAAGAACTGATCCCGCCCGTCCAGCCGAAACGCCGTATACCCGATGATCCACGAGAGCGGGATGTAGCCGTAGTGCCGCCGCAGCATCGACATGGAGTACTCGAAGACTTTGCCGCGCTCGTAGATGGTCTTCGATCCGCGGTGAATGCGCGAATTCGCCAGGTAGTCGGGAATCGACTCGAACCGCATCCCCGCCTTAACCATGCGGATCCAGAGGTCGTAGTCGAAAGACCAGTTCACTTCCGGGTCGAGCTCGCAGCGCCGGTAGGACGACGCCCGCACGAATGCCGCCGGCTGGCAAATGAAACAGTCGCGCTGGAGGATCTTCGCGTCGAACGGGAGCGACGGATAGCGGCTGATGACCGCTCCCTGCTCGTCGATCCACCAGCCCTCGCCATAGACGACGTCGACGTCGGGATGCGCCTCGAGATATTCCACTGCGCGCCGGATGGCGCCGGGAAGAAACGTATCGTCGGCATTCAGCCACACGAGAATCTCGCCCTGAGCCAATTGAAAACCCTGGAAGACCGCGTCCGACGGTCCGCGATCCTTCGCAGAGCGGTACGTCAGGCGATCCCGATACCGTTCGAGGATGGCCAGAGTGCCGTCGGTCGAGGCCGCGTCCATGACGAGGTACTCGATCCGCGGATAGTCCTGCCCGAGCACGCTCTCGATGGTCTCCGGCAGGTGCTGCGCCATATTGAAAGACGGCGTGACGACGGTGACCAGCGGCAGAGCCATCGGCTAAACGCCTGCGACCGGCACGGTCTCGCGGAGCTCGTCCGCGGCGAAGCCCCAGTTCTCGCCGTTGAAGATCATGGGCGATTCCAGGCGGCGCATCTGTTGGGCGAGCTTGAGCACGGTGTCGTTATCGAGGTACGACAGTCCCAGCGCCTCGATGCGCTGGAACAGCTTCGCCTGTCCCTCGGGCGTCCAGCCCGATCCCGTGCCGTGCTCGATGTGATAGATCCGCATCGGGTCGGGCAGGACCTCCTCGACAGCGCCGCCATGATGAGCGGCGTAGCAAAAGAGCGAGTCGAGGTTCATCGAGAAGAGGTCGCACTCGGGGTAGGCGCGCAGGTCGAACCACTTCTCTCGCGCCAGGAGCGTGAAGTCGCCACACGCATTCGTGTGGAGGAAGACCGGTCCGGGGAGCAGCGCCTTGGGAGTCGCCGGCACAATTTCACCGTCGGGACCGGAATCGCCGGACGGTTGGAAACAGGTCCGGAGGAGCCGCCGCAGCGCCGGCGAGACGGCGACCGTCAAGTCTACCAGCGGGCCTTCGTAAGCGAGACGCGACCCTACATGCCGTACTCCCGCCGCCAACGCCGATACCCGGCGCGGCAGAGGAAGCCGGCGGATGCGCGCGGAGAGCGCCCGGGGAGCGCGTCCGCCGCCTTTCCACGAAGCATGCAGCACTCGGAATACCAGCGTCCGGGGATCGCGGGTGGACGGCAGGACCGAGCTCCGCGTGACGAGGCTCAAGTCCTTGCCGCGCGCCCAATCGGCGCGGATCTCCAGATGACAGCGCCGATCGAATGCCACGCGGGCGGGTGGGCAGCCGTCGGCGGCAATTTCCAATTCGACCGGACCGGCGGCTGACGGTCCCGGCTCCACTTCCAGCAGCATGGTTGCCCCTGGCGCGGGTGGCCGCTCCGCCAGGAGGGACGCAGTTTCCATCGCCCAGCGGAACGGCTCCTGGGTTCCGTAACACTCTTCCGGATACCAGCCGTGGCCGAACGCAATCGTTCGCGGACGGGGCTTGCGGGCTTTTTCCACGACGGAGCGGGCTGTCGCCGGTCTCCCATTTGCGTTTGCCGTCACAGCTTCCCGAACCGCGGTCTCGTCCGGTGGATAAGTCCCATCCCTTCGATTGATGCGGACCAGATGCGTGCGGCAATATTCCAACTGCTCCTCGGGATCGGCGTCTACCGGGACGTCGCTCATGGCGTCGTAGCGGTCGATCCGGTACATGCGGGAGGGGTCGAGGCTCTGCGCGGCGAGAAACGCCGCCAGCTCCGACGAAAACACGATGTCGATATTGGTCGCCAGGACGAACTTGCCGCGCGCGCGGCGGATGCCGACGTTTTTCCCGATCATCTGGTACAGCGGCAGAGCCGCCGCGTGCGGCAGCCGCCGATGCAATTCCGCAGGCACTTCGATGATCCGCACCGTGCACGGTCCCGGCTCCTCCGGCCACCGCAGCACCTCGGCCAGCGGAGGACGGTCCGCCGGCGGGTTCCACTCGACGATGATCACCTCGGAGGAAATCCCGAAGCGGCGCGCCTGCTTCAGCCAGTTATTGAGGAAGGTCTGCATGCGGCCGAGCAGGTTACCGCCGTGGTCGTCGTTCCGGGCGGTGACGACCAGGGAGAGGTACGGCTCGGTCACTAACGCGGTCTCCCGGTCAGGCAGAGATGCCAGCCGAAGGCTCGCTCGAGCGCGCGGAACAGCGGCCGCGGCATCCACCGGAAGTACCACACCTGCCGGTAGCGATACTGCACGTAATCCGGGATGCGATACGAGAAGATGTGATCCACCAGGACGTCGGTGACCTGGAGGCCATGCTGTTCGAGCAGCCGCCGTCCGCTGGTGCGCGAGTAGCTATAAGTTACCGGACAGCCGGTCTGCGCTTCCGAGTAATCCGCGATCAGCCGGTCCAGTTTCCAGAAGCGTCCCGCGCCGTAGACGAAGAGAATCCACAGCACTTTCCAGGACCAGCGGTTGTACACCATGATCTTGACCGTGCTGCCCGGACCCGTGAACTTCCGGATCTCCTCCAGGACGCCCTCGGGATTCGGCGTATGGTGAATGACGCCGAACGAGTATACGAGATCGTATTGCTCCGGTTCGACGTAATCGCTGAGCTTCTCGGCGTTCGCCTGCACGAAGCGGATGCGGTCTTCGAGGCCGAAGACCTTGGCCCGCTGCCGCGCCACTTCGAGCGACTTTTCCGTCAAGTCGACCGCCGTCACTTGGGCCCCCGCCCGCGCGAAGCTGATCGTGTCGGTCCCGATGCCGCAGCCGATCTCGAGGACCTTCTTGCCCTTCCAGCGCGAGAACTCGGCGAACCCGGGAATATGATGCTCGACGAAGTATTTCCGCGCCTCGACCTCGTCGAAGTACTCGCGCGTGCCGACCGGCTTCGGCGAGTGCCGGATGTTGCAGGGACGGGAGTTCCAATACTCTCGCACCTTGCCTAGCGGAGTTTCGGGAAAGGAGACGGAATCGTTCATAGGACCGAGGCCTGCTTCATTTCTTATGGATTATAACTGGTGGCGAACTTCAGCCCCGCTCTCCCCGCGTGTACGCTTCCAGAACCTCCGCCGCCGGTCCGATGCGCACGACTTGCCCGTGGTCGATCCAGATCGCCCGGTCGCAAAAGGTCCGCACCATTTCCGGGGAGTGCGAGACGCACAGCAGCGTCTTCCCCTGCCGCCGGAACTCGCGGATCTTCTCCATGCACTTGGCCTGAAACGCCTGGTCGCCGACCACCAGCACTTCGTCGATCAGCAGGATCTCCGGCTCGCAGTGGATCGCCACTGCGAAGGCGAGCCGCAGCACCATGCCGGCCGAGTACGCGCGGATCGGCTCGTCGATAAACTCCCGAACTCCGGAGAACTCCACGATCTCCTCATACACCTCGCCCGTCCGCTGGCGCGAGAGTCCCATCAGCGCCGCGTTCAACCGGACGTTCTCCGCGCCCGTCAGCTCCGCATGGAACCCGACCCCCAATTCGAGCAGCGCCGCTACCCGGCCGTTGACCTCGACCGTCCCCTCGTCCGGCGGCGCCAGCCCGGCGACCAGGCTCATCAGCGTGCTCTTCCCCGCCCCGTTGGACCCGATGATCGCCACGCTCTCGCCGTGTTCGACCGTGAACGTGACGTCCTTGAGCGCGTAAAAGGGATGGTGTTTCGGACGCTCGAGCAGGAGCGCCAAATACGTGCGCAGCAGCCGGCTCCCTCCGCCGCGCGAGAAGGTCTTCGACACGTTCTGGAACCGGATGAGCGCCATGCTTACAGATAGTCGTAGAAATGGCGTTGGAGACGCCTGAATGTCAGGAAGCCTGCGAGCAGCATCACCGACGCGGCCACGGTCAGGTTGAATAGCAGCGAGTTCGCCGGCGCCTTATTCTCCAGCAGCACATTCCGCATCGCCATGACCAGCGCAGCCACCGGATTCACCAGGTAAATGGGGATATACTTCGCCGGAATCTGGTCGAACGGGTAAAACACCGGGACCAGCCAGAACAGCACGGTGTTCGTCGACTCCACCAGATACCGCATGTCCCGCACATAAACGTTCAGCGCCGACGTGATCAGCGCCAGGCCCATAACAAACGCGATCTCCAGCACCCACACCACCGGCAGCCAAACCCAATGCCGATTGGGCCGCAGTCCCGACCCGAAAACGAAAACCATCAGCAGTCCAACCTGGATCAGCAGATGCTGGCAGTTCGAGAGCACCGCCGTGACTGGAATCAGCTCCCGCGGCACGGGCACGCGTTTGATGAGGTGCGCGCTTTCCACCAGCGACACCGTCCCCGTGATCCACGCCAGCGAAAAAAAATTGAACGGCACCAGGCCGCAGAGGACGAAGACGGCGATATGCGGAATCTTATTGTTCGGAAAGATGAACGTGAGGATGAACGACATCACCCCCATCAGGATCAGCGGATTCAGCAGCGACCAGAACACGCCCAGCGACATGTTCCGATAGCGGACTTTGAAATCCTTCTGGGTGAGGTTAGAGATGACAAAGAGGGAGTCGCCGGTCCACATCACAGAGAAGGGGCGCCTGCCGATGCCGAAAACACACCGAAGTATAACATCCTGTTCCCCCAACACTTCCGTTGCCGCTGGAGGCGCTGACTAAAGCTTTTGCCTTAACCCTCCGATCTACCCCCCGCCACCAGAACAAAGGATCAGCACCGTGACCTCATCCCGGATTTGTACGACCCTTATGACCGGCCTCGCGCTGCTGGCGAGCCCGGCGTTTCTCTGCGCGCAGCCCGGAGCCGCTGCCGCCGCCGCCGCGGCGCGCGATTGCAACGGCCCCCTTGGCGCGCTCTTGCCCGAATGCCACAAAGAGCAGCCGGAAACTCCCGCGGAGCGCCACACTCCCGCCGCGGTCACGGCTCCGCTCATCCGCACGCCCGCCAAGCCTCCGGCCGTCGCGCCGCCCGTTGCCCACGATTTGCCGCCCGAGCCGATTGCCGTTGCGCCGGCGACCGAGTTCCAGCGCTTCGCCGCCTCCTCGGCCGGCGAACTCCTGCCGATCTTCGGCGCCAGCCTCTTCGAACATGTGCCGACCACGTTCGCCCCTCTCGATCGCGTCCCCGTCACCGCCGACTACGTCCTCGGACCGGGCGACGAACTCCTGCTCCGCGCCTGGGGCCAAGTGAACCTCGAGCTGGACCTTACCGTGGACCGCGCGGGCGCCGTCTTCATTCCGCAGGCCGGCAATATCCACATCGCCGGACTCCGCTACGAGCAGGTCGAAGGCTTTCTCCGCGCTCAGCTCGCCCGCGTGTTCCGCAATTTCGATCTCACCGTGACGATGGGACAGCTCCGCTCCGTCGAGATCTTCGTGGTAGGCCAGGTCCGCCGGCCCGGGACCTACACCGTTAGCTCGCTCAGCACCCTCGTGAATGCGCTCTTCGCATCCGGCGGCCCCTCGCCGCAAGGCTCCATGCGCCAAATCCAGCTCAAACGCCAGGGCCGCGTCATCACCGAATTGGACCTTTACGATCTCCTGCTGAAGGGCGATCAATCCAAGGACTGCCGCCTGCTCCCTGGCGACGTCGTCTACATTCCGCCCGCCGGATCGCAGGTAGCGGTCTCCGGCAGCGTCCGCAACCCCGCGATTTACGAGCTCAAAGGCGAGACGCGCGCCGGCGACCTGTTCGACCTGGCGGGCGGTCTTTCCGCCGTCGCCGACGGCCAGCGCGTCACGCTCGAGCGCGTCCGGGAGCGCCGCATTCTCGAGACCGCCGAATTCCGGCTCGACCCCGCCGGCTTTGCCACGCCCGTCCGCGATGGCGACGTCCTGCGTGTCCTCGCTCTCACGCCGCGTTTCGCCAACGCGGTCACGCTCCGCGGCAACGTCGCGAATCCCGGCCGGTTCCCGTGGCGCGAGGGCATGCGCCTCCGCGACATCATCCCCGATAAGGAGTCGCTGGTCACGCGGGAGTACTGGACCAGGCGCAACGCCCTCGGCTTCGCGGCCCAGGAGTCGTCCGCGCCCGCCGCGCCCGCCGCCTCCATGACGGAAGCAGCGCAGGCCGTCCGGAAAGCCGCTCGCACGGCGATTGAAACGGCGGTTCCCGACCTCAACTGGTCGTACGCCGTCATCGAGCGCCAGAACCCTAGAGACCTGAGCGCCGAGCTGACGGCCTTTCACCCCGGCAAGCTGGTGCTCGAGGGCGACGATTCCCAGAACCTCCCGCTCCGCCCCGGCGACGTCGTCACCTTCTTCTCCCAGGCCGACGTGCGGGTGGCGATGGCGCAGCAGACGCGCTTCGTCCGCCTCGAAGGCGAATTCCAGTCGGCCGGCGTCTATGCGGTCCGTCCCGGAGAGACCCTCGGTCAGCTCATCGAG
>Ga0207667_10012015_pt1 | contig 10021 bp, 9 predicted proteins | sample KBSCornC52_FD_184301 | JGI IMG/M metagenome (GOLD analysis project Ga0207667, IMG submission 184301) | Corn rhizosphere microbial communities from Kellogg Biological Station, Michigan, USA - KBS Corn C5-2 (SPAdes) (version 2) | ecosystem: Host-associated > Plants > Roots > Rhizosphere > Soil ... | reverse complement strand
GCGCTTGGCGCCGCCTGTGCGACAGGAATTCTGGGCGAAAGCAGCGCGGCTCTCGCGCAACTGCGGCCAACGGACCTCAGCTTCCCCAAGGATTTTCGCTGGGGGACGGCAACCGCGTCCTACCAGATCGAAGGTGCGGTGAAGGAAGACGGCCGCGGGCCCACGAATTGGGACGTCTTCTCCCATACGCCCGGCAGGACCTTCAACGGCGACACCGGCGATGTCGCCGACGACAGCTACCACCGCTACGCAGAGGATACACAGCTGCTGAAGAACCTCGGCGTCAGCAGCTACCGGATGTCGATCGCCTGGTCGCGGATTTTTCCGGAAGGCCGTGGGCAGCCGAACGCGAAGGGGGTCGACCATTACAAGCGCGTGCTCGACAATTTGCGAGAGAATGGCATCGAACCTTACGTCACCATGTTCCACTGGGACCTGCCCGCGGCGCTGCCCGGCGGCTGGCAGAACCGCGACACGGCCAAGGCATTCGCCGATTACGCCGGCTACATGGCGGGCCAGATCAGCGACCGCGTGAAGCACATCATGACGGTGAACGAGATCCGTTGCTATACCGACCTCGGCCACCAGGCCGGAGTTCATGCGCCCGGTCTCAAGCTGGCGCCGGCAGAGGTCAACCAGGTGCGGCATCACGGAGTCCTCGCGCACGGCCTCGGAGTCCAGGCGATCCACGCTCACGCCAAGGCGGGAACCGAGATCGGGCTCGCCGACAACACGACCTTCTACGTGCCCGTGATCGACACGCCCGAGCATATCGCGGCAGCGAAAAAGGCGACGCGTGAGATGAATGCCATGTTCCTGACCGCGATCATGGAGGGCAGGTACATCGACGAATATCTGAGCCAAGAAGGCGCCAACGCGCCCAAGGTGCAGCCAGGCGACATGGCCGCGATCGGCAGCCCGCTCGATTTCGTGGCGCTCAACATCTACGCCCCGGAATGGGCCCGCGCGGACAATTCGCCCAAGGGCTATGCGACGATCCCGCACATCCCCTCGTCGCCGCACATGGCCTCGCCATGGCTGATCGTCGGTCCCGAGGTTGCCTATTGGGGCGTCCGCCAGGTCAGCGAGCTATGGGGGCCGAAGGTGCTGTACGTGTCGGAGAACGGCGCGTCGGCCGACGATCCGGTGCAGAACGGCCGCGTGGATGACGCCGACCGGATCATGTACCTCAGGAACTACATCACGCAGTTCCACCGCGCCGTCGCCGAAGGCTATCCGCTCAAGGGCTATTTCCTGTGGAGCCTGATGGACAATTTCGAATGGGCCGACGGCTATTCGAAGCGGTTCGGCATCCATTACGTCGACTTCAAGACGCAGAAGCGCACGCCCAAGCTCAGCGCGGCATGGTACAAGGAGGTCATCGCGAGCAACGCGGTGGTGTGAAGGCGCATCACGCCTCCGAATCAGGAAACCAGCTCTTTGGCTTTGGGAGCCTCCGCGCGATCCTCTGGCGCTTGCAGCGGCTGATTCCGCCAGCCCGGCTCGGTAACGAACATGCGGTGAAGCATGTGCGTCTGCAGCATGTACATGATGACCTTGTTCGAATCCCGCCGAAGGCGCCTGAGAGAACCAACGGCCGGCACGCACGCCAGCAGCCTTAGCAACAGGAATGCGTGGTAGGAGAATATCTGCGCGCTGCTGAATGCGTCTCTGGTGAGATGCCGCCGGCGCAGGGCCTCCGTTCGCGTCCGATCCGTGCCGTAGAAATCGACCGCTTCGCTCGTCTGCATGAAGCCGCGCTTGGGCCTTAGCCGGATATCGTCGGGCAAGATGCCTTCAGCGGCTTCGCGAAGCACCGCCTTTTCGGTGTCGCCGCGCATCTTGAAGTCGACGGGGATCGCCTTGGTTGCGTCGTACAACTCGTGGTCGAGGAACGGCAGCCGCGCTTCGAGGGAGTGCGCCATTTCCTCCCGGTCGCCGAGATAGCAGAGGATATCGAGCGGCATGCCGGCGAGCCGTGCCTCCTGAACGGCGTTGATCAGCGGTTTGCTCGCCAACGCAGCTTTTGCCGAGTTCGAGCGCGCTGCGGCAAGCGACCGCCGCTGCGCCCGATGAAACATCAGCAGAGATAGTCTCTTCGCGAGTGCAGTTCCGACCCGTCCGCGTTTGAGGCGCCTCAGCTGCGGCGACGCGTTCGCACCTCCCGAACGGGTATCCCGGATCGCCCTCTGGAAGAAGCGGCGATAGCCGAGGAAAACCTCGTCCGCGCCCTCACCCGTGAGCACGACCGTTACGTGCGTACTCGCTTCCCTCGACAGGAGGAACTTGCCGACCGGAGCGAGCGAGACGAACGGCAGTTCGGAATGCCACAGGCAGGCTTCCAGGTCGCGCCAGAGCATGTCCTTCGAGACTTCAAGGTCGTGATGAATGGTGCCGAGATGGCTTGCGGCCTTGCGCGTGAACTCCTGCTCGCTGCTGTCGCTTCCGGCGAACGAGATCGAGAAGGAATGGAGGTTGGATTGCAGGTTGCGCTTCATCAGCGCGCCGACGAAGGAGGAGTCGATGCCTCCGCTGAGATAGAGGCCGACCGGGACATCCGCCCTGAGCCGCAAGCGGACCGCTTCCTCCAGCTTCTCGAGAATCGTGTGTGCGGCCTCAGAGGCGGCGACGCGGGACGGATCAGAGACGGGCCGAGCCGCTTCCTCCGGGATTTGCGGCGACCAATAGGGCGTGATGCTTGTCTCGAACGTGTCAACGGCGATCGTCAGGTAGGATGCCGGTGGTACCTGTTCGATGCCCAGGAAAGGGAAACAGCCGGTATCGGCAGCTCGGTCGATGAGTGGATCAAAGCCTCTCGGATCGAGCTTCGGCTCGACAAGCCCGCTGGCGAAAACGGCCTTCATTTCCGACGCGAGCACGAGGCCGTGCGGCAGCCGCGAGAAGTAGAGCGGTTTGATCCCGAAGCGGTCGCGCCCCGCAACGAGCAGGCGCTTGCGCTTGTCGTACAGCAGGAATGCGAATTCGCCCCTCAGATGCTCGAAGCAGTCAAGCCCGAACTCCTGGTAGAGCGCGACGATGACTTCGGAATCGCTCTTCGTCTGGAAGCGATGGCCCTTTGTCTCCAGCGAGCTTCTGATGCGCTCGAAATCGTAGATCTCTCCGTTTGCAGCGACGACGATGTTCCCATCCTCGCTCGTCAGCGGCTGGCTTCCGGTTTCGAGGTCGATGACGGCCAGCCTCGTGTGCGCGAGAGTCAGCTCGGCTGACGGATCGATGAAGGTGCCTTTGCCGTCCGGCCCGCGGTGGTCGAGGACACGAAGGACATTCTCGACGGCCGATTGGGAAAGGTTGCGGCCAATCGATCCGAAAATGCCGCACATTATGATTTCGCTCCGACGGGAAGGCATGCCGCGGTGCGCGTTCGTTCATGACAGGGACCTAACAGCCTGGTGAAACACGGTGGAAAGCGTCGCGATGACCAAGGGGCAGGGGGCAGCAGCTACCGTCGGAACCAAGCCCGTTCAGCGGGATTGCAGCTTCTCACCCCTAGCGGAGCCGTAATGAACGACGCCAAGCCCCTCGACACCGCGGCCCGAATTCTCGCGGCCGACGACAAGACCGACTACGACAATGTCGCGATCACTCTGCACTGGCTGACGGCGCTGCTCGTGATCGTCCAGTTCGGCCTTGCGGTGACCTGGGACGATTTTTCGAGGGACACTCGGGAGAATCTTCAGAGCGTGCACGTGTCGCTCGGCGTGCTGCTGACCTCAGTCGTCGTTGCGCGGATTGTCTGGCGCCTGATTCCGGGACACCAGCGGGCGGCGATCGTCAGCGGATGGGTGAAGCTGGCGTCGAAGGCAGTCCATTATCTTCTCTACTTGCTGCTCGTGATCCAGGCGGGGCTGGGCTTCAGCTGGCGCTGGGCGCAGGGCCATGACGTGAGCTTCTTCGGGCTGTTCGCCATTCCGGGTCCGTACGGCGCGCTTTCGAGGCCGAGCCGCCACTTGCTTGCCCAATTCCACGAGAAGATCGGGTGGGCGATCGTGATGCCACTTGCTTGCCCAATTCCACGAGAAGATCGGGTGGGCCATCGTGATCATCGCCTTCGGGCACGCGATTGCCGCGCTCTACCACCACTATCGCCTTCATGATCGTGTGCTCGGACGGATGTTCCCGCCTGCGCGCCAGTCCGAGAGCTCGGCCTGAACTCCTAAAAGTCCGATTCGATGAGGAATTTCGCTCCGGCGCTGCCAGGATGCGACCAGCGCACCTGCGCCTTGACGTGGCCCATGCGCGGAATTGCGATCTGAACACGTTCGCCGATGCGGAAGACCTCGTCCGCCTCGATGCGGCAGCCCTCGTCGGAAAAGTTGGTGAGAGTCACGTCGGCCTTGGTGCCGTCGCTCCGATGGACTGTCGCATCGATCGACACGGGGTGACGGTCCTTGCGCTTGGCCCAGCCCTGGACGCGCGTCATGACGCAACTCCCCACATGCGCGGCGAATATAGAATTGTGTCGTAAACAGATATTTAATGCTGAAAGACGAAGCAGTTCGGCGTCAGGATTGATGCAGGTAAAGGTCGTCGAAGTCCGCTGCCTCCCGCAGTCCCTGCCAGTCGAGAATCCTCAGCGATCCCGAGGTCAGCTGGATCAGGCCTTCGCGACGGAGCGTCTGGAGCATTCGGTTGGTGTGCACGGGGGTTAGCCCCGTCGCGTCCGCGAGCTGCTCCTGAGTGACCGGAAAGTCGAACATCTCGCCGTCGCGCGCGCCGGCGACGTGGAGCCGGGAGGCGATCTCGCACAGCAAATGCGCGATCCGCGCGCGGGAATCGCGGCGACCGACATTCACCACCCACTCACGCACGATCGCAGCGTCGATCAATGTGTCCATCCAGATCGCCATGCGGACGGCCGGACGGGCGTGCCAAAGATCGAGCAGAGCGGAGCGGGGGATGATCGCAACCTCGGACCGGCTGAGGCTCTGCACGTTATGGTCGGCTGTGCCGAGCACGTTCGCCGGCAGATCCGCGAACTCGGTTGGCACTAGGAAGGCGATGATCTGCCGCCCGCCGTCGCTGAGCAGCTTTTGCCGATAGGCGAACCCGCGAAGGAGCAGCGTGCATTCCGCGGGTTGATGGCCCTCGCGCATGACGTAAGCGTCCTTGGCGAAGATTTCTAAGCGGAAGGGAAGCGTGAGGATCGCCTGGCGGTCCTCATGCGAGAGATCGATACGCTTCGACCACCGCCTTACCAGCGGGGCGAGGTGCAGGTTCTCCGACAAGGAATAAATTCCCCCAAAAACGCGGTGCTCTTGGGGAAGACGCTAACGTCCCGGATGAACGAGCGTCCTTATCCCAAATTAGGGGCATAAAAATTGTGACAATCACGCAATGGATTGTCGTGCGGCTAGGCGGCGATGTCGTAGGGCTGGATTTCACCCGAAAGGTAGAGGTTGCGCGCCTTGGTCCGCGACAGCTTACCCGAGCTGGTGCGGGGCAGGGTGCGCGGCGGGATCAGCTCGACGACCGGGCTGATGCCGGTGATCGCCCGGACTCGCTCGCGGATTTCGTCGCGAAGACGGCCGCGTTCCTCATTGTCCGAGACCCGGCAGTGGACCAGCACCGCCGGCGTTTCTTCACCGCTTGGACCCGTGATCGCGAACGCGGCGATGTCGCCCGACTTGAATCCGGGCAGCTGCTCCACCGCCCATTCGATGTCCTGCGGCCAGTGGTTGCGCCCGTTGATGATGATCATGTCCTTGGCGCGGCCGACGATGAAAATATAGCCCGAGGACATGTAGCCCATGTCGCCGGTGTCGAGCCAACCATTGTCGCTGAGACAGGCGCGGGTCGATTCCTCGTCGCGGAAATAGCTGTGCATGACGCTTTGGCCACGCACATAGACCTTGCCGATGCCGCGGTCCGGAAGCAGCTCGCCGTCAGAGCCGCGGATCTCGATCTCCATGCCGGTGACCGGCTTGCCGCAGTTCACCACCGCACGATAGCGCCGCGGGCGCTCCTCGTCCGCCGGAGCGCAGCCCGAAAGCTCATTTTCCTCGACCAGCTCAAGCCGGATGCCCTCGCCCGGCGGCATCAGCGAGACCGCGAGGGTCGCTTCGGCAAGTCCATAGCTCGGACAGAAGGCGCTGGCCTTGAAGCCCGCCTCGTCGAAGCAATCGACGAACGCCTGCATCACGTCGGGGCGGATCATGTCGGCGCCGTTGCCGGCAATCCGCCAGCGAGAGAGATCGAAGCGGTCGGCGGCGCGGGTCTGCGAGCTCATCCGCCGCGAACAGATGTCGTAGCCGAAGGTCGGCGAGTAGCTGATCGAGGTGCCGGGGTTGCGGGTGATCATGTCGAGCCAGGCGAGCGGCCGCCGGGCGAAATCCTCGGTCTTGAGATAGTCGACCGACAGCTGGAGCGCGATCGGCGAGAGGAAGCAGCCGACAAGCCCCATGTCATGGTACCAGGGAAGCCACGAGACGCAGCGGTCAGTCTCGAGCACCTGAAGTCCGATGCCGTGGGCCCGGAGGTTGTCGAGCAGCGCGCGGTGAGTGACGGCGACCCCGTGCGGGAAGCGCGTCGAGCCGCTCGAATATTGAAGATAAGCGATGTCGTCGGGCCTCGCCGCAGGAAGCTCGCCCGAAGCCGGCTCGATGGCTTCCAGCGTGCTCCAGCTGCGCGATTCGACGCCGGGCATCGCGGCAGCATCGCTGCCGAACTCGGCGAGTTCGGGAGGATAGAGGAAGAGCGCGGGATCGCAGCTGTCCAGCTGGATCGCGAGCTGGTCGATATAAGCGTCGCGCCCGCCAAAGCTCGTCGGGAGCGGCAACGGCACCGGCCACGCGCCGGCATAGACCGCGCCGAAGAAGGATGCCGCGAACTCGGGCCCCGTCTCGGCGATCAGCGCGATGCGATCGCCGGGCTTGATGCCGAGGGCAACGAAGCGGCGTGCCGCAACCCGTGCGTCCTCGCGCAGTTCGGTATAAGTGTAGGCACGGGTCAGGCTTCCCCGCGCATCGTGGAAGTTGAGTCCGCGCGTGCCGTTCGCAGCATAATCGAGGGCCTCGCCGATCGTGCCGAAGTCCGCCAGGCGGCGCGGCAAGGAGTCGAGCGTAGGCGTCGCGCCCGCCGGCGCGAGTTCCTCAGTCAGCGTGACATTGCGCTCGAGCACGCAGTCCATTTCCTGGTCGTTTCCGTTCGTCGCTTCCACCGTACCCCAGGTACGGCTGCTTTCCCCTTGGCGAGCGACTGTGGCACAAATCGGGCGTGAGTGCACACTCGAGACCCAGACGAGTCCCGCCGCCGCTCGATCAGAAGCGGCTTCAGGATCTCGCTCTGCGCTATGTCGGGAAGTACGCGACCACGCGCGCCAAGCTGCGCTCTTACCTTGCCAGGAAGGTGCGAGAGAGGGGTTGGACCGGGGACCGGGAGCCGGATCTGGAGGCACTTGCGAACCGCTTTGCGGAACTCGGCTATATCGATGATGCCGCTTATGCCGTTGCGCAATCCCGGTCACTCAGCGCTCGCGGCTACGGGAAGCGCCGGCTATCCGAGAAGCTGCGCCTTGCCGGTGTCGAGGCGGCGGACGGGGATGCCGCCCGCGCGCAGGCGGACGGGGAAGCCGTCGCCGCGGCATTGCGCTTCGCCGAGCGCCGGCGCCTTGGACCATTCGCAACGACCGCCGCCGATCCGCCCCAGCGCGAAAAGTGGATTGCGGCCATGGTCCGGGCGGGTCATGGATTTACTCTGGCACGAGCGATTTGCGCAATTTCGCCCGGAAATCCGATCGACGTCGACGACCTCAACGAACGTGCAGGCATCACCGTTGGCTAACGCAGGTTAGCTTTGGACGTCCGAAAGTCGGTTTGCCGACAGAAACACGCATGTTAATGAGAGTCCCGATGGTGCGTGCAGCTCTACAACTCGCCGAAGGAGGCAATGTCGCCGCAATGGAGTCGGACGAAAGCTCGGGTCCGGCCGAGATGGCGCCCATTACGGGGCGTGTGAAATGGTTTGATGCGACACGCGGCTTCGGGTTCCTGGTCAGCGACGATGTCGAAGGAGACGTCCTCCTGCACTTCAGCGTCCTGCGCGAGCACGGTCGGCGGAGCGTGCCCGAAGGGGCGATCATCGAATGCGTGCCGGTGCGCCTCGACCGCGGCCTCCAGGCAAAGAAGGTCTTGTCGATCGACATGTCTTCGGCCTTGCCGCAGCAGCCGCGCTCGTCCATTTCTGTCGGCGAACGCTCGGACCGGAAGGCGCTTGCTGAATCGGCCGGCGAGTTCGAGCCGGTGGAGGTGAAATGGTTCAACCGCGTTCGCGGCTATGGCTTCGTCAAGCGGCCCGACGAATTGGGCGGCGAGGACGTGTTCGTGCATATGGAGACGGTGCGGATCTCCCATTTGCCCGAGCTGCAGCCGGGTCAGAGGCTGGAGGCGCGCATCGCGCCAAGCGCCAAGGGGCTGACGGCGGTCGAGCTTCGCGAAATCGGCGAATCGGAACTCTAACCGCGGCGCTCGTCGCCCTGATCGCCTGCAGCCCGGACGCACCGGCCCAGAATCCGACCGGTCAGACCGCGTCCCAGGAGAGCGCTCCCGCGCCTGCTCCGCCCGCGCCTGCGCCTGCGCCTGACCAGCCACAATCGGGGCTTCGCGAAGTGCCGCTGACGATCCGCGCAAAGAATGGCGTTCACCAGTTTTCGGTCGACGTCGCCGCGACTCCCGAGCAGCAGGAAAAAGGCCTGATGTTCGTCAAGACACTGGCGCCCGACCGCGGGATGATCTTCCCCTACGATCCGCCGCAGGACGTCGCCTTCTGGATGAAGAATACGCTCATCCCGCTCGACATCGTGTACATCCGCGCGGACGGGACGATCGCCCGCATCGTCCACGGTGCGCCGCTGTCGCTCGAGCCGCTCCAGGCGGGCGAGCCGATCGCGCTGGTGCTCGAGATCGGCGGCGGCCGCGCCGCGGCCCTCGGCATCAAGGAAGGCGATACCGTCACCTGGCCGCATTGAGCTACTCGCTTGCGCTCCTCGCAATGACGGGGCAGAGGCACGCACCCATGGGATTCTGGTCGAGAACATTCACCTGGTGGAACGGTGCGACGTGGGGGACGGCGCTGTTCACCCGCCGCTTCGGCGATGAGGTCGGGCGCGATGCCGCGGGGAACGTTTACTACCAGGACAAGAAGCGGCCGAACCGCCGCTGGGTGATCTACGACGGCAGCAATGACGGCAGCCGGGTCCCGCCCGACTGGCAGCTGTGGCTTCGCGGAACGATCGACGAGCTGCCACAGAAGGCCCTTCCCCCGGTCCGGAAGTTCCAGCAGGCGCCGACTCCGAACCTGACCGGCACGATGGAGGCGTTCCGTCCTGACGGAGCGCTTGGTTCGGGCCGGATTCGACCAGCCTCCACCGGGGACTACGAACCCTGGATCCCAGAATAAGCGTGCGCGCAGCCGTTGCAGCCCTGCTCGCTGGTCTCGCACTGGCTTCGTGCAACAAAGGTGCGCAGCAACAAAACGCGTCCGCGCCCACTGGGCCGCAAGTCGCCGCGACTGCGAATGGGCAGGGCGGAGTCACGCCGATGGCGCAGCGTGTCGCCGTGCTGGGGATCCTCAACAAACGCAACGGCATCGTCCAGAACGTGACTCTGCACCCGGGCCAGTCGGCCCGCTGGAAGGATGTGATCGTGCGTCTGCGGGCGTGCGAGACGACTGCACCGTGGGAACAGGAGAAGCTGACCGGCGCCTTCGTCCAAGTGGACGTTCAAAAGCCGGACAAGAGCTGGAGCCGCGTCTTCTCTGGCTGGCTCTACAAGGAATCGCCATCGCTCAACACCGTCGAGCACCCGGTCTATGACGTCTGGCCCAAGAGCTGCGAGATGACGTACCCGGCGGGCCCCCCGGCGCCGGCTGCTCCTGCAAGCTCGAGCAACCTGTCGAGCGCACCGAAGTCGGGCACTCCATCGGGAGTCCGGCCGAGCGCCTCGACCAATGCTCCGGCAGCCGCCGCGCCGACCGCGGCCCCGCCGCCGAGCGCTGCCGAAAGCAA
>Ga0207667_10012014_pt1 | contig 10021 bp, 10 predicted proteins | sample KBSCornC52_FD_184301 | JGI IMG/M metagenome (GOLD analysis project Ga0207667, IMG submission 184301) | Corn rhizosphere microbial communities from Kellogg Biological Station, Michigan, USA - KBS Corn C5-2 (SPAdes) (version 2) | ecosystem: Host-associated > Plants > Roots > Rhizosphere > Soil ... | reverse complement strand
GCGCCTTCGGCGGGCTGGAGGCACCGGTGCCGGTGCCCCCACCGGTGCCGGTGTTGGCGGCGCCGATCGCGGCCGGGCGGGACGTGCTGACGGAGTGGGTCTTGAACGACAGCAACATCACCAGGGCGGCGACGGTGCTGACGATGGCGAGCGCAGCTCGGCGCACGTGTGGGGTCCCTTCGAACGGTGGAGCCGGGGCTTCAGAACGCGAAGCTCTCGACGTGGATCTGGCGGCGCGGCACGCCGGCGTCCCGCAGCGCGCTCACGACGGACTGCGTCATGCCGTCAGGGCCGCACACGTAGACGTCGTGCTCACGCAGGTGGCGGACGTTCGCGGCGAGGGCCGCGGCGGAGAGCGGGTCGTGGCGGTGCTGGCGGCGGCGGCCGGTGATCACGTGCAGGGTGGCGCCGCGGTGCCGGGCCAGCGAGTGCAGCTCGTCCGGGAAGACCAGGTCGGCCTGCGAGCGGACACGGTAGATCATCGTCAGCTCTCCGGGCCCGGCCGGCAGCGCCTCGAACAGCGCGCGCAGCGGGGTGACGCCGATGCCGCCGGCGATCAGCAGCACCTTGCGCCGCCGGCGACGGGCCGGGGTCATGGCGCCGTATGGACCCTCGGCCAGGACGCGGGTGCCCGGCCGCAGCCGGGCCAGCGCGGCGCTGTGCCCGCCGAGGTCCTTGACGGTGATGCGCAGGCCGCCGGCGTGCGGCGCGGCCGACAGCGAGTACGGGTTCGAGGCCCACCACAGGTCGCGGGTGAGGAACCGCCAGCGGAAGAACTGCCCCGGCTCGGCGGCGAGCTCGTCGAGGTGCCGGCCGGTGATCACGATCGAAACCACGGCCCGGGCCTCGTGGTGTACCGCCGCGACCACCAGCCGGTGCCGCAGCGCCTGCCGCACCGGCACGGCGAACCGGTACCAGAGGATCGCCGCCGCCACCCCGAGGTAGAGGGCCGACCAGGCGACGCGGGCCGTCCGGTCGGTCATGAAGTCGGCGCCGGTCGCGAACTGATGGCTGAAGGCGAGGGCCATCGCGAGATAGGTGTAGAAGTGCAGGTAGTACCAGGTTTCGTACCGCATGCGCCGCCGGGCGGCGCGGGCCGAGACCACGCCGACGCCGACGAGCAGCAGGCCCGCCACCGACGCCATGAGGACGTCCGGGTAGCTCACCAGCAGCGTCTTGGTCTGCGTGACGACGTCGGTGTGCGCGGTGATCGAGTAGCCCCAGGTGATCAACAGTCCGTGCGCCACGACGAGGCTCACCACGTACCGTCCACCCATGGCGTGCCAGCGCGCCAGCCGGTCGGCGCCGAGGCCGCGCTCCAGCGGCGGCATCCGCGCCATCAGCGCGACGAGCACGACCATCCCGTAGCCGGCCAGCAGGCCGGTGATGCGACCGGCGTTGGTGAGCCAGTCACCGACGCCGGTGATGGTCGCGGTGTGGTGCCACCAGAGCGCCAGTACGGCGACGGCGCCCAGCCCGATGAGGGCGAGCACGGCGTTGGGGTCGGCCCCGGCGCGCGGGCGGCGAACAGGGGTGGGACGCACGGCGGCCGGCCGGGTCGGGGCACGGTGGTCGGTGATCGTCACCGTTCCTTTGTTCCATGGCCGCCTCTGTGCTTGCTCTCGACAGCCTGGACGTTGCCTGTCAGGCGCTCACGCCTCGCGAATGGCGTGCAGGAACCGGTCGGCCTCGCTGCGCAGCACCTCGGTCATCTCGGCCAAACCGGTGAAACCGCCGAAGTCGCCGGCAGCCGGGGACCCGTCGACCGCCACCGAGACGCCGTCGGTCAGGCCGTTCATGTTCTCGACCGTGTCGCTGACCTCGCGCATGACGGCCGAACTCTCCTCGACGACGGACTGCACCGAGCGCACGAGGCGGACGATGTCGTCGCTGGCGGTCGCGGTCTGTTCGGCGAGGTCCTTGACCTCGGACGCGACGACACCGAAGCCCTTGCCCGCCTCGCCGGCCCGGGCCGCTTCGATGGTGGCGTTGAGGGCGAGCAGTTTGGTCTGGGCGGCGACCCGCGCGATCACCGTGACGATCTGCCCGATCTGGGCCGACCGTTCCTCCAGCGAGTCGATGGTGTGACGGGCGGTCCCGGACTGGTCCGCGGCCCGCTGCGCGGCCTCGGACAGGCTGGCCGCCGACGCGCTGAGTTCGGTCGCGGCCGAGGCGAGTTGTTCGGAGATCGCGCCCACGGTCTGCTCGAAGTCGCCGGCCAGCCGTTGCCGCTCACCGTGGGCCTGCTGCGTTTCGTCCGACATCGCCGCCATCGCCGCGCGGGCTTCGTCGATCCCGCGGGCGGCGACACCGAAGGCGCCCGTCATGCCCGCGCCGAGGAAGCGGCGGTAGAACCGCTTCTGACTGGCGGCGTTCAGCGACCCGGTGGCCTCGCGGATGAAGCCGTCGGTGCGGTCCAGCAGGGTGTTGAACTGGCGCCGCAGCTCGAGCAGTTCCGGCTCGTCCTCGGCGCCGTCGATCGAGGGTAGGCGGACCTCCAGGTCGCCGGCCGCTACCGCCCGGCAAGCCTGCAGTAGCTGGGCGAGGTAGCGATCGCGCAGGTCAAGGCGGGCGGCCAGGTCGACCTCGGCGCGACGTCGGCGGATCATCGCGACACCGCTTCCTCGGCCGCCAGCGACCAGACCCACTCGTCGTAGTCGACACCGTCGGCGTCCAGTGTCGACAGCAGCAGGTCGTGCCCGGCCCGGGCCGCGTCCACGGCGACGGGGAACCTTCGCTCCTCCGCCCGCAGCCGCTCGTACAGACGGGACGCCTCGGCTATCGCCGCGCGGGATGGCACCCGGCGGTTGGAGTGGTAGCCGCGGACCGAAGTGCCCGCACCGAGGGTGGCCGTCACGTGGGCGAAGACCCAGTAGTGGGCGCCGTCGCCGGCCAGGTTGACGACGTAGGCGAACAGTTCACGCCGCTCGGCCAGCCGATCCCACAACAGCTTGAAGACGCACCGCGGCATGTCCGGATGCCGGATGATGCTGTGCGGCTGGCCGACGACCTCGGTCTCGGTATAGGCGGACACGCGCAGGAACACGTCGTTCGCGTACACGATGCGGCCCTTGAGGTCCGTCTTCGTGACGATGATGTCGTCGGGATGAACGTGCGCTCGGCACCCGTAGGTGTCACCGTTCCGCTGCGCTTCATTAGCGACCGCCTCACGCCTACGCGTCCCGCCGATCGGCGGTCGTCGTTTGGCATCGGCCGACGTGCGACCGACTTGAGCCTCTGGCCGAGGGGTCGGTCGACTAGGGGTCGGTCCGTGGGTCGAGGTGCGGCATGGTGGCCGGTCCGGGCTGCACGTCGGCCACGAGCTCGGCGAGCCGGCCGACGAACGAGTCGAGGGTGTGGCGCGCGAGGCGGCGCATCACGAGCTGGTCGAGCACCTCGCCGGTGCGACCGAGAGGCGGCTGGTAGCTGCCGACCAGGTGCAGGTCCGTCGCGCCGTCCGGCCGTTCGACCAGCTCCAGGTTGCCGTCCAGCGCGGGGAACAGCTCGCCGGTGCGCCCGGTCGCGACCCAGCGCATCGGGATGACGACCCGGCCGGGCCGGTAGCTCGGTTCCAGCGCCTGGACGGCGATCTGCTTGGAGATGCCGGCGACGCCGGCGCGCATGAGGACGGCCTCACCCTCACTCGTCGCCGAAGAGGCGAGGCGCTCGAGCTCCTGGTCGACGAGCAGCCGGCGTAAGCGCGTCGCCGCAGCCTGCAGCGAGGTCTGCGCGACCGCGCTCGCCTGGACGATCACTGCTCCGTCCTCCAATGCCCATGGCCAGCTTCCGTCCCCGCAGACGGAGGGCACACCGCCCGCCAGCGTCACTCGCAGCGGACGGCTCGCAGCAGGGGCCGAGGACGGGCACCCACCGGGCCGAAGGTCCTACGCGCTCACCGGCCGGTCACGCCGTCCAGCTGCTCGCGCAGGATGTCAGCGTGGCCGGCGTGCCGCGCGACCTCGCTGGTCATGTGCGCGACGACCCAGCGCAGGGTGCGCGGCTCGCCGCGGACGGGGCGGGCGGTCGGCGTTTCGAAGTCACCGAGGGCGGCGATCACGGCGTTGCTGTCGATCACCGCCGCCCGGTACTGCTCGACGATCTCGTCGATCGACACCTCGGGCGGCACCGCCATCTCGAAGTCCCACTCCCGCTCCGGGTACGCCGGATCGAAGTGGTAGCCGAACCACCATCGCTCGCCGACGGTCAGGTGCCGGATCAGACCCAGCAAGGACGTCCCGCTCGGTACCAGCACCCGGCGTTGCTGTTCGTCGCTCAGCCCGTCCAGCTTCTTGAGTGCACAGTGCCGGGCGAAATCGAGAAAGGCGAGCGCGACGGCCGGTTCGCCGTCGTCAATCATCGGGACGGTCTCGCGCTGCGTCTCGGTCATGATTCGACCGTAAGGGAGGGCGATCAAACCTTTCCGGCGTACCGGTCGAGCTCGACCGGATCGTGCGCGCAGAACACCGGGAAGCGCCGGCGCAGTTCGGCCAGGACGTCGTGGTTGCGCGACAGCTTGCGGACGTCCGCCGCGACGAGGTGCTCGAACGCGCCCAGCCCCAGCGCAGTGCGGGCGGTGCGGCCGGCGCGGTCGCCGAGCACGGCGCGGTGGAAGTAGGCGTCGCCGGCGTGCAGCAGCCAGCCGTCCGGACCGTCGACGGCCACCGCCGCGTGCCCGCGCGTATGACCGGGCAAGGAGACGAGTGCCAGCGCGCCGTCCAGCTCGTCGAGGGGACGGGCGAGCAGCCCTTCCCACCGCTCCCCCGCCGGCTCGTGCGTGACGATCTTGGGACCGTGCGCCCACTGCGCCGGGCGATACCGGCTGCGCTCGCGGCGCAGCGGATGGTTCGCCGCCGCCCACTCGGCCGCGGTGACGTGCACCGCCGCATGCGGGAAGTCGGCCAGGCCGCCGACGTGGTCGAGGTCGAAGTGGGTGAGCACGATGTCGCGCACGTCGGTGGCCGCGAAGCCGAGCGCCTCGACCTGGCGGATCGCCGTCTCGGCCGGATCGAGGCGGGCGGCGAGCAGTCGCCGGCTCACCCCGAGCCGGCCGGCCGGGTCGGCGACGTCGGACAGCCCGAAGCCGGTGTCGACCAGCACCAGCCGGTCGTCCAGCTCGCACAGCAGCACGTGGCAGACGAGGCGACCGATGACGGCCGGGAACATGCTGCCGCAGTTCAAGTGGTGGACGCGCACGGGTCGCAGCGTAGAGGCCATTGCCGCCGGCCGCCGGTTCAGCGGCGCGCCGACCGGGCCGCCGGGGCGGCCGGCGTTCGGTGATCGGTCGGGTCGTGTGCGCCGGGCGGACGGGTGTGCACCTTGAGTCTCGATCTGTCCTACCGCCCGTAATACGCGGTTGGGCGCGCCGACCGGGCCGCCGAGGCGGCCTGCGTTCGGTGATGGGTTGCGCCCGACCGGTGTCGGCTAAAAGGGCGGTGGGTCGGGGTCCTGGTCGGTGGGCGGTCGGCGGGAGTAGCTGCGGTTCAAGGCGAGGGCGTAACTGACCAGCTGCTCGTACTGCTCGCCGGTGCATTCTTCGTCGTCGAAGAACCCTTGATCGAGCAGCTCCTGGGCCAGCAGCTCGGCCTCGAAGTACTCCTCCTCGAGCGACGCGTCGCTGGACGACGGCCAGTCGGGGAGACGCTCGTCGGAGGGCGGCTCGTCGGACGGCGCTTCGTCCGTGGGCTGCGGCCCGTCGGTCGGCTCAGCGTCGGCCGGGTCGTCGTCGGCGGGCTCAACGTCGACGGTCTCAACGTCGGCCGGCTCAGCCTCGGCCGGCTCAGCCTCGGCCGACTCGACGTCGGTGGGCTGCGGCTCGTCGGTCGGCTCAGCGTCGATCGGCTCAACGTCGATCGGCTCAACGTCGGAGGGCTCAACGTCGGAGGGCTCAACGTCGGCCAGGCCGTCGTCCACCGTCTGAGTGTGGGCGGGTTCGGTCGCGGTGGGCTGGGCCGGTTGGTCGGCGAGGGGGTCGTCGCCTGGTTGTTCGGCGACCGGCTTGGGGAACTCGGCGACGAGGTAGGTGATGATGTCGCGTTCGTGCATCCCGGTGAACCGTGGACTTTGCAGCCCCATGGAGATCTTGGAGCGCAGGATGTCCAGAGTGGCGTGGGCGCCGGCGCGTTTGGCGGCCTTGGCCAGCGCGCTCAGGCGGGCGTAGGCGGCGAGGGCTTCGGCGGCGTCCTGGTCTTCGGCGGCGATGGTGACGGTGCCATCCGCGTTGATGTACCGCACCACCCGCCGGCGGCGGACCGCTTCGCGGTAGCGCCGTTCGGCCCACTGCGGGTCGAGGGCGATCGCGAGGCGTTGGGCTTCGGCGCGCAGCTTGCCCGGCGTCATCCTCCCGGCCTTGGGTAGTACCGCGGCCACGACCCGGTCGCGGTGTTCCGCGGTGAGGTCGGCGCAGACCTCCAGCAGCACCACCACCCGGGTGCGGTCCATCTCCCCCGCGCGCAGGGCCGCGGCGACCGTGGGGAGGGCTTGGAGGTCGTCGGCGCGTTGCAGTTCGCGTTGGGCCGACAGCTCCGAGACCCGCAGCTCGCAGGCGATCTCGCAGGCGGCGGAGCCGAACACCCGCTCCGCCGTCCACAGCGCCTCGTGCGCGTGCGCGCCGATCGCCCGGCGGTGTACCTCGGCCATCGCCGCCCACACCCGCGCCTGCTGCGAGGCCAGTTGCTTCACCTCGGCGTGCAGGTAGTCCAGCACCGCCTCATCGGACGGGGATCCGAGCTCGACCGCCGCGAGCCGCTTCGCCAGTTTTGGCCCCCGGGCGCAGCGTGCTGAACCGGCTGGTCATTGTCGAGTCTCAGGACTTCGCTGACGGATTGATGTCTCGGGACATCGCTGACACCTGAGGTGCTGTGGGCTGCTGCTCATGGCGTGGAAGGTGACCGCAATGGACGTGCGGATGGCGGCTGCTCTGGCTCAGGGCGTCGACGATGTGGCGGCGTTCTGCCGAGCGCAGGAGATCAGCCGTGAGACCTACTACAAGTGGAAGCGGCGTTTCGATCGGGAAGGTTTGGAGGGTCTGCGTGACCGGTCGCGCCGGCCGGCCTCGGTCCCGAACGCGACGCCGGTCGAGGTCGAGGAGGCGATCGTGCGGGCCCGCAAGGAGCTGGCCGATGCCGGGCAGTTCAACGGGCCGTTCAGCATTGTCGACCAACTGACCGCCGACGGGGTCTGGCCGGTGCCGTCGCGGGCCACGATCGCGCGCCTGCTGGCCCGGCGCGGGCTGGTGCGCCCGCAACCGCGTAAGCGGCCCCGCTCCTCCTACCGCCGTTTCCAGGCCGGCCGGCCGAACGAAATGTGGCAGTCGGACTGGACCGAGTGGTGGCTGGTCGATCGCGACGGCGCCCGACGCCCGGTCGCGATCGCCGGCACCCTGGATGACCACTCGCGCTTCCTCGTGGGCATCGGGGCCGGCACCGGCGACGGCACCGGCGAGCTGGTCTGGTCGGTGATGGCCGCCGCGATCGGCGCGCACGGGGTGCCGATGAGTTCGTTGACCGACAACGGCCTGTGCTACACCACCGCCCACCGCGGCCGTGACATGCGCCCGGCCGCGTTCGAGGCCAACCTGGCCGCGCTGGGCTGCCAGTCGATCGCCTCCACCCCGTATCACCCGCAGACCTGCGGGAAGATCGAACGGTTCTGGCAGACGCTGAAGAAGTGGCTGCGCGCCCGCGAGGCCCGAAACGGCCCCTACCGCACGCTCAGCGCCCTGAACCGCGACCTGGCCATCTTCGCTGAGCAGTACAACACCCGACGAGCGCACCGCGCCCTGAACGGACGCACCCCCGCCGCCGTGTTCGCCGCCACCGTCAAGGCCCGCCCCGCCGACCGGCCCCTGCCCAGCCGCGCCCAGATCACCCGCTGCCACGTCAGCACCGGCGGCAGCATCGCCGTGGCCGGACCGCCCGGCGCGATCCGCGCCCAACTGCGCGTCCACCTCGGTGGCCGCTACAAACAACTGCCCGTCACCGTCATCCAAGACGGCCTCCGAGTCGCCGTCTTCAGCGGCAACCAACTCATCCGCGCCCTCGACCTCGACCCCACCAAGATCTACCAGCCGCTGCACCCCTAGACACCCCCGAACCAACCAACAACGCTGAGTGTCAGCGATGTCCTGAGACAACCCGTGTCAGCACTGTCCCGAGACACGACACGACGATGCGCCCAGGCGCCCAGATTAGTACGCCGACGAGGATCAAGATCGCCCCTGTGAGTGTGACGGCCGGCCCAGCCGTCGCGGCGTGCAGCAGGCCGCGGTTGCGGACCCCGAGGGCCCAGCCGGCCACCGGCCCGGCCGCGAGCGCGGCGAGGGCGGCGAGCGCGGCGCCCAGCCCGACCCGGCCGAGCAGCACCAGCGCCACCGCCGCCGCGCACAGCAGGCTCACGAACGGCCACGCCCGCAACGCCGCCGCGGTCGTCCCGTCCACGTCGAGCAGCCGGCGCACCGCGCCGTCGGTCGCGTAGCTGTTGCGATCGGTGCGCCCTGATCGCAGCCAGGGCAGGAACGTCCCCACCACCAGGACGGCCGGCCCCGCGCACAGCAGCACCCGCGCACCGGTGGTGCGCACGGGTGAGCCGATCAGGCGACCGACCACGTGTCGGCGCCGCGCAGCAGCTGCTGCAACGCGGCGGCGTCGCCGGGCGCCTTCTGCGCGGCGGCGGTGAGCTGGTCGGCCATCATCGTGTCGTAGACCGGGCGCTGGACGTCGCGGAACACCCCCATCGGGGCGTATCGGGCATCGAGCGAGGAGAGCCGCGACAGCGCGAACGCGTAGGACGGGTCGTCGCGGTGCGCGTCGTGGACGACCACGCGCGGGTCGTCGGCCGGCACGTCCGATGCGATCGACAGCGCTCCGTACTCGTCCCGCACGACGGCCTTCGAGCCGTCCGCGCCGAACCGCAGTGGCTGGCCGTGCTCGAGCCGGATCGTCCAGTCGTCGCGGGTGTCGGCTTCCTTCAGCACGTCGAACGCGCCGTCGTTGAAGATGTTGCAGTTCTGGTAGATCTCGACCAGCGCCGTGCCGGGGTGGTCGGCGGCCGCGCGCAGCACCGACTGCAGGTGCTTGCGGTCGGAGTCAAGGGTGCGGCCGACGAAGGTCGCCTCGGCGCCGATGGCGACCGAGATCGGGTTGAACGGCGCGTCGATCGAGCCCATCGGCGAGCTCTTGGTGACCTTGCCGAGTTCGGAGGCGGGGGAGTACTGCCCCTTGGTCAGGCCGTAGATCCGGTTGTTGAACAGCAGGATCTTCAGGTTCACGTTGCGGCGCAGCGCGTGGATCAGGTGGTTGCCGCCGATCGAGAGCGCGTCGCCGTCGCCGGTCACGACCCACACCGACAGGTCCGGACGCGACGTCGACAGGCCCGTCGCGATCGCCGGCGCGCGGCCGTGGATCGAGTGCATCCCGTAGGTGTTCATGTAATACGGGAAGCGGGACGAGCAGCCGATGCCGGAGACGAAGACGATGTTCTCGCGGGCCACGCCGAGCTCGGGCATGAAGCCCTGGACGGCGGCCAGGATCGCGTAGTCACCGCAGCCCGGGCACCACCGGACTTCCTGGTCGGTCTTGAAATCCTTCGGCTTCAAACCGAGGTCAGTCATGGGTGATAACTCCCTGCAGCATCTCGGCCAGCTCGTCCGCCTTGAACGGCAGGCCGCGGACCTGGGTGACGCTGATCGCGTCGACCAGGTACTTCGCGCGGATCAGGCTCGCCAGCTGCCCGAGGTTCATCTCCGGGATGACGACCTTGTCGTAGCGCGCGAGGACGTCCCCGAGATCGGCCGGGAACGGGTTGAGGTGGCGCAGGTGCGCCTGCGCGACGGCGGCGCCGGCCGCCCGCACCTGCCGGCACGCCGCCCCGATCGGCCCGTACGTCGAGCCCCAACCCAGCACGAGCACGCGGGCGGTCCCGTCCGGGTCGTCCACGGCGAGCGGCTCGAGCGAGCGGGCGATGCCGTCCACCTTCGCCTGCCGGGTGCGGGTCATGAAGTCGTGGTTGTCCGGGTCGTAGCTGA
>Ga0207667_10012012_pt1 | contig 10022 bp, 10 predicted proteins | sample KBSCornC52_FD_184301 | JGI IMG/M metagenome (GOLD analysis project Ga0207667, IMG submission 184301) | Corn rhizosphere microbial communities from Kellogg Biological Station, Michigan, USA - KBS Corn C5-2 (SPAdes) (version 2) | ecosystem: Host-associated > Plants > Roots > Rhizosphere > Soil ... | reverse complement strand
CGGAACGATTCTCGAGCGATCCGGCAAGGCAACGCCGTCGGATCTCGCGCGCGCAACAGCCATGCAGCGCGCCGGCGACAAACGCCGCGTCGGTGAGATTCTCGTCGCCCACGGCATCGTTACGCCGCGCGACATCGATCGCTTCATGAGGCTCCAGATCGAGACGGTCGTATTCGACCTGATGTCGTGGTCGGAGGGGTTCTTCTCGTTCAGCGAAGAGCCTCCACGTCCCATACGGAAAGACATCGCCGTGCGCGTCAGCACCGAATCGCTCCTCATGGAAGGCGCGCGACGCATCGACGAGTGGTCCCGGATGGCGGACAAGATCCCGGACGCGCGCGTCATCCCGCTGCTCGCCCCGCTCGACGACGGGCCGGAGTCGTTCATCGATCTGCTCCCGCGCGAATGGGAAGTGCTGTCGATAATCGACGGTGAGAGAAATCTGCACGAGATCGCCAAGCGTCTCGTGCTGCCGGAATTCGAGGTCGCGAAAATCATCTACGGAATGTTGAGCACTGGACTTATCGACATCTCGCAACAGGAGCAGAATGCCACCAATGTCTGAGTCCGGGCGTACGCTGTTCGCGGCCGCCATTGGCGACGCCGAGCAGACGGCGCTGCTGCTCGACTCGGGCGGCAAGCCGTTGGCTGGGAGTTACCTCGACCAGCGGGGGCGGGACATCTCCGGTGAGATCGGCAGTGCGTTGAGCGGCGTCGGCACTGAAGTAACCAGATCCATGCGGCTACTCTCCATCGGCCGGTGGACGGCGGTGGTCGTCGAGACCGACGCCGCGACGATCGCTTTGGCGCCCGCTTCCGAGGACGCGGTAGTTCTCCTCGCATCTTCTCTGGGTGTTCCACTCGGACTGGTTCGGCGCGTGCTCACGCGCTCGGTCGCGCTCGCGATCAACTGGATGCGGGGGCGCGCATGAAAGCCCTCGCTCAGGTCGTCGGCTCTTTGTCTCACGTCCCAGGCGTCGTCGCGGCAATGGTCGTCGGCGCAACCGACGGGCTGATCGTCGAGACGAGTCCCATATTGGCAGGGAGTCTCGGTGGCGCGGACACCCGCAAGCACACGGCGGCACTCGCGGCCTATCTTTATTCGAAAGTGACTCGGGCATCGGACGCGGCGAGACTTGGCACCCCCGCGTTCATGCGGCTCGAAGCCGAGCGTGGTCACATCTTCGTCGTGGGTGCCCGCGACGTGGTGCTCGTCACGATCGTCACTCCTGACGCCAACCAGGGACGAGTGAGACTCGAGATGATGAACGCAGCGCGGGAGAAATCATGAGCGATCCGACTGTAGCAGAAGGTTGGGTCGCCGCTCCGCTCACGCGGCTCAAGGACGACGCGCGGCTCCTCTCGGGCGTTCTCCTTTATCCGAGCGGACGCGCGGTCGGGCAGTTCGGGTTCTCCAACGCCGCCGATGTGATGTCGATCTGCGCCCTCACTTCCGCGATCAACGCCTCCTCAGGTGAGCTTGGACGTCAGCTGGACGGCAAGCCTTTTGTCGAGATGCACCACGCCGGCGCGGAGAGGCAGGTATTCATGGCTCGGGCATCTGCCGGAGCGCAGGAGTTCCTGTTCGTGGGCGTGTTCGACCGTGAGAGCTCGTTCGGCGTAGTGGAGATTTATTTCGCCGAGTTTCAGAAAGCGCTCGAGAAGCTCCATCCGCAGAAGCAGGTCAAGAGCGCTGGACCGTCGGGTGATTTTGAAGGCGAGCTCAATCGCAGTCTCGACGCTCTCTTCGGCCCGATAGGAGACCGCTAGCGTGTCAGTCGTCAATTACGGCACGCGCGAGATCACGTGCAAGATCGTCTATTACGGCCCGGGAAGGTCGGGGAAGACCACGAACCTCCAGCACATCTATTCGAAGCTGCCCGAGGAGCGAAAGGGAAAGATGGTCTCACTCGCCACTGAGACCGACCGCACCCTGTTCTTCGATTTTCTTCCTCTCGATCTCGGCACCATCTCTGGTTTTGCGACGCGGTTTCAGCTCTATACGGTGCCCGGACAAGTCTACTACGCCGCCACCCGCAAACTCGTGCTGCAGGGAGTCGACGGCGTGGTATTCGTCGCGGACAGTCAGTCGCGTCAGCTCGCGGAGAACATCGAGAGCCTGCAGGACCTTCATTTGAATCTCGCCGAGGAAGGTCTCGATCCACGGACTCTCCCGCTCGTCATGCAGTACAACAAGCGCGACCTGCCCGCGGCTGAAATCAGTCCGATTGAGGAGTTGGACGAAACGCTGAACTTCCGCGATGTCCCCTATTTCTCGGCTATCGCGGTGAATGGCGGAGGCGTGTTCGAGACGCTTCGCAGCGTCGCGTCGCTGGTGCTGTCCCGCTTGAGCGCGCCAGCCGTCGGGGAAGCCTGATCCGTGGCGAAAGAGCCGAACGAGCAGGACGCCGAGGAGGAAAAGGGCGGAGAGTTCGACGACTTCATGGCTGACATCAGCCAGGAAATCGCGCAGCGCGTGGAGTCGCTCGACGCGAAGCCGAAACCGACGCCCCAGCCGGCAGAGAGGAAGAAAACTCCGGCTGTCCCCGAGGCGGGCGTCATTGTCGACTGGCCCAACATCGCCGACCGGATGATCGAGGAGATGCGCTAGTGGCCATCAAAGGGAGCCTCAAGGAGGCAAGTCTCCCCGATGTCCTCCAGCTGCTCTCGATGGGCAGAAAAACCGGCTGCCTGGGATTGTCGTTCCACGACAGCTTCGGCTCGATCTACTTCGACAGCGGGCGCATCTGCCACGCTGCGATCGTCAACCGTCCGCTCGACACGGAGAATTCCGTCTACACGCTGTTCACGTGGACGAGCGGCACCTTCAACTTCGAGCCCGGCGTCGAGCCGGAAGATGGAGCTGAGCGTGTCTCGGTGGATCCGCAGTCGCTCCTGCTCGAAGGTGCGAGGCGAGTTGACGAGTGGTCGCTGATCGAAAAAAAGATCCCGAGCTTCGACGTCGTATTCAGTCTCGATCGACCGCGCCTGATGATGAACAGGGATCCACTTTCATCGGAACAGGAGGCCCTGCTTCCGATGATCGACGGCCATCGCGACATCAACGGACTCATTCGCGACTCGGGCCTGGGCGAATTCGAAGTTGGAAAAGCACTGTATGGATTGCTCAATGCGTCGTTTCTCCTGCCGGTCGGGCGGAAGCGAACCACGCCGACGCTTCCTCGAAATGCCAGCCCTCTCGAGCGGCGCGAGCTCGCGAGCGCGTTGTACCGCGCTGGAATGCACGATGAAGCGTTGCGCGAATTCCGCGCGCTGGTCGAGGAAGCCGCCGATCCAGTGGCGTCATTCCATGTCGGCCTGATCGCGCTTCGCCAGAAGGAATGGGGCGGCGCCGTCAACGCGTTCATGACCGCCGCCCCGGAAGCGCCCAGCAAGACGGCGCTGCTGCACAATCTCGCGCTCGCCTACGAACAATTGGGACAGCTCGAGAAGGCGCGGCTCGTGATCGATCGTGCTCTCGGCTCGGGAGGAAATACGGATCCTCTCATCCAGCTGGAGGCGGCGGTCATCTCGATGCGGCTCGGTGACATGCAGACGGCAAAGGTCCGGCTCAGCGAAGCGCGCAGTCTGTGGACGAAAGTCCCGCCGCCCGCTGTCTGGTTTCACTACGCCGCCAAAGTGGCCGCCATGACCGACGACCCCGATCGCGAGATGCTTTTGTTGACCGCCGCGATTGAATCACATCCGGAATCGGCGGTCCTGCTCAACAACCTCGCCGCGGCTCATCTCAAGCACGAGGACTTCGAGAGCGCACGCGAGGTCGCGGAAAAAGGAGTCGCCATTGCACCCGAGCTGCCACAGCTTCGTCGAAACCTCTCGGCGGCTCTCGAGGGAATCTCTCGCGCGGATCACAAGTCGGCGCAAGCATCGAGTCGCCCCTGACACCCCACGCGGAGTTGGCCCACGGGGATGACGCCGGCTTTCGGGCGTTGGTCGAGAAGATTACTCGCGATCGCGGATTCCGCTGTTCGAGCTACAAGGACAAGTGTCTGCGACGGCGGATCGCGGTACGGATGCGCGCAAAGCGAACGTTGACGGCCAGCGAATACTCAACTGCGCTCGACACCGATCCCAAGGAGTATGATCGATTGATTCGATCGCTCACCGTCAACGTGACCAAGTTCTTTCGAAACTGGGACACGTACTCGGTGATCGACAGGACGGTGATTCCCGAGCTGTTTGATCGTAACGAGCCGGAAACACGCATCTGGAGCGCCGGCTGCTCGTCGGGCGAGGAACCGTATTCGCTCGCCATTCTCGCGCATCAGCATGCCGTGGCGCGGCAGGCGCAGGAGCGACTTCAATCGATTCGGATACTTGGCACCGATATCGACGCAGAATGTCTCGGCGAGGCCGAGCGCGCGTTCTACGCGGAGGCGGCACTGGGCGATACACCGCCGGTTTTGCGTGAGCGATACTTCCCGCTGTTTGCAGGACTTCACACCATGCTGCCCGATGTGAAGCGGATGGTCAGCTTCGAGTGCGACGATCTCCTCGCTCACCAGCCGCCGCTGGACGACATCCATCTCATCCTCTGTCGGAACGTGATCATCTACTTCGAGCGCGAAGCGCAGGACGCGCTGTTCGCCACCTTCCATCGCGTGCTCGCGCCAGGTGGGTTTCTCGTGCTCGGGAAGGTCGAGACGCTCCTGGGTGAGGCCAGAAGCCTGTTCACTCCCGTGAACTCACGTGAGCGCATCTTCCGAAAGATCTAGGCTTTAGCGTGCCGGAAACGACCGAGAGAGTCTCGACCGTGCTGGTGGTCGATGACAGCGCTTTCATGCGCAAGCTCATAGCCGAGATCATCGAGTCCAGTGGCGTTTTTCACGTCGTCGGCACCGCTGGCGATGGAGTCGAGGCGCTCCAGAAGATCCGCACGCTCAAGCCCGACATTGTGACGCTCGACATCGAGATGCCACGCCTCAACGGCCTTCAGGCGCTCGAGCAGATAATGGCAGAGATGCCGCGGCCCGTGGTGATGCTGAGCGCGGCGGGCTCGGACCTGGGGAACGCGATGACGCTTCGGGCGCTCGAACGTGGCGCGTTGGATTTCGTAAGGAAGCCGTCGGGCCCCGTGAGTATCGACCTGTCGATGGTGCGCGTTCAGCTGATGTCCGCTCTCGAAGCGGCGCGGGCGATGAACATGGGCAGCGTGCGGACTTCAGCGCCCGCTGCCGCCGCTCGTCATCCCGAGCCGGTGCCGAGGAAGTCGCCGGATGCGGCAACCAGGGTCGTCGCAATAGCATCTTCGACGGGAGGACCTCGCGCTCTTGCCGAGATAATCCCACGCCTGCCGGAAGACCTTGGCGCTGCCGTCGTGATCGTGCAACACATGCCGGGAGAGTTCACGAAACTGCTCGCGGAACGGCTACGCGCCATGAGCTCGCTGTGGGTCGCGGAAGCAATCAACGGGAAGCTGCTGCGCGAAAACCGCGTCTACATAGCGCCCGGTGGTTATCACATGACGTTGCGCGGCGAACCCGGCAATGTGTCGATCAGTCTCGACGAATCACCGACGATGTGGGGCGTGCGGCCGGCCGCAGATCCGCTGTTTTTTTCAGCGGCATCTGCATTCGGTCCCGCGACGATCGGTGTGGTGCTCACCGGAATGGGGCGCGATGGAGCGGAAGGTCTTCGACAAATCCGCGAGGCTGGTGGAAGGGCGATCGTACAGGATCGCGAGAGCTCGATTATTTACGGAATGCCGCAGGCCGCGTTGGCGGCGGCGGGCACTGACAAGATCGCGAAGCTGAACGACATCGCGCCGTTGATCAGAGATCTGTGCGCGGTTGCGGTGAGAGGCATTGGCGGATGAACAGGGCCGGGGTATCGTTTCATTGCGCTTCACAATTCACGAGGAAAAGCAGCATGAATGGGGGAATGGACCACGATGCGTAGGATGCTGGTAACAGGCGCGGCCGGATTCATCGGCTCCAACTTCGTCCATTTCTGGGCCGAGCAGCGTACGGGCGACGTCATCGTCGGCCTCGACGCGTTGACCTACGCGGGCAATCTCGCCAGCCTCGAGCCGCTGGCGAAGAATGAGAAGTTCACGTTCATCAAGGGCGATATTCGTGACGGCGAGGCCGTGCAAGAGATCATCAAGCATCACGGGATCGATACGATCGTCCACTTCGCGGCCGAGTCGCACGTCGACAGGTCGATCCACGGTCCAGACCCGTTCATCGACACAAATGTCAGAGGTACGCACGAGCTGCTGAAGGCAGCGCGGGCGGCGTGGACGGAGGATTGGTCGGGCGGTGCTCGACGCTTTCATCACATCTCGACCGATGAGGTCTATGGAAGTCTCGGGCCGACCGCGGCTCCGTTCACCGAGGATACCGCGTACTCACCGAATTCACCGTACGCCGCGAGCAAGGCCGGCTCGGATCATCTGGTTCGCGCTTATCACCACACGTACGGACTGCCCGTCACGACGACGAACTCATCCAACAATTACGGGCCGTATCATTTCCCGGAGAAGCTGATCCCGCTCGCCATCGTGAATGCACTGGATGGAAAGCAGCTGCCTGTCTATGGCGATGGTCTGCAGGTTCGCGACTGGCTATACGTCCGGGATCACTGCCGCGGAATCGAGCGTGTGCTCGAGAAAGGCAGAGTCGGCGAGACGTACAACCTCGGCGGCAATTCGGAGCGCAAGAACGTGGACGTCGTGAAAGCCATCTGCGCGAGCATCAACAAGATCTTTGGAGCCGACGAGAAGCTTCGCGAGCGCTTTCCGAAATGCCCGGCCTCGCTGGGCGGAGACACGGCCGAGCTCATCACTTTCGTGAAGGATCGCCCGGGACACGACCGCCGCTACGCCATCGATGCGATGAAAGCCACTCTCGAGACCGGGTACGGACCGTCCGAGTCGTTCGACACCGGGCTACTCAAGACCATCAAATGGTTCATCGCGAACGAGTCCTGGTGGCGTTCGGTGATGGATGGTAGCTACCGTGATTGGGTCGAGCTGCACTACTCCAACGGGCGGCGAACGGCGAAGTAGCGTAACCTTCGGGTTGACACGCATTTCATCCAGCCCTACACTACCACGCTTATGGCCAAAACCGATCTTGCCAACAGCGCCCGCGTCGGCCGCGATTCCGGCCCGCGTCGCTCCTGGATGTATTGGACAATCGCTACAGTAGTGTTGCTCGCCGGCTTCGCCGATCTGGCGCGAGGCGGGGAAACTCTAGCCCCGATACTCCTTGTCATCGGGTACTGCGTGCTGGTTCCGCTGGCCATTCTCCGATGAGCGGACAGGCTCGGTTTCTGCACCGGGCGAGTAGCTCAGTTGGTTAGAGCGCCTGCCTTACACGCAGGATGTCGGGGGTTCGAGTCCCTCCTCGCCCATTTAACGAAGCCAGGGACCCACGGATTGGGGGGTGGGGTAAGAATGTTTACCGTCTTGGAGGTTACACCATTGAAGGCACGTCTATTTGATTCGGGGCTGCTGCTCGCGACACTCGCTGTGTTCGCCGCATCACCAGTATTCGCCCAAAGCGGAAAAACGGGCGAACGGGTGATGATCCCAACGCTTCAAAGCTCGGACAAGGAACTCGGGGTCCAGGCCGCCGAAGCGATTCGAAGCCAGCTCCAGAAGCAGACCAATATTCGCGATCTCGTTGTCGTACCCAAGGCCGACATCAATAACAGCCTGGCGTCGTCGGGCTACAACACGACCGAAGCCCTGGCTCCTGGTGATGCGAAGGCGCTGGCGAGCCTTGTTCGCGCTCCCCAGTACCTCGACGGCACCGTCACCAAGACTCCGACGGGATTCAAGATCGATTCGCGGCTGATCATTTCCCGCGATATGACGCGCACGCAGGTGCTCCCGAGTGCTCAGGCCCCGAAGCTCGATGACGCGGCCAGTCAGGTCGCCAAATCGATACAGGCCGCACGCAAGCAGCTGAGCGGCGAAGAGGCCTGCCACAACGCCGTCGCGCAGGGCAAGTATCAGGAAGGCGTCAATGCCGCACGGTCTGCGATGGCCGGGTATCCCAACGCCAACATCGCCGCTGCGTGCCTCGTCGACGCGTACGCCGGCCTCAAGATGGACGATTCCGTCATCGCCGTTTCCGAGCGCATACGCGCGAGTGACCCGGCCAATAACGTGGCATTGAGAAGGCTGGCTGACACGTACCGCACGAGGGGCGACACCGCCAAGGAGCTCGACGTGTTGAGCGCCCTGGCCGCCTCGGACCCGACCAACATCAAGCTCATTCAGGATGTCGTGGCGGAATTCGCGAAGGCCGGTCACGCGGATCGCGCGGTTCCCCTGATGCGGGATCTGATCCAGAATAACCCGGGCGATCCTGCGCTCCTCAATCTCGGGTGGCTTGTCTACCTGAACGCGAAGGATTACAAGGGCGCAATCGACGTCGGCAACGAGATGGTACGCGTAGACACTGCAGCGGCGACCGCGGATTTTTATGCGCGTCTCGCAGGTGCCTACAGCGCCTCGGGACAGGCCCAGAAGGCGTCCGAGACCGCCGCCTTGGGCATTAAGAAGTTCCCGAACGATCCCAACCTCCAGCTGCTCAGCGCGACGGCGCTTTACAAGGCCGGTCAGTTACAGCAAGCGGTGGACGCGGCCAAGAGGGTCTTAGCTGGAAATCCAAAGAATCCTCAAGGGTATTTCCTGCTCGCGACGATACAGGACTCATTGAATGTGTACGACGATCTATACGCGACGATCCTGAACGCCAAGAACAACGGAGTCGATCCGGGCGCTCTCGCGCAGCTCGCTCTCAAGCAGGGGAGCGACGCCTACAAGGCCGGTACCGCCTCCAAGGATCGCGCGGATTTCCAGCGGGCCATCAAGTTCTTGCAGCTCTCCGACCAGCTTCAGACCGGTGCGGACGCGAAGTTCCTGCTCGGCGCCAGCGCATTCTCGCTGGGCCAGAGCGCGGTGAACGATGCCAACGACAAGAAGAGCTGTGACCTGGCCCGCATGGCTCGAGATGCATTCAACCTTGCTTCAATCAACCTACCGGCAGGCGGACAGAAGTATCCGACTGAGGCCGCTCAGCTTCTTACGGCCATCCCTCAGTTCACGCCCGCGGTCGACAGTGAGGTGAAGCGCTACTGTAAGTGACCGATTCTGACCCAGTGGCCGGCCGGTGGGATAGCTCCTACCATGCGCCGGTCATGGTCGAAGAGGTCGTGGCGCTGTTCAAGGGCGCCAAGCAGGTTTTGGATTGCACGTTGGGTGGGGGAGGGCACAGCGAAGCCCTCCTCGCCTCCGGCTCCTCGGTAGTTGCAATCGATCGCGACGAGGCTGCCATAACGGAAGCACGGGAGCGGCTGGCGTCTTATACGGCGTCGGGCCGCTTTCTCGCGTTGAGGGGCAATTTCGGCGAGATAGATCGCATTCCCGAGCTCGAGGGGCGGACCTTCGACGGGATCCTCGCCGACCTTGGAGTTTCGTCCCGGCAGATTGACGCCGACGAACGAGGGTTTTCTTTTCGGCCTGGCGCGTTACTCGACATGAGGATGGACCGTCGCTCTATCGGCACCGCCGCCGATTTGCTCAACACCCTCGATGAAGCAGAGCTATCCCACATTTTTCGCGACTACGGAGACGAGCCGCGCGCCAGCAGGCTGGCGCGGGAAATCGTTCGTCGCCGCGAGAGAAAGCCAATGCACGTGAGTGACGATCTTGTCGACGCGATTCGCGGCGCCTACGGCGCGCGGACGGGGCCCAGTGAGTTCGCGAGGTTTTTCCAGGCCATGCGAATCGCCGTCAACGACGAGCTCGGCGCGCTCGAAACGGCGCTGCCGTTGCTGCGCGAAATGCTTGTCCCTGATGGCGTGCTCGCGGTGATCTCGTACCACTCGGGCGAAGATCGGCTCGTCAAGCACACGATCCGCGAATGGAGCCGCGACTGCATTTGCCCGCCGAAACAGTTGCAATGCACCTGTCGCGGGAAATCCCTCGGCGAGGTTCTCACCAAGCGTGCTCTCACCGCGAGCACAACCGAAACCAGCGCAAATCC
>Ga0207667_10012005_pt1 | contig 10026 bp, 8 predicted proteins | sample KBSCornC52_FD_184301 | JGI IMG/M metagenome (GOLD analysis project Ga0207667, IMG submission 184301) | Corn rhizosphere microbial communities from Kellogg Biological Station, Michigan, USA - KBS Corn C5-2 (SPAdes) (version 2) | ecosystem: Host-associated > Plants > Roots > Rhizosphere > Soil ... | reverse complement strand
TCCGCCCATAGGCACATCGCCAATAGCAACCTCGCGGGTTACAAAGCGGGAATATTCAGTGAGTGAGTTACAGTAACGTCCGGGCAGCACTTTAGCGGCATCTGCATTCATGGAAGGCATTCTTTTGTTTGACGCAAAAATACGAAAAGTATTGTTGGAAGGTTGAAATGTTGGAAAGTTGGAAGGTTAAGGTATATTTAAGAAATAATAAACATAATGACAGAAACCATCCAATATCCTTACAGTAAAAACACCGCCATATTGGGTTTGATATTGCCATTGGTTTTCTTTGCCATTACATTTAATAATCTGCGGTACTCTTATGCCAATGGTTTTATTTTGAGTTGGGTACTTATTACCCTGGCCAACCTGATCTTTTTGTTGCAGTTTATCTACATCTTCCTGAAACGTTTTTTACCAGCCGTGAGAAACCAGGTAGCCTTAGAATTGAATGAAGACGGCATCACCGATTACACCCGCAATATCGTGATCGAGTGGACCGACGTAAAGAATATCGATATGCAACTGGGTCGTAACTTCTCAAAAATGATCATCGACCTGAAACAGGAAACAGATTATGGCAAGCAAATCGCAATCTCCTTACGATGGGTAGCCGGAAGGGATATTGATATATGTAATACTACTCAAGCTTATTTTGAAGAAATGACTAAATTAAGTTAAGTGGCAGTTGCGGTAGCCGGGTGGATATTTTTGAAAGCCTCTAATTTTTATTTAATTTTGAATAATGAGTACTCAGTTCATCACAAACGAAAAGGACAAAAAAACGGCTGTAATCATTCCTATAAATGAATACGAAGACCTTTTGCATCAGCATCATCTGGATCTGGAATTAACTGATGATTATAAAGCGATGATTGACTCGATGATTAAAGAGGAAGAAAACGGTAAAGCTAAGTATACTTCATTTCAAAACATCAAAAACCGTTTTTCAGAAAAATAAGTTATGTTCTTCGTTTCAGGATTGAAGCTGAACATGACCTGGAAGAAATACAGGACTATTACAACAAAATAAACCCTGCTATCACTAATAATTTCTTTATTGAATTCTTTGAAACAATGGATTTCATTGAAGATGAACCTAAATTATACCAAGTAAGGTATAGAGGTATCAGGATTGCTCCGCTTCATCGTTTTCCTTTCGGAATTCATTACAGGGAAACCGAAAATGATATTACGATTTATAGAGTCTTGCACACTAAGCGCTATTTCAAATAATAATTTTCCCCGTTTTATTTAGCTGCAAACTGCCAACTCAAAACTGCAAACTATTTCTCCTCCTCCAGCATCTTTATCGCGTCATCATATTTGGCAATTAACGAAGGCGCACGGTCAAAGGCCCAGCCTTTATAATTATCGCACAGCAATATCAATGTCTCGCGTATATTTTCCGGTTTCCTTGATTCCCAGCTTAAGAGAACCGAGCCTACTTTTTCCTCCACTTTATCAATACGGGCCTGTTGAGCATAAATGTCAGTAAGCCGGGTGATCAGTTTCAGGTTAACCTTGGTCATGATATTGTGGCTTTTGGCTATTTCCCAGGCTACCGAGCTCAGATCGCGGTTCACAACACCTTCCGGGGCAATGTAGTCCAGGTGAAGCGTGCCATTTGATAATATCTTTTGCTGGAGAGCAGAATTATTTAACGCGGAATCAATCGCTTTTAAAACATTCTTCTGATAAGCATACTGCTCCTGCTCTGCCTGCTTATTGTGTATCAGTTCGGTTTTAATATTTTCGAGAAGCTCCCTGGTATCTTTTTTTTCATGCAGGTTATTGAAATACTCAGTCAGCACCAAAGCCAGTATAACGCTGAACATGATCAGGAACGATTCGCCCAGGTATTCTTTCCAGTCGCGCAGGATATAAACTTCGGGATTGTCTTTACGATGCGATTTTTTATGTGGAGTTTCAGGAACAGGTTGTACTTCGTCTTGCATAAGGCATTGATTTTCACCTTAAAAATAGCAAAGTCCTATTATCCCAAACTATTTTTCTCAAAATATTTCTTCACCAACAGATCGATAAATCGTTTTAAATAGGTCTCGTTAAGAAAGGTGTTCGACCAATTATCAAACCGCTGGCACTGAATACCGAGATAGAAAAAATATAAACTCACGCCAAGCGCAGGCAGAAGCCGCCTTTCCTCGTCACTTATTTTAGTGATTGATTCGTAACCGTTCAAGAAAGCTTCCGTTTTTAACCGGCATTCATTCTCATCCTTTTCGGTGCTGTTTATTTGTAGAATGTAATAAGCGATGTCGTAGCAAAGCCAACCGTTTCCGCAAAAATCAAAATCGAATAATGTTACTTCGTTGTCTTTGTCAATACTCAGGTTGTCAAACCAGATATCCATGTGAACTACACCATTCCTGATCTCGCCCGCATCTGCATTTGCAAGTTCATTCAGCAAATATTGCTGTGCCAATGCCATAAAGATCATTTCTTCTGTATCAGCAGAAATAAACTTTTTAAGCTGATCAAACGAATCAACCAAAACTACTTTTGGCGAATAATTCACCCGTTCCAATTTCAGATTGGCTGTAAGTCGATGCATTTTTGCCATGATCCCCCCTATCTTAAAGTGGACATCAGCCGGGATATTGAGCAATTTTTCTCCTTTGGCAAAGGAAAACATAACTCCATAGCGTTTACCTTCCGGGGCAGCAAGTTCATGGATATAGTTTCCAATTGTATCGGTTATGGGATATGATACCGGGATTCCATTTTCTTTCAACAAATTAAGCAGCCTGATCTCTTCCTTTATTTCCTTTTCAGAGCGCCAGTTGAGGCTATATACCCTGAAAACATATTTATTATCGCCGCTGGCAACCAGATAGGTATCATTGATCCCTGTTTTTAGTAAACGACAAGATACATTGCTTCCGAAATCATAATTACCCTGCAGAAGTGCCCCGAGATGGGTTGCTGAAAGAGTTGAATTTGTTACCGGGAAAGTTTTCAATGTACGAGGATTTAGACCACAATTATAAAAAAAGACTTACGAAGTTTTGAAAACTTCGTAAGTCTCGCCAAATGCAAACTGCAAACTCAAAACTGCCAACTGGCTAAACAGCGTCCGACAGCGAAGTAAACGTAAACTCCTTGATCTTCATTGGCGGGATCAGATAGCTGCGGTAGCTTTCCACGCTGATGCTTCTTTCGGTTTTGCCTAATGCTTCAACGTTATTCAGCATGATCACCGGACTTTCATTAAACCTGAAATTCTTGATCGGGAATTTGATCTTACCGTTCTCGATATAAAACAGGCCATCACGTGTCAACCCAGTCAGCAATAACGACTGCGGGTCAACCATACGGATATACCACAAGCGCGATACCAGGATACCTTTCTCCGTACTTTTGATCATATCCTCTATAGTGGCATCACCACCTTCCATAATGATATTAGTCGGCCCGGGCAATGGCTTTACACCTTTCTTATCGGCCCAGTAGCGTGAATAAGAAAGATTTTTCAGCACACCTTTATCTATCCACATTGTTTTCTCACGTGGCAATCCATCACCGCCCCAGGTAGCTGACGGTAATTCAGTATTGAACGGATCAGAGTAAATGGTCACTTTTTCATCTACTAGTTGCTCGCCCAAACGTGTACCTCCACCTTTCTTGCTTAGGAAACTACGGCCTTCTTCGGCACTGCGGGCATCAAACCGGAACATATTTTCCAGCATGTAAGTAGCTGCCACCGGTTCCAGGATTACAGTATATTTCCCGGGCTCAATAGCCTTTGCTCCTACCGATCCTGTCGCTTTACCTGCGGCAACTTTAGTAGCAGAAAATGTATCCAGTTTGCTCACATCGGTAAAACCGCGGGCTGCGTAGCCTGACGCGGTACCCTCTTCATTACGGGTGGTAACCGAAAAAGTAACATCGCTGCCCTTATTATAAGCGAATAAACCTTTCGAATTCATGATCGAACTGAAACCTGAGGAATTCTCTAAAAACCCTGCGGCGGTCAGCTTTGCTTCCTTGGTCACTGATAAACTTTTGGCTACCATTTCGGCGCGGCTTTCGGGTGTAATGGCTGCCGTGTTAGCGTTATAAGTAATTGACTCGGCAAATGTTTGCGGACCGAGTATCGGCATATATTCCGGGTTAGGCGGCGCCAGTTGCGCCAATTCTTCCGAGCGGCGAACTACGCGCTCCAGGGCGGCATCATCAAATTCATCTATAGTTGCGGTTCCGGCTTTTTTGCCGTAAACCGAGGTTACCGCCAGTCCCATTGTACTGATATCACCTGCTGTTGAAACCGCATTTAACGCATAACGGATGTTGCCTCCTTCGCTGCCATTCAGGCTCACTTCGCATTCGTCGGCTTTTGAATAACTGAGCACCTTCTTCAATATCGCCTGTGCTTCTTCTTTGCTTAATATAGGCATGACTATCCGATCTTTCTTTTTGTGTTGATAACATTAACTCCTTTAAACAATGCGGTGGATGAACCGTGAGATACCGCGCTCGACTGGCTTGGTTGGCCTTTGCCATCATTGAAAGCTCCTCCCAAACGGTAATCTTTTTCATCACAAACCTGTGCGCATGAGTTCCAGAACTCGCGGGTATTCGCCTGGTAAGCCACATCATTCAGCATCCCTACGATCTTGCCGTCTTTTATCTCATAGAACAGCTGCCCGCCAAACTGGAAGTTGTAGCGTTGTTGGTCGATGGAGAATGAACCGTCTCCTATGATATAAATACCCTTCTCTACATTTTTTATCATATCATCCACGCTCAAAGGTGTTTTCCCTGGCTGTAATGACACGTTAGGCATGCGCTGGAATTGCACATCCTGCCAGCTTTGTGAATAGCAGCATCCTTGTGATTCTTTTAGTCCGATGATATGTGCCTGGTCGCGGATGGCCTGGTAGTTTACCAGGATGCCGTCTTTAATCAGATCCCATTTTTTGCACTTTACGCCTTCATCATCATAACCAACTGCACCTAATGAGCCGACCTGTGTTTTATCAGCCATAATATTTACCTGCTTGCTGCCGAAGTTGAAGTTGCCTGATTTCCATTTATCCAAAGTGAGGAAGCTGGTTCCCGCAAAGTTGGCTTCATAACCAAGCACACGGTCCAGTTCTGTTGGGTGCCCCACTGACTCATGTATCGTCAGCCATAAATGGCTTGGATCGAGCACCATATCATACTTACCCGGGTCGACAGACTTGGCCTTTATCTTATCACCTGCCTGTTGAGCCGCAGCTTTGATATCCTCGATCATATCATAGCGTTTTTTGTAACGGGTGGTAACGCCTGTTACTTTCTCGTTATCAAGTGGAGTCAGGTACTCATAACCCATTCCGACAGGAGAGCTTAACGAGCGGCGTGTTTCAAAACTGCCTTGTGATGAGTCGATCTTAGTGACATTGAATGCTGGATAGATGCGGTGAACATCCTGATCAATATAAGAACCGTCAGTCGAAGCAAAATACTTCTGCTCGTTTACAGCGAACAGGTTGGAGTTTACGAAATTGGCACCGCCCTGCATAGCAATCGAATTAGCGTTCAGCAGCAGATCGACCTTATCCTTAATTGGCACCTCAAAAGCATTTTTCTCGATCGGCGTTTTCCAGCTCACTTCGCCGTAACCCTTTTGGGGAGCTAATTGCACCGGTGCACCACCGACTTTTGCATTAGCTTTGGCTACTGCAACTGCCCTTTCAGCCGTTTTGGCAACGCCATCTTTAGTCACAACATTACCAGCGGCAAAGCCCCAGCAACCGTTTACAATAACGCGGATGCCCACACCAAACGACTCGGTATTGGCTACATTTAGCACCTTATTTTCGCGGGTGATGACGAACTGGTTCAGGTAGCGGCCGATGCGGATATCGGCATAGCTGGCTCCTTTTGATTTAGCCATGTTTAGGGCCACGTCGGCCAGTTCTTTTTTAGCTTTTACGTCGATACCGCCGTCCAGTAACTGCTGCACGTCGACCGTCTTCCCAAAAGCTTTCAGGTCGGGTAGCAGCATAGCGCTCGCCCCCAAGCCCGACAGATAGATAAAATCTCGTCTTCTCAAGTTATTTCTCCTTTATGATTTGTTCAGTTAATTATTTTCGCTTCAGCCCACAAATACGCGCATGCTATCAATAGCAGCAGATAAAAATAAATTTTCGGCACCTCAATCCGCACCTTTTCGTGTATCTGTTTTGTTACAGAGCCATTTGCCGGGTATACTTCGGCGTAATGTCTCGTCGCAGCCAGTTTTTCAGTGACTTTCGCATATTTCCAATCATTGTTTCCATACACATACCACCACTGCACCTGCCCGTTATTTTGTTTGATACTATGCCAGCCAGTTATCACCGGCCAATAGCGATTTGTCCATTCAAAAGGAATGTCCGGGTTTTGAACCGGAGCGATTGCCGAACTATCTGCAACAATTTTTCCCGGAGTTTGCGCCGATTGCAATTGCAGATCAATGGGTTCATTTACCGTCGGAAATTTTGAAGTATTCCAACTTTCTGAAACCGGCGTTTTTCGCACCGCATTTTTTATCAGTAATGACCAAAACGCAGCATAATCATCCTTATCTCCTGCAAGCATCCAATTATAAGAATTGGTGATAGCAGTAAATACAAGGCGACCCGATCCGGCAAGAGATGAGCTTACCAAACTATGATTTTGTGCATCAGCTACCAATGTTTGTGTTGATGGCATTTCACGGATAAAAGTTTGATCAGTTTTTAGCGAAGCTGCCTTATTTTTTTGTCCGCGGATTATTAAAGAAACCGGCGATGGATTCTTAACCGCTAGCTTTTCTAAAGGGAAACCTGATTGCAGCCATGACGAACCTTTTGATAAACTATCGGCACGAATAATAACACCCAGGCCCTTTTGGGTTACTTCAGATTTTAAAGCTGTCTCAATTTTTAATACCGACAGATCGCCAATCACCATATCAAATTGCTCCAAGACATTGGCATTCAAATGCTCTAATTTAACAGGCTGCATATTGGTATACTCGCTGCTGAATTTATCTTTGCTTATGGTTGATCGCACTGCAACTGCATAGCCATTTTCAGCCAGCCAGCTTTTCAGAAACCTGGTTTCAAAATCAGGTGAGGCAGACAGGATCAAAACTTTTAAAGGCTGAACAAGGTTGATCTCCACAGGCAGGTTTTCATTTTCAAGGGTATCTTTCCCGTTTATCGCTAACAAATGATAAACAACGCGCCCCTCACTTTTGGGTACAGTGATCAATTCAAACTCTTTATTGCTTTTGGCTGGGATTATTGCCGTATCCAGTTGAGTACTTAATCCCCGTAAAATCAATTTGACAGCTTTTGAACTAGTATTGTTATATCTGCCCTGAACAACCAAACTTTCGCCTGTTTTCAGCTTCCGGTTCCAATTAATATTTATAATGCCATCAGGCAGTGATGCGGGATGAAATATTACCGGCAATTGCTTCAATTCCTTTAATTCGTTGGAACTTAATCCATAACCCAATACATGGATTTTGCTAAATGCCGGACTGTCGGTTTTAAGCTGATCTAAACGGATCAGCTTTGCCTGCAGATATGATTTTTGGATTGATCTATCCGCGGTAAAGGTCTGTTCACTTTTGTAATTGGTCAAGCTATCAGCATCAAAACCGGGCGTGAGCAAAATCGCAGCATGATCGTCGGCAACAGAAATTCTCCTGTTATAACTTATCGGTAATATGATGCAGGCCAATGTAACGATTGCCAATATTGACGCGATAATTCGAAGAGCCAGATGTGCCTTTTTTGGTCGGCTAACCTCCTTCCAAACTGCAAAAGCAGCAAGCAAACAACAAATGATTAAAACGATAATTGTCCAGCTCATTTGTTACCCAGGTTTTTATAATATCCGGAAGAAAGGCCCATATCCGCAGCATTTTGCGGAGCCGAAGGAAGTAGTTTGCCCGCAGGCAATAGATGTTGTATAGCTTTTTCGACAGCGCTAATCTCATTGCCATTTGCCTTTCCCGAAGAAATAATTTTGCGCAAAGCACTCACTGCTGGCAAATAAAGTTCAGGCTGCACGGACGCTTTTTCACTCAATTGCTGGTTGGCTAGTTGAAGCGTATGTATATCAGCGTTACTGCTGATCTTGTCATATTTCAACGATTCTAAAACACCGACCGCATTTTTTAAAGCAATGTATTCGTCGCTGCCCGGTTTTATTTCCTGATGATTTGTTGGTTGAATAATCTTGCTCAAATCCCCGGTTAACCGTTTCTCCATCTTTAATGGCGCGGGATTATAAGCTGTTTTGGCAACGTAAACTCTTGATTTTTGCTGTAAATCTTTTAACAGCCTCAAAGCTTTATATTCAAATGGCAAAGCAGCTTCGGGTTTATATAAACGTAGTTGCAATTCGGCTTTCCACATTTCGGTTAATGTGGCCTTCAATTGTGCTTTGATAGCCGGATCAAAAAACTGGGCATCTTCGGCGTTGTCGTGCTTGTCGGAATATTTGTCCAGCACCACGGCAGCATTGCCAAAATTCTTCGGGTCCGAGACAGCATCTTCCTGTTCTTCTTTCGGGTTGATGTCAGATTCGGCTTCCTCGCCTAAGAATTTGCCGTAACGCAAACGCAGTAACTTTTGATCATTACCCAACTCATTGCTCCGGGTATTAAAGGCTTCCTTGCTGATACTGTCCCTATCCTTCAGAAGTTTTTCCGAATCGAGGATGATCTGACGCTCACTCCGAAAAAATTCAGGCTTAACATTCACGCCGCTGATCAGGCCGTCCATGCTCAGCAATTGAGCAGTATCCTGTAGTGAAACGATATATACATCACTCCTGCTTTGCTGATTATGGCTATCCTGCGCCTGAACATAAAAGTACAGTTCATCACCCGGCTCCATATTTAATGAAGGGAGGTTGATCGTTTTTTGCAGATCGTAGTGTGGGTTTTGACTATTAAAAGAAGTTCCGAAATCGATCTTTTGCTCTTTAAACTTCACAGCCTCGCCGCTTCCTTTGGCAACGGTAGCATAAATAAAAGCATTGCTGATACCATAATCGTCGTCCAAAGCGACATTTATGGTTACGCGCGGCATTTCGCCTGCATCGATGTAAGTATATTGTTGCGGTGTTTTGATATGGATTACCGGTGGATTATCCTTTATGGTCTGCAACTGGTATAGGTCAGACAATTTGCCGTCGATGTTTACCTGGTAAAACCCGGATTTGCTGATCGGTCTTTGTCCTTCATAGTCATTACCGCTTGTATTTCTTAATACTAGTTTCTCGCCATTGTTAAAGATCAATTCAACTTGTTTAGCCTGTACATTCAGACTCAATTTCCAGGCAATAGTACTTCCTTCTTCTGCGTCAATCGTGAATTTATCCTGTTCGCGGGCTGCCTTTCTGGTATAAGCAGGCGGTGAAATTTTTATGTTGACCGTACTCACCTGCGGCAATATCTTCTCAACAACATTGTTTTTCGTTGACCCATTTTCAGAAATGTTTTGTTTAAGTCGCTCTATCCGCCAGTCATTATGCAACCAGGTGATCTCCCAGCAAAAAACGGGCATTACAAGAAAGAACAATACACCCAGGCGTAGCCGGTAGGTAAATTGTTTTTGAGTTAATGGTACAGCTTCTAAAATATCTTCAACGTGTGCCAGTTGTATTTTCTCGAGGATATTTAAAGCAGACGGTTCTTTCAACACCAGTTCGCTGCTTTCTTCCAGATCGGGGTATTTCAGGTTCAGAAAAGTAGTGATCGGTTTTACGTCCATCTTCCACCATCTGCTCAGTAAGAGGCTAACACTGTAGATTGTCAAAAAAATCAACACGCCCCAAATCCACGAAAGGCTATAAAGTGTATAGGCAAAGCTCCAGATCAAAGCGGCAAGCGCAGCTGCAAAAAAAGCATCAGCCAGCAACTGATATGTTATATACCGTTGCCTCAACTGATCAACTTTATTTTTCCCCTGTTCAGTCATTCTTCAATACGAGTTTGGATTTGCTGTGATGCGAAAGCCATCGTTCTGCAAAAAA
>Ga0207667_10012003_pt1 | contig 10027 bp, 8 predicted proteins | sample KBSCornC52_FD_184301 | JGI IMG/M metagenome (GOLD analysis project Ga0207667, IMG submission 184301) | Corn rhizosphere microbial communities from Kellogg Biological Station, Michigan, USA - KBS Corn C5-2 (SPAdes) (version 2) | ecosystem: Host-associated > Plants > Roots > Rhizosphere > Soil ... | reverse complement strand
TGCGCCGCCTCCATATCCTGCAAAGACATTCTGCGACTGCTCGATTCCAGCGACGAGTCCGGTCGCAATGAAGTTGACCGGATCGACGGACATCTTCCACGCCAGTTCGAACTTCTGCTTCGGCGCGAGTGGCACCGGGTTCCGGTCGTAGCTGACATAGAAGTTCGGGATGACGCCGAATACGCGCTGCTTCTCGGCAACGGTGATCTGGTCCTGGGCGATGTCGTGCTGCGAGGCCGTCACTTCGATATCGATGTTGGCGGCAGCGTGCAGGGCGATTGCAGAGATCTCGGCTTGCTGGCCCGGCAGAAGCGTTCCAGAGAAGTGCTGCGCCGTGAATCCGGAGGCAGTCACGGTGAGTTCAAATCGTCCCGGAGTGACGTTGGCGAAGGAGAAGTTTCCGTCGTCGCCCGATACGGTCTGCCGTTCGGTGTCAGCTGGCTGCGTCTCCGAAGTGAACATGACTTTGGCGCCGGGGATGAAGTCTCCATCCTGATCGCTTACGCTGCCGGTGATCGCTCCCATCAGGAGCGGGACCAGTGTCTGCGGAATGGGTGTGTTGGGAAGCTCAGCGGCCGATGCGGATGGCTGCTGGGCAAACGCAGGATGGAGGTTGCACAGGCAGAGGGGGAACAGCAGAACGCTCAAGTAGCGAAGACTGCGAAACGTGGGCCGGGGAGTGCTCAGGAACGACCTTTTTCTCATGCATCGAGTCTTCGGTTATGGGGTGTCAGAGCCGCATCCGGGGAGGAGGATGCCCTGCCAGTTCATCGATGATTTCCTTAATTTGTTCGTGACCGCTACAGTTTCATCGGAAGCTCAACTCGTAGTCTGAGGCTCTCCCGAATCGGCCGCTATCCCTCTTTCGTGGCAGGCGAGAGGCTAGTTATAGCTGACCTTGCGCTCCCCGCGAACAACGCGGCCGATGATGCAGTGGCGTTCATTGGCGCGGTTCAGCACGGCCTTGGCCTTCTTAATCTTTTCGGCCGGGACGACGGCGATCAGTCCGATGCCCATGTTGAAGGTGCGCAGCATCTCGTCCTGGGCCACATTGCCCAACGCCTGCAGGTGCTCGAAGAGCGGCGGTACCTGCCACGACGCCAGATCGACGTGCGCGCCCATGCCCTTGGGCAGAATGCGCGGCAGATTGTCCGTAATGCCTCCGCCGGTAATGTGCGCCATGCCGCTGACGACCTCCGCCCCCGCAAGCTTTTTGATGATGGCGAGGTAGCTGCGGTGCGTGCGCATCAGCGCCGCTCCTGTCTTATCCTTCAGCTCGTTGACGTACTGGTCGGGACCGTACTTCGCCTCTTCGAACAGCAGCTTGCGCGCAAGCGAGTAGCCGTTGGTATGGAGGCCATTCGAAGGCAGCCCCACCAGCACATCCCCGATCTGGATGTGTTCGCCGGTGATGATCCTGTCGCGGTTGACCGCGCCGATGATCGTGCCCGCCAGGTCGTACTCGCCGTCGCGATAGAAGCCCGGCATCTGCGCCGTCTCGCCGCCGATCAGGGCGCAGCCATTGGCGCGGCAGGCCTCGCTCAGTCCCTGCACCACCGTCTCGATAATGGCGTTGTCGAGCTTGCCCGTCGCGAGGTAGTCGAGAAAGAAGAGCGGCGTGGCTCCCTGCACGGCGATGTCGTTGACGCAGTGATTCACAAGGTCCTGCCCCACGGTGTGGTGGACGCCCAGTTCAAACGCCACCTTGAGCTTCGTTCCCACGCCGTCGGCGGAGGACACAAGAACAGGATTGGGAAATTTTTCAAGGTCCAGCGCAAAGAGCCCGCCGAAGCCGCCAATCTCCGAGAGGACGTACTTGTTGAACGTCTTGCGCGCCAGCATCTTGATGCGCTGCTTGCTGCGGTCACCGCTCGTGATGTCTACCCCGGCGTCCGCGTAGCTGATGCTCTTCTTCGCTGGCGCAGCGCTGCCCGTTCCGGCCTTCTTCGCAGCCTTCTTCAGGCTGGCAGTTCTCTCCAGCTCCACGGCAGAGTGAAGAGGCGAGGCCTGCTGCGTCGTGCGCTCGGCAGACGCGTCGGCGTGCGTGGAGGTTGAATCGGCTGTGGGGGAGGTCTCATCCGGCAAGGTCATTGCTCCATGTTCGTTGCTTGTGAAAGAAGAATTTAAGTCTAGCAGGATGTGAGCCGGGAGCCTGTGAAGAGTCATTCATATACTCCTACTCCGAGGATTCGGTCCCGCTGCTCCGCCGACGGCAGCGGACACGTCTCGTAGCGCCCAAAGATGCGATAGCGCAGGCGCGCGATCACTCCGTATCCGAACTCCCGCAGCCAGCGCGGCAGAACCATCATCGCCCTGCCTGCCGCCTTCCAGGGATTCCCCAGAAGTTGCAGGACCGCGCCCACCGCATCCGAGCGGTAGTAGGCACGCTCCGAGCTGGTCAGCGCCGCCGTCACCAGAACGACGCCGTCGGGAACCTCGTGGAGAGGGAAGCGCTCCAGCACTTCGCGTCCCAGCGGCCGTTCGAGCGGGGTGAAGCGAAGGCTCCCCTGTCGGTCACGCTTCAGCAGGAAGCGCACCAGTCCGTTGCAGAGCGCGCAGACGCCGTCGTACAGCAGCAACGGGTGGCCTTCGATCTGTCTTCGCTCGGTATCGGTCATTGGAATTGGAATGGGAAATGCTCTCAGACTTTTATACTGGACTTATGCCCCGTACTCTCACCCGCTCTCGCCAGTTGCAACAACGTGCTGAACAACTGCTTCCTGGCGGAGTCGATTCGCCTGTCCGCGCCTTTCGCGCCGTGGGCGGCGATCCGCCGTTTGTCGAACGCGCCAAGGGGGCCTATCTGTTCGATGCCGACGGCAACCGCTATCTCGACTTCTTCGGCTCATGGGGGCCGATGATCCTCGGCCACGCCCTTCCCTCCGTCGTCGAGGCGATTCAGCAGGCGGCAGCCCGGGGAGCCAGCTTTGGCGCGTCCACCGCCGCCGAGGCCGACCTGGCCGCTCTCGTGCAACGCTGCTTTCCCTCCGTCCAGAAGCTCCGCTTCGTCAGCTCCGGCACCGAAGCCTGCATGTCGGCCATCCGCCTCGCCCGCGGATTCACCGGGCGCAACTTCGTCGTCAAGTTCGAGGGCTGCTACCACGGCCACTCCGACGCCATGCTGGTGAAGGCAGGTTCCGGCGTCGCCACGCTGGGCATTCCAGGCTCAGCCGGTGTGCCCGCCGAGACCGCGATGCACACCCTCGCTGTGCCCTTCAACGATCTCGGCGCCGTCGAGGCCGTCTTCGCAGCGCGCCCAGACGAGATTGCCTGCGTCATCGTCGAGCCGGTCGTCGGCAACGCTGGAACTATTCCGCCCGCACCGGGCTATCTGGAGGGACTTCGCGCCCTCACGGCAAAGCACGGCGCACTGCTCATCCTCGACGAGGTGATGACCGGCTTCCGGCTCTCGCTGGGCGGAGCGCAGCAACTCTACGGAATCCAGCCCGACCTGACCACGCTTGGCAAGATCGTCGGCGGCGGCCTGCCCTGCGGAGCCTTCGGCGGACGTGCGGACGTGATGGACCTTCTGGCCCCGCTCGGCCCCGTCTACCAGGCCGGAACGCTGAGCGGAAATCCTCTCGCCATGGCGGCGGGAGTCGCTACCTTGCAGCACCTCATCGCGCACGAAGCAGACGTCTACTCGCAGTTGGAGCAGACCACCGCCGCGATTGCGGACGGAGTCGCGGCGCTCGCCCGGCAGGCCGGTGTCCCCCTCACAACCAACCGCGTCGGCTCCATGTTTACCTGGTTCTTCACGCAAGATCCGGTCACCGACTTCACCAGCGCCGCCGCCTCAAACACGGAGGCCTTCGGCCACTTCCACCGCGCTATGCTCGAATCCGGAGTCTGGCTCCCTCCCAGCCAGTTCGAAGCGGCCTTCATCTCCACCGCTCACGGCCCCACGGAGGTCGCGCTGACGCTCGAAGCGGCACGCCAGGCCCTCCAGCGTTAGGCCCGGCTCAAGCCCATGCCTCGGGCGTAACGAACTTCATCCCCGCTGGTTTGTACTGCGACAGCAACCGATCAGTCGCCTCGACGGAGGGTATCCGCGGCTGACCGATGCCCGTATGTCCTCCATCGTGCAGCAACACGTTGGAAGCGCGCCCCTTCTGCCGATTGCGCGCAATCCCGCGACTGACTCGCGCAGTGATCGTCGCCGCATCGACGGGGTTCCAGTCTCCCGCCATCACGTTCCACTGGACTGCCGTCAGGCCAAGCTCTCTCGCCACGCGCAGAACATAGGGCCGTCGCGCTCCGTGAGGCGGACGAAAGTAGCGCACCGGAGCGCCCAGCGCGTCTTCAAGAGCCGCATTGCAGCCCGTCAACTCCTCGCGAATCCGCCCGGCAGACTGCCACGCCAGCCACGGATGCGTCATCGTATGGTTGCCGATAAGGTGGCCTCCGGCGGCAATCGAACGCACCAGTTCCCGGCGTTGCCGCACAAATCCGCCGATCAGAAAGAACGTCGCACGAACCTCGTGCCGAGCCAGCACCTCCAGCAGCCGCTGGGTAGCTTCATCGTTGGGACCGTCGTCATACGTCAGCGCAATCTCGTTGGCGTCTCTACCCGCCACCACCACCCTGCCGAACCACTCCGACTCCGGCCAAAGCGCAGCGTAGGCAAGCGCTCCAACGGTCGCAGCCACAACGGCTGCCGCAGCGACGGATGTGGATGCGGTCACGACTCCATCCTCACGCGTCCCATGCGCATCGCTTCCTCCGGCACCTTAAGCCTGCTGCCCGAGTTGGCCCTGCTGGTCCTTCGCATCGCTCAGCGTCACCTTCACATCCATCTTCTTCCGCCCACGAAACACCGTCAGCGTCACCACATCGCCGGCACGGTGCGAGGTCATCGCCGCCGAAAGATCCTGCGGGCTCGTAATCTCCTGCCCATCGAACCCGACAATCAGGTCGCCGCCCAGCATCACCGGAATATTTCCCTGATACGCCCGCTGCGTTCCTCCATGCAGCCCGGCCTTCTCCGCCGCGCCACCCGGCATCACGCGCTCAATCAGAATCCCGTAGTCTGCCGGCAGTCCAATCTGCTCTGCAATATCCGGCCCAATCGGCAGCGTTACGATGTCCAGCGAAGGCCGCCGCACGCGCCCGTACTTCGCAATGTCGTCCAGAAACGCCTTCGCCGTATTGATCGGAATCGCGAACCCGATCCCCGAGCTCTGGTCCGCGCCATTGTTCGCGATCAGCGTCGTAATCCCGATCACCTCCCCGCGCGAGTTCAGGAGCGGCCCGCCCGAGTTGCCCGGATTCACCGCCGCGTCGGTCTGGATCGCGTCCTCAATCGGATTATTCTGTGGCCCGCGAATCGACCGGATCGCCGAGATAATTCCCCGCGTCATCGTGCCCTGTAAGCCGAACGGGTTGCCGATCGCGTACACCCGCTGCCCGACCGTCAGGCCCTGCGAGTTGGCCAGCGTCGCCGGCTGCAGGTTCGGCGCAGTGATCTGCAACAGCGCCAGATCGTGGTTCTTGTCCACGCCCACCACGGTCGCCTTGTACTTGTGCTTGTCCGAGAGCGTTACCTCAACCCGTTGCGCATTGTTGATGACGTGGTTGTTCGTCAAGATGTGCCCCTGCTTGTCGAGCAGAAAACCCGACCCCTGCCCCTGCTGCGGAACCGGCCCGTAGAAGAAGTCGAACGCCACCGCTGTCGAAGTAATATTCACCACGGAAGGCAGCGCCTTCTTGTAGACCGCGATATTCTGCTGCTCCTCCGTGTCATACGCTGGAGCGGCGTCCGCCTGGGTCAGCTCAAACGCTCCCATCGGCCCACTCACGGCGGCTGTACTGACGCCAGGCGCCGAGACGGCAGGAGCCGCGCGATGCACCCACGGCGCAAACATGCCCGTCGGCCCAACGCGGGTCGTCAGATAGTAAAAGCCAGCGAGAATCACCACCACAAGCAATACGGGACGCAGTTTCATCGGGGGTACCCTATTTCCTTCGAATGGCAGACCACAGCCTGCGAGACTACCTAAATTGTATCCAGATCGCTGCCCTTCCGTGTGCTCCATGTTCGTGCAGTTTCATCGCGCGAACGCGGGCATTCGCGCCGAGGCGAACCTTCCTACCCAGCCGCTGCCTGCAAAATCGGCCAGAGCTGATCCACCTGCCACTCCAACTCCTTCAACGCCCCGCCATTCGTCAGCACATAATCGCAGAGCAGACTCTTCTGCTCATCCGGAATCTGCTGCGCCAGCCGCCGCCGCGCCTCCTCTTCCAACTCCTCCCGCCGCGCAGCAGAGATCGCATCTCCCCCCGCACATCGAGCCACAAACCGTGCAATCTTCACCTCTTCCGGAGCCGTCACCAGGATCAACTTGTCGAATCGCCGATGCCAACCTCCGGCGTCATCCCCATGTTTCGTCTCCAGAATCAGCGCCGACTCCACGATCACCACAGCGCTTCGGTCCCGGGCAAAGATCTCCTCGCTCAACTCCGCCTGTCGCTGAATCGTCGCGGGATGCACGATCGCATTCAGCTCTTCGACGCGACCATCCTCGAACGCAATCCGAGCCAGCTCTTCCCGATCCAGCCGCCCATCGGCCCTCACCACGCCCGAGCCAAAGTGCGCCACAATTGCGGCGTACACCTCCTGCCCCGGCTCCATCAACTCCCGCCCAATCGCGTCCGCCGATAGCACCCGCGCGCCATGCGCCGCAAACAAACGCGCAGCCGTCGACTTCCCACTCCCCAGCCCACCGGTCAGGCCAACGCGCAGCATCGCGTTCAGCCCTTGCCTACGGCAAGCCCGCGCCGCAGCTTTGCCGCCGTCACCGTGTTCTGCATCAGCATCGCAATCGTCAGCGCGCCAACGCCTCCGGGTACAGGCGTATACGCCCCCGCAACCGCAAACGCCGCCGGATGAATATCCCCCACCACCACGGACCCGCGCTTGGCAAACGTAGCCGCCCGCTTCTCATCGCCCGGAAAGAATCCCTCCACCTCCGCCGCATCCGTCACGCGGTTGATCCCCACGTCGATCAGCGTCGCTCCCGGCTTCACCATCTCCACCGTCACAAATCCCGGCCGTCCGATCGCCGCTACCAGCAGATCCGCCGACCGCGTAAATCTCGCCAAATCCTTCGTCTTGCTATGGCAAACCGTGACCGTGGCCGAAGCGTTCAGCAGCATCATCGCCGCGGGTTTGCCCACAATATCCGACCGCCCCACCACCACCGCGTTCTGTCCCGCAACCGGCAAACCGCTGCGCCGCAGAATCTCCATAATCCCCGCAGGCGTGCAGGGAGCCAGCCCCGGCTGTCCACTCTGCAATCGCCCTACATTCACCGGATGAAACCCATCCACATCCTTGTCGGGAGACACCGCCCCCAGCAGCCGCTTCGTATCGACATGCTTCGGCAGTGGCAACTGAATCAGAATCCCGTCGATATCCTCGCGAGCGTTCAGCCCGTCGACCAGTGCCAGCATCTCATCGGTCGTAATTGTCTCCGGTGGAGTCAGCATCTCGCTGTAGATTCCCAGCTCGCCGCAGGTCTTCACCTTGCTGCGCACATAGATCTGCGAAGCCGGAACCTCGCCCACAAGAATCACCGCCAGCCCCGGGGTAATTCCGTCCGCCGCCAGCGTCTTCACCTCAGCCGCAACCTCAGCCTTGATCTGTCCTGCAATTGCAACGCCATCCAAAATTCGAGGAGTATTTGTCATCTCTCTCATGGTATCGCGCCCGAACCGACCACCCGCGCACAACTAGGCAGGATCGACCTATAGATGGGTGCAGGTACCTGGTGAATAGGGAAATTGTCATCCTGAGCGGAGCCTCTCGCAGTTTTATCGCGAGAGGCGCAGTCGAAGGACCTGCGGTTTGCTCGTGGCGCCAATGCTTTACGGTATTTCCAGCCATTCTCTCCTGTCGCTTGGAGTCTTCTGTCGATACTGCCTAAGATAGAAACATGCCTGCACGAGCACTCACCGCAGAAGACCTTCGATGGCTCGTCTGCCCCGTCTGTCACCAATCGCTGCAACTGGAGTCCGAAGCCGTCCGCTGCCTCGGCTGCGCCCGCCGCTATCCCATCGCAGACGGAATCCCCATCCTCCTCGTGGATCGGGCAATCTAATTGCCATTTCTTGAACTTCCCGAGCCCAGACTGCGTAAAGTTTTCAGCAAAACAAATTTGTCAATACTGTGAATGCGTTTAGCATGGGACGCGTCTAATGCAACAAGATTGAATTCGCGCAGGGGGAAACGGGACCGATGACGAAGACCGGGAAAATAGAAGTTGAGCAGTTTCCCGAAGCCGACCTCGCCGGTCTGCGCGAAGAGCTGCTCAAAGCAGGCCTCGACTCCTGGCAGGCCGCAGAGCTGATCAGCGGCTTCCTCGCCGCGCATGGCTACGGCGTCTCCACGCAGGAGGCACGTATCGCCGTCTCGCACATGGAGTCCGTCGGCTGCTCCATCCAGTGCCTCCAGGCCGAACTCGAAAAGCTCGCCCACATCATGTAATCGTCGCTCTGCCATGCAACACACACAGTGACAAGAGCCCGCCCGCCGTGCCCATCTTTCGGCCGGTGCATAATTGAAGTATGCCGTCTTTGTGGACCCCTCCCAATTGGCCTCAACGCCTTGCAGAACTTCAAGCGCCTACCGGCGACCTGAAAGAAGTACCCCTTCGCCGCGATGTCCGCTCTCTCGGCACGCTGCTCGGCGGCGTCCTCCGCGAGCAGTCGGGTGACGCCCTCTACGAAGCTGTCGAAGCGCTCCGGCGCACCGCCATTGCCCGCCGCGAAGCCGATGGCAACGACCCCGAGGCTGCTACCGCTCACCTCCAGCAAGCCCTCGCCCGCGTCCACACGCTCGATCTCCCCGCCGCTTATCAACTCGCGCGCGCCTTCGGCTTCTACTTCGAGCTCATCAACCTCGCCGAGACCAACCACCGCAAGCGCCGCCGTCTCTCCAGCCAGCTCAATCCCAACGCCGCCCCCCAGCGGGGAGACCTGCGCGGAACCCTGCGCTGCCTGCGCGAATCCGGTGCCACCGCTGCCCAGGCCTACAACCTCCTCAGTCGCATCTGCATCACCCCCGTCTTCACCGCGCACCCCACCGAAGTCGCCCGCCGCAGCGTCATGTTCAAGCGCCGCCGCATCTCCGACCTCCTCGAACAGCTCGACCGCATCCCCGTTCCAGAGCCGCAGCTCGAATCGCTCCAACGCGACCTCACCGCAGAGATCACCGCCCTCTGGCAGACCGACGACGTCCGCAGCGCCCGCCCCACCGTCCGCGACGAGATCCGCATGGCCCTCGACTACTACGAGTCCAGCCTCTTCGACACCCTCCCCGTCCTCTACAACGAAGTCGCCGCCGCCTTCGCCGCCGAGTACCCCGAGACCGACCCATGTGCCGAGGAAGGTTCTGTTAAGGGCACGACCTCAGCCGTGCCAAAAACTTCAGCCGACAAAGGGGCTTCAGCCCCTGAGGTACGCTCCGCCACCCACTCCATCTGCGAACTCCCCACCCTGGTCAACTTCGGCTCCTGGATCGGCGGCGACCGCGACGGCAATCCCTTCGTCATCCCCGCCGTCACGCGCGAAGCCCTCGCCATGGCGCACAATCTCCTGCTCAATCACTACCGCCGCCGCCTCCAGAACGTCTTCGAGCAGCTCGGCAGCTCCACCCAGCAGGTCCCCGTCTCCGCCGAAGTCAGAGCCATCCTCGACCGCTACCTCACCCAGCTCCGCACCGCCGGCCAGACCGCCCTCGAAGAGCGCTTCCACTTCGAATACCTCCGCCTGCTCATCGCCTGCATCATGATGCGTCTCGGCGCCACGCCGCAATCCAGCGTCCCTCTTCCTCCCTCCCCCGCGCTCAAACCCTACACCCGCGCCGCCGACCTCATCAGTGACATCACCGCCATCCGCACCAGCCTCATCGAGAACCACGGCCACCGTCTCGCCCAGATGCTCATCGACCCTCTCCTGATGGAAGTCCGCACCTACGGCCTCCATCTCCAGACGCTCGACATCCGCCAGCACGCGCGCGTCCACGCCG
>Ga0207667_10011998_pt1 | contig 10031 bp, 23 predicted proteins | sample KBSCornC52_FD_184301 | JGI IMG/M metagenome (GOLD analysis project Ga0207667, IMG submission 184301) | Corn rhizosphere microbial communities from Kellogg Biological Station, Michigan, USA - KBS Corn C5-2 (SPAdes) (version 2) | ecosystem: Host-associated > Plants > Roots > Rhizosphere > Soil ... | reverse complement strand
AAAGTGTGGTGCGTGGAGTATGATCGTGAGCTTGTACAGCCGTATCTTGATCGCATTCGGCAATTTAGAGTTGCCTTGCACAAAACTGAGAATGACCGTGGTCTCCCTGCACGTGTGTGCAGTTCTAAGAGAGATCGCAATGCAGAGAAGTGCATTGCGTGTAAGTGCTGCTTTAGCAAGAAAGGATAGTCAAGATGCCAATCACCCTAGAGGAAGATTTCTTTGAGCATTTGCTGGATTGCATGTGCAATCAAAAGTACTTGCCAACGTTAGGAGCTTCAGATCTTGCTTCAGAACGAGAAAAGCAAGATCAGGCCGTAATTGACGCAGCATATCACAAGGCCATGGAACTGTTGATTGATAACTCCACAACTAATGAAAAGCTTGAAAATATCGCTCAATTCATTATCAGTGAGTCAAAACATTGGAATGATGGTGAGGGAGCTTTTGATCTTGCTAATGCTTTAAAAGAGTTTATCAGGCTTTACCTGATCCAGGATAGCAAATCAGACAAAGCCATCAGGTTGAAGGAGATATCAAAATGAAAGAAGAGAAAAGAAACGCGCTTGACTGGAATGATGAACCGCAAGCTTCCTATCCATATATGCAACCAGAAGATGCAGGCGCGGATTGCAATCAGTTATGCCGTGCGTGTAGTAACGGTGCAGGTAATGCAATTTGTAGTTATCATGCTGAAAAAGGCAGATTGATGGTTAGACGACAACAGCACATTTATGCAAAGAAAGGATAGCAAAGACATGGAAGAACCGATCACAATTGAGAAGAAAAACAAAGCAGGAGATGAAATTCGTTTCTATAGCGAAGAAGATAGACATGAAGTTCTGTATGAAGATATTGCAGGCTACGAAGTTACATTTCATTGCAAAAGTAAAGAAGATGCGAATAAATTGTTTGAAGCTCTTTTGCTAGTGAAAGAAATAGAGGTAAGCTAATGAAAAGATGCCCTTTTAAATTAAAGAAAAAAAGCGGTGCTAAATTAGGGCACGCGGTAGAGCGTGATTTAGGATACGAGAAAGCAGTAAAGCAAGCGAAAGAGCGTTTTCACCTTGACCAGTTGATATTCCAAGAAATTGGTCTTTGCTCTTTCATTCGTCCTTGTGCTGAGAATGAATTAGATGGGCTTAACCTTCCAAGCAATATTGACGTGTCCTCCATAAAATACGTGTATGTGTTGCGACCAGGCTCTATGGAACATGTGAGTAGACATATACTCCCACTCCTAACACATTTGGGCGCGGTAATGTTCGACATGGTGAAAGGCGTGCGTGTGCACGCTCGTATCCTGCTCACACAAGAGCAAATGGAGGTGATCAAGTCCTCCATGAATAAAGCGGAGACTGGGTTGTACCTCAATGGAAAGGCGGTGAAGTAAATGAAAAAGAACACAGATGGCAGCGTCACGCTAAGTCAGGAAGAACTTGAAGAGATCAACAAGGCATATCAAGCTCTTTACGGTATATTCAGTGACGGCCCTAGCTTTATTGGTGATTACTTTGTCAGTCATGATGGCTATGTCAATTGCATGAAATGGAAACATCAGTTGAATGGCGAGAAATTTGATAGTTCAGATTATGAGTAGAGGATAAGATGAAAATAAGTAAATGGCAAGACTTTAACGACAACTTGGATATTCGATTTAGAGACAACTCTGGCATGCCTTGCAGAATAGCTAGTGAGCAGGATAACCTTTTGCGTTTTTCGGTTTACGGGTTAGCTCCTAACTACATCTTTTTCTCGCAAGAGGACATTAAAGCACTTCTGCCCTATCTCCAGAGCTTTGCAGAGACGGGCCGATTGGAACTTCCTCCACAAGATACCCCCTTGCAAGGGGGTACGCTAGCGGATGCATTCAAGCCTGAGAACCTGATCAGGGCAAGTGCTGAGCAGAACTGCAAGATATACGAGCAGGAGAAACGCATCAAAGAGCTTGAAAGACTGCTCAAAAGATGGAAAGATGCGGCGGAGACGGGAAGTCACGATGGTGAATGTGTTTGCCCAAATTGTTGCCCTGTATTGCATGCAGATACGGCCATTGCATTAGGAAAAGCATATGATCCAGCATCCTGAATCGCTCTACAGAGCAGTTCAAAGAGGAGAGGACGTTAAGTCGTTCCTCCTCGATCTTCACAGACGTAATACAGGACCACTCAAAAGAATAGAGCAGAACACGGAGGGCATCAGAATGCAAGATATTGCCGACATGCCAACCATGATGATGCCCAGTATCCCCAAGAGCCCAGATCTTACTACAGAGAAGCTCATAGCATGCATCCTTGTGCCGTCTGGCATGTACGTAGATCAGGAAGGCCGCATGTGTTTAAAATTGATAGATCTGGAGATGCACACAATCGATTTAGCAGATCTGGCTGTAGATCGTTTCCGTGGACTCACTGGCTTCTACCCAGATGAGCTTGTGTCGTGCCCAAGTCGATATGCCCGTCTTGGCAATGCGCTTTACTTCCCCCAAGGTAAGAGCCCTATCCCGTTCGTGCGTAGTTTTGTATTTCCTGTAGATTATGACATCCTTGCAAGGGGGTATATTGTATTATGACAGATCAGATGGGCGATTTAACCTCATTGTATGCAGTATATGTAGTGTGTGGTGTATTTATTGTAATTTTGTTAATTGGCTGTTGGGTGGAAGATCAGATTAAAAAGAAGAAGCCACCTCGCAAGGGGGAACTTGTGAAGTTCTACACGAGAGAGATGTGCAAAGCAGCTCATGCACTTTCTAATGATGATCTTGAAGATCAGGCACAGAACTTGATCAAGCACATTGATCAAGAATGGAAGCTGAAGAGGGCAGGAGGCAATGATGCTTGCAATTGGTAGGCGTCCATGTATGTGGTGTGGGGATATAGTGGGCAGTCAATGCACGTGTGGAGCTGCCATATGCATTGATCACATGATGACATACGGGCAGTCATGCCCGCTTTGCGTACGATTAGGGCAATCAAAAATTATTACGTTCCTCCCTCTTGGATGGGAGGATAGATCAACAGTTCCACTTGAAGTGGGAAAGGATAACTAATGTTTGAAGAGAATATCAAAGCAGGCGCGTCCTTACTAGATGAAAAAATTCCTGGTTGGATGGAGAGACAAAATTTGATGAAGTTTGATCTTAAATACTCATGCAGTTGCGTCTTGGGGTGGGCTGAAGACACGAGAGATTACTGGACAACGCTAGAAAAGCTCTTTCCTGGAAAGAGCGAGCAGGAACTACTTGATCTTGCAGCTGAGCACGGATTTAATATAAAGTTTATGCAAGCTTCAGCAGATCAAGGCTATCAAGACTATTCCACTTTAACGGATGAGTGGAAAGTATTCATTGCTGAACGAAGAAGATCTGTGGGCAGTACAGTATAGGCTAGTCAGTACTATACGAGTTGACATTTGACAATGCACTATGGTACTATCGCATCAGTTAGTTTTAATTGTATCTTGACTTGAAGGAGAGAAAACCATGACATCAGATGAATTGCTGACTGTTCACGAGGTTGCAGCACGATTGCGCGTAGATGACACCACTGTAAGGCGTTGGATTAAGAACGGCATTCTAGAGTCCATCAGCTTGCCCCACGTTGGCAAGCGTCAAGCCTATCGTATCAGGCACACGGTACTTGAAAATCTGCTAACTGCATAAGCGTCTTTTCATTTAAAGAGGGCATTCTGAAATGGGTGCTCTCTTTTTTTGTGCTCAAAATACCATTTATCATTCAGGGGCAAATCTGAGGCCTTAATATTCGACCCATCCAGTCTATCGTCTCCACCCTTGCAAGGGGGTCTCTTGCCCATGTGGTGAGGCCAAAAATGGTGAGAAGAATAGGGCAGTTTGTAAAATGAATGGACAGTATTGAAAGTATTGACAAGTTAATATAAATGTCGTATACTTTTCATTAGAAAGGAGATTTACGATATGCCTAAGCTTACCAAGAACGATCAGACGGCCCGCTTGGCATTTTACATGTTGCCATCAACACGGGAGATGATTGAGAAAGATGCCAAGAAGCACAAGCGGTCAATGTCAGCAGAAATGAATTACATTATAGAGCAGTACTACTTACTGCAAGACAACAAAAAAGAGAGTGTTACAAGCACTCTCTCAGAAAGGTAAAAAATGTCACGTCCTAACAATTCCCATGATAACACAGAACTAGCCACATTCCAAGTGTCACCCTTTGATGCCATCAAACAGACAGACAAGGACGGGCGGGAATACTGGAGTGCTCGTGATCTTCAAGATTTGTACGGGTACGAAAAATGGCAAAATTTTGAATCCGTGATCGATAACGTTCGCGCTGCAATTGCCAATATTGGACAAGATCCAAATTATTGGGTTACTGACTTCAGTAACCCAATAATTTCAGGCAAAGGACGCAAGCAAGAAATTAAAGACTACCGTCTAGCGCGTTACGCTTGCTACCTCACTGCCATGAACGGTGACTCCCATAAACCAGAGATCGCAGCAGCTCAAACCTACTTCTATGTGAAAACCCGTGAATCTGAGACGCGCAATATTCAGGTAGATCCCAAAGACCTATGCGGTATCGTTGCAATTGCGTACAAAATTGATGGCATGCTCACATCACGTGAGATCATGAGCAATGCAATCAAATCAAAATTTGCACATGCGGCAATCGATAAATTGTGCAAGATCTTTTATCGTGCAAGGCGAGATCTTGAAACTGCTTTAGTGCGTGATCACGGCGAAGACCGCTTTGCCATACGTCATCGGGTGCAACATGAAATATCAGTAGAACAACTAAAGCTGATTGAAGATTAGTTTGGAGAGAGTGCAGGATGAAATATTCCTGCACAACACAAGAAAGGACAAACCATGACAACCAAGGAACAGATTCTATCAGAATTGAATGCTGGACGCGGCAAAGGGCATAAGTTCACTGAGGAGTATTGGCATAACGCAAAACTAAGAATGGGCAGCTTGCTAATCCAGGCTAAGGAACTCGGCGAGGACGACTACAATTACGTCGCCGACAACTTTATGGGGCGAGGATCTGCAAGAGACTTCATTGGGTATAGAAAAGCGTACGATCGTCTTAAGAAAGCAACTGTACAGCTAATAAGAAAGTACAATGCCAAGAAACTAAAAGAAGGAGATGTAACCGATCTAAAGGAAATAGCTGATAAAATTAACGACAAGGTTAATGCTTTTATCATTGTGCATCCACCCTTTACAGATAACATAGTCGATATATTGAGAGCGGAATTCGTTAGCGAGGCTAATCTTCTAGACAAGGCAAACCAAACGACTAGCAGTGAGGGGCGTCAATCATGATTAGCCTGGAAAAGATCCATACAGAAATGAACGGCAAGCTGACACAGGATGCAGCTTGCAGAGCGTTTGCCAGGTGGATTGGCAATCATCTTGAACCCATCGCACGGGAAGAGCTAAGAAGGCTTGTCACGTCCTCCTTCAGGGCAAGAAAGCTCACGGAACACCAAATACTTGCAGCAGAAGCTCTTGTTCTGATCAAGCTGGATAGCTACATGAACGAGGTCAAAACACCCTCGGAGGGAACTGATCAATGTAAGGTATGCAGCAGTTACTACAGGTCAGATACTCTAGATCAATGTTTCTCATGTGGATGTTTAATATGTGCAGGATGCGCAATATATAATGACTGGTATGATTGCATCGATTGCCCAAGTTGTGTGAGCAATCTTCGCTAGCCATCGACTCCAGCCAATCCCCCTTGCAAGGTGTGTGCAAGGGGGATATTTTTATTTTGAGCTTAAATTCCTGTCTAATTGCGCCAAATTATCGTTAGTCGCAATTAGAAAACATCTTGTATAGGCAAATACATGCAACGCATCTTCTTAAATTGACCATGATGTCCTACTCACTAGGCAAGTCCTCGATTGTGAACGATTTAGGCAAGTGAGTAGGACATCTTTTTACTCGTCATCCTGACAAGTCTTGCTCTTCTATTTCCCCACTGCCTGTATAGCCCAAAAGTCACTTGATAAGTTTTGATCTAGCAAGTAAGCATATGGAAGATAGCAATATCCATTATCTCCCCAGTTTCCCCAACTATTGCGCACTATGAAGTGCATATCGCTATCATGATAGCCAACTACCATTAATGCATGTCCGCCTAACAATTGCTCACTATTCTTTGGTAGTGGAACTATCCCAGTCTGCTCCACTTGTTGGCTTTCAAATGACTTATACACGCTAATGCCTATAACGAATGGCAATCCTTGCGCTAGGCAATTCTTCATCTGAGTGATGTTCTGAGGGACGCGCTGATACTTGAGCGCTCTGTCCTGCAATGCGTCCTTGTAAGCCTGGATAGGTGGATGCACATCAAAACGATTGATGATATAGGCCCATTCAGACTCTGGGCAATCCCCTTGCTTGGCAGCGGCCTTGATCGCATCCCTGATCGTTGCCCCGCTATCAACTGTTTTCTGGTTTTTCGCTCGTGAATTATAATAGAGAAACAGATGCGATGTCACAAAGTCCGGTAGCCCTTGTTTCCTTCTGCCAAATCGGATAGCCGCACCTGTTGCAAAGCTCGTGCAGCTCCCAAGTGATCCCTGATCCTCTACTGGGCAGTCCTGATTTCTCAAATCTACACTGGGTGGCAACGCTAGCCCTTCAAGCATAGAGAATTTGTGATCTCTACAATCTGGCAAGCTTGGGTGCCAACCATATGCACGTTTAGTCATTTAAAACCTCTTTCTATTTTGCAATAATAAATTGATGTAGAAGTACCAATGCCGCGCTTGCAATAACACAAGCTGCAAGTGCTAGGAATAGAGCAATGCCTAGCACAATGCCGCTAATCTTCTCACTTTGAACAACAATATAAACAACTGGCTGTTCATTCGATGGGAGCTTTATCAATCGAATTGATGGTATATCAGGCATTGTGGCAGTTTGATCAATCAAGGCGTGCCTCCCATCGGTGTTATTGCGTCTACAATTGACTTTACCGTTGAATGCGTGCTCTCCAGTGATTGCGTCTGTGTTGCAGCATACTCTGCAAATGTACGCAAGAACTGAGAAATGACTGTAACTTTATCAGTCTGAGCTGGTGCCGTTTGGATTTGATTGATCAAATTGAAGGCATCAGGTCGGAACTGCTCATTTTGATATTTCTGGATATCTTGCTGAGCATTCTTTCTCTTGCGCAAGAGCACGAGCGCTTGGTCGAAGTTGGCCGATGTGAGCGGTCCAAGCGCAACGAGAGCGGCCTCTGCATCGGCAATGTCCTGTTGATCTTGCTGTAAGCTCATTTTGATTGCCCTTTAGGATCAATAAGGAAATGCGGATCTATGCTGCCCCCTTGCAGGGTGGGGTTGATCGCAGGAGCAATGTTAGAAGGTCCGCCACCTATGATGATACCTGTAGGTGTGGGCGTAACTGTAACAGGTGGTATATTTGAAGCATTCAATGCTTTTACAGCCGCCTCAATGAATGCGCTCAGGATTGCATCGGGAGGCACTGGCAGATTGAACGCTACAAAGAAACCCTTGACAGCATCCATGGCTATTTGCTTCTTTTCCTCATTTGTCTTTCCTGCAAATTGCTGTTCTACCATCATGACGGCGGTATGCGCAAACTGCAAGATGTATTGTCTTTGTTGAGCAGGAATATATGCAACAATACGATGCCAGTAATACGCAATAACAATAAGGGCAGATGGGACAGCGTAGGGAATAAGAGCTATAATTGTGTTCATATGTCAACCTTTTCTATATGAATGCGTGTAGTTACACTGTTCTTTCCTTCGGAGATATGGATCATATCTCCATCTACAGTAACGTAAATGCCTCTTGACTTTAGAGCAGAGACTATTGCTTCTACAGTATGTCTCATTTTTTTGTTTTCTTCTTCTGTATCATTTATCCTTTCTTTTAGCACATTTAAATGTGTCTGCATTGCTTCAATAGCGCCGTCCTTAGCCTCACCTGCTATCTTCTCTGCTTTGCCTTTTGAGCTTTTTGTGATGTAATATCCATAGGCAATGATGCCAAGAAGTGTGAGCAATGTTCCAGGCCATCCTGAGATCCCAGGTAAATCCTTAAAAATGTCCATGAACTACTCACTCAAACAAGAGTCGACTGCCAACTCTATTGACGCTTTTGATGGAACTGCTAAATCCCACTCTTTGTAGAGGTCAACGACATGGTTGACAGCAAGATCCCGTTTGGCAGGGTTGTCCTTGTAGCGTTTTTCCGCTGCTTGCACAGCTATTCTTGCAGATGTCTCAAGTTGCTCCGCTGGATTTTCAGGAAGTTTTTGCACTCTTTTCCTATCGAATATGAGCCACATGCCACCAACAAAAGCGACCGTGGCAACAAATTGCATGACGGTTTGCGCCCAATTCATGTCAACCTCCTACAATCTTGCTCCTAAGTCAACAATCCATGCAAAAAAGAAAAACAAGGCAACAATGACGCAAAGTGTAAAGAAAAGCCATCTGTAAGCAGTAGAAGGACGAAATGTGTTATCGCTATAGATAGCGAATATCACAAAAAATGCAAAATCAACTAATGCAATTCCGAATCCGTGCGGTAAGCTCATTTCAATCTCCTTATTGGATTTGGGCAAGTTTCATGATCAGATCGACATCGTCCTTAATGGTCTGCCCGATTGTTTGGATCTTCTCCATGTTTGCCACAATGGGCAATGCTTGCAGTGCAGCAATCTCCCCCTGCAAGGTGGTGATTTGGGCGAGCAATAGTGCATGTTGCTTTTGATACCAGAGCAGTTCTTGCCCTATCCATCCCTCGAATACGCCTGCAATGGGCGTGTACTCCAGGCTCTTTGATCTGAATATCTGCCTCTGCCCAGCCCCTAGCCCTGGATTGGATTGCTCAAGAATGGATAGATGTTGCTCTGGCTCAAGTGGGGTATTGGCGGGGTCCCAATTCGAGTTGAGCACGTGGTCCCTAAATCCAAGGCGCACTTGCACGCCATTGGGTGCGGTGAGGACTGATCCATCATCTTTCCATCCGGTTGGTATGTTCATAGTATTTCCTCCATTTGCCAAGTAGTTCCAAAGATTGCCATAATTGAATGTGCCAGGGCACCTAGCACGATTTACAGGGTCAATATCTGCATGGCGAATAATGCCACCATCTGCATCTCCTGTTCTCTTGGGAATGCCATAGTTATCACATATGCACTGGATAAGTGCATATCCAGAATCCTCCTGAGTAGGTGTGAGCGCATCGCTATTGTCTGTCGATGCTTTTACAAATTCTATAGATGCCAGTGTGAGCAGATTTGGATTAACATTCTCAGGTAGAAAAGCTGCATGCCCAGTGGTGAGCACTCCATTCCCCCAAGCCGCTAAGCTCAGAGGTACACATTGCACTATATGACCGTCTTGACCAATAACAAAATGAGTACTCACTGGATTGTTGCTACCAACTGTTGATTTCATGTAATTAGCAACATCTTCAGCAGAAGATCCCCCAGCCGTACCATGCAAGACAATGAACTTGGGTTGATATCCTTGCCTGCTAAAGGTATTCTCAAGAATATCAACTTCTATGGCTGTATCTAGCCACCCATTTGCATCAAATTTCATAAAAACCTCCTTTGAACTACACACCTACTGGTAAAGGCAAGATCACCAGTATTTTAGGATTGCCAGTGCCATCATCCACGTGCACTGGTAACCCGTTTTTAGTGATAGTAACCCATATCTCCCACGAACCTGCCGTATCTACATCTCCAGCTTGATACTGATAATACGCCTTACCACTATCGTTACTATCCACTATCCAAATCCCGTTGCATACTTTGATAACTCCAGTAGCAGTATTATGCAGCTTCATGGTGATAGTAGCGCCTATCAGGCTCATATATCCATTCTTATGGAATTTAGATGAGGTTCTGCACGATACTTGTTGCGCCGAATTAACACATCGATGACGGTAATATCCGCGACGCAGTTGAAAGTGTGAACTCCGATTGTTCGACGATCCCAAACAGGCAAAACCTTGTGTACTTCTTTTTCTGAGTAGTGCTG
>Ga0207667_10011995_pt1 | contig 10032 bp, 7 predicted proteins | sample KBSCornC52_FD_184301 | JGI IMG/M metagenome (GOLD analysis project Ga0207667, IMG submission 184301) | Corn rhizosphere microbial communities from Kellogg Biological Station, Michigan, USA - KBS Corn C5-2 (SPAdes) (version 2) | ecosystem: Host-associated > Plants > Roots > Rhizosphere > Soil ... | reverse complement strand
ATGGATGCCACGGCATCCACCCGGAGCCCGTCGATATGGAACACCTCGAGCCAGTAGACCGCGTTGGCCACCAGGAAGTTGCGCACCTGCGAGTCGCCGAAGTTGAACACCAGCGTGCCCCAGTCCGGCTGCTCGCCCAGGCGCGGGTCGCTGTGCTCGTAGAGCGGCTGCCCGTCGAAGCGTGCGAGCGCCCATTCGTCTTTGGGGAAGTGCGCGGGCACCCAGTCGACGATCACGCCGATCCCGGCCTGGTGCAGCCGGTCGACCAGGTAGCGGAAGTCGTCCGGATGCCCGAACCGGCTGGTCGGCGCGTAGTACCCGGTCACCTGGTAGCCCCACGACCCGCCGAACGGGTGCTCGGCCACCGGCAGGAACTCGACGTGGGTCGAGCCCAGCTCCTGCAGATAGGGGATGAGCTGGTCGGCCAGCTCGCGGTAGCTCAGCCCGGGCCGCCACGAACCGATGTGCATCTCGTAGACGCTCATCGGCGTGTTGTGCGGATCGGTCTGCGCGCGGGTGGTCAGCCACTCGGCGTCGCCCCACTGGTAGAGCGTCTGCCCGACGACGGATGCGGTCGCCGGCGGCACCTCGGTGTACCTGGCCATCGGATCGGCGCGCTTCACCCACTCGCCCGCCTGCGTCAGCAGCTCGAACTTGTAGGCACTCCCGGGGCCCAACGCGGGCACGAACAGCTCCCACACCCCGTTGTCGTCGAGCCGGCGCATGGCGTGCTGGGCGCCGTTCCAGTCGTTGAAGTCGCCGATCACGCGGACGGCCTGCGCGTGCGGCGCCCAGACCGAGAAACCGGTGCCCACGACATCCTCGTGCGGGCGGAAGTGCGCGCCGAGCACGTCCCACAGCTGTTCGTGGCGGCCCTCGCCCCAGAGGTAGAGGTCCACCTCTCCGACCGTCGGCACGAAGCGGTACGGGTCGTCGGCGGTCCAGCTCGGCGCGTCGGCGTAACTCGCCTCGAGCGCATATGCCTGCCCGGCGCCGGGTGCGAAGCCGTGCCATAGCCCGTTCGCCACATGCTCGAGGGGGATGCGCGTGCCATCCTTCTGCACCGCGGTCACGGTCACCGCCAGCGGCCGCACCGCGCGGATCACGAAGCCGTCGACCGCGTCGCCATCCGCCCCCGTCACGGTCGCGGGATGCTGCCCGAGCGCGTCGTGCGGGCGCGGGTGCCGCCCCTCGACCAGCGCGGCGATGTGATCGGGGTGAAGCGCCGGGATCCCGGAACCCGCGGCGGCGGCCGGCTTCTTGGCCGCCATCATCGGCCTCCGTGCTGGATCGACAGCACGTGCACCGGCTCGGTGAACGCGTCGAGGCGCACGAAGTTGTCGCGGCCCCAGGTCCACTCCGCGCCGGTGATCAGCTCGGTCACCGCGAATGCCGCGTCGGGCTCGAGTCCGAACCGGGTCAGGTCGAGGTGGACCAGGGTCTCGCGCACCGAATGCGGGTCGACATTGGCGACCACGATGATGCTGTCTGGCGTTCCGGATGCGGTGAACCGGCCATCCAGGTGCTTGCCGTAGACCAGCACCGCGTCGTCGTCGCTCCAGTGGATGCTCAGGTTGCGCAGCTGCGCGAGCGCCGGGTGCGCGGCGCGGATCTCGTTGAGCCGGGTGAGGTAGGGCGCCAGGGTCGTGCCCGGGCTCGTCGCCTCGGCCTTGGTGATCGCGGCCCAGTCGCGCTGCTTGTACTCGTACTTCTCGTTGTCGATGTTCTCTTCGCTGCCGGGGCGCGCGACGTCTTCGTAGAGCTCGTAGCCGGCATAGACGCCCCAGCTCGGCGAGGCGGTGGCCGCGAGCGCCGCGCGGATCTTGTAGGCGGGCGGGCCGCCGAATTGCAGGTACTGGGTGAGGATGTCCGGCGTGTTCACGAACAGGTTGGGATGCAGGTAGTCGGCGGACGGTCCCGAGATGTCGGTGAAGAACTCCTCGAGCTCGACCTTGGTGTTGCGCCAGGTGAAGTAGGTGTACGACTGCTGGAATCCCACGCCCGCAAGGGCGTGCATCATGGGCGGACGGGTGAAGGCCTCGGCGAGGAACACCGCATCGGGATGCCGCCGGTTCACCTCGGCGAGCAGCCACTCCCAGAAGACCAGCGGCTTGGTGTGCGGATTGTCGACCCGGAAGATCGAGATGCCCTTGGCGATCCAGAATTCGACGATGCGCAGCACCTCGGCGCGGATGCCCTCGGGGTCGTTGTCGAAGTTGAGCGGGAAGATGTCCTGGTACTTCTTGGGCGGGTTCTCGGCGTAGGCGATGGTGCCGTCCGGGCGATGGCTGAACCACTCCGGGTGCTCGGTGACCCAGGGATGGTCCGGTGAGCACTGCAGGGCCAGATCGATGGCGACCTCGAGCCCGTTCTTGGCCGCCTGGCCGAGGAAGTACGCGAAGTCGGTGAACGATCCGAGGTCGGGATGCAGCGCGTCGTGACCGCCGTCCTCCGAGCCGATCGCCCAGGGGCTGCCGGGGTCGGCCGGCCCGGCCTCCGCCGAGTTGTTCGGCCCTTTGCGGAAGGAATGCCCGATCGGATGGATCGGCGGCAGGTACACCACGTCGAAGCCCATGGCCGCGACGCCCGGCAGGCGGCGGGATGCGGTGCGGAAGGTCCCGCTGGTCCAGGTGCCGTCCTTGGCCCGCTTGGCACCCTCGGAGCGCGGGAACAGCTCGTACCAGGAGCCGACCGCGGCGCGCGCCCGCTCGACCCGCAGGGTCAGCGTCGGCGACTCGGTGAGCAGCGATTGCACCGGATGCGCCGCGATCGCCGCTGCGAGGCGCGGGTCGCGCGCGACGCGGAGGCGCGCGTCGGGGGTCAGGCGCGGGTCCACGAGAGCCGCGCGGGCCTCGTCGAACACCCGGCCGGGGGAGTCGGCGAGCAGCTGGGCCGCGGTCGCGAAGACCAGTTCGACATCCTGACGCGCAGGGATCTTGATCTCGGCGTCGTGCAGCCAACTGGCCCAGTCGTCGGATGCCGCGCGCACCTTCCAGCGCAACGGGCCCGCTTCGGTCACCTGCACCGAGGCCCGCCAGCGGTCGGTGCCGGCGGCGATCAGCTCCATCGGATGCACCGTGACGCCGTCGTCGGGATGGATCAACACCAGCTCGACGCGCAACAGTCCGTGCCCCTCTCGGAACACGGTCGCCTCGAAGGGGACCACCTCGCCGACGTACCCGGTCGCCGGCCAGAGGTCCTCCGGCTGCTGGGGCGAGAGCGCACGGATCGGGATGCGGCCGAGGGTCTCGGAACGCGCGGCGGTCACGGTGGCGGGCACCACTCGACGGTACCGCGTCCGGGTGCGCGCGGGGCCTGGGATCCGGCCGCGAGTGGCGGCAATGTTGCCGTCGGGGACAAATTAACGTACCCCGGGGTACACATTTGTCCCCCATTGGGTGGGAAACATAAAAATGCTGATCAGCGAGATATTTATGGCCCAAATTGTGGAGTACATCATGACCTCTAGTGGGGGTGTGTGTCATCTTGTCCACCCTATGGAGGACACGTACTGTCTTCGGCGGGGGGAAATTCCCTGTGCAGTGGGTCGTGCTTCGGTCAGCTGCGCATCACATGCAGCACACACACGCTTCACCAATGCACCACCCGACAAACCCGCCGCCGGGCATCTCGTGGGGGCAACGCGCCCTCGCATGCCTCGATGGCGCCTGCACCTCGACATCAACCCGATGCCGTGAAAGGAACTGAAATGAACAAGATCACCAAGGGTGCCATCGCCGCAGCGGCTGGTGTCATCCTCCTCATGGGCGGCGCGGGAACCCTCGCCTCCTGGAACAGCAGTGCCAACGCCGGTTCGGCGCAGACGATCACCGCCGGTTCGCTCTCGGTGACCGCCGGTGCCGCCGGCGTCTGGAAGAGCGGCGCCACCACGATCACGCCGTCGACCTTCCGGATCGTCCCGGGCGACTCGATCACCTACACGCAGACCTTCAACCTGGTCGCCTCGGGTGACAACCTGCTGTTCACGCTCTCGGCGACGCCCGGTGCGATCTCCGGCGCCACGGTCGGCGCGGCCGACACCGCCCTCGCCTCTGCGCTGACCGGAAGCAGCAGCTTCTCGGTCGCCGGGTCGAACATCGTCGGCAGCGGTTCGCCGAACACCTACAAGGTCACCACGGCCGGCACCACGGTGGTCACCGTCACGATGACCGTCGCGTACCCGTACGCCTCGGGCAACAACTCGCAGACCGGTGCCGTCACCTTCGGCAACGGCGCGGTCACGGTCACGCAGACCCAGACCCCGTAACGGATTCCATCGGGGGAGCGCGCCGTCCCACGCGGCGCGCGCCCCCGGTGGGGTTTCACCTCCATCAGCCCCACCTCCATCGGCCCCACCTCCATCAGCCCCACATCCATCAGCAGGAACGGCAGAGACCATGACCGGATCGCGAGCAGCGCGTCCCGGGCAGCGCCGCCATCGCGCGGCCCAGCCCCGGGTCCGTCGTCTGCTGCGGACCCTCCGTCCCACTCTGCGCGGCGCGATCGGCGCCGCCGTCGCCCTTCTCGCCGGCGTCCTGGTCGCCGCAGGTCTCGCGGCCGGCAGCTACGCCTTCCTCAACTCGCAGGCCAGCGCCACCTCCGCCACGACGATCACGAGCGGCAACCTCGCCCTCACCGTCCAGTACGGCGCGGGCGCAACCGGATCCACCGCCACGATCCCGACGACCGCCTGGGCCACCATGCTCCCCGGCGACGTCGTCGGACAGCAGTTCACGCTGGCGAGCACCGGGACCGCGGGCGCCACCTTCACCGCCCGCCTCTCGGCCGCCTCGGCCTGGGAGATCCGCGTCGCCACCGGCACCTGCCCCGTCGCCCAGATCCCGGGCCCGGCTCTCAGCACCGTCGCGGTCGCCGCGGGCACGATGCCGGGCGGCGCCAGCACCCCCGTCTGCGTGCAGGCCACGCTGCCCACCACCGCGGCCTCGACGGTCTCGGGCACGACAGCCGGGTTCTCGATCATCCTCGACTCGACGCAGGTGCCGTCATGATCGAGCGCCGCATCAAGCTCGGCATCGCGACGGCCGTCACGGGCTTCCTGGTGCTGGCAGGCACGACGGCCGGATTCGCGTTCTGGACCGCATCCAACTCGGTGAGCTCGACCGTGGGGGCCGCGACTCTGAGCATCACCACGACGAACTTCACCTCGGTCGGCTACACCTTCGGCAACGAGACCCTGAGCACGACCGGCAGCGTCACGGTGACCAACACGACCAGCACGGCCAGCACGCAGAGCGGCTCGGTCAGCGTGACCTTCGGCCCGGCCGCATCCGCCACCCTGGCCGGCAAGGTCATGGCGACGATCTGGACCGCGGCCGCGGCGTCCGATTGCACGGCGGCGGCCACGGTGCCGTCCGGAGCGACGAGCACGTTCTGGTCGGCGTCTCCGGTCCTCACGGCGTCCCTCGCCAAGAACGCCGACGTCACCTACTGCGTGCGCAGCTCGATCGCCTCGCGCGACTCGGTCTCGGTCGCCGGGGGATCGATGACGTTCCAGCCGAAGATCAGCGCGACCATCACGGTCGGCAACTTCACCGGCAGTGCATCGGCGACCACGACCCAGTCCACGCAGTACATCTACTCCACGTCATCGGCCGACCTGACCCATTGGAACTGGATCCGCCCGAACTTCACGTCGAGCTACGACTACTGCCTCGACGTCTCCGGCGCCGGCACCGCCTCCGGCACCATCGTGATCTCCTACGACTGCAAGACCAGCGGTGCGGCGAACCAGAACTGGAAGTTCGTCGCGAGCGGCGCGACCGGAGGCTCGTACTACACCATCCAATCGCGGGGCGCCGCCGGTCTCCGGATCGACGACAACAGTTCCACCGCATCGGGCGGGAGCATCACCGTCAACACCGCGTCCGCAACCCCGGCGACGGCGACCAACCAGCAGTGGCAGCTGCAGCAGGTCTCGGCCAACATCTACGAACTGGTCAACGCGTTCTCGGGGATGTGCCTGACCTCGCCGAGCGGCACCGGGCAGAACCTCGGCAACCTCACGCAGGCGCCGTGCAGCGGCACGGTGTACCAGCAGTTCAAGGTCTCCCAGGCTTTCGAGAACTTCGCCTGCGCGGTGTCGGGTTCCAACTGGGTGTGGTCGTGGAGCTCGGTCAGCACCGGTCCGTACCACGTGCTCGTCAGCGACGGCACGACGACCTCCGAGTTGGTCACCACGGCCGCAACGGCGACGGGCGCGACCCTCCCGTTCGGTGCGCTGAGCTACGGGAACGGCACCTACAACGTCTCGTTCGTCGACTCGCTCGACACGGTCGTGGGCGGTGGCACGATCACGGCCACGTCGCCCTCGCGCAAGAACTCGTGCTCAGCGAGCGACTTCCAGTGAACGCCACCGGTGGCGCGGGAGCGATCGGTCTCGTCGCGGCGATCGTGGCCTCGATCGGGTTGCTGGTCGGCGCCAGCGCCGGAACGGCCGATGCTGCACCGGCTCAGGCTGCCTCCTCGGGCGACAGCCCTGTGCAGTTCAGTGACGACGGCATCCACTGGTCGAGCAGCTACACCGGCGCGCTGTTCGACGGCGCGCTCATGGTGCCAGGCGGTTCGGTCGACCGTTCCTTCTCGGTGCGCAACGGTGCGGCCGAGCCTGCGATTCTGCGCGTGACGCTCTACGGCGTGGCCACCACCGACCTCGAGCTCGCGGATGCCATGACCGTCTCGAGCTCGGCGCCCGGTCTGCCGGGTGCATCCGTTCCCGTCACCGCGGCGCGCCCCTGCGCGACCCTGAGCCACGGGCAGGTGCTTGCAGCCGGTGGCAGCGTTCGTCTCGACAACGTCGCGGCGCTCGCCGATCTGACCGGCACGGGAGGTCAGGCCGGCCAGGTGTCGTTCAACCTCGCGATCAGCTTGAGCAGCACCGACTCCGCGGCGCCCGCTCCCGACAGCTGCCCCACCGACTTCGGCAACACGGTGGTCGGCAGCCCCGATCAGGGGGCCGGCACCGCGTCGCACCCGGTGTACCACCTGGGAGCCGGCGGGTGGACGCCGGTGCCGGCCACGGCATCCGCGCCCGCTCCTGCTCCGTCGGGCGCGCCGACCGCGCCGGCCGTGCCCGATGGCCACGGACCCGGCATCGGGGCCCTGGTCGGCAACACCGAACGCTTCTATCAGGAGAACACCGTGGCCCTGTGGCTGGCCATGGCCGCGCTGGGCGGATCGCTCTTCTTCGTGGTGCGACGGCGCCGCCGTCTCGCCGACCCGGCCCTGGAACACCCGAACGTCCACGACAAGATCGGAATAGGACGATGACCTCCATCGCGAACCGCCCTCGCACCGCCATGACGTCGCCGCTCGGCCGGCCGTCCGGTTCGAAGGCCGCCCACAAGAAGAAGGGCGTGCTGCACTACATCGGCGTCGGCCTGAGCTTCGGGCTCCTCGCGCTGATCGCGCTGATCGCCGTTCTGGTGATCGCGCTGCCGATGCTGACCAAGTCCACGCCGTACACGGTGCTGACCGGCTCCATGACACCGAGCTACCCGGCGGGCACCCTGGTCATCGTCAAGCCGACCGATGTGCAGCAGATCCGGATCGGCGATGTCGTGACCTACCAGATCACGTCGAACCAGCCCGCCGTGGTCACCCACCGCGTCATCCAGATCATCGAGCCCACCACGTCGAACGACACCGTCTCGTTCATCACCAAGGGAGACGCCAACTCGCTGCCGGATGCCAAGCCGGTCAAGTCCGTGCAGGTGCGCGGCGTGGTCTGGTACGCCGTCCCGTTCATCGGGTGGGTCAACAATGTGGTCAACGGCGACGCGCGCAGCGTCATCGTCCCGATCGTGGCCGGAGGGCTGTTCCTCTACGCCGGGTTCATGGCGGCGTCGACCGTCGTGGACCGCCGCCGGAAGGCCGCCGCCGCTGCGCGGGCCGCCGCTGGCGCGCAGGCCGCCGCCGCTGCAAACGCCGCCGCTGCCGTGGCGGCTGCTGCGAACACCGCGGCCGACTGGGACGACGAGCCGGGCGCGGAGCGCGACGAGATGGACGACGTGTTCCGCGACCTGTTCGTCGCCGGGCGCCGCTGAGCGGTCCTGCCGCGCCGTTCCGCTGAGCAGCTCGGCGTGACGAGCGCGGCTGGCCCCGCTGCGCCTGCCCCGTCGCGGCTCGCTTAGGGTGGTCGGGTGAAGGCCATCCGACGGTTCACCGTCCGCACCGTGCTCCCCGATCAGCTCGCCGCTCTCGACGAACTCGCCGCGAACCTCCGGTGGTCGTGGCACCAGCCGACACTCGAGCTGTTCCGTGAAATCGCCCCGCAGACCTGGGACGAGCAGGGCAAGGATCCGATCGGCCTGCTCGGCGAGATCGCCCCGGCCCGGTTGGCCGAGCTCGCCGCCGACGAGGAATTCGTCGGACGCGCGAACGCCGTGCGAGACGAATTGCGCTCCTACCTGAGCCAACCGCGCTGGTACCAGTCGCTCTCCGACTCGGCAGACCGGACCGTGCCGGGCACGATCGCGTACTTCTCGCCCGAGTTCGGGATCGCGGCGGCACTTCCGCAGTACTCGGGCGGGCTCGGCATCCTGGCCGGCGATCATCTGAAGAGCGCGTCCGACCTCGGAGTGCCGATCGTCGGGGTCGGCCTGTTCTACCGCGCCGGGTACTTCAGGCAGACGATCTCGCGCGACGGCTGGCAGGAGGAGAGCTACCCGGTGCTCGACCCGGACGGCCTGCCGATGCGCGTGCTCCGCAATCCTGACGGCTCGGGAGCCGAGGTCGTGCTCGCCCTGCCGGACGGCGACGCCCTGCACGCGCGGATCTGGCAACTGGCGGTCGGCCGGGTCACGCTGCTGCTGCTCGACACCGACGTGCAGGAGAACCGCGAGGAGTTGCGCGGCGTGACCGACCGGCTCTACGGCGGTGGCGGCGAGCACCGCCTGCTGCAGGAGCTGCTGCTCGGCATCGGCGGCGCGCGGGCGGTCAAGACCTACGCGGCGCTGGCCGGCATCCCGGCGCCCCAGGTCTTCCACACGAATGAGGGTCACGCCGGTTTCCTCGGGCTCGAACGGGTCAGCGATCTGATCGGCGGGGGGCTCACCTTCGCCGAGGCTCTGACGGCGGTTCGAGCAGGCACCGTCTTCACGACCCACACGCCGGTGCCCGCCGGGATCGACCGCTTCGAGGCAGCGCTGGTCGAACGCTACTTCTCGACCGACCTGCTGCCCGGAGTCGAGGTGGATGACGTGCTCGCCCTCGGCGCCGAACCAGCGGGCATGAACGGCGAGGCCGTCGCCGGCGGCGCACCGGTCTTCAACATGGCGGTGATGGGACTCCGCCTCGCGCAGCGCGCCAACGGCGTCTCGAAGCTGCACGGCGACGTGAGCCGGCACATGTTCGGGGCGCTCTGGCCGGGGTTCGACGCCGACGACGTGCCGATCACCTCGATCACGAACGGCGTGCACGCGCCGACCTGGACCGACCCGCAGGTCGCCGCGGTGGCGGCATCCTTTCTCGGAACCGCCGACACCACGCTGGCCGACTGGGCGTCGGGGCATGACGGCGACGGTGGGGTCAGCGATGCCGAGCTCTGGGCGCTCCGCGGACGCCTGCGTCAGCAGCTGGTCGCCGACGCGCGCGCCCGCACCTCGGCGGCGTGGGCTGAGCAGAATCCTGGCGTCGGCGATCCCGCCTGGTTCGAGCGCCTGCTCGATCCCGCAGTTCTGACCATCGGCTTCGCCCGGCGGGTGCCGAGCTACAAGCGCCTGACCCTGATGCTGCACGACCCGGAGCGGCTGCGGGCGCTGCTCACGCATCCCACCCGGCCTGTGCAGATCGTGATCGCCGGCAAGTCGCATCCGGCCGACGACGAGGGCAAGCGCCTGATCCAGCAGCTGGTCGAGTTCTCGCAGGAGGCCGACGTTCGGGAGCGCATCCACTTCTTGCCGAATTACGACATCGGGATGGCGCAACTGCTCTACCCGGGGACCGACATCTGGCTGAACAACCCGCTGCGCCCGCTCGAGGCGTGTGGCACCTCGGGCATGAAGGCCGCGCTGA
>Ga0207667_10011992_pt1 | contig 10033 bp, 3 predicted proteins | sample KBSCornC52_FD_184301 | JGI IMG/M metagenome (GOLD analysis project Ga0207667, IMG submission 184301) | Corn rhizosphere microbial communities from Kellogg Biological Station, Michigan, USA - KBS Corn C5-2 (SPAdes) (version 2) | ecosystem: Host-associated > Plants > Roots > Rhizosphere > Soil ... | reverse complement strand
ACTGGGAGGGGCGACTTTCCAGTCGCCCTGCGTTGCGGAGCAACGCCCAAAAGATGACGCTACGCGTGTTGGATTCGGTCGGCGAATGGAAAGCCCCCGCTCCCAGGTTCAATCCGCGCGCGTCGGTTGGCTCTCCACAGATCCCATGCGTGGCGGATGCGAGTTTCGACGCCCATCGCGGTCCCAGCGATTCATCACCGGCGTGATGAACGCGACCACCAGCCCCAAGGCTACCACGTTCTGCCACGTAAACCGCGCCGGCGCCGCGGGTCGCGGATATTCCGGCGTCACGCCGGCGGCGATCAGCCGGTCATACAGACTCGGGTGACTCAACGTCGCGGGCGTCACCGCTGGCACCTGATTGAGCTCATAGAGTCGCTCCAGCGCCCGGGCGTAAACCCCAGGAGACGGCCCTTCGTGCGTTTTTGCAGCGGAATCCGCGCGCTGCTCCATACGGCGGCGGAAGGTCCGCACCAGTCGCGAGACCACGATCAGCAACGCACAGATGCCGAAGTATCCTGCCCAGCCAAAGGCATCCATCGCCGGTTTGAAATAGATGACCGGCAACAAGGTGAATGTGGAAAGGACGAGCATCGCCACCGTGCCGCGTGGCTCGCTGAGATGGCCGAATTCATGGGCGCAGACCGCTCCCAATTCGTCGTCCGGCAGGACGTCCATGGCCATTTCCGTCACGGCCAAAGTATTGAGCAGTGGAAAGGCGATGGCGTTGGCGCCGTAAAGGCGCAGTAACCCCACGCGTGGCATCGGCAGATTCATCCGTGCCGCGATTTCGCGGACGATCTCTTGCAGCCGCGGTGGCGCGGAGATGAAGACGCCCATCAGTCGTAAAATCCACAGCGCACCGCCCCAGACGAGCCCGAGATTGATCGCAATAACGAGCGCGGTGAGGCCCAGCGCGGTCCAGCCTAGATGACCGGGCATTAGGAAAATGGCGGCGATCAGGACGCCCACTGTCATGAGCCGGATGACAAAGACGGCGGCGAGATTGCGCACCCACCGGCCCAAAGCCAGGTCGGGAAAAACGGCCTTCGCGGTCGGCCACATTCCGAGGATGACGCCGGCAAGGCCGGCTAGCGCCGCAGGAAGATAAGCCAGCGGGATTTCGGGAAACTGCGAGTATTGGGCGGCGGCGAGGGCGGCCGGGAGAATGAAGAACAGCAGGCCGTTCGTTTTCCGAATCGGCCAAAGGAGACGGGCCCGGGCCGTCCAGTGAGCGTCCCGCGCCCGCCGCCAGGGGACGAGCGCAAGTTGGTTCATTCCGTAAACCACGATCGCCGCCAGGGCGAAATGGCAGGCCAGCAAGGTCGCGAACAACATGCGGCGACGGTAGTGAGACGGAATGCGTTCGGCGAGTCAGTTTCATCCGGGGATTGGAAGAGAAGGAAGGACCACGGATTACGCGGATTTTACGGATTTCTGAGAGGCTTGCGTAACTGCGTCGATAGTCCGTGAAATCCGTGTAATCCGTGATTAAAACAATCTTTGATGGTCTTGCGTCCGGTTAGCTCAGTGAGCGGCGGGTGGGACTTGCCGCCCCGCCGACACGCGCTAGCTTGTGCGCGATGCGGCGTCTCCCCCTTTTCCTCTCCCTGCTCCTCCTGGCGCCGGTTGCGCCTGCCGAGACGCCGGTTTCGCCCCGGATCATCGAACGCTACAAGCAGATGCTCGCCGCTTCGCCGGTAGAAGGGACCGCGCTGGATCGCCTGTGGAAAATCTACGCCGACCAGGGGCAGACCGGGCAATTGCTCGACGAATATAAGGCCAACGACACCTTTGCCGCCCAGTTGATCCTCGGCCATCTCCTGCGCCGCGCGGGGCACGTCGACGAAGCCGCCGCTGCCTATCGTCACGCCGCCACGCTCGACCCCAAGAGCTACCTCCCGGCGCTGGCCCTGGCGCACCTGGAAGGCGAGCGCTCCCATCCGCGCGACGCCGCTGATTGGCTGGAAAAGGCTGTCGCGGCCATGCCGCCGGGCGATGCGCGCCTGCCCGAAACCCTGCTCCAGCTCGGCACCGCCTGGCTCGATGCCGGCGAGACCGACAAAGCCGCCGCGGCCTGGGAAAAGACCGTGGCCCTCAATCCCGAGGACCTCGCCTTGCGCCGCAAGCTTGCCGACGCCTACGAGCGCAATTTCCTGCCCGACCGGGCCATCGAGCATCTTTCGTATGTCGAGGCGCATTCCACGCCTACCGAGCGTCCGCTCGTCCTGCAACAGATCGCCCGCATCCAGCAGGGTGCGGGACATCAGGACGCCGCCATTGCTGCGCTGGAAAAGGCGCTCGCTCTCACCGGTCCGGGCAACTGGCTGCGCGGCGACCTGGAGTCGCAACTCATCCGCCTCCACCAGCGTTATCACCGCACCACGGAACTGGAGGAGCGCTGGAAGAAATATGCCGCCGAAAACCCGCGCGACCTCGGAGGGTGCCTGCAACTCGTCGAACTCTACGAACGCCTTGGTGATCTTGAGCAGCAGCGCGGGTGGCTGGAAAAGCTCACCGTCCTCGCGCCGAAGAATTTCGAGTATCGCGAAAAGCTGGCCCGCTTGCTCCTGCAGATGGATCAGCCCGAGCCGGCCACGGCGATCTACGACCAGTTGCTGAAAGAGCAGCCGACGAATGCCGATTACGTTTTCGCCCGGGCGAAGCTGGATGTGCAGCGCGATGCCGCCGCCACGGCGAAACAGCGCATCGACGCCCTGCTCGCCGCGCGGAAGAACGACGAATCCGTGCGGGCCAAGGCGCTGGAGTTCTACCAGCAAAATCATCTCACCGATTACGTCGAAGGCCACCTCACGGCCGATGCCGCGGGCAATGGCGAGGACGCGCTGGCGGCCCTGGCCACGTTCTATTTCGGCCAGCATCGCGAGGCCGACGCCCGGCGCGTGTTGCAGCGCATGGTGCGTCCCGCCGAATCCGTCGCGGGCCAGGCGGCCGCGCATTTCCGCATCGCCCAGATTTTGCGCGGGCAGAATGATTTCACCCACGCCGCCACGGAACTCGGCACGGCGGCGAAACTGCAGCCGGACAACCGCGATTTCCATCTCGCGCTCGGCGACCTGCACGCGGTGCACGGTGACTACAAGCTCGCCCAGGCGGATTTCGAAAATGCGGAGCGTTGCAGCAAGAACGATACGGAAAAGGTCGAGGCCGACCAAAAGCTTTTCGAAAGCTATCGCGCGGCCGCCCCGTCGCATGAAGGTCATGCGCCCACGCCGTTCAGCGTGCCCGGTGGAGAGCCGCCGCCGCAGGATCCCAACCCCGCGCTGGACCAATACATCATCGCGCTGGAGAGAGCCGCGCATGAGCAAAACACCGAGGTTGGGTGGCTGCGGCTGGCCCGGTGGCGGATGTGGAATCGCGATCCGAAGGGCGCGGCCTACGCCACGGAGAAAGCGCTGGAGTTGAATCCCAATTCTGTCACGAGCTACGAGCTGTTGGTCAAACTGCAGACTTCGAACGGTCCCTCTCCGGAGGCCGTGCAGGATCTCGGTGAACTCGCACGCATCGACCCCGCCAACCGGGCGAACTACGCGCGCCGCGCGGGCCAACTCGAGCTGCAGGCCGGCCACATCCCGGAAGCGCTCGCCATCTTCGAAAAGCTCGTCGCGGAAAATCCCGGCAACGTCGATGCGCTCACCGACCTTGCCCTCACCGAGCAGCGGGGTGAGCATTGGCCCGAGGCGCTGGCCACGTGGAAACAGGTCTACGACGCCAGCCCGGTCTCGCACCGGCACGAGGCGCTCAGCTCGCTCCTGCATGTCCTCGAGCGGCTCGACCAGCCGCAGGCCTCCGCGGATTTCCAGCTCAAGGCCATCGAGTCCGAGCCGAACGACCGCGAACGCTTCGCACTCTTCAACGAACTGCTCACCCATTGCACCAAGAATCACCTCCTCGACTGGCTGCGCGCGCAATTTGAAAAGCGGCGCAAGCTGCATGCGGACGACTATTTTACCGAGGTGTCGCTCGGCCGGATTCTGAAGGCGAGCGGACAGATTTCCGCCGCTTTCGAAGTGCTCGCCGATGCCTCCTACGCTGCGCCGAACCAGGCCGATGCGTTGCCCGACCTGATCCGCGAAGCCGAGGAACTGCACAAGCTCGACGCCGCGGTGAAGCTGCAGGAGCAACTGCTGCGCATCGCTCCGCAGGAGACACCCGATGGCTTGATCAAGCTCGCACAATTACAGGAAAAGAATTTCGCCATCGAGGCGGCGGAGCAGACTTGGGAACGCGTGGTCCAGAAATTTCCGCGCGACACGGTGGCGCTGAATCACGCCACGGATTTCCAGCTCGCCTGGGGTACGCCGGAACGAGCCATCGTCCTGCTGCGCAAAACGCGCGCGCTCGATCCCGCGAATGCCCGTTCGCTGGCCGCACTGGCTACGCTCGACATCGAGGCCGGAAATCATGCCGAGGCCCGCGCATGCCTCGAGGAAGTCCTGCGCGTCACGCCGCCGGAAAAGGCCGGCGATCCCCTGCATTTTCCCGCGGTGAAACCGACCGAGGCGGGCCGCCTGCAGACCGCTTATCTCGCCGCGGTCGGCCAGCGCAATGGGCGCCCGGCGCCGGAAGCGATGCGGGCGTTGCGCAGTTTTTGGGTGGATGAAGCGGCGGAGAAAAGCAGCGGGGAGACGAAGAGCGACCGCGACCTGCGCTTCAATGCCATTCGCCAACTGGCGCAGATCGTGGCCTCCAGTGGGAATGCCGCGGACCGCGCGCAATGGGTCGACCGCTGGCGCAAGAATGCGGATGCGCCCAGCGAGGTGCTCTGGGCGCTTTTCTACGTCGGCGACGGCGCATCCACGCTCGATCGTGTGCAGTCGATGATGAGCGGACAGATCCATGACCCGAAAATGGCGCAGGCCTTCATCTGGCTGGCCTTGCAATCGAAGCAATATGCGCGGCTCGCCGAATGGTTCCGGGACAAGCATCGCACGCCGAGCGAGCGGGATTATCTCATGATCGCTCTCGGCCAGGCGCTGGATAACAGCGACCAGAAGACCGATCCGGCAATGATCGAGACGCTGTTCGGCGAAGGCACCCACCTGCGCCCCTGGCAGGCGGCGGAACTTTTCGCCAGCCGCAATCGCTTTCACGAAGCCATCCAGCTCGGCCAGCGCGTCTTCGATAGCTCGACCTCGCAACGCGCGGTTTGCGGGCTCGACCTGGCCCAGTGGCATCTCATGCTCGGGCAGGTGGACGAGGCCCGCGCCCTCCTGCGCACGACCATTTCCTCCTCCGCGGAATCGCTCGACGCGCCGGTCTGCGCCGCGTTGCGCGAGTATTACCTGCTTCTGCCGGAACCGGATCGGCGGACTTTTGTCGAAACTTATCTGGCCGCCCATCAGTCGCAGCCGTTGCACGCCGCCCTCGCCGGCGCCCTGCTGCATGGGCTGGCGGGGGATGAAAAGGCGGCCGAGGCGGACCTCGACCGGCTCATCGAAATGCGGGCGCTCTCGGGCAATCAATACGACGACACGACCAGCTCCGGTTCGCGCCAGTTGCGTTTTGTGGTCGAGACCGGGACGCAGCTCGAGGGGCTGAGGCTGGAAAATCTGGCCGCCTATTTTTGGGAAAATGCGCTGGCCGACGAAGCGCTGGTCCAGCTCCAGGGCGACCAGGCGGCCAGCCTGGCCCGCGATATTCGCCAGCGGCTTTGTATCCTGCGCGCCGCTGACGCACCCGCCGGCGAGCTCACTCCGTGGCTCGATCAGTTCACCCGGCTCTCCCCCGGCGATGGGCTCGGGCCGCTCGCCAATGCGCTCTCCAGCATGGGCGTGCATGCGCGGGCCATCGCCATCTACCGGCAGATTTGGGAACGCGATCCGGCCGATACCGAATCCGTGCGCAATCTGCTCGGGGCTTGCCGCGCGGCGGGCGACAACGACACTTCGGAAAGCGTGCTTCGCACGGTGCTCAACAATAACGGGGGCCGCCTGCCCGACGGCGCGCGGCGCGAGTTTCTGCTGCAGTATGCCGACGCGCTCGAGCACAAGGGCGACCTCGACGGCGCGCGGACGGCGCTCGGCAGCGCGCTGGAAAGCGCGCCTGGCGATACCCGGTTGCTCTTGCGTCTCGCGGAGTTGCACGACCGGGCCGGGCATGCCGACCAGGCGATCGCGACTTATCAGCGGCTGCTCGTCATGGAGCCGGGCAATCTCGCCGCCCGTCTCGCCCTTTCCACGATCTACGAAAATCAAAACCGCCTGAGCGATGCGCTGGTTCTTTTCCAATCCGGCACCGGCCCGGATATGGATGCGCGCCTGGCGATTCTCCAGTGCAAGAACGACCAGCCCGAGGCCGCGTTGACCACGCTCGACCGCATCCTGCCGCCGCAGCACGTCACGCCGGCGCTGAATCTCGCCGCGGCCTTCATTGCCCGCGATGATCGCCCGCATGCCCGCGCGGCGGTGCAGAGCGCGCTCTCCCGCACCACTGAAACGCGGCTCTGCTTCCCCCTCCAGTGCAAACTGGTGGAGTTGCTCACTCCGGAGGACGGCCCAGTGGTGGCGCGCCGGGAGTTGCGCCGGTTGCGGCGTTTTGCCACCGAGGGGGATCATCCCGGTTTGCTGGAAAATTATCTCGAGTTTGCCGGACCGCAGGCGGCGCGGCTGAACCTGCATGCGGATTTTACCGCCGAAGTACAGGCGCTGTGGGCGGGAGGCAAGGGGCCGGTGACGGCCGGTGTGGCCTTGCTCGTGGCGCTGGCCGATGGCGGTGGAAAAGGGTCGCTCGATGCCGTGCTCAAGCAGGTGCTGGTCCGTGAGGATGTGAACGACAAGCTGTTGCAGATGGCCGCCGATGCCCTGGAGAAAGCGGGTAATCGCGAGGCTCTGGCCAAAGTGCAGGAGCGCATCGCGCAGGTGAACCCGATGAACGAGCAGAACATCATCAGCCTCGCGCACACCCTCCAGCAACTCGGGCGGGTGGATGCGGCGCGGTCGCGACTGGAGATCCTTGCCCTGCGCGCGTCGCTCAATGAAGACAGCATTGGCAAGGTCGCGCAGGGCTTTGCGGATATCGGCGATACCCAGCGAGCGCTGGCGTTGTATGCGCAGGCGGAACGTGGGGATCGTTACGTGCGCAATTGGGCGACATTGCTGCCCTATGCGAAGTTGCAGACGGCGCAGGGCAATTTTGCCGGGGCCAAAAAGACGCTCCGCCGGGCTTTCAGCGTGCCGGCAAATGTCGGCTACGGAGAAATCGTCGACTGGATGGTGGCGGCCAAGCGGCTCGATCATGCCGACGAGGAAACCGGCGATTTTGATTTAGCCCCGGCGCGCGCGGATGCCCTGCGGCGCGCAGTCTTCGACTATTGCGAGAAGGCCGGGCAGGCAGCCACCGCACTGGTCCTCGCGGAGGCGCATCCCTCCATGATCCAGCCGGCATTTGCCGCCCGCGTACGCAAGCTGGCGGTGGCAACGCACGAATTCGAACGTGGAACAAAGCTGCTGGAAAAGCTCGCCGCGCAGAGCGATTCGACGGCGGAATATGCGTTGGAGTTGGCCCGGTTGTTGGGCGACTGGGCACAGACGGAATTGACTACCGGCCATGCAGACAGCGCGCTGGCCCATCTGCACACCGCGCACGAGCAGCACCCGGAGCTCTTCGACATCACCGTGCGCCTGAGTTCCCTGCAGCAGGAACGCGGCGACCACCGGGGCTCCATCGAAACGCTGGAAAGCTTCCTCGCGGTGGCCAAGGACCCAGGCGAAATCGAGCAAGCCAAGGCCCGGTTGAGCAAACTACGCTAAGGTGGGTTGGGCGGTCGAAGAACCGATGTAGCTGTGATTTCGATATGGCAGAGATCGCGCGAAGCGCTCTCAAAAAAAGCCCGTCATCCTTGAGCGGAGTGCCCCGGTGGGCGAAGGCGGCCGGGGCGCGCAGCGAAGGACCTCTGATCTCCGTGGGCGACGGCGGTGGGGCGAATGGATGCGTGGTCATGCGCAAGGGGAGGAAGCTCCGCACGAAAACCCACGGAAGTCAGAGGTCCTTCGACTCCGCCCATGCTTCCCCGCTCCGCTCAGGATGACTGGCTGTTTTTTGGACCGCTTCGCGCCCTGCCACACGTTCTCCCGAACGTTCGTCATTCTCCATTCGGCATTTCTCCACCGTCCCACCCGTCCTTTACGAAACCGCCAACCTGTGGCATCTCTTCGCCGTGCGTTTTCCCCTCCTCATCGCTGCCTCTGCCGCTCTTGCCCTCGTGGCCTGCGCTTCTCCGCAGGAAAAGATGGAGAAAGCTGCGGCCAAGGTCGAGAAACAGCAGTCCGCGGAGAATTCGCGATCGAGGGAACGCCGGCAAATGGAGGCGGTCGAAAATGGCGATGTGAACTCCAAGCGCGGCGCGGACATCCTGGAATACAGTCCGGACAAATCTTTCAACCCCAGCACGGCCACGGCGGCCGCGGCCCACGGTGTCCCCACCGGCAAGGCGAACTCGAAAGGTTTCTATTCCGGACAGCAGTTGCGCGTGGATACCTACCAATCGCGCGACTTCTACGACTCGAAACCCAATCAGGCTTCGCAGCGGGCCTTCGCCACCAGCGATGCAAATACCAAGGGCCGATTCCTGAACCTCTTTGCCAAGAAGAAAGCCGACACGAAGACCGCGGCGACGAAGACGGCCTGGGATGCCGGGAAATCCGCGGCTACGCGGCCGCTCTATGACGGCAAGCGCCAGTATCTCGGCCCCGAGAGCAAGAAGATGGGCCAGTCGATGGATCCCGCCGAGTTGGCGAACTGGCGCGCGGGTGGCGGCGAGTCGGTCGGCTACGGCGACGGCACCGTCGAACGGGTGAGCACGATGAAGCAGCTCTCCGTCGACGATATTCGCGATCTGTTAAATAAAAGTAAGTAAGTGGCGCGCCTGCGCATCCTTGCGTAGGACGAGGTTTTGCAGGCTCGCGTGATTTCTTGCTCGCTTCCCGCGCCAAGAGGCCCTTATGCAGTCCATTGCCTTTGTCCATGCAATCACCTGAAGCGCAGCTTGAAATCCTGAAACGCGGGGCGGCTCAAATCATCAACGAAGCCGAACTCCTCGCGAAGCTTCGCCTTGGCCGCCCGCTCAACGTCAAACTCGGTGTTGACCCCACAGCTCCCGATATTCATCTCGGGTTCACCGTGGCGCTGACCAAGCTGCGGCAATTCCAGGACCTCGGCCACCAGGCGATCCTCATCATCGGTGATTTCACGGCGATGATCGGCGATCCGTCCGGCCGCTCGAAGACGCGCCCGCAGCTCACCCATGACCAGGTGATGAGCAATGCGCGCAGCTTCCAGGAGCAGGCTTACAAGATCCTCGATCCGGAAAGGACGCGGACGGTTTTCAATGGGCAGTGGTTCGAGATGATGACCTTCGAGGAGGTCATGAAGCTCAATGGCCGCGTGACTTTGCAGCAGATGTTGCAGCGCGAAGATTTCAAGAACCGCCTCGAGCGCGGCGACGCGGTGCACCTCCACGAGATCCAATACCCAATCATGCAGGGCTGGGATTCGGTAGTGGTGAAGGCCGACGTCGAGATCGGCGGCACGGACCAGCTTTTCAATATCCTCGTCGGCCGCGACCTGCAGCGCGAGGAAGGCCAGCCGCAACAGATCGTCTTTCTCATGCCGCTGCTCGAAGGACTCGATGGAGTGCAGAAGATGTCGAAGAGCCTCGGCAACTATGTCGGGGTGAACGAGGCGCCGACGGAGATGTTTGGCAAGCTGATGAGCATCACCGACACGCTCATGGTGCGGTATTACTTACTGCTGCTTTGTGAGGACGTGCCGGACATCCATCCAATGGATGCGAAGAAGCAATTGGCGCGGCGTATCGTGGCGCGGTACCACGGCGAAGAAGCCGGCAATGCGGCGCTGGAGGATTTCAATACGAAGTTCAGCAAGCGCGACGTGGAGAATGCCGAATGGCCGGTCGTGGATTTCGCCGGGGTGAACCCGGACATCGTCTCGATCGTCGTCGCAGGTTACGACAAGGGGTATCAAACCGCCAAGTCGCGCGGTGACGCGCGGC
>Ga0207667_10011987_pt1 | contig 10035 bp, 9 predicted proteins | sample KBSCornC52_FD_184301 | JGI IMG/M metagenome (GOLD analysis project Ga0207667, IMG submission 184301) | Corn rhizosphere microbial communities from Kellogg Biological Station, Michigan, USA - KBS Corn C5-2 (SPAdes) (version 2) | ecosystem: Host-associated > Plants > Roots > Rhizosphere > Soil ... | reverse complement strand
CAGCATGGTCTATTCGGTCAAGGAGCGCGAATATGTTGCGGCCGCGAAGGTGATCGGCGAGGGGCCGGGCCAGACGCTGCTGCGCTACATCTTTCCCAACATCGTTGCCCCCATCATCGTGCAGGCAACCCTCCGGCTATCTTCGGCCGTGTTGGCCGAGGCCTCAATCAGTTACCTCGGCTATGGCACCCAGCCTCCGACTCCGAGCTGGGGCCTCATGCTAGCCGACAGCCAGGTCTATATGTGGCAGGCGCCCTTCCTCGCGATCTTCCCCGGCCTCGCGCTCGTCCTCCTGGTGCTCGCCGGAAATCTCCTGGGCGATGGCCTGCGCGATATGCTCGATCCTAGGCTTAGGGGGAGGCTGCTATGAGCGAGGGCTCTGGGCAATCCGATCCCTACATCTCCGTCCGCAACGTCACCATTGGCTTCGAGCTCGGCGCGAACCGCAAGCTCGTCGCCGTGAAGGACATTAGCTTCGACATCCAGCGCGGTGAAATCCTCGGTGTCGTCGGCGAGTCCGGGTCTGGCAAGTCGATGCTGGCCAAGGCGATCTTGCAGCTGGTACCCCCGCCGGGGCGCATCGAGCAGGGCAGCATCTTTCTTGACGGGGTCGATATCCTGCGCTTGTCCGACGACCAGATGCGCGCCCGCGTGCGCGGCACTCAGGTTTCGATGATCTTCCAGGAACCGCTGTCGGCGCTCAATCCCTCCTTCTCGGTCCAGTGGCAGATCGAAGAGGTCTACAAACTCCACACTAACGACGACCGCCGGACGCGCCGATCAAAGGCCATCGACCTGCTTCGGCAGGTCAAGATTCCCGATCCCGAGCGTCGCATCAGCGAATACCCGCATCAATTTTCGGGCGGTATGCAGCAGCGTGTGTTGATCGCCATCGCGCTTGCCTGCAGCCCCAAGCTGTTGATCGCCGACGAGCCGACCACGGCACTCGACGTTACCGTGCAGGCCGACATCATGGACCTGCTTGAGGAGATGCGCGACCGAACGGGCCTCGCGATCCTGCTCATCTCGCACAACCTCAACCTCGTCGCCGAGCGCAGCGACCGCATCATGGTCCTCTATGCCAGCGAGCTGATGGAGATGGGGCCGAGCGGGCGGATCGCCGAGCACCCGCTCCATCCTTACACAGTCGGCCTCATGAACTCGGTCCCCGATATCGAGGTCGAGGACCAAAAGATCACCGCAATCCCCGGTGAGATGGCCGACCTTACTTTGCGTGGCGTCGGATGCGTTTTCCAGCCGCGCTGCCGGATGGCGATGGACGTTTGTGCGCGCGTTTCCCCCGAACTGGTCGAGGTCGAGCCAAACCATTTCTGCCGTTGCCATCTCTTCGGCAACACTCCACCTCAGGAAGGGCTGTCCGATGGATGACAGCACTCTACTCAGCGTCGAGGGGCTAAAGGTCTTCTTTCCCCTCAAGCAGTCGCTAATGGACCGGTTGGCTGGCCATAAGCGTCAACACGTCCGCGCGGTAGACGGCGTGAGCTTTGACGTGAAACGCGGCAAGACGCTAGCGGTAGTCGGAGAAAGCGGCTGCGGCAAGACCACGCTCGGCCGGTCGATCGTGAGGCTGGCGTCGCCGGCGGCGGGCACGATGAAGTTTCGCGGAGCGGAGATTTCAGGGCCGAAGGCCTGGCAGGACGGTACCCTGCGCAAGGACATCCAGTACATCTTCCAAAATCCCTACGCCTCGCTCAATCCCAAGGCGACGGTCTTGGACGCGGTGCGGCGGCCCCTCGATATCTTTGGCCTCTATCATGAATCGGAGCGTAATCGGCGCGCTTTGCAACTGCTCGCGATGACCGGGATCGCTGCTTCGCAGGCCACCCGCTATCCGCACGAGTTCTCGGGCGGCCAGCGGCAGCGCATTTCGATCGCCCGCGCGCTCGCCGTCGAGCCCAGTCTCATCATCGCCGACGAGCCCACGTCGGCGCTCGATGTCTCGATCCAGTGCCAGATCCTCGATCTCCTCGCGGACCTCCAGCGGCAACTCGGATTATCGATGATCTTCATCTCGCACGACCTGGGAGTCGTGAACTTCATTTCCGACGAAGTGATCATCATGTACCTCGGGCAAGTCGTCGAGCGCGGACGCACGCGCTCCATATTCCGCACGCCGGCTCATCCTTATTCGCGCGCTCTCATAGATGCGCTTCCGCGCCGTGGCAGCAGCCGGCACGAGGCGCGCGTCAAGCTCAAGGGCTACATTCCAAGCCCGATTAATCCACCCGGTGGCTGTCTCCTTCACCCGCGCTGTCCGTTCGCGCAGGAGCGATGCCGTCACGAGGTGCCGCCGATGAAGCCGGTGGGTCAGGATCAGTCTGCCGCCTGCCACTTCGCTGGGCAGCTGGATCTGCAGTCGCCATGAGCAACGGGCCAGGTCGATACGATGTGGTCATTGTCGGCGCCGGCGTCATGGGGAGCGCCGCCGCCTGGCACTGCGCGCTGGATGGCAAGCGCGTTCTGTTGCTCGAACAGTTCAGGCTTGGCCACAAACGTGGCAGCAGTCACGGTGAGAGCCGCATCTTCCGCTACGTCCACGACCGGATCGGCGAGGCCCGGCAGATGCCCGCCACTCACGAGCTTTGGCGCCAGCTCGAACGCGCCAGCGGACGGAAGATCCTTCGCATGACGGGCGGGCTCTATATGAGCCCCGAGAGCGACACTTGGATCACGCGCTCGGTGCCGGTGCTCGAAGCGCTCGGCTGGCCCCACCGGGTGTTGCGCGGCGAAGAACTCCGAAGGACTTATCCTCAGTTCCGCTTAGCCGAGGGGTGGCTCGCTCTCGAGCAGCCGGATGCCGGTATCTTGTCGCCTGTTGAAGCCATTCCCGCCCTGCTGTCCGAGGCAGTGAAACGGGATGCCGTGGTTCGTCAGGACTGCAGGGTAGTCGAGGTTTCCCCGCTCGGTGAAGGCGCCTCGGTTCGTATTGCTTCTGGCGAAACCATTGCAGCAGACTGCGTAGTTATCTGCGCGGGTCCGTGGACCAGTCGTTTCCTTGGCAGCCTGGTCGACTTTCCGGTTCCACTTGCCGTGACCCGGCAACAAGTCGCCTACTTTGCAGTCGACGATGCCGGGCTGTACGCGCCGGGCCACTGCCCGGTCTATGTGACCGCGGGCAAGCCTCATTTCTACGGCTTCCCCATCCACGAGCGCCCGGGAACCATCAAGGTCTCGCTCGCCAACGACAGCAAGCTTGGCACCGACCCCGATGACCCGCGCGTCGTGCAGCCGGACCTCCTGGCCGAACTTTGTAATGTCGTCGCCGAGCATATGGTCGGGGTCGCAGCCCAGCCCGTCGCAGTCGAACCGTGCCTCTACACCGAGACGTCGACAAGTACCTTCGTCGTCGACCGTCATCCGCAGTTTCCGCAGTTGGTGCTAGCGGGGGGCTTCAGCGGTCGAGGATTCAAGCACGCAATTGCCATCGGACGGTTGCTTGCCGACCTGACGCAGCTCAAGGCCGACGACTACTCGAGCGAGTTCTGGGACGAAGACTATCGGATCACCCGGTTCGCGGAAAGCGCACGACGCTCCTTATCTGCCGGACCGCAGCCGTTCACGTCATCTGCATCGTCGCAAGGGAGGTAAATTGTGACACACGTTTCGACTGGCTTCATCGCAGGCGCCCTGACCGGCCTCGCCATGATGTTCGCCGTCTTCACCAGTCCGGTCTTAGCATCGGATGGCGGGCGGACTTTGGTCGTCGGCCTCGATTCGGAACCGACGACTTTGAATTCGCACGCTAGCGCCGAGTCCAAGGTGCTTCAAATGGGGCACCTATATGCATGCTTCCTCACGTCGCTGAACGACATCAACGGCGGTCCCATCGAACCAGGGGTCGCCTCGTCATGGGACTACGTGTCCCCCACGGCAGTTCATTTCCATCTACGAAACGATGTGAAGTTCCACAACGGTCGGCAGCTCACTGCCGACGACATCGTCTTCACGTTTAACTGGACGCTTAACAAGGATAACGGATCGATCCGTCTAAATAACTTCTCGCAGGTCGAGAGCGTCGAGAAAACCGGCGATTTCGACGTCGTCATCCATCTCAAGACTGCCTACCCGCCGCTGCTGGAACTCCTCGCATTCCTGCCCATCATCGCACAAGACACCGTGGCCACCCTCGATACGGCGCCCATCGGCTGCGGTCCCTTCAAGTTTGTCCGCTGGGACCGCGACCAGCAGATCGTCTTCGCTGCCAATCCAGACTACTACGGTGGCAAGATCGCCTATGATCAGCTCGTCCTGCGCATCTTCCAGGACTACAACGCGGAAATGACAGCCTTCCTTGCCGGCGAGGTCGATGTCTTCCAGTGGTTGTCAAGCGTCGATATTCCGACCATCGAAGCCCGTTCCAACCAGTTCCACATCGAGAGCATCGATGACACGGGGTACTACCTGAGCGCCAACCAACAGGTCCCCGAGCTCACCAAGCCGAAGGTTCGCGAAGCAATCAAGTATGCGATAGACAAGAAGGCGCTGGTCAACCTTCTGTTGAGCGGCCACGGCACGCCCGTGTCGCAGGTCGTGGCGACCACCAATCCCTATTACGACACTTCACTGGACTGGGAACGCGACATCCCTCGTGCCCGACAGGCATTGATCGATGCTGGTTACCCCAATGGCCTTGACCTAACCATCAACTCCCCGGACCAGGTGGTGAACAGGGATCTCGGCACGGTTCTCAAGGAGCAGCTCGAGGAAGTTGGCTTCCGCATCAAAGTTGAAGTCGATGAAGCCGGTGCGTTCTTCCAGAATTTCAACACAGGTGCGTTCCAACTCGCCAATGGAAGCTTTGGCTTTTACGCCGATCCGGCCTTCCGCAGCACGTTCATTCTCGGTTCGAACCCGAACTGGAAGCGTTACGGCTATCAGAACGCCGAGTATGACGCGCTCTACGCACAAAGTCTTGAGGAACCCGACTTTGCGAAGAGAAAGGCGATCTACAAGAAGATGTGGGCGAAGGCGATCGATGAAGCGGGCTTCATGATGCTCTTTAGCTCCACCGGCAATGCCGCGGTGAAGAACTCGGTGAAGGGGCTGATCTACCGCAGCAGCGGCAACGCAGACTTCACGAAGGTTACACTGTCAGAGTGAGGCAATGTGCGGCGCGGGGTCTACTCCGCGCCGCACAACCGCACTGGCGCGCCACCATAACGGCGTCGCAACTTCCGGTCACACGCACGCAAACGGTATCCAAAATGACGCGTCACATCTTCAAGCCAGTGAACTATTACATCTCCATTGGCTCGCACGTCCCTGCGCTGACAATTGCGCCCGGCGACACCGTAGTGACCTCAACCGTTGACGGCCCGGGTTATGATGCCGAGGACGTGCAGGTAACGCCGCCCGGCAATCCGATGACGGGCCCGTTCTATGTCGATGGCGCTGAGCCGGGCGACACCCTCCTCGTGCACTTCGACAAGGTTCGACCAAGCCGGAGAAGAGGATGGTCGTTCAAGATGGTGTTCCCGACCGCCGTCGAGGCCGAGTACGTCCGCTATCTCCCCTGGCCGGACGAGGATGACCGCCTTGCAACCTGGGACGTCGACCTCGAAGCCGGGACCGTCACGCTGATGCGACCGACCGATACACGCATCGGCAGACTCGTCTTGCCGGCCGCGCCAATGATCGGATGCTTTGGTGTGGCGCCGGTACGCTCGCAGGCGATTTCGACTCGTACCTGCTCGGACCACGGGGGCAATATGGACTACCGCGGCTTTCGGGAGGGGACGACGGTCCACCTTCCGGTGTTTGCCGCTGGAGCGCTGTTCCATCTTGGTGATGGACATGCCTGGCAGGGCCAGGGCGAGATCATGGGTACTGGTGTCGAAATCTCGCTCGAGGTCGAGTTCACGGTCGAACTGCGTAAGGGAAAGGCATCTCGCTGGCCCCGTGGCGAGACGGCCGACTTCATCTTCACCGTCGGCAATGCGCGCCCACTCGATCAGGCAACGCAGCATGCGACAACGGAAATGCTCCGGTGGCTGCAGGATGATTTCAACCTAGATCCGATAGGAGCTCACATCCTGCTCGGCCACTGTGCCGAGTACGAACTAGCTAACATGTACAACCCGGCTTTTACGATGGTCTGCAAGCTGCCCAAGAGCAGACTTGCGTGCTTGTAGCGCCGAGAGGGCTGGGGATGAGGAGACACAAATGAAGTCGGTCATTCTTGGCAAGGTCATGGGCGCCCTGGCCGTAGTGTTTGTACTGACAATCCTCATCTTCGTGATCGTGCGAATGCTCCCAGGCGACGCGGTGACGGTGATGCTGGGAGGAGAGGGGACTCCTGAGCAGGCGGCCGCTCTTCGCGCGAAGTACAATCTCGACCAACCTTTGCCGATCCAATACCTGACCTGGCTCTCCAGCGTTATCCAGGGAGACTGGGGAACCTCTCTGTCAAGTCACGCACCGGTCATGCCGTTGGTTTTGGAGAGACTGCCGCGAACACTGCTACTCTGCCTTGTATCGACCGTGTTGGCGCTGTTCTCGGCAATCTTCCTGGGTGTGGTCTCAGCGGCGCGTCACAACTCGAATCTAGATCTCGGCATTTCGGTTGGATCGTTAGTCCTGCTATCCGTTCCAGAATTCTGGATGGGTGTCCTCCTGATGCTGTTCTTTGCCGTGATCTTTCCGATCCTGCCCGCCCGCGGCTACGTCCGACCAGAGGTTCACTTCGGCAAGTTCCTTGTTTCGATGATCCTGCCCGTCGCCACCCTAACGATCAGCAGCATGCCTCCCATGATCCGCCTCGTGCGCAGCAGCATGCTCGAGGTTCTCGGCGAGGAGTACATCACGCTGGCCAGAACCAAGGGCAATTCTCCCTTCCGGGTCTACTTCGCACATGCCCTGCGTAACTCGCTTATTCCGATCGCGACCACCGTCTCGTTGCTCGTGACATCGCTAATGGCTGGCGTCATCGTCATCGAGAAGGTCTTTCAATTCCCTGGAATTGGCCTGCTCCTTCTCAACTCCATCACCGCGCGCGACTATCCCACAATACAGGCGTGCCTGCTCCTGTTCTCGATCATCGTAGTGGTGATCAACATGCTAACCGACATCGTCTACGCGGTAATCGATCCTAGAATACGGTTCTCATAGATATATCCCTAGCCTAGCCCGTCCACTAAGGCTTTGCAGTCATGACCCGATTAGTCCCATCCTTTGCACTGAATCCCGCAATCGCGGGCTTGGAGCCGGCCGCCTCCATTCAACTGTCCGATAGGGTGAAGATGATGATTGCGGACGGCCAGAACGTTGTCGACCTTACGATTGGGGAACCCGACTTCGATACGCCGGCCGCGATCAAAGAGGCAGCCGTCCAGGCGATCGCCGCCAACAATACGCACTATGTAAGTGGTCGCGGCATCCCGTCTCTCCGAGCTCGTATCGCGAAGAAGCTAAACGAGGAGAACGGAATAGTCTGCGATGCCGGCAACATCCTGGTAACGCCCGGTGCGAAGGCGGCGATTTATGTCGCCGTTCGCACGCTACTCGCACCCGGTGAGGAAGCAATCGTGCTTGACCCGAGCTGGCTCTCTTACGCCGCAATAGTACAAGCGTCGGGGGCCAGCGTTCGCAAAGTAGAACTCTCTTATACAGGTGGTCACAGCATCACTCTAGAGAAGCTCGAAACCGCCAGATCCGCTCGCACCCGTCTTCTGATCGTCAACTCGCCCAACAATCCCACTGGTCGCATGCTTAGCCAGGAGGAAGCGGGAGCCATCGCGAGCTTCGCGTCTCGTTACAATCTCTGTGTAATTGCCGACGAGATCTATGAAAAGATTGTCTTCGATGGGCGTTCTCACATCAGTCTGGGGGCAATTCCTGAGATTGCCGATCGCGTGGTTACGATAAACGGGCTGTCCAAGTCTGCAGCGATGACTGGTTGGCGGGTTGGCTACCTGTGCGCCAACGCAACGCTCGTCGACCGCATGTACATGCTGCACCAGCATGTGGCGACATGCATCAGCGGGTTCGCGCAGGAGGCCGCACTTGTTGCTCTCGATTGCACCGAGGAGGTCGCATTCATGCGCGCTGCTTACGAAGCCCGCAGGAATATGTTTGTCGAACAACTGCAGGGAGTTCCGGGTGTTACCTGCCGCTTCCCGGAAGGCGCGTTCTATGCCTGGGTCAGTTTTGACATTTCACGGGCCAACTCTATGAGAATTTGCGAGTACCTGCTGCAGGAAGCGCAAGTAGCAAGCGTGCCAGGCGAGGCTTACGGGCTCGGAGGCGAAAATTGTGTCCGCTTCTCCCTTGCCGCCTCTGAAGGGCAATTGCGGACCGCGGCTAAGCGAATCGCGGCAACAATGGAGAAGCACTCGGGGGTGCTGGCATGAGTGCAAATCCTGGTATGCGAATCCGAAAGACCTTCGAGCGGCCGGCGCCAGAGGCTATCGCCCGCTTCGCGGGAATACCTGCCTCGAATGTTGGCGACGTTACTGGTCGACTTCTGACGATGAACGCGCGCATCCGTCCCATGGGCAAGGGCAAGCGCTTGCTTGGCACCGCCCTCACCGTCCATTCGGCCTTGGGCGACAATTTTATCTTCCACAAGGCGCTCTCGTTGGCGCAACCGGGAGACGTGATTGTAGTCAATGCGTCCGGCGACGAGAACTACAGCGTCTGCGGCGACGTAATGTTTCGCTACGCGATGTCGCGAGGAGTAGCTGGCTTCGTTGTGGACGGCAGCGTCCGCGACATGGGATTTCTGCTCTCGAACGAGTTTCCAGTATACGCCCTCGGCGCGACACCGCGGGGGCCGTACAAGATCCCGGTTGGCGAGATTAATATGCCGGTCGCGTGCGGGGGGCAGGTCGTTGAAGCGGGAGACCTTATCATTGGGGACGAGGACGGCGTGACGGTCGTGCGGCGGAGCGACATCGATATCGCATATCAGAAGGTGACCGAGGTCCAGAAAAAGGAAGTGCATATGGGCGAACTGATCGCGCGCGGGCAGTGGGAAGAGGGGCCAGTGCTCACCTCAATCGATGCCGATCTCCAGCGGCTCGGTTTTGAGATCATCGAGTAGGATTCGCGAATGTTGAGGACCACGGATTTCCTGGCGAATAGATCATTGCGAGCATTGCGAGACGGAGAACTCTCGATTGGTACAGTCGCCATAGCAAACTCGGCTACGGCAGCGGGGATGCTTGCGCGATCCGGTCTCGGTCACGTCGTGGTCGATCTTCAACACGGCGAGTGGGACGAAGGCGGGAGGATAGAAGCTATCCGCTCCATTTCCGTTCAGGGTAGTACGCCGATAGTGCGCGTCGCTTCGAACACTTTTGCCGATATTGGGCGAGCGCTTGACATAGGTGCGCTGGGCGTTGTTGTGCCAATGGTAAATAACGCCAGCGAGGCTCGCCGTGCTGCCGCCGCGACGCGCTATCCGCCGGTGGGAGAGCGTTCCGTTTCGCATCCCTTAGCGGTCCACTACCCAGTGAACTATTGGGACCGCGCCAACGATGAAGTGATGCTGATTGTTCAGATCGAAACTGCAGAGGGCATCCGCAACGCCGAGGAGATCGCGTCGACCGACGGTGTTGACGCTATTATGGCCGGACCGACGGACATTTGGTTTTCGACCGGCAAGGTGATCGGGAGCAGCGACCATGATGCTGCTTTGAAGCGGGTACTTGATGCCTGTCGGGCTGCTGGCAAGATTCCGGGCACGTTCGCCGGTACGTCTGAGCTCGCCAAAAAGTGGATCGACGAGGGCTTTCGCCTATTAACAGTCGGAACAGACCTCGGCTATTTGAGCGGCGGTGTGAGGCACATGGTTGATGAGATAGAAGCCCGCCGGAACGCACAGGCTGCGAACGTCCCCTAGCGCTTTCTCCCACAGGGAACGTTCCGCTCCTCAATCGTCTGTCCCCCCGTCTGTCCGGCGTGGCTTTAGCCGAGAAACCGGCGCGAATGGCCTTCCTTGTCCTGTCTCCCTCTCCGCCACTTCCGCCCACCGCTGACCGCAACAAAACGCTGCTAAACCCCCGCAACAGCGCG
>Ga0207667_10011985_pt1 | contig 10037 bp, 8 predicted proteins | sample KBSCornC52_FD_184301 | JGI IMG/M metagenome (GOLD analysis project Ga0207667, IMG submission 184301) | Corn rhizosphere microbial communities from Kellogg Biological Station, Michigan, USA - KBS Corn C5-2 (SPAdes) (version 2) | ecosystem: Host-associated > Plants > Roots > Rhizosphere > Soil ... | reverse complement strand
CCAGGCGCTCCAGCGAGTCGGCACCATCGAGCTGACCCCGCGCGCTGTGCCCAACCCCTTCGGGTTCCCCGGGGAGCTCGCGATCACCGGGGCGGCGATCTCGCCGGACGGATCGACGTTCGCCGTGCGCACCTACGCCGAGGCCTACCTGTGGCGGCTCGGCCCGGGCGGGGTGCCGGCGGCCCTGCGCGAGCGGCCGCAGTTCGTCCGCCTGCCCCGCCAGCCGCAGGGTGAGGGCATCGCGTTACCGGACGACCGGCACGCCTGGGTCGACAGCGAGGGGCGGCACACAGGGATCTACGAGATCGCGCTGCCGCGGCCCTCCGCGCCGTCCTCGCCGCCGTCCTCGCCACCGGTGTCGGGTCCGGCCTCGGCCCGGCCCACCCGGGCCGTCGCCCGTCCCGCATCCGGTCATTCGCGCTGGCCGCTGGTGCTCGCCGGTCTCGCGATCGCAGTCGTGCTCGGAGTCGGCATCTGGCGCTTCCGCGCCGGTTCCCGCTCAACTCCCGGCTCGACCGGCCGATGAGGACGACGTACCGGCGGACTTTGTGCCCGCATCGGGACGAATCGCGCAGCGGCACGAGCGTCCGCGTGAAATGCGTGTCATGCTCGATCACGTGTGGTCGCTGGTCAACGGTCCCGTCCTAGCCTTCGACGCCGGCCGCCTGCCCGCCGGCGGCGCCTTCGCCGCCGACCTGCTCAGCGCGCTTCGGCTGGACGGCCACTCCCTCATGCTGCTGGACGTCGTCGCCGGTGAATTGCCGCCGGCGGACGTCGAGACGCGCGAGCCGGAGACCGTGCTCGCCGCGCTGGCCGCCCTGCGGGCCGACCTCGCCGCAACGCCGGCCGGCGCCGACGTGCGGGCCGGCAGCGCCGAGCGCCTCGCGCGGGCCCCGCTCGGCCACCCGGCCGGGATCGCCGACTTCGTCCGCCGCGACGTGCTGGACTGGACCGCGTACACCGACGGCCCGCGCCGCGGATACCGGTACGCGGCCGGGGCCGCGCTGGTGGCCGAGATGGTCACCGCCAGCCACGCCGGTGAGGTCGCGGCGCACCCGCGGCGCGCGGCGTGGGACCGGATGCGCCCGGCCCCGCACGGTCCGACCGGGCTGCCCAACGAGATGGACGCCCGCCTCGACGAACTCGCCGCGCGGATCACCCCGGCGGCGCTGGCCGCCCTGGACGCCCGCGCGAATCACGGCCAGCTGGTCGACGGCGAGTCGTGGGCCGAGCTGGTCCATGGCGCCACCCAGGTGCTCTGGCTGACCGACCGGCTGCGCTCGGCGGCGATCGCCCAGCTGCGTGCGGCGCTGATCGTGCGCACCGCCCACCCGGGTCCGGCGCCGCTCGACGCGCTGTCGGCCATCGGTGGTGCGGTGCAGGCCTGGGCGGCCCAGGACCTGCTCGACGACGTCCGCTACGCCGCGCTCGTCGACCCGCTCATCGAGGTTCTCGGTATCGCCTGACCGGCCGCCCGTTCCACCTCAGGCCGGCGAGTCGCCGCCGCCGGACGGGTTCACGTAACGGATCACGCGCTCATCGGTCGCGACCGGATGCCCGGCGCCGTCCCGGTTCGACGTGGTGAGCCACAGCGCTCCGTCGCGGGCCGCGACGACGGTGCGCAGCCGCCCGTACGTCTTGAGCAGCACGGGCGCGAACGGCCCTACCGACCGCGGGCCGGCCGGGCCGACGAGCGGGGCCGCGAGCAGCGCCGTACCGTCCAGCGACGTCACGAAGATCCGTCCGGCCTGCACGGTGCAGCCGCCCGGGTTCCGGTAGGGCGCCGGCAGCGTGGCGACCGGCGGTTCACTCGACGCGCTCGCGCCGGGGTAGCCGTAGTCGGAGCCGGGCGCCAGCGAGTTCAGCTCGTCCGAGCGGCTGCCGGTCCCGGCCTCGACCTCGAACATCCCCTCGCCGGGCGGCCCCGCGCACAGGCCGTCCACGACGCGGTGCCCGCTCGTCCACACCGGTGAGCCGGCGTGCGGGTTGCTGCGCGGCGGGTCGCCGATCGGGTCGACCCGCAGCACCTTGCCGGCGAGGCTGCCCGGCTGCTGGGCCAGGGCCGGGTGCCCGGCATCGCCGGTGCCGACGTACAGCGCACCGTCGGCGCCGAACGCGAGCCGACCGGTGTTGCCCGTCCGGCCCTTGGGGATGCCGGTGAGCACCGGGGTGACCGGCCCGTGCAGCGTGAAGTCGACGACCCGGTTGTCGTGCGCCGTCGTGACGTACGCGTAGATCAGGTTGTCCTCGGCGTAGGTCGGCGAGACCGCCAGGTCGAGCAGCCCGCCGTCGCCGGCGGTGTCGAGGCCGGTGAGCCGCCGCACCGTCGGCACGGGGCGCCCGGCCACCGGCTGCACCCGCACGATCCGGCCGGTGGTGCGCTCGCCGACCAGCGCCGTCCCGTCCGGCAGCATCGCCAGCCCGACCGGTGCGGTCAGGTGGGTGGCGACCACGAGCGGGTCGCCCGGCTTCCGGCTCGGGGACGGGGTGGGGGACGTGCCCTGGGCCGGGCCCGGGCCGCCGCCCGACTCCCCATCCGTCCGCTGCGGCACCGGCACGATCGGCGTCAGCCCACCGCCACCGCCGCCCTCGCCGCCGCCCACCTGCGCCGGGCTCGGCACCCACGTCGGCGCGGCCGAGCCCCCCGCCGACGTGCAGGCCGTCAGGCCGGTCGCGGCGACGAGGCCGGCCGCTGCAAGCAGCAGGACGGGGGGCAGCCGGCGCATGGCCTCCAGTTTGCCCGGCGAAACTGTGCGCCCGCGATCCGTGCCCGTGGCCCGCGCCTAAGTTGGACGGGTGCCGACCGTGAGCCTGCCGACGCCAGACGCCCGCGAGCACCTCGGCGACGTGCCACTCGGCGTCGAGTTCGTGGTCTGGGACGGCTACGGCGATCCGCCGGCCGGCGCGGAGCGGATCGAGATCTTCGTCGGCCGCTACGACGTGCCACCCCCACCGGCCGCCGCGCTGGCCGGCCTGCCGCACCTGCGCGTCGTGCAGCTGCTCTCGGCCGGCGTCGAGCCGTGGTTGCCGGTCGTGCCCACGGGCGTCCTGCTCTGTAACGGGCGCGGCGTCCACGGCGCCTCGACGGCCGAGTTGGCCGTCGCCGGCCTGCTGGCGCTGCTGCGCGACCTGCCCGGTTACGAGGCCCGACGGCAGGCCCACGAGTGGCGCCCGACGCGCACGCCCGGGGTGACCGGGCGGCGGGTGCTCGTCCTCGGCGCCGGCGACATCGGCCGGCGGGTCGCGGCGGCTCTCGCCGCCTTCGACGCCGAGGTGACGCTCGTGGCCCGCACCGCCCGGGACGGCGTCCGCGGGCTCGCCGACGTCCCGGCGCTGCTGCCGCGCCAGGACGCCGTCGTCCTCGCCCTGCCGGACACGCCCGAGACCCGCGGCCTGGTCGACGCCGGGTTCCTCGCCGCGCTGCCCGACGGGGCCGTGCTGGTGAACGTGGCCCGCGGCGCGATCGTGGACACCGGCGCGCTGCTCGCGCAGCTGCGCCGCGAACGGCTGCACGCATTCCTCGACGTCACCGACCCCGAACCGCTGCCGGCCGACCATCCGCTGTGGGACGCCCCGAACCTGCTGCTCACCCCGCACGTCGGTGGCGGCACTCGTGGGTGGGAGCGGCGCGCCTACGAGCTGGTCCGCGAGCAGCTGAGCCGGTACCTGGCGGGACAGGAGCTGGTCAACCGCGTCGAGGACGGCTACTGAGCCCTACTGCGTCGGCTGGCGGCGGGCCCGCTGCCGCTGGGGCGCGGGCTTGGGCGTCGCGTCGGGCAGCTCGGGCAGCCGCCCGGCGCTGATCCGCGAGATCGGGCCGAGGTGCGCGATGCGCACGCACGGCAGCCGGATCGCCCCGCCGTCCACCACCGCGTACACCGCCCGGCCGCTGACGGTCAGGCCGCGGATCTCGTCCCACCGCAACGTGCGCGAGCCGAACAGCGCCCGCACCGTCAACCCGGCGGTCGACACGACGGTCGCGGTCCGCGCGATGAAGATCGCCACCAGCAACGGGACGGCGAACACGAGCGTCTGTGGCCCGACGTCGAAGCCGCTGCCGCCGGTGGAGTCACGCAGGCCGTGCGAGCCGCGCGCGCCGAAGCCGACGGTGAAGCACGCGAAGAACAGGAAGATCACGACGAGGTAGGACGTCCGCGGGAGGCGGATCACCACCGGGCCGGAGTCCATGCCCACAAGTTACGCCGTAGCCTAGGCGCGTGAGCGAGCTTGTGAGCGAACCAATGTGTACAGGGCTTTGCCGGCCGAACGGAGTGAGGCCGTGAGTACGCCGCCCAGTGAGCCCGGTCGTTCCCGAAAGCCGCACAGCCACGTCGTCACCGACGGTCTCGAGCGCGCCGCCGCCCGCGGCATGTTGCGCGCGGTCGGCATGGGCGACGACGACTGGCGCAAGCCGCAGATCGGTGTCGCGTCGTCCTGGAACGAGATCACGCCGTGCAACCTGTCGCTCGACCGGCTCGCCAAGAAGGCCAAGATCGGCGTGCGCGGCGCCGACGGCTTCCCGCTCGAGTTCGGGACGATCTCGGTCTCCGACGGCATCTCCATGGGGCACAGCGGCATGCACTACTCGCTGGTCTCCCGCGAGGTGATCGCCGACTCGGTCGAAACCGTCTTCCGGGCCGAGCAGCTGGACGGCGCGGTGCTGCTCGCCGGCTGTGACAAGTCGATCCCCGGCATGCTGATGGCCGCCGCCCGGTTGGACGTCGCGACCGCGTTCCTCTACGCCGGCTCGACGCTGCCGGGCAGGCTCGGCGACCGGACCGTCACGATCATCGACGCGTTCGAGGCGGTCGGTGCCTGCCTGGCCGGGCGCATCACCCGCGCGGAGGTCGACGCCGTCGAGCGGGCGATCTGCCCCGGCGAGGGTGCGTGCGGCGGCATGTACACGGCGAACACGATGGCGAGCGCGGCCGAGGCGCTGGGCATGTCGCTGCCGGGCTCCGCCTCGCCGCCGGCCCCCGACTCGCGCCGCGACCACTACGCGGAGCGGTCGGGCGAGGCGGCCGTCCACCTCGTCGACGCCGGCATCACGGCGCGCCGCATCCTGACCCGCGAGGCGTTCGAGAACGCGATCACCGTCGTGATGGCGCTCGGTGGCTCGACCAACGCCGTCCTGCACCTGCTCGCGATCGCGCACGAGGCGAAGGTCGAGCTCTCCCTCGACGACTTCAACCGCATCGGCGACCGCGTGCCGCACCTGGCCGACGTCAAGCCGTTCGGCCAGTACGTCATGACCGACGTCGACGCGATCGGTGGCGTGCCGGTCGTGATGAAGGCGCTGCTGGACGCCGGGCTCCTGCACGGCGACTGCCTCACCGTGACCGGCAAGACGATCGCCGAGAACCTGCGCGCGATCGCCCCGCCGGACCCGGACGGCAAGATCATCCACGCGATGTCCGACCCGATCCACCGCACCGGCGGGCTCACGATCCTGCGCGGGTCGCTGGCGCCCGACGGTGCCGTCGTCAAGAGCGCCGGCCTCGACTACGAGGTGTTCGAGGGGACGGCCCGGGTCTTCGAGCGCGAGCAGGCCGCGATGGACGCCCTCACGGCCGGGACCCTGGCCAAGGGCGACGTCATCGTGATCCGCTACGAGGGCCCCAAGGGCGGCCCGGGCATGCGGGAGATGCTGCAGATCACCGGCGCGATCAAGGGTGCCGGGCTGGGCAAGGACGTCCTGCTGCTCACCGACGGCCGCTTCTCGGGCGGGACGACCGGGCCGTGCATCGGGCACATCGCGCCGGAGGCCGCGGTCGGCGGACCCGTCGCACTGATCGCCGAGGGCGACCGCATCCGGCTGGACCTCAAGGCCCGCACGCTCGACCTGCTGGTGGACGACGCCGAGCTCGAGCGGCGCCGGGCCGGTTGGAAGCCGTTGGAGTCGCAGTTCGACTTCGGGGTGCTGCGCAAGTACGCGAAGCTCGTCGGCTCGGCAGCCACCGGCGCCGTCTGCGACTGAGGCCGAGCCGCTTGCGACCGCCCCACCGGCGGTCGCAAACGGCTCGGCGCGTCCTCCTGCCGCTACAGGCGGCCGAAGTCGGTGGTCAGCCACACCTTGTGGTGGGCCCGGTCGATGTACACGTCGACGCCGACGTTGCGGAACTTGCGGTTGAGGATGTTCAGGCGGTGCCCGTCGTTCGGTGGGCGCTCGTTGTACATCAGCTTCTCGAGCGTGACGACACCGCGCTTGCTGATCACGCTGTTCCACGCGATGTTCTCGCCGGCGATCATCCAGTGGTAGCCGGCCTTGTCGATGCGCCGGGTGAAGTCCAGCTCGCCGGGCAGCTGGTGGGAGAGCTGGTTGGCCCGGGCCATCGCCAGGTTGTGCCAGCGGGCCGACAGCCGCAGCCGGTGATCGCCGCGCAGGGCGGGCAGGCCGTGGGCGTGCCGCTCGGCGTTCAGCACGTGCAGGACCGCGCGGCTGTAGTCCAGCTCGGTGGCGGTACGCCGTGTGGTGACGGCGCCGGCCGGCCCGGCGAGGGCGGTCAGTGACAGGAACATCGCCATCGCGGCCAGGGCCGCGACCAGGATGTTGGGTGCGATGCGGGGTGCGCGCCGGCCCGTGCGACGGGCGTGGGGCAGCGCAAAAGGAACTCTGGGAGCCATGAGAACACCGTCCGGTACGTAGTGCCTTCTGTGCGTTCCCCCGTGGTTCCCCGCCCACGGCTAGTAAACAGACCTCACTCGATTTTCACAAGGGGGCCTAATGCCGAATCTTGGCAGGACCTTCGTCCCTGGGCCGCCGAGGCCTGGAACAACGCCACACTCTTCGCCATGAATCGGGCGAAATGCTTCGTTCACTGCGCGGCCGTTGCCCGCACGTGTGACCAACCCGCCATTCTGGCACCGTGTGAGCGCTGGTCTTCACGGAGGCCAGCGGCCCGGATGCACCCGACATTGGTCACGGAGCGTCTCGGGACCTACGTCCCAAACGAGCCGTCCCAACTAGTGGGACGGCCGTCCCGCAACGTTGTACGCCACCGTTGAATGCCGCAACCGGGGCCGTGTAGGCTCCCCCTCGTGCGCAAGCTCGTACTCGTTATCGAGCGCGTCGCGTAGGGTCCCGCACCGACCTCCGCGACGCGCCAGCCCTTCGTGCATCCGCACGAGGGGTTTTTTGTTGGGTTTTTGATCGCTCGTACGCACCGCCGAAGAAGACCGCCAGAAGGGCAAGCCCATGACCGGCAGCCAGACCCCCTCCGCCCCACCCGCCTCCGGGCCGACGCTGACCGGCGCGCAGTCGCTCGTCCGCTCGCTCGAGGAGGTAGGGGCGGACGTCGTCTTCGGCATTCCGGGCGGTGCGATCCTGCCGGCGTACGACCCGCTCTACGACTCGACCAAGGTGCGGCACATCCTGGTCCGGCACGAGCAGGGCGCCGGGCACGCGGCCGAGGGGTTCGCCCAGGCGACCGGCCGGGTCGGCGTGTGCATGGCGACCTCGGGCCCGGGTGCGACGAACCTGGTCACCCCGATCGCCGACGCGTACATGGACTCGGTGCCGATCGTGGCGATCACCGGCCAGGTCGGCCGTCCGATGATCGGTACCGACGCCTTCCAGGAAGCCGACATCTCCGGCATCACCCTGCCGATCACGAAGCACAACTTCCTCGTGCAGTCGGCGGCCGACATCCCCCAGGCGATCGCCGAGGCGTTCCATCTCGCCGCGACCGGTCGGCCCGGGCCCGTCCTGGTCGACCTGCCCAAGGACGTCCTGCAGGAGTCGGCGACCTTCCACTGGCCGCCGCGGCTCGACCTGCCGGGCTACCGGCCGGTCACCCGACCGCACGGCAAGCAGATCCGCGAGGCGGCCCGGCTCATCGCCGGCGCCCGCCGCCCGGTGCTGTACGTCGGCGGCGGCGTGCTGAAGGGACGGGCCACCGCGGAGCTGCGCCGGCTGGCCGAGCTGACCGGCATCCCCGTGGTGACCACGCTCATGGCCCGCGGCGCCTTCCCCGACAGCCACCGCCAGCACCTCGGCATGCCGGGCATGCACGGGTCGGTGTCGGCGGTGACGGCACTGCAGAAGTCCGACCTGCTGATCGCGTTGGGCACCCGCTTCGACGACCGCGTGACCGGACGGCTCGAGACGTTCGCGCCGCACGCGGCCGTGATCCACGCCGACATCGACCCGGCCGAGATCGGCAAGAACCGCATCGCCGACGTCCCGATCGTGGGGGACGTGCGCGAGGTGCTCATCGAACTGATCCCGGCGGTGGAGGCGGAGTACGCCACCGACCACCGGGCCGACCTCACCGGCTGGTGGCGGCAGATCGACCAGTGGCGCGACACCTACCCGCTCGGCTACGCCGAGCCCACCGACGGGACGCTCGCGCCGCAGTACGTGATCGAGCGGCTCGGCAAGATCGCCGGGCCGGAGACGATCTTCGCCGCCGGCGTGGGCCAGCACCAGATGTGGGCCGCGCAGTTCATCCAGTACGAGAACCCGTACACCTGGCTGAACTCCGGCGGCGCCGGCACGATGGGCTACTCGGTCCCGGCCGCGATGGGCGCGAAGGTCGGCTGCCCGGACAAGCTGGTCTGGGCCATCGACGGTGACGGGTGCTTCCAGATGACTAACCAGGAGCTGGCGACCTGTGCCATCGAGGGCATCCCGATCAAGGTGGCCGTGATCAACAATGGCAACCTCGGCATGGTGCGCCAGTGGCAGACGCTGTTCTACGACGAGCGCTACAGCCAGACCGACCTCGGCACGCACAAGCACCGCATCCCCGACTTCGTGAAGCTGGCCGACGCGCTCGGCTGCGTGGGGCTGCGGTGCGAGAGCAAGGCCGAGGTGGACGAGACGATCGAGAAGGCGATGGCCATCGACGACGTCCCGGTGGTCGTGGACTTCACTGTCGGCAAGGACGCGATGGTGTGGCCGATGGTGGCCGCCGGCGCCAGCAACGACGACATCCAGGCCGCGCGCGACCTGCGCCCGACCTTCGACAGCGAGGAGTGAGGGCATGAGCACGCACACCCTGTCGGTGCTGGTGGAGAACAAGCCCGGTGTCCTGACCCGCGTGGCCGGCTTGTTCGCCCGGCGCGGCTTCAACATCGAGTCCCTCGCGGTCGGGCCTACCGAGCACGCCGAGATCTCCCGCATCACGATCCTGGTCAGCGTCGAGGGCAGTGCTCTCGAACAGGTCACCAAGCAGCTCAACAAGCTCGTCAACGTGCTCAAGATCGTCGAGCTGGAGCCCACCCAGGCCGTCCAGCGCGAGCTGCTGCTGGTCAAGGTGCGGGCCGACGAGGCGAGCCGCCGCGACGTCCTGCAGATCGTCGAGCTGTTCAAGGCCAAGGTGGCCGACGTCGGGCCGGAGGCGCTGACCGTCGAGCTCACCGGCCGGCCTGACAAGCTGGAGGCGATGTTGAACATGCTCGAGCCGTACGGCATCCGCGAGATGGTGCAGTCCGGCATGGTCGCGCTCGGGCGCGGCCCCCGTTCCATGACCCAGGCCGCGTTGCGCTCGGTCGAGCGCAGCGCATAGTTCCCGCCAACGATTCCCAACGACGAATCCCAACCACAAAGGAAGCACGTAGCGATGGCAGTAGAGATCTTCTACGACGACGACGCCGATCTGTCGATCGTCCAGGGGCGCAAGGTGGCCGTGCTCGGCTACGGCAGCCAGGGGCACGCGCACGCGCTGTCGCTGCGCGACTCGGGCGTCGACGTGCGCGTCGGCCTGCCCGAGGGTTCGAAGAGCCGGGCCAAGGCCGAGGACGAGGGCCTGCGCGTGCTCACCCCGGCCGAGGCGGCCGCCGAGGCCGACCTGATCATGGTCCTCGCGCCCGACCCGGCGCAGCGCAAGCTGTACGCCGAGTCGATCGAGCCGAACCTCAAGGACGGCGACGCGATCTTCTTCGGGCACGGCTTCAACATCCGCTTCGGCTACATCAAGCCGCCGGCCAACGTGGACGTCGCGATGGTCGCGCCGAAGGGGCCGGGTCACCTCGTGCGCCGGCAGTTCGTCGACGGCAAGGGCGTCCCGGTGCTGGTTGCAGTGGAGCAGGACGCG
>Ga0207667_10011981_pt1 | contig 10037 bp, 1 predicted proteins | sample KBSCornC52_FD_184301 | JGI IMG/M metagenome (GOLD analysis project Ga0207667, IMG submission 184301) | Corn rhizosphere microbial communities from Kellogg Biological Station, Michigan, USA - KBS Corn C5-2 (SPAdes) (version 2) | ecosystem: Host-associated > Plants > Roots > Rhizosphere > Soil ... | reverse complement strand
TTGCCGTGGCATCACTGGTTGTCGGCGTTACGGTGACCGATGCTGTATTGACCGAGGCCGTATAACTGGTAGTGCCGCTGGCAAATGCCGGGCTTAAGTTACCGCTGCTCAGCGCCAGGTTTGAGAGGTTTGCATTGGACGAGAGCCTTGTTACCGTTACTGTATAGGTTTTGGTTGTGCTGCCGTCCTGGGCTTTTACAACAGTGCTGATGGTATTTGGCCCCGTTGTTAAAGCAATGCTTCCCGAGGCTGTGCCTGAGTTCACTGCTGTTCCGTTAACCTTGACAGTGGCCGTTGCATCACTGGTGGAAGGGGTTACCTTAATTGAGCTCACGCTTCCGGCAACTGATGCCGTGTAATTGACCGTGGCGCTCGCAAACGCAGGGGTTAAGGTGCCGCTGCTTAAAACCAGGTTTGCCAGGTTTGCATTGGCAGACGGCGCCCTCGTAACAATAACCGTATAGGTGCGGGTGGTTACACCGTCGGCTGCCGTAACCACTACGGTGATATTGTTATCGCCGGCCATTAAAGCAATGGCGGGTGATGCCGTTCCTGAAGCTACCGTTGTACCATTCACAGTGACTGTTGAACCGGAAGCCGCCACTGTCGGCGTTACTTTGGTTGAGGTTATCGAGCCGCTTGCGCTCGCTGAATAATTGTTTGTGGCATAGTTAAACGCCGGGGATAAAGTTATGCTGCTTAACTTTAAATTGGATAAGTAGGAATTGCCCGGCGAACGTGTTACTTTAATTGTATAAGTAAGGGTTGTTGCACCGTCGGAAGCGGTTACTACAATATTGATGGTATTAGCGCCTACAGCCAAAGGGATGGCCCCTGATGCAGTACCCGAACTTACTGTTGTGCCATTTACCTTGACCGTCGCCCCGGCATCAGCGACGGTTGGCGTTACAGTAATGGAGGACGTTGCATTGGTAACCGTTGCCGTATAGCCGGTGGTTGTCCCTGTAAATGCAGGCGTTAACGTACCTGAACTGATAGACAGGCTGGCCAGATTGGCGTTACTGTTTGCGGCCCTGGTTACAGTTATGATATAAGTATCGGTTTTCCCATCCTGTGCCGTTACCTTGATTGTAATGGTATTTGAACCGACAGCCAGGGAAATAGGCGCTGAAGCCGTATTGGAAACTACCGTAGTGGCATTCACCTTTATACTCGCGGTGGAGTCGGCTGCCACAGGCGTTACTGTTATTGATGATGAAGCATTGGGAACACTTGCCGTATAGCTGTTGGTGGTGTAGTTAAACACCGGTGATAAGGTTCCATTACTTATTTTTAGATTTGAAAGATAGGCATTGTTCGATAGCACGTTAATATTTATTACTGCCGAACTGGGGCCGCCGCTGTTAAATGTGGTAACCGTATAATTGGTCACGGGGCTTGGCGTGTTTGGAGTGCCGGAGATCGCGCCTCCATATTCCTGGAAACTAAGCCCTGAAGGCAGCAATTCAGGGTATATGAGGTACCCCCCCGGGCTCATTAATACAATAAAACCGGTCCCGGCATCGGATGTGTACAAGTTGCCGTAGGCATCAAGCGCTATTCCGTCCGTTTCAGGGATATTTAAAAATCCAGCCGGCTCGTATGCGTTACCACCTTGCGGAGGGACTATTTGCACCCCGCTTTGGTATAAATTTGCGGCATAAATATATCCTGCGGCATCTACAGCTACGCCCGTTGGTACAGAATCATATTGGGGGTACGAGACAAGTGTGACCGTTGCACCGCCACCCGCGGGTATCTTCTTGATCGCATGATTTCCGCCGTCTGCCACATAAATATTTCCGGAAGTGTCAACCGTTAACCCCGCAGGGCCGTTATACCCTGAACTTATGACAGTCGGCGTCCCGCCGGCCGCAGGTATTTTTTTCACGTCGTTGCTGCCGGTTTCACTTATATAAATATTACCCGATACATCCAAAGCTATCCCATAAGGACCATTTAACCCCGATGCTACAGTAACGACGGCGCCGCCGCTTGCCAGGATCTTTTTTATTGCATTGTTACCATGGTCGGCCACGTAAACATTGCCTGCGGCATCAATTGCTACGCCTGTCGGATGACTAAAGCCGGCGCCTACTGTTACCGTGGCGCTTCCGGCAAGCATTTTCTTTATTGAATTGCTGTTATAGTCGGCCACATAAATATTACCATTTCCATCAACAGCTACACCAATTGGGTTATTAAATCCCGAGCCTATGCCATTTACCGCCTGGTTTCCAACCGCCCCGCCGCTATTTGAAGGGACCAGTGTGGAAATCGCCGATCCTACATCGTACACCTGTGGCGTGCTATAACTGATATGCGGTTTGGCAGGAACATTTACGGTTATATTGAGGGTGGCTGTACTGCTGCCGCTTGAATTAGCAGCAGTAATAGAATAGCTCGTTGATGGGCTTGGTGCAGTTGGCCTGCCGCTTATGGCCCCTGTATTTTGGTTGAAAACCAGGCCGGCTGGTAGAGTAGGCTTAATAAAATAACCCGCAGGTTTGATTTTGTCGACGGCAGAGTTGCCGCTATCCGTTACATAAACATTTGCGGCAGCATCAATGGCCACGCCACCCGGGTTAACAAAGGTGTGGCCGTAGCTAAGCTGGGGGCCGCCTATTATGATTTTCGTGATTGACGTATTGTTCTTATCTGAATAGTATATATTTCCCGCGGCATCAACAGCCACACCGTTCGGGCTGCCGTTAGCGGGGGCTAAAACAACCGTGCTGCCGCCGCCGGCTAGTATTTTTTTTATCGCATTGCTACCCCGGTCGGCTACATATACGTTGCCTGCGGCGTCAATTGTTATACCTTCCGGGTTGTTAAACCCCGATCCTATAGTAATTGGGGCGCCCCCGCCTGCTGGCATCTTTTTCACCGCGTTATTGCCGGCATCGCCAACATAAATATTGCCGCCGGCATCTAAAGCAATGCCGTATGGGTGGTTGAACCCCGACCCTAAAGTTACAATCGCGCCCCCGCCTGCGGGTATTTCCTTTACGGCATTATTGCCGTTATCGGCTACATATATGTTACCCGCCCCATCAACGGCCACCCCGGTCGGCTGGTTAAATCCCGAACCCAGCACAACGGTGCTGCTGCCGCCGGCAACTATCTTTTTCACGCGGTTGGCGCCATATTCGGCTACATAAACGTTACCTGCGGCGTCTACAGCTATTCCCAAAGGGTTGCTAAACCCGGAAGCTAAAACGCCTTGGGTTTGAGCCGGAATTGCACCCCCGGAATTTGTAGGGGAAAGCTGTGAGCCAGGCATACCGACGGTGTAAACCTGCGGACTGCTGTAACTGATATTCGGTGCCTGGGCAAAGGCAGTAACGCCTGCGAGAACAAATACCATGGAGAGAATAAACTTCTTTGATGTAAATATTTTTTCCATAATATTTAAGTATTTAAGAAGCCAGTTGATGTTTTTTATGACAATCAGATAACGATCTCTCCCCGGTGCAAACTGTTCAGCCTCGTTCATCTGCTCAATATTTCAATACAATAAACCCTGTTTTATGCTTACTCACGCCTTTAACCATATAATCAAGCGAATAAAAATATGTGCCCGGCAATTGTTTGGCGCCTGTTTTATTGGAATGCCCGTCGAATACTTTTGAGCTGTTGTCATAGCCTTTTACTTCGTAAATAAGCTGCCCGCTGCGGTTCATGATCATCAGCCTGTTGTCGGGGTAATTGCTTATGCCGTCAACCAACAGCACGTCGTTCATCCCATCCCCGTTGGGTGATACGCCCTGGTGAACAACTATGCCATCAGTTTCCAGCTGAGCGCTTTCGATTGGTTTCTCAACTCCGACGGACTGGTAAACGCTGTTTTCGGCGTGCATGGGCGCTCCCCTGGTGATGGTTACCGTGTAGGTTTTTGTTGTCGTCCCGTCCTGTGCCGTCACTACCGTATTAACGGTATTGGAGCCAACGCTCAAGGCTATGTCAGGGGATGCGGTTCCCGAAGCAACGGTGCTGCCGTTAACCTTTATCGTCGCATTGGGATCGGCTGCGCCGGGAAGCATTTTTACTGATGACGTGGCGTTCGGTACACTGGCCGTATAGCTGGTGGTGGTATAAATAAATGAAGGATTCAGCGGCACACTGCCGTTATTTATCTTCAGGTTTGTCAGGTAGTCATTTGTCGAAAGCCTGGTTACTGTTATTGTATAGGTTTTCGTCGTAGTTCCGTCCTGTGCCGTAACCACCGTCGTAATGGTATTGGATCCAATGGCTAAAGCGATGCTGCCGGAGGCACTACCCGAGGCTACCGTTGTACCGTTTACTTTTACCGTTGCTGTGGCATCACTGGTTGTCGGCGTTACTTTAACCGATGCTGTATTGACCGAGGCCGTATAACTGGTAGTGCCGCTGGCAAATGCCGGGCTTAAGGTACCGCTGCTCAGCGCCAGGTTTGAGAGGTTTGCATTGGACGATATCCTCGTTATGGTTACCGTGTAGGTTCTTGTTGTTGTCCCGTCCTGTGCCGTTACTACTGTATTAACGGTATTGGAGCCAACGCTTAAGGCAATGTCAGGCGATGCGGTTCCCGAAGCTACGGTGCTGCCGTTAACCTTTATCGTCGCATTGGGGTCGGCTGCGCCGGGAAGCATTTTTACTGATGACGTGGAGTTCGGTACACTGGCCGTATAGCTGGTGGTGGTATAAATAAATGAAGGATTCAGCGGCACGCTGCCGTTGTTTATCTTCAGGTTTGTCAGGTAAGCATTTGTCGAAAGCCTGGTTACCGTTATTGTATAAGTCTTCGTTGTAGTTCCGTCCTGTGCCGTAACCACGGTAGTGATGGTATTGGAGCCAATAGCTAAGGCGATGCTACCCGATGGGGTGCCGGAGGCTACCGTTGTGCCGTTTATTTTTACTGTTGCCGTGGCGTCACTGGTTGTGGGCGTTACGGTGACCGATGCTGTATTAACCGATGCCGTATAACTGGTAGTGCCGCTTGCAAATGCGGGGCTTAATGTGCCGCTGCTCAATACCAGGTTCGACAGGTTTGCATTGGACGATATCCTGGTTACGGTCACCGTATAGGTATTGGTGGTTGTGCCATCGGCGCCGGTTACCACGGTAGTAATGGTATTGGGGCCTACCGCCAAAGTAATGGGGCCGGATGCCGTGCCCGAGGCTACAGGTGTGCCGTTTACCGTTACCGATGAGCCGGTGTAGGCAAGCTTTGGCGTTATCTTTACGGAGGTAGTGGCATTCGGTACGCTGGCCGTATAGTTATTTGTGCTAAAAATGAATGCAGGATTCAATGGTATTGCCCCGTTATTTATTTTAAGGTTAGAGAGGTAAACATCCAGCCTGTTCACGGTTACCGTATAGGTTTTCGTCATCGAGCCATTTGGTGAGGTAACAACAGTGGTGATGGTATTCGGGCCGACAGCCAGCGGGATCGACCCCGATGCTGATCCCGATGCTACCGTTGTGCCGTTTACCTTTACCGTCGTGCCGGCAAGCGCAACTGTGGGTGTTTCGGTTATGGATGTTGTTGCGTTGCTTACGTATGCCGTATAATTAGTAGAGTCCGGGGAGAATGCCGGGGCTAATGTTCCGCTGCTCAGGGTGAGGTGGGCAAGGGCGGTGCTATCGGTTACTACCTGGATATTTACAATAGCGGTGCCGCTGCCCCCATTGTTATAAGCGGTAACAGTGTAGTTTTTAGCAGGGCTGGGCCCCGTCGGCGTACCGCTGATAACGCCTGTGCTCCGGTTGAAGCTTAAACCTGCCGGTAAAACGGGCTTTGTAAAGTAGCCTCCGGGATTGACCACTTTAACGGTCCCGTTGTCTGTTACATAAACATTGCCCGCGCCATCAACTGCTACGCCGCCGGCGCCAAAGCCAAAACCTACTGCGGTGGAACCGCCGCTCGCCAGGAGTTCGGTTATTGAACCGTTGACGGCATCACCGGGAAAATACACATTGCCGGCGTCGTCAACAGCTACCGGATAACCAACAAGACCATGGGCTAATATAATTGTACTGCCGCCGCCCGCCGGTATTTTCTTTAGGGCGCCATTGCCGTAGTCGGCCACGTACACGTTGCCCGATGCGTCAACTGCTACACCTTCGGGGCTGTTAAAACCTGAACCTATGGAAACAGGGGTGCCGCCGCCCGCCGGCATTTTCTTTACAACGTTATTGCCCGAATCGCCGACATATATATTGCCTGAATTATCAACGGCGATACCATACGGATGATTGAACCCCGAACCTAAAGTAACTACGGCGCCGCCCGCCGCGGGGATCTCTTTTATTGCATTGTTCCCATAATCGGCAACATAAATATTACCTGCCGCATCTATGGCTAAGCCCATTGGCTGACTAAAATCATAAACTAAAGTAACTACCGAACCGCCGCCGGCAGGTATCTTTTTTATAGCGTTATTACCGGTTTCGGCGACGTACACGTTACCCGCGCCGTCAATTGCAATACCTGTGGGGTGATTAAATCCTGATGCAAATGTTACCGGGCTGCTCCTGGTGCCGAAAGGGGATACGTTGCTGCTCGCCGGCGCCAGGGGCGTAATGGTTACCCCTGTTGTGTAAACCTGCGGGCTTTGGTAACTAACGGAAGGGTGCTGGTAAGGTGCAACTGCTATGTTAACCGTAGTTGAACTGATACCGCCCGCGTTATAGGTGTCAATAGTATAGTTGGTTGCCGGGTGTGCTGCCATCGGCGTTCCGCTGATGATGCCGCTGCCGAGATGAAATGTCAAACCTTCAGGCAGTGCCGGATGGATAAAATATCCTCCCGCATTAATCTCTATTATATCGGAAGCGCCGGGATTAGCTACATATATATTGCCGAAATTATCAATTGCTAAGCCGCCTGGCCGGCTAAACTTGGGGGGGAACTCTACGACCGGCGTGCCGCCGCCCGCGGGAATCCGCCATATTCCTTCAAGGTGATTAGTGTCATCGCCAAAATACACATTCCCTCCTGCATCAACTGTTAATCCAGATACATTACCACTTCCTAATATTAGAGCCCCGCCGCCGACAGTAAGCTCTACTATCGCTTTATGGCCCCTGTCGCCCACATAAACGTTTCCGGCGGCATCAACAGCTATATCCATCGGACTACTAAAACCTGCGCCTATTGTAACAGGCGTACCCCCGCCGGGGGGCATTTTTTTAACTGAATTGTTAGATTTGTCGGTCACATATATATTGCCCGCAGCATCCAAAGCTATGCCGTAAGGAGTCTGGAACGCCGGACCAACCGTCACAATAGCCCCGCCGCCGGCAGGTATCTTTTTTATTACGCCGTTGCCGTAATCTGCCACAAATACGTTGCCCGCGGCATCCACGGCTACGCCGGTCGGGCCGTTAAAACCGGCGCCAATTACACTTACACCGGCGCCGCCGGCCGCTATCTTTTTTACATCATTTCCACCTTTTTCTGCTGCATATACGTTGCCCGCAGCGTCAACCGCTATCCCCGAAAGCACATTGAAGCGAGCGGCCAGTGTAAAAGAATTTTGCTTGCCTACCCGACCGCCGCTATTTGAAGGTGTGAGCGGCGGTTTTGGTACGCCGGTGCTATATACCTGGGGGCCGCTATAGCTAATGTTAGGTTTTTGTGGGCGCACGATAGCAATATTTATGGTAGCCATACTGCTGCCGCCGCTATTGGTAGCCGTAACTGTATAATTGGCTGCGGGAGAAGTAATGTCCGGTGCTCCCCGGATAATTCCTGTGTGACTGTCAAAATTAAATCCGGAAGGCAATACAGGGCTAATAGTGTAATGGCCGTTAAAAGTAATTTTTTTAACCGCGCTGTTCCCGTTATCCGCCACATATATATTACCCGATCCATCAACTGCCACCCCTGTCGGGTTGCTGAAACCGGAACCAAGGCTGACAATGCTGCCGCCGCCGGCCGGAATTTCCATTAATGCATTATTATTATTGGGCGCAGTAAAATACACGTTACCTGCCGGGTCAACCGCCACACAGATCGGACGGTAGAGCCCGGTAGAAAAAGGGATTTTGCAGCCATTTGGCAGGACCTTATCTATCAGATTGTGATTAGTTTGAGCAACATATATATTGCCGGCCGCATCAACCGCCACACCATCGGAGCCCGAATCTATGATAACCGGAGTTCCGCCGCCAGCCGGTATCTTCTCTACCTGGTTGTTCTGCCAATAGCTCCCGACAAATACATTGCCTGCAGAATCAACCGCCACACTGTGCGGTGTGAAGCCCGATGCTAATAGTAAGACAGCCCCGGCGCCGACAGGGATCTCTTTTACCGCATTGTTGCCGCTATCTGCTACGTACACATTGCCGGCGGCATCAGCTGCGACACCAGTCGGATGGTTAAAGCCGCCGCCTATTGTAACAGGAGAACCACCCCCGGCCGGTATCTTTTTTATATCATTTGCGCCCGCTTCGGCTACGTAAATATTATGCGCCCCATCTACGGCTATGGCCATTCCGTTAAGATTATTAAACCCCGAGGCTATGGTTGCCTGGCTATAAGTAATAGCCCCGCCGGTATTGGTAGGTGAAAGCGGTGAAATGGGCACGTTGACTTTATAAACCTGCGGGCTGCTGTAATGGATGTTCGGCGCCTGGGCAAAAACGTTAATGGCTGCAAGAAACAATGCCAGGGAGAGAATAAGCTTCTTTGGCGTAAATAAATTTTCCATAATAAATCAATTTTTAAACCGGGTGGGCTGAAACGACAGCAGGCCTCCAAGGTAACTATTAAAGTTACCCCGAAAAATACAAACCAGTTGGTATTTTCCGGGGTAATTAAATAATGTTTTCCGGGGTAATTGATCACCCTGGTTTGTCTGCTCAATATTTCAATACAATAAACCCTGTTTTATGCTTACTCACGCCTTTAACCATATAATCAAGCGAATAAAAATAAGTGCCCGGCAATTGTTTGGCGCCTGTTTTATTTGAATGCCCGTCGAATACTTTTGAGCTGTTGTCATAACCTTTCACTTCGTAAATAAGCTGCCCGCTGCGGTTCATGATCATCAGCCTGTTGTCGGGATAATTGCTTATGCCGTCAACTAACAGCACATCGTTCATGCCATCCCCGTTTGGCGATACGCCCTGGTGCACTGTTATGCCATCGGTTTCCAGGCGGGGGTTTTCGATTGGTTTTTCCACTGCAATGGGCTGGTAAACGTTGTTGTCGGCATGCATCGGCGCTCCCCTGGTGATGGTTACTGTGTAGGTTTTTGTCGTTGTCCCGTCCTGTGCCGTTACTACTGTATTAACGGTATTGGAGCCAACGCTTAAAGGGATGTCAGGCGATGCGGTTCCCGAAGCTACGGTGGTGCCGTTGACCTTTATCGTCGCATTGGGATCAGCTGCGCCTGGAAGCATTTTTACTGATGCCGTGGCGTTCGGTACACTGGCCGTATAGCTGGTGGTGGTATAAATAAATGAAGGATTCAGCGGCACACTGCCGTTATTTATCTTCAGGTTTGTCAGGTAAGCATTTGTCGAAAGCCTGGTTACCGTTATTGTATAGGTCTTCGTAGTAGTTCCGTCCTGGGCCGTAACCACCGTTGTAATGGTATTGGATCCCATGGCTAAAGCGATGCTGCCGGAGGCACTACCCGAGGCTACCGTTGTACCGTTTACTTTTACCGTTGCTGTGGCATCACTGGTTGTCGGCGTTACGGTGACCGATGCTGTATTGACCGAGGCCGTATAACTGGTAGTGCCGCTGGCAAATGCCGGGCTTAAGGTACCGCTGCTCAGCGCCAGGTTTGAGAGATTTGCATTGGACGAGAGCCTTGTTATGGTAACCGTGTAGGTTTTTGTTGTTGTCCCGTCCTGTGCCGTTACTACTGTATTAACGGTATTGGAGCCAACGCTTAAGGCAATGTCAGGCGATGCGGTTCCCGAAGCTACGGTGCTGCCGTTAACCTTTATCGTCGCATTGGGGTCGGCTGCGCCGGGAAGCATTTTTACTGATGACGTGGAGTTCGGTACACTGGCCGTATAGCTGGTGGTGGTATAAATAA
>Ga0207667_10011980_pt1 | contig 10038 bp, 7 predicted proteins | sample KBSCornC52_FD_184301 | JGI IMG/M metagenome (GOLD analysis project Ga0207667, IMG submission 184301) | Corn rhizosphere microbial communities from Kellogg Biological Station, Michigan, USA - KBS Corn C5-2 (SPAdes) (version 2) | ecosystem: Host-associated > Plants > Roots > Rhizosphere > Soil ... | reverse complement strand
TCCCTGCTGCAGAAGCGCGCGAATGGAGGCTTCGTCGTCCGGGCCGGGAGATGCAGTCGTGTCCATGTTCAAAAATTGAAGGATCTGTTTCCGCAGTGATTCGTAGTGAGCCTGTCCACCGCCGTAACCGTCGGACATGGGTACAGGCTTGTCGGTCGTGAGAATTGTCAGCCTGTAACTGAGAGCGCCGTGCTCGTCGGTCATTGATTCGATGGTGATGCCGCGCATTTCGCTGAATGAGACAGTCCCACTGGCCAGCTTGAAAGCGCGGCGGCGTACCCACTGGACCTGCTGGCTGGCGGCATCGAAGGTCACCGTCTCTCGCCGCCACGCAATGAACGCAAAGAGCGCAAGAAGTCCAGCGGCAAGCCACCACTTTGGCGTTTTCAGAGCGACAGACTGGAACGCCATAAAGGCAGCAATGCAGAGGAATACCACTGAGAGCCAGATGCTGCCGTCTACCACCACAAGCTCCTGATTTGTCTTGCGGGTGATGTGCATGAGGTCACTATGGCATGAAAGCCCTGAATTATTAAGCAGTTCTTTGACGATCCAAGGTACCGGCGGTTACTGGAACCGTTTGGGGCGCCTTTTCGTATCCCAGAGCGAATGGAGCGCTGCTACAGCTGGTCGTGGGTGGAGGAGCAGGTTTCTGCTGCCGCTGCAGAGTGGGAGTCGTGTGCCCGGGGAGTGCGTGCCGCTGGGCCGCGATTCAGTCCGGGAGAACAGCAAAGAAAAGAGAACGCATACGACGAGGCTCTCGACAAGGTAGAGCGGGAGGCGAAGTATGCGCGGCGGGGGAACCGCGATCGTGCAGAGGCTCAACGCCGAGTGATGGCCGTCTTCCCGAAATTTGCGACGGTTGCGCTGGGTCTGGAGGACGAAGCTGTCCACATGCTTACCGATGGCTTTCTGCCGATTGGAACGCAATTCGCGCAGTGGGCGACGCGTTTTGATCCGGAACTGCCGATGATGGATGTTGTGCAGGCATGCCGGAATGCGTGGACGGTGTGCGGCATGCAGCCACTGGTCGGGAATCGGATGGAGATGACTCCGGCGATTGTCGGTTATAGCCTGCTTTATCCCTACAGCGACAACTACCTCGATGATGGTCGAACCTCGAACGAGCAGAAGCTGGAATTCAGCGCGCGTTTTCGCGATCGGCTTTGCGGATTGGAGATTACTCCGCAAGATCGGCATGAAGCTGCCGTGTGGGCGATGGTGGCGCTGATCGAAAGCCAATACACGAGACGGAAGTATCCGCGCGTTTATGAGTGTTTGCTGGCGATTCACCAGGCGCAGGAGAACAGCATCGCGCAGTCGAAACGAGGCAGGCAGTTGAGCGATGTTGAACTGCTCAGGCTGAGCTGCGCCAAAGGCGGCACGTCGGTGCTGGCCGATGCTTGTTTGTCGCATGGCTCGCTGACGGATGAGGAAGCGCGATTCGCGTTCAACTGGGGAGTGCTGTTGCAGCTCGGAGACGACTTGCAGGATGTGCAGGAAGATCTGAAGCAGGGGTCGTCGACCTTGTTTTCGAGATCGGTGGGAGAAGGAATTCCGCTGGATGCTCTTGTTCGGCAGCTTCTGACGTTCAGTGCGCGGGTAGCAGAGCAGGTGGATGCGCTGCCGCATGGCGATCCCGCGTTGAAGCGGCTCTTGAGGATGAGCTGGCGCTCGCTGATCTTGATGGCCGTGGCGCGATCGTACCGGTTTTTCACGCCAGAGTTCTTGGCGGAGGTTGAGCCGGAGTCACCGTTTCGGTTTGGATTTCTCAGGGCGAGGAACAAGAGGCTGTCGGGGCGGCAGGGGCTGTACCGCGTGCTGTTCGAGTCGTTTCTCGAGAGCGCCGATGCTGACCTGGGGCGATTGCCTCATCCGGAGAGCTGGCTAAATTGTGCGTTGCATGGTGAAGACAACCGGACGGTTGCGTTTGCCGCTGGCCGATGAGATTTCGGACTCTGGTCAGTCGCACAGTTCTTCAGATCTCGTCATCGCGGAACATGGGGTGCGGGATCAGTTTGCGGTAGTCCTCCTGATGGGCGCCGTCGAGACATGCTTCGATGATGCGGTGACCGAGAGGATCGAGATCGGGGACCTGGAATTGTTTGAGCTCACTGGCGAAGAATTCGCGCCACTGTCGCGCCCCTTCGTCGTAGACTTGCTGGCCACCTTGTAACTGCTCCTCTACACGAAAGAAAACGCGGGGAATGATGGAGCCTTCGATTTTGAGCTGCTTGGGGATATAGCCGAGCAGCGGGAACATTGCTTCGTCAACTTGTTCGCGGCCGAATTTGGCGCTGCCGCGGCGGGCGAGGTATTCGCGGGCGATCCACTCGGCCATGAAGCCTATCTTCCAAGCGCCAATATGCTGGTTGGGGATGAGGACGTAGCGAGTTTCGGGGGTTTCGACGATCTGGCGGAGGAGCAGGTTGGCCTGATCGACGCGGCGGCCGGTTGCGAAAGCCCAATAGGAGCCGACACCTTCTGACTGCATCTCTTTGGATTTCTGCGCCTGGATGCTGGGATTGGCGTGTCCGCGCGGGGCAACGAGACGCCAGAGCCATGCGAGTGCAGGGCTCAGGACGTGGAGCATGGCGAGGATGCCGTAGAGTTGGCGGTCGCGGTGGGTTGCCGGGCAGCGCACGCCGAAGCTGCGCACGTCGACGGCGCGTGGACCGCCGGCGATGTCTTCGAGCATGCGACGCGGAAGAATGACCCGTGGGTTGGGGCAGAGCTTGCCGGGCTCGTCTTCGACGTGCTCCCAGGTGAGGCAGGTCCCGCCGGGGACGATGTAGTGATTGAGAAAGATGAGCGGTTCGGGTGGATCGATGCAGAGGCGCTCGAGGTTTGGGGCCGTGCCGTAGCTGTGGATGTGATCGACGCGGACGAACCATGCGTTTTCAGCGTCGGCGATGGTGAGCCGGCCGTGCTGGCGCTGGTAGCTGGGATGGGCACAGGCCATGTCGTCGGCGATGGGACGGAGATGGCACGCTTCAGGAAGATTGAGCGTGCGCTCTTCGTTCGTGATGATGTTTCGGCCGATGAGCAGGCGGCCATCTTCCATGCGGTGGACGTGCTCGGTCATTTCGCTTTTACCGCCGCCGCTGGCACCTTCGTGCATGAGAATCAACTGGTTTTCGTAAGGAGTGATGACGGCAACTGCTGAGCAGTGATTCGTAACCCAGCCTTCGCGCTCACCGATATCGAGGAGCATGGAGTAGACGCCTTTTTTCGCGCTCGGGCCGGGGTAAAGGTTGTAGGCGAAGACTTCCTGATGCGTTGCAGTGCGGTCGTGGACGACAACCTGGCGACCCGCGAAGTGTGTGTGGCGAAACGGCGGCGCAACGAAGAGAACGCCGCCTGTGATTTTGTAGTCGGCTGGGACCAGGCTGCGCGGGATCATGCCCTGTAGATCGGCGAGCGCGGCGGCGAAGAAGGCAGCCTGGCGGGGAACGATGAGAAGTGAGCCGTACTGGAGTGACTCGGTGCCGGCGTAGAACGGCATGGCGACGAGTTCCTGTGTCTTGAGCCAGTCGAGGGTTTGCTGGCGGGTGCTGTCGAAGGGTTCACCGAAGCGCTCTTCGTATCGCGGCTTGTCTGTTGGGAGCGAGTCGCCAATGACCATAGCATCGGGATCGCGGCGGCGCATGGCAGGATCGGGGAAGTTGATGGCGAGACCGTTGCGAGCCTTGGTGACGACGGCTTCGACGATTCGGCCGAGACCGTTCAGACGCCCCGGAACATTGAAGATTGCCTCATATACGCCGTGGTCGTCGCGGTTGCCGAGGCGCCAGTCAGTGGTGCCGGTCGGTCGGCCGAGGGCCCAATCGAGCAATTGGGGGCGGTTTTCCGGGACTTGGACGAGCGGCGCGGCGCTTAGGACTTCGCGCACGTGTGGGGGAAGATCGAGTTCGACCCAGGAGGACTGAAAATCAATGACACTTCGAGTTTCGGTGGCGACGGTCATGAGATTGTCTCGCTTCAGGGAATCAGGCTATGGCTTTAAATGTTGGTTGTTGCCAGCAAGTCCACACCTTTCTTATCGCATCCAGTAGAAGACTTGGCAGTGCGCGTGATCACGGATGATTCTCCATGACAGTTGTAGTTCATTTGATTGGAGATAGTGGTGATCAGGGGTTGGTCTAGGAGTGATCAGGCGGGCCGAACCTCTCTCGCACGAGAGCCATCGCTTGTTCCGGGGTGCTGATCGCGCCTTCCAATTGGGCGTCCTCTGCGGATTGCAGCATGCCTTTGAATGCTGGGCCGGGCGTGTAACCGGCGGCGATGAGTTCGCGACCAGTGAGGAGCGGGGTGGGGCGGACTTCCTGTTCGGGAAGGGATTGGTAGCGCTCGCGGACGAAGTCATAGATTTCGAGATTGCGGTGCGCGGCCATGCAGTCCATGCGATGGAGGGCGAGGTGTTCGGGGAAGTTGTCGAGGCGGAAGAAGCGCTTCAGGGTGGAGGCTTTCATTCGGGGTGCGTCGGCGAAGCGCATGTGGTTGTCGACAAGCGCGAGGATCTGGCGGGTTTCGTCATTGGAGAAGCGGAAGCGGCGGCAGATGTTGGCGGCGATGGCGACCCCGATTTCGACGTGGCCATCGAAGCGGATGCGGTCAGGTGCTTCGCGGTAAGTGGGGGGCTTGCCTACGTCGTGGAGGAGCGCGCCCCAGGCGAGTGTCATGGGGCAGCCGGGCTCGAGTTGTTCAAGAAGCATGAGGGTGTGGACCCAGACGTCGCCTTCTGGATGGAATTGCGGGGGCTGCTGGACGCCTTTCATTCTGGAGACTTCCGGAAGGACCTGGACGAGGAGGTCGGTTTCGTCGAGGAGTTCGAAGGCGCGGCGGGCGTGGCCCTCGGTGAGCATCCTGGTAAGCTCTTCGCGGATACGTTCGCGACTGACGGCGTGGATGCGGGCAGCGAGTTTGCGGATTGCGGCGACTGTGACGGGTTCAATGACGAAGCCGAAGCGGGCGGCAAAGCGGACCGCACGGAGGAGGCGAAGCTGGTCTTCTTCGAAGCGCTTTTCGGGGTGGCCGATGGCACGGATGACGCGGGCTTCGAGGTCGTCGAGGCCACCGACGTAGTCGAGGACTGCGGCGCGGAGTTTGTGGGGGTCCGCAGGGAGTTCGTCGAAAGGTGCGCCTTCGCGCAATGGGTCGAGGAGGAGGCCGTTGATGGTGAAGTCGCGACGCTGGACGTCTTCGGCGGCAGTCTTTGTGTAGCGGACTTCGTCGGGGTGGCGGCCGTCGGAGTAGACGCCGTCATTGCGGAAGGTGGCGACCTCTGTGATGCAGCGCTCTGCCACTGTCTTCTCGGTGCATCCGGAGTCGAGGTCGGAAGCGACGAGGACTACGCCGAAGTGCGCGCCTACGGCGAAGGTGCGGGGGAACATGGCGAGGACGATGTCGGGGGTGGCGGAGGTGGCGACGTCGTAGTCCTGCGGTTCGCGGCCAAGGAGGAGGTCGCGCACGCATCCACCGGCGAGGTAGGCTTCGTGGCCGGCGGAGCGCAGGGTCCGGATGATCTCGATGGCGGCTTCGAATTGGGGCGAGGTGCGCATCGTTCTCCAAGATTGCTCATTTCGAGGATAGTCCGTTTCGGGCGGTTGGCAGGGCGGTACGACTGAGGCCGTTAGACTTGGTGTATGGGGAGCGGGCTGATTCTCGGGATTGAATCGTCGTGCGATGAGACAGCCGCCGCGGTGGTGGAGCGCGGGTCGCGGACGCTGTCGTCGGTGGTGGCATCGCAGATTGCGACGCATTTGCGATACGGCGGCGTGGTGCCGGAACTGGCGAGCAGGGAGCATCTGCGGGCCATTGTTCCGGTGGTGCGGGCGGCGCTCGCCGAGGCAGGCGTCGGGCTGGGCGATCTGGATGCGGTCGCGGTGACATCGGGGCCGGGGCTGGCAGGGGCGCTGCTGGTGGGGATCACTTATGCCAAGGCGCTGGCGTTCGCGCAGGGGTTGCCGCTGATCGCGGTGAATCATCTGGAGGGGCATATCCATGCGGTGCTGCTGGAGGAGCGGGGATCCGTCGTCGCAGAATCGGGACCTTTACCTCACGGAGCACCCGAAGATGATGGGACAGAGGCGGCGCTGGCGCTGGTGGTTTCGGGGGGGCATACGCATCTGTACCTGGCGCGGCCAGTGGATGGGACCTGGCGATACTCGCTGATTGGGCGGACGCTGGACGATGCGGCGGGCGAGGCTTACGACAAGGTCGCGAAGCTGCTGGGGCTGGGGTATCCGGGGGGACCGTGGATCGATGGGCTGGCGCGGTTCGGGGATCCGCTGGCGGTGCCGTTCTCGTTTGCACAGATCAAGATGAAGGCCCACCTGGGGGGGAGGGCTCCGCGAACCAAGGGGGCGAAGACGGCTCCGATTGCGGAGCTTGATCCGCACTTTCTTTTTTCGTTTTCGGGGATCAAGACGGCCGTGCTGCGGTATGTGGAGTTGCATGGATTGCGGACGGAGGCGGCGGCCCGGGTACCCCGGATGGTGGAGGCGGGGCGGCCTCCGGCGACCAGGGACGAAGCGCTGGAACTGTGTCCGCAGGGGACACTGGACCTGATTGCTAGTTTTCAGCATGCCGTGGTGGGGGACCTGCTGAGGAAGACTTTTGCGGCGGCGGAGGCCGTCGATGCGGAGCGCATTCTGGTGACCGGGGGCGTGGCGGCAAACAGGGAACTGCGGGAGCGGTTTACGGCGGAGGCGGCGCGGAGGGGAATCCGGGTGGCGTTTCCAAGACTGGCACTTTCTACCGACAATGCTGCGATGATCGCGGCGGCGGCGTGGCCGCGGTTTGTGGCCGGGGAGTTTGCGGGGGCGGAGCTGACCGCAGACCCGTCGCTGGTGCTTGGGCGGTAGAGAATGTGGCGGCGATATTTTAGCTGTTGTTTTTTTCTGCTTAATAGATTTGGAAGGGGTTAACTCCCGAATCGAGAATCCTTGCAGGGCAAAAGGCGGATGGAAGGCAATCGTCTGTAGGACGCCGTCGCTCGCCGAAACAGGTTAGAATGGGTCATCCAAGAGCCTCCTGCAGAACGGCGACAGCGCTGGCGCTTCGAAAGGTCCCGAGTGAACCGCGATTGCGAAAAGGGTCTCCGTCTTCGTCTGCATTTCGAACACACGTTAAAGGAATGGGGCTGGTTCGACGCTTACGAACGCGCTCTCGAACTGATGCCTGTGGGACCTTCCCAGGTACACGAGTTTCAGGTGGAAGCAAGGCACGCGCAAGCCGAGCTTCATAGAGCACGTCATGCATACGTGGAGCACATGGCCGAATGCGTGGCATGCAGCAGACGTCTCATTACACCGGACGCCCTCGTCACGATCCGTGAGAAATTGAACAACTCCAAGATCCAGTGACCGGCGATCGACCCAGCCGCATCCTACCTCCATGGTCCGGCAATGATTGTGCATGGGCCTGTTGACATCGGGCCCGCTGAAGGATCGGCTCATGGAATTCTTAAGCCCGCACCTGGCGCTGGTGATCGTGATCATTGTGGTAGCGGGGCTGCTCCTCTTTGTTGCGGCCTGCGCACGTCATAGATGAGCCGAATAAATTCTGGTGCGACTTTCGTGCCGTTCTGCGCAACCTTGCGGCTTCTACCACGCATCGTATTCTCGTTCGATCACCCGATAAGCGGAAAGGCACGCCCACCCAGTCGTTCTTGCAGGAGTTCCTCCCATGTCTCCGTGTCCTCACTGTCTTGCCGGCAACAGAAGTGTCGAAATTGCCGGGCTCCGATTTCATACTTTGTCAGATCGTTGGATTTCTTGCAGTGGCTTGGAACAGCAACCGCAAGTCAGCGTTCCGGTTCACGGCGAACTCATCGGCCGCGTGCAAAATGTTTATCAGTCCATCTGTGAAAGAACCTTTACCCGATTGGGTCGGCGTGTGGACAACTCCGCATAGTCCCTGCGTTTACAGCGCATCACGATCTCTGATATCTGGCGAGAGGACGGAGCGGCGCGGATCTTCCGGTGCGCCGAACATGGTTGAGACGGAACATATGAGGCCGCTCTCGCGCGATGTGGCCGTGAGCAACCAAGACATGCCGCGTCGGGCAACTCTGCGTCATGTTTTCGCATCTTCCTAAACGGGTCAGTGTGCATGGGCCGGCAATTATCTCGCCAAGCTGTCGATGTATTGCGAGCTACACTTGAAAAGGTGGAGCAAGATCCCGACTTGGGCGAGGATAATGCTGGAGTGTCCGAATTCAAGCGCATTGTGCTTAACCGGGTTGCGGAGATGGAAGAACCTGGAGTACAGCCCCCTGCAAAGCCTGCTCAAACGTCTGCCATTGGAAGAGCGCTGAATCTTGCGGCTGCACTGGTCGCTGAGCCTGCCAAGGTTCACGAGGGATCCGCGGTAGATCAGAAAGTAGATCAAGCTCTCGAATCAGGCAACAATACCTAGCTCGCGAATGCCGAGGCAAGACTGCTGCGCTCCCGCGCAGATGCCGAATCGATTCGCGCCCGAAGCCCCGGCATAGTGAGCTGATCTTATGAACAGCTGGTTTTGACTACTCCGCGGACTTCCAGCGCATCTCAACGCATGAAGTTTAAATCTATTTAGATGTTTGGAGCGACAATGAACTCCCCAGTTTTGCTCGACCTTTCGCGGGTTTTGCGAACCACTCTTTATCTAGTCGAACAAGCCAACTACGAAGGCAAAGACACATCCACTGTGCAGGAGCTTCGGATCTGTCTCACTAAATGCATCGCAGAACTAGAAGCCACAAGAGCCATCAATACAAATCAGCTGGACAGGCAGCTATAGATACAAAGGACACGCGGGCTTTTGGTGCGCGTGCGCTGAAGGGCGCGATGTGCTCAAGGTCGAGCTTTGGATCCCTCGATCCTGCGAGAAGCAACGGTGAAAAAAACGACCGCATCGCAGGAAGTGCTGCGTCCCGAGTACGCAGGAATGCCGCTTAGGATGAATGATGATTCAGGACGGCAAGCTCTTCTGCAACCACTGCGAACAGCAGATACGATTGGGCGAAAAGCCATCGACACAGGTGCTGCTGGAACTTGTTCAGGGAGGAATGGACCGGCATTATTGCGAGAACTGTGTGGACGCGGCGCACAAACCCTCGCGGCGTCCGATCGCCAGTGCACGTCCTGAGACTGAAACTTACAAAGAGAAACGCAGAAAATAGGGCATTCGCAGTGCGTCAGTAGCTGTGATCTGCGTGGAGCAGTTCCATGTCGCGCGCTAACTCTTTGCGAAGGCTTGTGAGCTTTGACCGCCTTAGCTCGGATTCAGCTCCTAGCTCGATTTGCTGCTCATACATTCCGGGCCGGAGTGTCTCGATCGTTGTTCTGATCTCTTCAATTTCCTTGAGGAGATGATCGCGTTCCTCATTTGCCATAGCTATATACCTCAAATTCTTTAATCTAGTATTTCGTGCCGATCGAACTCTAATGTGGAGGACTTCCGGTCCGACCGCTTATGGTTTTAGATGCCGTCGCTCGCAATTTTGAGGGCACGTATGCAACAAAACGGGTTGCTAACGGGAATTGGATTTCAAGCATCTAAATTATGTTAAGTTCTTCCCCTCCTCCCCCCGGGCATCGTATGGCGACTGCGCGTATTCTTCACGTTGGCGATGATACCTGCCATCGGATTCCAGTGATGGAACGGGCAGGACTCGAGGTGTGCCGGACTATCTGTTCCGTGGATGGCGTTCGGCGTGCCCTTGCCGGGAACGAGAGCTTTTCTGCTCTGGCATTCCATGTTGATGTCGATCCGATTCCGAACGGGGTTCTGACGGTCGCACGGTTGTGGCGCTCCCCGCTTGTTCTTTTTGAGAGCCCCGGGGTTGAGTATGATCCGCAGAGCTTCGATCTCATCATCCCTACGCAGACTCCGCCATTGACGTGGTTGCAGTGTCTGCAGGCAGTCGTCAGGAGTTCCCAGGAATTGCGAACGTCATCGCGGAAATTGCGCGACGATTCGGCTGCTGTGCGCTCCGATTTCAGAGCGATCTGTGCGACAATTCATCGCCACATGGTCAGCCCGATCGATGTG
>Ga0207667_10011975_pt1 | contig 10041 bp, 7 predicted proteins | sample KBSCornC52_FD_184301 | JGI IMG/M metagenome (GOLD analysis project Ga0207667, IMG submission 184301) | Corn rhizosphere microbial communities from Kellogg Biological Station, Michigan, USA - KBS Corn C5-2 (SPAdes) (version 2) | ecosystem: Host-associated > Plants > Roots > Rhizosphere > Soil ... | reverse complement strand
AGCGCCAACACCCATCTCGTTGTCAGACTGTACTCCGCTGATGCATCTGCGAAGAACGAGGCGCCCGGTTTCGCATGTCCCCGAAACCCATCCGCCGTGCCGTATACGCTCACGTCTCGCACAGTCGAAGCATTCGAGAACGCCTGCGACAGATCGAGTCGCGTACGGAGTATCCGGCCAGTTGGCATCCAGAAATACGTCTGCGAGTAGATCGACAACGTCGTGGTGTACGCTCCCTGGCCCAACCCGTCGCTCGGCCGGTCTCCCAGTCGATCGTACTTGCCTGTGGGAAATGTCTCCTCGGCCAGGGCGGAAATGGTTGGGATCCAGCTGCCCTCGCGAAATTGCGTGAGCCTGTATTGGGCGAGCAAGCTGACATCGCCCAACCCGACATGGGAGCTGCTCGGTCCGCCGCCGGAGTTCCTGCTCTGCTTGTTGTAACCGATGACGGGAATGAATCCGAGTGCAATTCGATCGGCGAGTCCGTACACGAGGTATGCACTCGATCCCAAGCTGTTCGTGTGTGGTGTGCGCACATCGTAGAAGTACGGCTCGAACAGAAGGTGTCCTGGCGGTAGCGTTCCCGCGCCGGCTGCCGCAACTGGACCGGTCCACCACGCGTCGCTGAGAGACTGCCGTACGCTGTCGGAGCCAGTCTGAGCCAGCATGCGTGCTGGCAGCAACATCACGAGCAGACTACAGTAGCGCAAATATCTTCGCATGCTCCCTGTTCCGCTCACGTGTGAAATCCATTATCCAGTTCGTTTCCCACGTCCTGCCCTCGTCCGCCGAGTATGCCTGTTCCCATCGACACCTGTCTCGCGTGATCCGTCGCCAGTGGAATCGGACGGGGATGCCGCATTCGTCCTGACTGTGGAATTCGCCATACCCGTTGCTGAAATCGCCGACCATCATCGGCTGGTCGATTGTGCCGTTGCTGGCGGTGGAGCGGTGTATTGCCCATTGTCGCGATAGCGGACTGTAGATACGCAGCGCAAGGACGCGCAGCCGGCCACCAGGCGCCTCGATGTCGATCTCTTCGATGTTCACATCGCCATTCCACAGCGGCCGCTCCACCGCCGTCCCGTCGCACTCGTACCACTCGCTCGAGCCCGAAAGCGGGTCGCGTAGCAGCCGATGGTGGACCTTCCATCGACCATGCAGAAAGTCGAAATCGTGAGATCCGTCGTGTAGAGTAGCAATCGCCGGCGCTGCGAATTCACGGGCGGTCGTCATTGACGGATGATTACCCGGTACTGGCCTTCCCACCAGCGCCATTTGTTATCTTTTTGACATGACCACTTTGACGATCATCCGGACGTGAAGACCACGGCGAGCCCGGAGATCCTGTCGCTCCTGCCCATCGATCGGGAGTTGGCAACTCCCCTCCAGCAGCAGATCTACGACGGGATTCGAAATGCCATTCTTGCAGGGCTGCTCCGCGCGGGACAACGCGTGCCTTCCACACGCGCACTCGCGACGGATCTCCGCGTGTCGCGGCTGCCAGTGCTCACGGCCTACGATCAACTGCTGCACGAAGGGTATCTGGAGGGACGCATCGGATCCGGGACCTTCGTGAGCGTCTCGGTGCCGGATGATGCGCTCCGCTCCGCCTCTCCGCTACAGCCCCGGCGATCCACGAAACACTCGTCATCGCGGCCTCCGCGCACCAGGCGTCTATCCGATCCGCTGCCACGTCACCGGGATGATGGTGGGTTCCGTCCGTTTCGGGTCAGCCTGCCCGCGCTCGATCAGTTCCCGCACACGATCTGGTCGCGGCTGGTCGCTCGTCACGCGAGAGCGCTCACGCCGGCGCGAATGGCGTACGGTGATCCCGCCGGCGTAGCGTCGTTCAGAGCCGCGGTAGCAGAGCACCTGCGCACTGCACGCGCCGTGCGATGCGAGGCCGAGCAGGTGCTCATCGTCTCCGGCTCGCAAGCAGCGTTGTGCATCTGCGCGGCAGCGCTGCTCGGTCGCGGCGACATCGTAGCGATGGAGGAGCCGGGATATCCGGGTGCGCATTCCGCGCTCGCAACACGCGGAGCGGTCATCGCGCCGGTTCCGATCGATCATGAAGGTATCCGGATAGACTCGCTGAACGCACTTGGATCGAAAGTACGCGCGGCGTACGTTACGCCGTCGCATCAGTATCCCATGGGAACGGCGATGACTGCAACGCGCCGCCTGGAGCTTGTCGAGTGGGCGACGCGACATTCCGCGTGGATCCTCGAAGACGATTATGACAGCGAGTTCCGGTATGTGAGCCGTCCATTGGGTGCGCTGCAGGGAATGGACGCACACGACCGCGTGATCTACATAGGCACTTTCAGCAAGGTGCTGTTCCCGTCGATTCGTGTTGGCTACATCGTGGTTCCGCCATCGCTCCGGGACGAGTTCCTCGCTGCGCGCGAGGCGCTCGACATATTTTCCCCAACGCTCTATCAGCTCGCGCTCACGGATTTCATACGCGAGGGCCACTTCGCCCGGCATCTTCGTCGCATGCGCGCACTGTATCTGGGTCGGCGCGCCGCGCTACTGGAAGGGCTCGCTGCACACTGCGCTGATAGTCTCACGATCTACAACGCCGACGCCGGCCTGCACATTTCGACTCTGCTGCAAGACGGCGTCGATGATCGTGATGTCGTTCGACGCATGATCGCAAGAGGACTATCAGGGGCCGCGCTGTCGACGTGCTACGCAGTCGATGCGTGTCAGGCCGGACTGCTGCTCGGCTTCGGCGGATCCGACGAAACCGTCATCACCGATGCGACGCGCGTGCTCGGCGAGATATTGCGCCAGCGTATGTAAGGAGTCCCTGAAAGCTGTTACGGCCGCCGGACCGGGGCCGAGTGTGTCGCGGTTGTCAGATCAGGCTGCTCGGTTTTGTCGCAATCCCCACACTCCGGATCGACCGCGTGAAACTCCGCCCCGACATTCCCCGCCGGACAGACGTGAATCAGAGCGTTACTCACATGTGGCACGTGATGAACGAGCTGATGCTCAACCGCCGCAGCAATGGTATGTGCCTCGCCAACGCTCAACGATGACGCAACAACGACGCTCGCTTCCGCATACAGCTGATGTCCCATCCATCGTGCACGCAGATCGGTGATGTCCTTCACTCCGCTCACTTCCAGAGCCGCGGCGCGAAGCTGGTCCAGCGTCTCGGGATCGACACCGTCGAGTATGCGCGTGAAGATCGTCTTGGCACTGGTCCACACGATTCCAAAAATGGCGATCGTGATCACGATGCCTGCAATTGGATCGGCGATCGGGAATCCGAGATAGACGCCAGTCGCGCCGGCCAGAACGGCAAGCGCCGTCCAGGCATCAGCGCGGGCGTGATGGCCATCTGCGATGAGTGCTGCGCTTGCGATCTCGCGGCCGACCTTTATCCGAATTATCGCGACGCTCTCGTTACCGGCGAAGCTCACGATCGACGCGATAGCGACGATTCCCAGGTGACCGATGGGTTGCGGATTCACGATGCGGGAGATCGTCTCGTAACCCGCGAACAACGCATTCATGAACAGCACCGCCACCACGAGCACGCCAGCCAGGTCCTCCACACGTCCGTAGCCGAACGAGAAGCCCCGGCCCGGCTCTCGGCGCATGAGCGCAAACGCGACCCAGAGCGGGACCACGGTGGCGAAGTCGCCGAAATTGTGGATCATGTCGGCGAGCAACGCGGTGCTGTGCGACATCGCGACTACGGTGAGTTCCACGATGCTGATGGCCAGCAGGAGAATCCCGGACCACTTTACCGCCCACAACCCACGCTCGGAGCTGGCGATGGACGGGTCCACCACCCCGTGGGAGTGTTCATGGTCGCCGTGGCCGTGCCCATGGTCGTGCCCGTGGCCATGCTTATGGCCGGTATCGTGCTGATCGTGCGTGTGCTGGGCCGTTCCCATCGCTAGTTTGTCCCGAAGGCGGATGCGTCTTCCCGATGCTACCTGAACCATAGAAATATATGCGCACGCTGTACGTGCTATCGCGCGTGCTTCCATTCATACTCTCGTTCCGGCGCGATGTTAGGCGCTGGATCGTGATCGGCCTGCCGGCGAAGCGCAGCAAGTCGTTTCATGCGCGCCGCGCGGAACGCCTCGTCGCGACGATTGCGAAACTCGGGCCCAGCTTCGTCAAGATCGGTCAGATCTTCGCCGGTCGCGCGGACCTCCTGCCCGAGCCCTACCTGAGCGCTGTCAGTACGCTAACCGACCGCGTTCCGCCCGTCCCGGTCGAGCAGATCGAGCAGGTAATTCTCGAAAGCTACGGGCGTCCGGCAACCGATATCTTCACCGACTGGCATCGCGTTCCGCTCGCCTCCGCATCGCTCGGCCAGGTCCATCGCGCACGCTATCTGGGCATCGACGTCGTCGTGAAGGTGCTGCGTCCGCACATCGAACGAACCGTCGCGTCCGACGTCAAGGCGTCCGACTTCATCCTTCGATGCGCAGAGCGCTTCTTCCCCAATCCTCACGTGCTCGGGCTGCGCGCCATACTCGCGGAATTTGCGCGCAGAATCGGTGACGAGATGGACTTCCGCAAGGAAGGCGAATACGCCGAGCGCATTCGCACCAACTTCGCGTTCAATCCCAAGGTCGCCGTGCCGATCGTGTTCGCCGAGATGACGCGGCAACGCGCGCTCGTGCTCGAGTACATGGCCGGAACGCGCATTGACGCACTTGCACCGCTGATCGCGAGCGGCAAGGTCGATACCGAGTATCTGGTGCGCACGGTGATGGAGCTGTATGTGCAGATGATGCTGGTCGACGGCTTCTTTCACGCGGATCCACACCCGGGAAATCTTCTGTGGGGCGACGACGGACGCATCGTCCTGCTCGACTTCGGACTCGTCGTCGATGTTCCGCAATCGACGCGCCTCGCGCTGGTGCGCACCGTCTTCGCCGCAATCAAGAAGGACGCGTCAGGCGTCGTCGATGGCTTCTACTCACTCGGCCTGGTACAGGAAGGTGTGGACCGGCACGTCATCGTGCGGCTCGTGGAAACCCTGCTCGGCGTCGCGTTCGAGCGCACCACCGCACAGGAGCGGATCGAGTTCGTCGAGCGTGAGCTGCTGGCGGATCAGGTGCTCGAAACGCTGTACGACTTCCCCGTGATACTCCCGCCCGACATGGTGTACTTCGCGCGCACCGCTGCGCTCATCGAAGGACTCGGCGCTCGCTACGATGCGCGCTTCAATGCGCTGCTGGTTGTCTCACCAATCGCCCTCAAGATGCGTCGCGAGATCCTGACCTCACTCGGCGAGATGGATCGGCTCGAAGCGAGAGATCCGGTTCAGGTCTTCTCGGGATTCCTGCGTGCTGCCGGTGGAATCGTATCGAGGGCCGCGCGCGAGCTCAGCATGGTCGCAATCGAAGCGATAAGCACGATCCAGCCGAGCCATGAAATACGCTCCGCCCAGTCGAGATCGACGAGTACGCGCCAGATAACGAGCGGTGCCGTGAATACGGTTGCGAGGGTGGACGAGCCGGGATCGGGAGAGTCTCGTACGTAAACGCGCACCGCGTGGCGCCGCTCGATCCTGATACCACGCTGAATCGCCGAATCGAGTTGTGTCGAGTTCATCGCGCGCCAGTCTGGAATCTGCATCACGCTCCAGCCCGCGGCGGTGCTGCCGTAACCGTGATTGTCAGATCCTGCAACGACGGCGAGGTTCAGCGTATCCGCGAATCGAATGATCGCCGCTCTCCGCTTCTGTATGACGCCGACCCCTTTCGGAGCCGCGTCGCTCAGTTCGACAGCATAGAGTCGCGCGAATCCATGCTTCTCGTTCTCCGGGATCATGTCGATGTTCCCGGGAATCGTGAGAATGAGCAGCGGTGCCGACGCGGTCACGGCGAGCGCCGTGTCGCGCTCGGGATCGTGCCAGTTGCCCTTTGGATCGATCGGGAACGTCGAGTCGATTCCGATCGCGAGTATGTGCTCGTACTGGTCGCGCGCTTCGAGGCCGGGGAGCAACGTGGTTCCGTCACCGGCGTGGGGAGGATTGCGTCGCATTCCGGCCAACGCGCCTGCAAGACTCTTATGGTCGGTGATGTATGCGACATCGAACCCCGCGCCTGCGTGCCAGGCGCGATTGCGCTCCGGCGTGAACCAAGACCTTCCGTCCCACGAAGAGTTGGTGTGACTGTGAAAGTCGATCACGACATCATTGGGATCGTGCATCATGATTGCCGCCATCGGGCGCGGAATCACGGCTCCGGTCCCGTAAACGATCACGATCGTCCCCAGCATCGCGAGTGCAACTCCGGCTTCACGCAAAATTGATGTGCGTACTGACCGCGCGCGCAACACTCTCCAGATGATGACGCAGAGGACCGCGGTGGCTAGCACCGCCGCATGCTGTTGCAGCGACAGCAAGGTCAGGGCGTCCAGCACCGTGCAGATCGGCGCGAGCATCGTGTAGGCCGCCGAGTGGATGAGGGTCGCGTCGGCGACCGGAAGGCCTGTCTCGGCGTTCAGGATCGGCGTCGCCCCGACTATGGAGGTAGCGAGGACGAGAATGGCGGCAAATCCAGCTGCGATGAAGCCGATCGAGTTTTTTGAGAATATCACTGCCGGAAATCTATTTTGGCGATCGCGGCGCGGCGATTGCGATAAGCCTATCCGCGTCACCGTGACAGCGAAGAGGCCGGTCGCCACGTAACTTGGACGCCACACCACAATGAAAAGAGGAACCCAATGAGACATCTGTTCGCTTCGCTAGCTGTAGCCGTCGCACTTGCTCCCGCTGCGCTAGCCGCGCAGAGCTTTTCCGGACCAGCCACACTGGTGCCGGCGTCGCCGACCCCGGTAGTTGCGTCGGCCCCGGCAACCGCGCCTTCGATGGTCCGGCCTGACGTGGCCGGCATCAACGTCAAGGCCGATGCGAATGCCCCGCTCGCCGTAAACACGGCCGCCGCGGCAGGTTTGCACCAGGGCGAGGGCGTTGCACTGATGGCAGTCGGCGGGGCAGGACTCGTCGCCGGTCTGTTGATCGGCGACAGCGCCGGAACGGCGATCGCGATCGGTGGCCTGGCGGTCGGGTTGGTGGGACTGTACGAGTACGTACGGTAGCTTGTATATGTGACACGTCATTCCCGCGAAAGCGGGAATCCATGTTATCGATCTTTAGTGTAGCGCTAGCACCAAGCGGATCGGCAACAGATGGATTCCCGCTTTCGCGGGAATGACGACTTTAGCTCGATAACATGGATTCCCGAGGCGCGGATGCATCCGCGCCCTACAGCGGGAATGACGAATTTGCCTACTAGACAGCCACCGACAGTGGAGCCTCTTCCTTCGCCGGCTCCAGTGCGTATTGCAGCACCTCGGTCAGCGTCTCCACCGGATGGAAGGTCAGTTGCGACCGCACTTCCTCGGGAATGTCCTCTATGTCGGGCTCGTTTGCCTTGGGCAGAATGATGTGCTTGATGCCGGCGCGGTGAGCACCGAGCACCTTCTCCTTCAAGCCGCCGATCGGCAACGCGCGACCACGTAGTGTGATCTCGCCCGTCATCGCAACATCGCGACGAACTGGACGGTCACTCATCTCCGACACGAGCGCGGTTGCAATCGCGAGTCCGGCACTCGGTCCGTCCTTTGGAATTGCTCCCGCCGGAACGTGGATGTGCGCTTCTATTGAACCGAGTCTGTCTTTCGGAATGCCAAGTCGCGCCGCGTTGTTCGTGGCGTACGTGAACGCTGCACGCGCTGACTCCTTCATGACGTCGCCCAGCTGACCCGTCAGGATGAGCGACACTGCACCGCCTGGCCCGCCAGTCTCCACGCTGTCGTTGGAACGGTTGCCGAAGAAGCGCCTGATCGACGCCTCGACGAACATGATGTCGCCGCCCATCGGCGTGTAGTACATCCCGGTCGCAACACCCACTTCGTTCTGCGCCTGAATGTGCTCCGGATGCACCTTCGGTCTTCCAAGCAGAGTGCGAACTTCGTCCGCATCCACGACCTTCGGCACTTCGTCCTTGCTCGCGATCTTGCGCGCAAGTTTCCGTGCTACCGCGCCGATCTGACGCTCGAGCTGACGAACGCCAGCTTCACGAGTGTAGTTCGACACCACCGACATCACCGCGTCATCGGTGAACTCGATCCCCTTGTCGTTCAGGCCGCTCTCTTCCAACTGCTTGGGAAGCAGATACTTCTTCGCGATCTCCGCCTTCTCACGCTCTGTGTAGCCGGCAAAATCGACGACTTCCATGCGGTCGAGCAGTGGACCCGGGATGTTCTGAATGAAGTTTGCGGTCGCGATGAACAACACCTCGCTCAGATCGAACGGAATGTTGAGATAGTGATCGGTGAACGAATCGTTCTGCGCTGGATCGAGAACCTCGAGCAGCGCCGACGACGGATCGCCCTGATACGACACGCCAAGCTTGTCCACCTCGTCCAGCAGGAAGACAGGATTCCTGGTTCCAGCCTGCTTCATCCCTTGCAGAATTCGACCTGGCATCGCGCCGACGTAGGTGCGACGGTGTCCGCGAATATCGGCCTCGTCACGCGCGCCGCCCAACGCGATGCGCACGTATTCACGCCCGAGCGAGTGTGCGATCGATTTCGCGATTGACGTCTTACCCGTTCCGGGCGGTCCAACGAACAGGAGAATCGGCCCCTTCGCCATCGCGCGAGATTTGACCTCCTTCTCATCAGTGATCGGCTCCGGCTCTGGCTCTTCGCCGAGCGCTGGAGTCGCCTCGTCCTTTTCTACGCGAAGCTTCTCGGCAGGTACAGCCCCGGTTTCCTTGACCTCCTCGGCCAGCTGCTGGGCCCGGAGCTGACGAACCGCCAGGAATTCAAGGACGCGATCCTTCACATCCTGAAGCCCGTAGTGGTCCGCATCCAGAACCTCGGTAGCATGCTTGAGGTCGAGATCATCGTTCGAACGATCGTTCCACGGGAGTTCGGCGATCCATTCCAGGTAGGTGCGGATGACCTGAGCCTCCATGGACTCTCGGCCCGACCGCTCCAATCTGCCCAGCTCGCGCTCGACTTCCGCGCGGCCTTCCTTGGGAAGGCGCAGCGTGGAAAGCTTCTCGCGCAGCTCCTCGACTTCCTTGGAGGAGTCTCCGTCGCCCAACTCCTTCTGGATCGCCTTCATCTGCTCGCGGAGATACATCTCGCGCTGCCGCTCGCCCAGTTCTTCCTGGACCTGCGACTTGATGTCCTCCTGGGCCTCGAGCATCTCGATCTGGCGCTGCACCTGGACCAGCACGCGGCGCAGTCGTTCCTCGACACTCAGTGTCTCGAGAAGGCCCTGCTTTTCTGCCACCGGCAGATCGATGTAGCCGGCAACGAGGTCGGCAAAGCGCCCTGGCTCGGTGACCGATTCCAGAACCTGATGCACGACCTCTTCGGGGAGGCCGCGCTTCTCACCCAGCTCGCCGGCCCGCTCGCGCGTCTCCTTTTCGAGCGCTTCGAAGGCGGCGTCGTTCTCGTCGACCGGGTTCATCTCCTCGGCGGGAACGACCACGGCGCTCAGGAAGCCCTCGGTCGTGGTGTACTGCAGGGCAGTGGCGCGCTGCTCGCCCTGGAGCAGGAGCTGGACGCCGCCCAGGCCGCGCTGGATCTGCCCGATCCGAGCGATAACACCCATGGAGTAAAGGATGTCCGCCGTCGGCTCGTCGCTGTTATCGCGCTGCGCGACGGCGAAAACGAGCCGGTCGGCCTTGAGGGCTGACTCGATTGCTCGTAAGGTTCCCGGGCGACCCGCCGATATGGGCGAGGTGAGGCCGGGGAACATGACCGTTCCTCTCAAAGGAAGAACGGGGATAGTCTGACGTTGTGCCATGATGGAATTATCGGATTCGTCGTGGACGCCGAGTGGCAGTCGATCGAGGGATCTGATCGACTATGCCATTTGGCGCAAACCGTGAGCCGTATCGCGTGTCTAACGCGCAACGGCCCCGATGACGCTAAATTGCATATTCCGCGCACCAAGTTCCACGCCAGCACGGCAGGATTCTTTATGGTAGCATGCCGGTCTGACGTATGACCGAGCCCGAAAGTCTGCCAAACCGG
>Ga0207667_10011966_pt1 | contig 10045 bp, 8 predicted proteins | sample KBSCornC52_FD_184301 | JGI IMG/M metagenome (GOLD analysis project Ga0207667, IMG submission 184301) | Corn rhizosphere microbial communities from Kellogg Biological Station, Michigan, USA - KBS Corn C5-2 (SPAdes) (version 2) | ecosystem: Host-associated > Plants > Roots > Rhizosphere > Soil ... | reverse complement strand
CGATGAAGCCGCTCATCAATCAAGGAGGAACCATGAGCATCCTGGAAAGGATTCTTGGAAAGTCCGATGCTGCCGCCCGCCCTGCTTCGAGCGAGAGAGTGAGAACCACGGCGGATCGCCCCTATGTCATCGCTCGGCCAGTTGCCGGCTTTGTGTGCATGGACTCGTCGCTGAAGCAGCTCATGCAGGCCGACTTGCTCAAACTGCAAGAGCTTTTTTTCGAAAGCCGTTGCAGCTCGATTCAAGTGCCGCTTTGCAATGTGCTTTTTCTCTACTGCATGCTTCAAGACGATGGTGGAATCGAGGGAGTCGGGCTGCGGATCCGCGACATAGCCAGGTTGTCTCAAGCGCATATCGTGATCGTTGCTTCGGACAACACCATGGAGAAGTATCAGCACGCCATGCAGCCGAAAAAACGACTGGCCGGCGAATATCGTTCTTGTCAACAACCGGAATGGGCAGAAATTCATCGAATTTTTCTACAAACTGTTCGCTGATATGTACAACGGTACCTCCATGCCGATGGCATGGGTCAAACTCGCCCCACAGAATCCTCGTCAGGATCAATCCGATGTACCGGGTGCCATCGCGCTGCTTGAGGCAGGACACCTGACCTTCAGCAGCAGCACGGAGGCGGAAACGCCAAACCACGATTGACGCAAGGCCTGCGTCAGCATTTCACCTACCCAATCCATCATAGTGGCCGAAACTGGAGCCGGGGACCGAAGGTATCAATGAACAACGAGCTCCTGGAACCCCGAGCCACAAGCTCCATCACGCAGGAAGCCACGCATTGAATCCTTGCATCGATCCAGCAAAACTCAAGGACGCCGCCGAGCATCTGGAGTGGGTATTGAAGCAGTATCCGGACAGCGAAGATGTGCAGGGTCTGCTGCACTCGTTGGCGCCACTGATTGAGAGCGCCAAGGCCGGGGGAGTTGAGGAGCCCGTGGATAGCATGCAGATCCCTGGCGCCTGGAACTTCTCGGATGGGCGCTACATCCCCTATGACAATCCGAGTGTTGACGAGGCGCACTCCAACTTCATTACCGAGATGGATGATGGCCTGACTGAGGAAGATAGGCAACGCATCGCTCGGCTGGATGCCATGCGCAAGGCCATGACTGAGAGGGCCTCAGTCATGAGCGAACATGGCATCACATCCGAGCTCGTTCGTGCCATACGAAAAGAGAGAGCTCTCCCCGGAACCCCGAACAGCAATCACCATCATGCAGGAAACCATGCAATGACCCAACGCATTGACCCAATAAAACTCAAGGCCACCGCCGAGCATCTGGAGTGGGTGCTTGGGCAATATCCAGGCGCTGATGATGTCGAAGACCTGTTGACCGCACTTTTGCCGCTCATTGAGGCCTCCAAGTCCGAAAAGATAGTGCATCCCATCGAAACAGTGCCATGCAAACGTAATTTGGCGGAAGGCACGTATCGACGATATCGAAATCCAAATGTCGAAGAAGCCTATGTTAAATTTCTTGTTGAACTGGAAGGCGGACTGACTGACGAGGATATGGAGATTATCGCAGAAACTCAAATCCTGATTGACAGAGAGCATCATGATGAGTGAGTCCGAATTGATTTCAAGAAAGATAAGGTACAAACACACAGCTGAAATAGCCGAAGCCAAAACTTTTGAGACTCATGGCGTCAGCAAGCAAGATATTCGATCCTTCTTGAAAACTGACGAAGGTTCATTATTCCGACAGAGGCTGGTTGAGGCGGATCCAAATTCGTCGGCTGTTACCATTTATAGACGAGCTATTGAGCAGTTGGCATCGGGCAATGAAATTCCTCGCGTCCAGTTGTCTGATGAGCCGCTGTACAAAGTTGTTCCGAGGGGCAACGGTGTACCTTCCTTTTCCCCTTTCTTTGCACGCAAGGGCGTTTTCGATGAGGCGCTTGCGAAGGGGTATAACATTTCTGGTTTTTTCGGCTTGCCGCTGAAAAGCGAGGCGCCACGCTACGATATATATGAAATGCGACCCAAGGCACCGACCGAAATTTTTATTCATCATGTTGCACCCACATCGGAATTGGGTGGCCTTTCCACCAAAACGGGCGGGGGTGAACAAGTTTTGGTTCCGGATCGGAATCTCTACTACGAACCCGTTTATTTGAAAAGCATAGACAATAGCCTTGCGCTGCGAGCTGAACGTCGAATGGGAGCGGCCATAAAGGGGGCACTCGGGGGCGCAGGCGTGCTTGTTGCAGCCTACGACGCCTACACCACCGCCGAGCAGTACCAGGCGCTCAGCGCGCAAGGCAACCAGTTCGGCGCGGATGCGCTGCTTCGACGCTACGAAGGGCGCACGGTGGGCGGCTTGCTCGGTGGCATCGGCGCCGGTGTCGCTTATGGCTTTGTGGCGGGTTCGGAAACCGGCCCCGGCGCCTTCATCACCGGCGCGGTCGGTGGCGTGGTGGGTGCGTTCGCGGGCGACAAGATCGCCACCATGGTGACCGAGCACAAGGTCAATCATCAGACGGGTACCGATGGGGTCACCTACGTGTACGAGGACGGACGGTGGCAGAACACGCACTACCAGCTCGATCCGGCCGTTGCGTCGGTACCGAATCCATACGGTGCGGCGTCGATGCGCGCCGTGGTGACGCCGGCGCCAGCGGCGCAGCTCGCCCAGCTCGACTACCAGCGCATGACCGCAATCATCTCGCTGGCACTCGCCAATCCAGCCACACAGGACACCAGGCACATCGAACTGGATGGCACCAAGTGGCACGCCACAGCCGACGGTTGGGCGCAGCAGGTGCAGATCCCCGGCGTGCCCAATACTTACGGGATCCCGTCCTATATCACGGTGGACCGGCCTGCCAATGCCCGGACAACCGAAGCGCTGAATCAGCTCGCCGCCAATCGGCGGTTCAACAACGAGCACTATGCCGAGGACGTCGCCAAGGCATACGTGATGGACTACTACGGCAAGGGCTGGAGCGCGAACGGTCCCTTGCCGGAGGTCGTCACCGAAGCCCTCGGGCTGGCCAGCGAGGAGCACATCGCCGATCCGCGGACCGGGAAGGTCTGGAACGCCGACGGCCACGGCCATTTCAGCCGGGAAGAAACGCGGCTGATCGGCAGGGTAGTGATCCACGAGACGCACGGGGCGAGCGGCGAGGAACGGACGCGGCTTGGCCAGCTGGAGCAGCTCGCGGTGCACTCCAACGCCGATTACGGCCAGCAGCTGATTGCGCAGAAGTACGAGAAGTGGCTGGCCGCGCAATTGCACGTGCGCGCGTCGGCGGAAAGCTACGCGGCAGTCGGAGCAGATCATCAGACCCCGCTCGAATCTTCGCCGGCATCGCATGATGCGGTGGTGACCGCGCCACTTGCTGTTGCGGGCGTGGCGCCGATCACGCCCGCAAGCTCCGATCGCGCCATGTTCGATGCCCTGGTCACGGCCGCGCGCAGCCTGGATATCGAAGCCATGCGCTCGATCGGCCAGAACTACCTGCAATCGGAGCGCGGGCAGGCCTGGCTGGCGCAGGGGCAACAACTCAACCAGCAATTGGCGCTGCAGGCGGGACGGGAGGCACAGGCGCAACAAGCTGCGGTGATGCAACGATGAGGAAGGAACCCATGAACCCGGACATCGACGGCCCGAACAATACGCAGACAGACGACCTGCGCGCGCTGGCGCTGCAACTGGCGGCATTCACCGGCGTGCTGGAGCAGCGCGGCCAGCAGGTAATGCAGGAGGTCCAGGACGCCGCGCAACGCCTCGACCGCACGGCGCACGGCGTGGCCGACTCCTCCGAGCGGCTCGCCGCCGGCATCATCGAACACATCCGGCAAGCCGCGGCCACCACGGTGGCCAGCGGGCTGCGCCAGCCGCTGGAGGAAGCCGGGCGCACCATGCAGGACGGCACCCAGCGCATCCGGCACGCCATCCGCGAACTGGAACAGCGCACCAACCGGCTCGGCCGGGCGCTGTCGGCCCATGCATGGAAGACCTTCGTGGCCAGCGCCGTGGCCTCGCTGGCGGTGATCGGCGTGGCGATCTACATGGGCGTGCAGGCGCACCGGGAGAACGTGCGCGCCGAGTGGGTCGACCAGATCAACGCCGCGATCGCCAACGGCAGGCTGGCGCGTTGCGCCGACGGCGGATTGTGCGCGCGTGCCGGCAGCAAATGGGTGCGGCTGGATCCCTAGCGCAGCGCGAAATCGTGCCGCCGGTGGCCGGTCCCGGCGAGGTCGATAGTTTCATCTGTATCCATTTGGCCACCTAGCCGTCCAAATTGCGCCGCGGCGGCTTAGAAGATTTCGTCATGAAGATTTTTGTTGACAGGCTCGCCGGCATCGCTTACGGTCGGTTTCATGTCGCAACGCAGCAGCCACTGCCGCACCGCCGAAATGAACCGTCTCGCGACGGTTGACGGCCTGCTGCAGGCTCGCGGCACGCTCATTATTACCCTCGTACTCGTACTCCTTATTACCAACGGAGGTGCGGGCTGAGGGCATGTGTCCAGGTAGCTAGAAAAACCTGAAAACACCCAAAGAACCCCGCACCCGGTAACGGATGCGGGGTTTTTTTGTGCCTTCGGCGACGCCCACACAGCGGAGCCATGATGAAAAACCCCGACCAGCACAACGCACCCGCCGGCGACGACGACGTGGCCGCCGACCGCGTGCGCATCTTCGACACCACCTTGCGCGACGGCGAGCAGACGCCCGGTTTCTCGATGGACCGGCGCGCCAAGCTGCGCATGGCGCAGATGCTCGAATCGCTCGGCGTGGACGTGCTCGAGGCGGGTTTTCCGCAGGCCTCGCCGGATGATTTCGCCGCGGTGGCGCAGATCGCCGAGTCGCTGAAATCCACCACCGTGTGCGCGCTGGCGCGCTGCCAGTCCGGCGACGTCGACAGCGCCGCCCGCGCGCTGGAGCGGGCACAGCGTTCGCGCATCCACGTGTTCATCTCCACCAGCGCGCTGCATCGCGAGCACAAGCTGGGCATGAGCAAGGCGCAGGTGCTGGATGCCGCGGTTGCCGCGGTGGAACAGGCGCGCGAACGCTGCCACGAAGTGGAGTTCTCCGCCGAGGACGCGATGCGCACCGAGCCGGAGTTCCTCGCCGAGATATTCGCCGCCGCCGTTGCAGCCGGCGCCAGCACGCTCAATGCACCGGACACGGTCGGCTACATGACGCCGGCCGAGATCGCCGAACGTTTCGCCTGGCTGCGTGCCCACGTCGCCGGCGCCGAACGCGTGGTGTTCTCCAGCCATTGCCACAACGACCTCGGCATGGCGGTGGCCAACAGCCTGGCCGCGGTGGAGGCCGGCGCGCGCCAGGTGGAATGCACCGTCAACGGCATCGGCGAGCGCGCCGGCAACGCCGCGCTGGAGGAGATCGTGATGGCGTTGAAGGTGCGCGGCGCGTACTTCGGCGCGGATACCCGCATCGATACGCGCAAGCTGCATCCCGCCTCGCGCCTGCTGTCGCAACTCACCGGCCAGCAGGTGCAGCGCAACAAGGCAATCGTCGGCGCGAACGCCTTCGCGCACGAGTCGGGCATCCACCAGCACGGCATGCTCAAGCATCGCGGCACCTACGAAATCATGCGCCCGCAGGACGTGGGCCTGGCCGAGACCAAGCTGGTGCTGGGCAAGCACTCCGGTCGCGCCGCGCTGCGCCAGCGGTTGCAGGCGCTGGGCCACGCGCCGGAAGAAGCAGCGCTGGACGCGATCTTCGCGCGCTTCAAGACGCTGGCCGACAAGAAGCGCGAGGTGCACGACGAGGATCTGGAAGCGCTGGCGCTGGGCCAGGACCCCGACGCGCTGGGTCCGTGGCGGCTGCTGCGTCTGGACACCAGCACGCACCTGGGTGCCGGCGCCTCGGCGGCGGTGAAACTGCGCCACGACGATGGCCGTGAAGCCGCCGAAGCGGCGATCGGCGACGGCCCGGTCGACGCGGTGCTGCGCGCCATCGAACGCGCCACCGACAGCGACCTGCGGCTGACGGATTTCCAGGTGCGCGCGGTCAGCGAGGGCGGCGATGCCCAGGGCCAGGCTCGGCTGGTCGCCCGCCATGCCGGCCGCGACTGGAACGGCGACGGCGTCAGCACCGACATCGTCGAAGCCACCGCGCAGGCCGCGCTGGCCATCGTCAATCGCATCGAACGACACGCGCCGGTCACGCCAGCGACCGCATCCCCAACCCCACGCAACACCAAAGCCCTGGGAGCCACCGCATGAGTACGCCCTTCGTCTGGCACAACGGCCGGATCAAGCCGTGGGCCGATGCCAACGTCCATGTCAGCACGCACGCACTGCACTACGGCTCGTCGGTGTTCGAGGGCGAGCGCGTGTACGCCACGCCGCGCGGGCCAGCCTATTTTCGCCTGGCCGAGCACACCCGCCGGCTGTTCGAGTCGGCCCGCGTCTACGAGATCGAGGTGGGCTACAGCGAAGACGAGATCAACGACGCGTGCCTGGAACTGATCCGCGCCAACGCGATGCCGTCGGCCTACGTGCGGCCGATCGTGTTCCGCGGCGCCGGCGGGTTGGGTGTGCTGGCAAGGGATGGCGCGCCGGTGGAGGTGGCGATCATCGCGCTGAACTGGGGCGCATACCTGGGCGAGGCGGCCGAGCGCGGCGCCGATGTCTGCGTGTCGTCGTGGAACCGTCCCGCGCCGAACACCCTGCCGAGCTGGGCCAAGGCCGGCGGCAATTACCTGTCCAGCCAGCTGATCGGGCTGGAGGCACGCCGCAACGGCTACGACGAGGGCATCGCACTGGGCCACAACGGCCTGCTCAGCGAAGGCGCCGGCGAGAATCTGTTCCTGGTGAAGCGCGGCAAGCTGCTCACCCCGCCGTCCAGCGCCGGCATCCTGGCCGGCATCACGCGCGATGCAGTGATCACGCTGGCCACCGATCTCGGCATCGCGGTGGAGGAGCGCGAGCTGCCGCGCGAGGCGCTGTACTCCGCCGACGAAGTGTTCATGACCGGCACCGCCGCCGAGATCACCCCGGTGCGCTCGGTCGACCGCAAGGCGATCGGCAAGAGCGCGCCCGGGCCGATCACGAAGGCGTTGCAGCAGGCGTTCTTCGGCCTGTTCGACGGCCGCACCGAGGATCGCTACGGCTGGTTGAGTGTGGTCAATGCAGTCGTCCCTGATTGTGGCTCAGCACCAGCTGGTGATCGCGCTCAGGGACGAGCGCACGAAGTGACGGAGGTCGCGGCATGACCTCACGGACCCTCTTCGAGAAAGTCTGGGACGCCCACGTCGTCGTCGCCGAAACCGCCGACACGCCGGCGGTGATCTACGTCGACCTGCACCTGGTGCACGAGGTCACCTCGCCGCAGGCGTTCAGCGAACTGCGCGAGCGCGGGCTGCCGCTGCGCCGGCCCGATCGCATGCTGGCCACGCTGGATCACTCCACGCCGACCCTGCCCACGAATGCCGACGGCAGCCGCCCGTATGCGAACGCCGAGGCGCAGGCGCAGGTCGCGCAGCTGGAAGCGAACTGCCGCGAGTTCGGCGTCGAACTGCACGGCTGGGACAGCGCCGACCGCGGCATCGTGCACGTGATCGGCCCCGAGCTGGGCGCGACCCAGCCCGGCATGACCATCGTCTGCGGCGACAGCCACACCTCGACCCACGGCGCGTTCGGCGCGCTGGCGTTCGGCATCGGCACCACCGAGGTCGGCCACGTGATGGCCACGCAGTGCCTGCTGCAACGCAGGCCGAAGACCATGGCTATCCACGTGGACGGCCAGTTGCCGCCGGGCGTGGGCGCGAAGGATTTGATCCTGCACATCATCGGCACGATCGGTGTCGATGGCGGCACCGGTTACGTGCTGGAGTATCGCGGCGCGGCGATCGAGGCGCTGTCGATGGACGAGCGCATGACCGTCTGCAACATGTCGATCGAGGCCGGCGCGCGCGCCGGGCTGATCGCGCCGGACGAGACCACGTTCGCCTGGCTGAAGGATCGCCCGCGCGTGCCGCAGGGCGCGGCGTGGGACGCGGCGGTGACGAGGTGGCGCGCATTGCGCAGCGACGACGGCGCGCGATACGACCGCGAGGTGCGCATCGACGCCGGCGCGGTGAAACCCACCGTCACCTACGGCACCCATCCGGGCATGGCGATCGCGATGGACGCGCCGGTACCGGCGGCGACCAATGCGCAGGAACGCCGCGCGCTCGACTACATGCAGAGCACGCCCGGCCAGCCGATGCAGGGCACGCCGGTCGACGTCGTGTTCGTCGGCAGCTGCACCAACTCGCGCCTGTCCGACCTGCGCGAAGCGGCACGCGTGCTGCACGGCCGACGCATCGCGCAAGGTGTACGCATGCTGGTGGTGCCCGGTTCCGAGGCGGTGCGCCGCGACGCCGAGCGCGAAGGCCTGCACCACGTGTTCACCGCCGCCGGCGCCGAGTGGCGCGTGCCCGGCTGCTCGATGTGCATCGCGATGAACGGCGACCTGGCGCAGCCGGGCCAGTTGGTGGTCTCCACCTCCAACCGCAACTTCGAAGGCCGCCAGGGCAAGGGCGCACGCACCGTGCTGGCCAGCCCGGCCACCGCCGCCGCATCGGCGATCGCCGGGCGCATCGCCGATCCGCGCGAGTACCTGGTGGAAGTGGCGGCATGAGAGGCAGGAGCGAGGGTAGAGGAGTGAGGAGTGAGAGAGAGCACGAGCCGCATACCGGCGATTTCTCTTTGCACGCACCCGCTCTCCGCCCTTCTCTCACTTCTCACTCCTCTCCACTCACTTTTCAAACGAGCCAGCCATGAATCCCATCACCCGCCTCCACTCCCGCACCGCCGTGCTGGCCGACGAGAACATCGACACCGACCGCATCATCCCGGCACGCTTCCTCACCACCACCACGCGCGAGGGGCTGGGCCAGCTGTGCTTCCACGACTGGCGCTACCAGGCCGACGGCAGCGACAACCCGGCGTTCCCGCTGAACCGGCCGGAAGCGCGCGGCTGCTCGATCCTCGTCGCCGGGCGCAACTTCGGCTGCGGCTCCTCGCGCGAGCACGCGCCGTGGGCGCTGCTGGATTACGGCATCCAGGCGGTGCTGTGCAGCGAGATCGCGGACATCTTCCGCGGCAACGCGCTGAAGAACGGCCTGCTGGCGATCGTCATCGACGAACTGGAACACCGCTGGCTGCTCAAGCACCCCGGCATCGAGCTGGCGATCGACGTGCGCGAGCAGTACATCGCGCTGCCCGACGGCGGCCGCATCCCGTTCCGTCTGGAACCGTTCGCGCGGCACTGCCTGCTCAACGGCGTCGACCAGCTCGGCTACCTGCTGCAGCAGGGTGAGGCCATCCATCGGTACGAACAACAGGAGCAAGCGGCATGAAGGCACGCATCGTCACCCTGCCCGGCGATGGCGTCGGCCCCGAGGTCACCGCCGCCGCAGTGGCCGTATTGAAAACCGTGGCCGCACGCCATGAGCACGTGTTCGCGTTCGATGAACAGCTGATCGGCGGCATCGCGATCGATGCCACCGGCGAACCGCTGCCGGCCGCTTCGCTGGCGGCGTGCCGGTCCGCCGATGCGGTGCTGCTGGGTGCCGTCGGCGGTCCGAAGTGGTCCGATCCGAACGCACCGGTGCGGCCCGAACAGGGCCTGCTGGCGCTGCGCGCCGCGCTCGGCGTGTACGCCAACCTGCGCCCGCTGCAGGTGCATCCGGCACTGGCCGACCTGTCGCCGCTGAAGAACGACAAGCTGAAGCACGTCGACGTGCTGTTCGTGCGCGAGCTCACCGGCGGCGCCTATTTCGGCGCGAAGACGCGCACGGCCGACAGCGCCACCGACGAATGCAAATACACCGTGGCCGAAATCGAGCGCGTGGTGCGCCGCGCGTTCGAGCTGGCGCGCGGCCGCCGCCGCCATGTCACCTCGGTCGACAAGGCGAACGTGCTGGAGACCTCGCGGCTGTGGCGCAGCACGGTGCAGCGCATCGCCGCCGACTACCCCGACGTGAAGCTCGAGCACCAGCTGGTCGACTCGATGGCGATGCTGCTGCTGACCCAGCCGAACCGCTACGACGTGGTGGTCACC
>Ga0207667_10011962_pt1 | contig 10047 bp, 7 predicted proteins | sample KBSCornC52_FD_184301 | JGI IMG/M metagenome (GOLD analysis project Ga0207667, IMG submission 184301) | Corn rhizosphere microbial communities from Kellogg Biological Station, Michigan, USA - KBS Corn C5-2 (SPAdes) (version 2) | ecosystem: Host-associated > Plants > Roots > Rhizosphere > Soil ... | reverse complement strand
CAGCGCGGACGCGCCGTCTCGTCGAGGTGCTGGGCGAGATCCGGCCCGATGTGCTGCACCTGCACAGCCTGGGCTTCGCCGCGGACGCGTTCGCCCTGGCGCGACGCCTGCCGCGACTGCCGATCGTGATCCAGGACCACGCCGACCGGCCGCCGCGCCGGTGGCGGCGGCCGTGGTGGCGGCTCTGGTACGGGGCCGCCGCGGGCATCGCCTTCACCGCCGCCGACATGGCGCAGCCGTTCACCCGTGCCGGCCTGTTCGCACCGTGCACGCGGCTGTTCGCGATACCCGAATCCAGCAGCCGTTTCACGCCGGGCGAGCGCGCCCGTGCGCGCGCCGAGACCGGCCTGCACGGCGACCCCTGCGTGCTGTGGGTCGGCCATCTGAACGCCGGCAAGGACCCGCTGACGGTGCTCGACGGCGTGGCCCGCGCCGTGCAGCGGTTGCCCGGCCTGCAGCTGTGGTGCGTGTTCGGCAACGCGCCGCTGCTCGATGCGGTGCGCCAGCGCATCGCGCACGATCCGCGGCTGGCCGGGCGCGTGCACCTGCTCGGCAAGGTGGCGCACGCGCGGATCGAGACGCTGATGCGGGCCGCGGACCTGTTCGTCGCCGGCAGCCATGCCGAGGGCTGCGGCTATGCGCTGCTGGAGGCATTGGCCTGCGGCGTGGCGCCGGTGGCCACCGATATCCCCGCGTTCCGCGCGCTGACCGGCGACGGCCGCGTCGGTCGCCTGTGGCCCTGCGGCGACGCCGCGCAGCTGGCCGAGGCGCTGGTCGATGTCACGGCGAACCGGCCCTCGCCGGCGCAGGTGCGCGCCCACTTCGACGCCACGCTGTCGTTCGCCGCGCTGGGCCGCCGCTGGGCCGATGCCTATGCGCAGGTGCTCGACGACCGGCAGTGGAGGGGAGGATGAAACTCGCGCTGGTGGTGCCGGGCGGCGTGGATCGCAGCGGCGAGTTCCGCGTGATCCCGGCCCTGCTGGCGCTGATCGGGCGGCTGGCGCGCGCGCACGACGTGCATGTCTTCGCGCTGCACCAGGAAGCGGCGGCGGGCCGGTGGGAACTCGCCGGCGCCACCGTGCACAACATCGGCGACGGCTGGACACGCCTGCGCGCGATCGCGGCGATCCGCGCCGAGCATCGCCGCGCGCCGTTCGACCTGGTGCAGGCGATCTTCTCCGGTTCCTGCAGCCTGGTCGCCGTCGCCGCGGCGAAATGGCTGCGGCGGCCGAGCCTGGTGCATGTCGCCGGCGGCGAGCTGGTCGCGCTGCACGCGATCGGCTACGGCGGCCGGCGGAAATGGAAAGGGCGACTGCGCGAGGCGGTGGTGCTGCGCGGCGCCGATGTCGTCACCGCGGCGAGCGCGCCGATCATCGACGCGCTGGCCGCGCTCGGCCTGAAGGCCCGGCGCGTGCCGCTCGGCGTCGACCTGCGTGGGTGGTCGCCACGGGCTCCGCACGGGCGCGGTGCGGGGCCGGCGCGGCTGATCCACGTCGCCAGCCTCAACCGGGTCAAGGACCAGCCGACCCTGCTGCGCGCGCTGGCGGCGCTGGCCAAGGCAGGGCTGGCCTTCCGCATGGACATCGTCGGCGTGGACACGTTGTGCGGCGAAATGGAACGGCTGGCCTGCCGGCTGGGACTGGAAGGTCGCATCCGCTTCCACGGCTTCAAGACGCAGCGCGAGCTGCGCCCGATGATGGAGTCGGCCGACCTGCTGGTGCTGTCCTCGCTGCACGAGGCCGGCCCACTGGTCCTGCTCGAGGCGGCGGTGGCGGGCGTGCCCGCGGTCGGCACGGCGGTCGGGCACCTGGCGGAATGGACGCCATCGGCGGCACTGGCCGTGCCGGTCGGCGACTGGGCCGCCCTGGCCGGCGCGATCAGCCGGGTGCTGGCGGACGAAGCGCTGCGCCTGCAGCTGGCCGCCGCCGCACAGTGCCGCGCGGTGCGCGAAGACGCGGACCACACCGCGCGCGCGTTCGAGGCGCTCTATCTGCACCTGCTTGCCGCGAGCGGATGAAATGCGCCAGCAGCTCGCCGGGCCGGCATGCCCGGCGATACCCCACAGCGCGATTGCGCGCAATCGCGGTAGCGACAAACAAAGTAGAAGACTCTAGAGTTCGTGTCGCCTCGGGCGTGAGGGAAGGAGCCGGGTCCAGCGCGCTCTGAAGCGGTCGGCCACCCAGCCGGCTTGTATCCGCATCCGCAACAGGTTTCGACGCAACGCGGGCAGAGGCGCCAGCGGGTAGCCTAGCTTTCCGGCGTCGTCGGCCACCATCGCGCTCAATCGCTCACGATCACGTCGTGTGAGCGCACGGGATGCGCCATCCGCAGGCCGGCGGTTCAATCGTCCCGCCACTTCATGGCTGTCAAAAGAGCTGTTGCTCGGGGTGGGAATGCCGTTCGCGGTCGGTTGCATCATGACGGGCAGTGCTTGGATCCCGAGGAAGGAAGACATTCGGTGGACACTGCCTGCCGTGTCCTCCAGAAGATCCTCATAGCGGACGAGCAGGTACGAACCTGGCGCTGGTTGAACTGAACGACGTGCCGCCTCCCGGTACGACAAACGCATTTGATGCAGGATCCGATTTTCGTCGCTCAGTGGGCGACCGGAATTCCGTGTGGCCTGACGGCTTGATGCGTAGACCGCGTAAGGATGACGGACGACGTGGAGCAGTTTTGCCTCGGGAAATTCCGCCATGAGACGCGCCAGGAAACGCTCGTTGGTGGGTGTTTTCTCGACCCATCGCTGCAAGGGACTCGCACTGCGGAACCCTGTTGTGCAATGCGCGTAGGCAAGCGCGATCGAGACCAGCGGCCAGGACGTCGTGCGCGGGCCGAGCCGCGTTTCGACCAGCGGCCACCAGGCCATGAGCGCGCGTGCGAAATCAACGTACGGCGAGCCCTCTGCCGACGAACGGCCGAGCAGCCAGTAGGGTTGCTGGTTGATGGGGTTGGCAAGCCTCCGCAACCATTCGCAACCGAGGAATCGCTGCCAGTCGTCTGCCTTCAGCCGCTTCAGGTGCCACACGAAATTCGTGAGCATGGTGCCTTCGGCAGGAAGCACGGAGAGAGCTGGGTGGTGGTCGAGCAGATCGCGTACCAGCGTCGTGCCACTTCGATGAACACCGAAGACGAATACCGGTCGGCTCGCAACTGCGAAGGCACGCTCGATTTCGATCGCGGTGAGGATCAGCGGGCCGGCCGACTCGGCAAGGGACCAAACGGCAAGGGACCAAGCCATGGCGGCCTGGCGCACGGCGTCCAAATCCGTGACGCGTGGCCTTTGCAGCTGCCGGTCGAGCTGGTCCTCAAGAGCGAGAATATTCAAGCGGTGGCGCCTCTGCGTCGGTGGCCGGGTTGTCGATACCGGTGCCGGCACCGAAGTCGAGCACGTCCGCTCCCGCGGGCAGCAGGTCCAGCGCCATCTTCTGAAACCTCTCGCGCACCGCCCGGTCCCGCGGCGAGGCCAGCATGAATTCGTGGTATTGCGCTCCGGTATGCACGTCGCTTCCCGACCCTATCTCGAAATGACCAGGGTGAGCTTCTTGCTCTTCTGTGGAGCGAGGGGCTCCAATGCCGCACGCACCACGTACAGGATGTCCATCCGCGGCACCGGCCGGGTGAGCCACGTCAGGACGCGCCGGCGATGCGGCGCGGTGACCCAGTCTTGCCCCTGCAGCCAGAGCTGGGTGCGCGCCATGTCGGCGCGCTCCTCGAGGGCTTCTTGCGGTGGGCTGACACGATTCCGGAGGTAGCGCCCGGCTTCGCGGACCGAGCGCGACCACTCGAGGCCGGCGAAGGCGTGCAGCCACAGTTCCGAACACGAAACCCGGGTCAGGCTTTGCCGGCGCGAGATCGTCCGCAGCAGCAGCTGGCAGTCGCGTTCGAGCCGGGCCAGCACGGCGGCGGGGATCGCTTCGGGGTAGTAGCGTGCGGCCAGCCGCAGCGGCGGCAGCGCCCACCATGGCGGCTCGGCGTCGCCGTCCCACAGCACGGCCCAGTCGCCCGCGGAGAGGCGCGCCGCCAGCAGCGCGATGTCGTGCAGGTGCAGCAGGCGCAGGCTGCGGCCGCACATGTTGCCGGCGGCGTGCAGCAGCAGGTGGCTCATCAGCGCGCCGTGCGACGGGTAGGGGTTCAGGCCCGGCTGCGGCTGGCGCGGATGGACCCGCGCGCTGATGTCCACCGGCGACACCGGCAGCCGCTCGCGGATGCGGGTGTGCAGCTCGATGTTGACCGGCGTGTCGCGGTGCTCGCCCAGCCCGGCGAACGGCTGGCCGGTGGCCGGCTTGAACACTCGGTGCTTCCACTGTGCGAACGACTCCACGTAGCCGAGCTGCAGCAGCAGCTGGATCGCCGCCGCGGCATCGTCCTCGCGCACCAGCAGGTCGATGTCGGCCATCGGCCGCTCGCCCGGTACATAGATCCCCAGTGCGTGCAGCGCGGCACCCTTCAGCGGCACCAGCGCCAGCCCGGCGGCGCGGGCGTCGGCGTCGATGCGTCGCAGCAGTGCGTCGATGCGCCGATGGCGCAGCTCGACATGCTCGCGCTGGCTTTCCAGGAAGCGCCGCCACGGCAGGTTTTCCCACGCGCAGCATCCGCACAGCAGCGGCGACACGCCGTGCGCGACGGCGACGGCCGTGGCCAGCCGCCATTCCAGTTCGTTCCATGCCGGCGTGGCGCCGCCCGGTCGCGCCAGCTCCGCGGCGAGTGCCTCGGTGGTGCGGCGCAAGCCGTGCCGGACGATCCTGAGTGGCGGCAGCATGGCGCGGTCAGTGCAGCTGCAGGGCGATGTGCCGCGTCGGCGCGGCTGGCGGCGACGTGGCGTCCTTGTTGCGGTGCATGCCCTCGCGGGCGATCAGCGCGTCCCATTGCGCGTCTAGCGCGGCGTGGCGCTCCGCCCGTTCGGCGGGCTCCGCCTGCTGGATGGCGACGTGTTCGTGCAGCAGGTCGCGCACGCGGCGGTAGAAGTCCGAGTCGTAGGCGCCGCGGAACATCATGGCCAGGTCGCCGCTGTCCTGCCAGTGCGTCTTCGGCCCCAGCTGGGCCTTGACCTGCTCATAGAACTTCGTGCCCGGCAGCGGGTAGGACACGCTCACCCCGATATCGTCCGGCGCGGCCTGCACGATCAATTCGCGGGTGGCCAGCAGGTCGGCCAGCTGCTCGCCCAGATAACCCAGCTGGATGAAGAAGCCCACGCGGATGCCGTGTTCGCCCAGGCGTGCGCGGGCGGTGACGAGGTCGGCGACCTTGGTGCCCTTGTTCATCGCGTCCAGCACGCGCTGGCTGCCGCTTTCCGCGCCAATCCACGCCTCCGCGCAACCGGCCTCGCCGAGCGCGGCGGCCATGCGTTCGCTGATCAGGTCGGCACGGGTCTGGATGGTGAATGGCACCGGCCCGTCGGCGGCGTGCAGGTGCGCGGCGAACTGCGCCACCCAGTCGACGCGGAAGCCGAAGATGTCGTCCGCCAGCCAGATGTGGTTCGGCTTGAACGTGCGTTTCAGGTAGCTCATCTCCGCGGCCACGTCCTCCGCGTTGCGCTGGTTGTAGTGGTTGCCCCAGATCGGCTTGGCGCACCAGTTGCAGCGGAACGGACAGCCGCGCGACGCCGCCATGTTGAGGCTGAAGTAGCCGTGCCGTTCGTGCCACATCGCGCGGTAGCGTTCGATGTCCACCAGGTCCCAGGCGGGGTGGCCGACCAGCCGCGGGTCCGGCGGCAGCGCGCCGAGCCGGGTCAGCTGCATCTGCCCGTCGACCAGGGTGGCGACGCCGCCGAGGCCGGCGGCCCAGCCGTCGTCGTCGGCCTCCGGGTTGCGCTGCAGCCGACCGATCAGTTCCGCCAGGGCGGCGATGCCTTCGCCGACCAGCACGGCGTGCGCGCCGGCGGCGAGGAAGGCGTCCGGATGGTCGGAAGCATCGGAGCCGGCGACGATCACCCGGGCGCCGCCGGCGCGTGCCGCGGCGATCATCTGGCAGGCCGCCTCGCGCATGCGGCCCAGGCACATCTTGGTCAGGAAGTTGAAGTTGTCCTCGTACAGTACCACCACGTCCGGCCGGGTGGTTTGCAGGGAGGCTTCGAAGTCCTCGACGCCGCCGGCAAGCATCGCGTCGAACAGGCTGACCGCGTGCCCCATCTGCCGCAGCAGCGCGGCGACCTGGATCGTGGCGAGCGGGGGATACGGCTTGCCGCGCTCCCACTGTTTCGGGTCGAACCGCAGGAAGTAGGAGTGGCCGACGTGAATCCTCAGCATCTCGCAGTAGCCTCGATCGTAGCCATGGGGGCAGGCCGCGCACCGGCGCACGGCCGGCACGTGGGCGCCGTCGCTCGACGCTGCCTGGACGTAAGTGCCCCAGCGCGGGCCTTCGGTTGCCTCGTGCGGCAAAAATATTCGGGCCGCGGGTACATGCCAGGGACAACCTTTGTCCGCCGAAGCCGCACACACCGGCCAGCGTGTCCGCATGGCGCGGCGCGATGCCATCAACGAGGCTGGACCCGCGATCGGCGACGATGACCCTGAACCCGCACCACGGCGCCCAAGCCGCCGCTTCCGACCCGTTCGGCGAACGCTCGCGCCGGCACGCTTCGCTGTGCCGGCAGATCATGGGCGGGTGTTTCCGTTTCGAGAGCGCCAGCGCGGCGCTGCTGGACCTGGTCGACGCCGCCTACGTCGGCCTGCCGCCGCACCGGCTGCCGCCGGCCGCGCCGGAGTTCCGCATCGAGCTGCGCCTGCTGCCGCGCCGCGCGTCGCCGCCTGCCACCGAGCCGCCGCCGGTGCAGATGCAGTCCGGCGCCGGCCTGCTCTGCGGCGTGATGGACGCGTCGAACTACGTGGTGCTGGCGCCCGCGCAACGGCAGGCCCTGGTGGTGGCTTCCGAAGACATGCTCGAGCGCCCCTACCACCTGCGCTACGAGCTCATCGAATTCGCCGTGTTCACCCTGGCCACGCGCGGGCTGGGCCTGGTGCCGCTGCACGGCGCCTGCGTGGGCCGGCAGGGGCGCGGCATCCTGCTGCTGGGGGCCAGCGGTTCGGGCAAGTCGACCCTCGCCTTGCACAGCCTGCTGCATGGCCTGGATTTTCTCGCCGAAGACGCGGTCTTCGTGCAACCGGAAAGCCTGCTCGCTACCGGTGTCGCCAATTACGTGCACGTGCAGGCCGATGCGCTGCGCTTCGTCGACGACGGGGAGGTCCGCCGCTGGATCGGCGAGGCGCCGCGCATCCGCCGTCGCAGCGGTGTCGAGAAATTCGAGGCCGATCTGCGCCAGGGCCACGGCCGTCTCGCGCCGGCACCCCTGGAACTGGCCGGCGTGGTTTTCGTTTCCAGCCAGGCGGCCGACGATCCCGACCTGCTGCTCCGCGCCATCCCCGCGGGCGAGATCGCCGCAAGGCTGTGCGCCGACCAACCCTACGCATGCGGGCAGCCGGGCTGGCATCCCTTCCAGCAGCGGATGGAGCAGATCGGCGCCCACCAACTGCGCCGCGGGCGCCATCCGCGGGACGCCGTCGACGCCTTGCGCCGGCTGCTCGGCTGAGGCCGCCGGCCGCGCTTGCCGCCGCCGTGCGCCGGAGAGGTAACGATGAGCATGTGTGCGGCGAAGAACTTGGGAGTAGGTTGCCGGGCGTACTTGGGCAGTTCGATGTTTAACGGGCAACGGACCGAAGCGCGGAGGTGTTCCGAGCCGGGTCGATGCCCTTCACGAGGGTCACGGAAATGAAAAAACGTTTTGTGGGAGCGGTTGCGGCGGGCGCGCTGGTGGCGCTGGCTTTGGCGATGCCGGCCCTTGCCGCGCTCAAAACGGGTGCCACGGCACCCGACTTCACCGCCGAGGCCAGCCTGGCCGGCAAGCATTTCACCTTTTCCCTCGGGGAGGCCCTGAAGAAAGGGCCGGTCGTGGTGTATTTCTATCCGTCGGCTTTCACCGGCGGCTGCGATCTCGAAGCGCACACCTTCGCGACCACGAAGGACAAGTTCGATGCGGCCGGCGCCACCATCATCGGCGTGTCGGCCGACAGCATCAAACGGCTCGACGCGTTTTCGTCGGATCCGAAATACTGCGCCGGGAAATTCCCGGTCGCCTCCGATGCCGACGGCAAGGTCGCGGGTTCCTATGACCTCCAGACGGTCGCGGCAAAGCCGGGCATGAAAGATGTGCGCGGCGTGGCGATCGACCATGCCTTCATCCCGCGCACGACCTTCGTGATCGCGGGCGATGGCAGGATCGTCGCCACGTTTTCCTCGGAGGCCGATCACCTGAGGCCCGACCAGCACGTGGAAAAATCGCTGGCCATCGTGCAGCGCCTGCAGGCAGGCAAGACGCCCTAGCAGGATGTGAAAGCACTTGGCGCGTGCGGACCACGGACGGCCCGCCGCGGCCGGGCCTGCCGCAACCTTTTCCTCGGTGGACCGCACCTACCGGCGTGGGAATTCCGGCCTGGAGAGAGGTGTTGTCCTGAACCGCCACGCAGTACGTCGAAACCGCGGCCGCGTTGGCCGGTCGACAACGCGGACCCGTCATGAAGCCGGCTGAGTCGCCGCGGGCGCACGATCGGCCCGGGGATCTGCTGCGTTCGCTGGCGCGCACGCTCAGCGGCGTCGAGCGGGTGGAAACCGTCGCGTACGTGGTGCTGTCGCTGGGCGCGGCTTTCGCCGGCAGCCTCGCGGCCCTGCTGCTGGTGCCGCTGGTGCAGCCGGGGCAAACGCTGCCGTTCGGCGGCGCGCTGCTCGACCCGCGCCGCAGCGTCGAGATGCAGGCCGCCATCTTCGCCGCCGCGACCGGCGCCTTCGCGCTGTTGCGCTGGCAGGCGGCGCGGATGGGCGCGCGCCTGGTCGGCCGCTACGGCATGCACCTGCGTCGCGCGGTGCATGCGCGCCTGGTCGACGCGCCGCTGACCTCGCTGGCGGATGCGACATCCGCGGAAATCGCCAACGTGCTTACCCACAACGTTGAGCTCATCGTGCAGGGCTTCAGCGCCCTGCAGCAGTTGCTGATCGCCGCCGTCAGCGCCGCCGTCAGCCTGGGTTTCGCGTTCTGGGTCTCGCCGCCGCTGATGCTGGCGGCGCCGGTACTGGTGGCGCTGGGGTTGCTGGCGTCGCGCGCCTACGGCCGCGAGCAATCGATGGTCGCTCGCCAGTACGTCGTCGACATGACCCGGCTGTTCTGGCACAGCGAGGATTTCCCGCGGCGCCTGCGCCACGTCCGCTCGTTCGAGCGCGAGGCGGCGGAGAAGGCGAGCTACGGTGCCATTTCCGCCCGGCTGTGCCACGGCTACCGGCGCCAGCTGGAGCTGGTGGCGTCCGGACGGCTGATGCTCGAACTGCTGGCGGCGGCCGGGATCGCCGCATTGTTCGTGCTCGCGCATCGCTGGCACGGGGTCGAGCAGTCCGCGCTGATCGCGGTGTGCCTGCTGCTCGGGCGCCTGCTGCCCTACCTGGTGACGACGCGGCAGAGCTTCCAGCAGCTGCGCTCGGCGGCGCCGGCCTTCGAGCTGTGGCAGCGCTACGTGAGCCTGGCGCCGGTGCACCCGTCCGCGGCGCGGTCAGGCGCCGGCGCTTCAGGCGCTGCGCTGCACATCGAGCGGATGCGGCTGACGCCGCCGCCCAGCGGGCTCGAAGTCGGCGAACTGGTGCTGGCGCCCGGCGAACTGACGTTGATCTGCGGCGACTCCGGCATCGGCAAGAGCAGCCTGGTCGACGTGCTGGCCGGCATGATGGCGCCCGAGGTTTTCGTGGCGCGCCGCGATGGCCGGCCGCTCGATTTCGACGCGTACCGCGAGCTGGTGCGTCACGGCGCCTACGTCAGCCAGAACGTGCGGCCGTGGCAGCATTCCGTGCGCGAATGCCTGCTGTGGGCAGCGCCCGACGCCACCGACGCGATGTTGCGCAGCGCGCTGGTCGATGTCGGCCTCGACAAGCGGCTGGCCGATTCGCCGCACGGGCTGGATACCGCACTGCACAGCGCGTCGAGCCGGCTTTCCGGCGGCGAACTGCAGCGGCTGCTGCTGGCCCAGGTCATCCTGCGCCGGCCGTTCCTGGCCGTGCTGGACGAAGCCA
>Ga0207667_10011961_pt1 | contig 10047 bp, 9 predicted proteins | sample KBSCornC52_FD_184301 | JGI IMG/M metagenome (GOLD analysis project Ga0207667, IMG submission 184301) | Corn rhizosphere microbial communities from Kellogg Biological Station, Michigan, USA - KBS Corn C5-2 (SPAdes) (version 2) | ecosystem: Host-associated > Plants > Roots > Rhizosphere > Soil ... | reverse complement strand
ATTTCGTGAGGCACGATGCCTTCGTTCTTTCGGGCCACGAGCCAATCCGCCACGGCCGCGATCTCGTTGGCCTGAGTATCCAGGACCCTAATGTCCGGGGGCGGACCGTTGAATGTGGAAATCGTAACCCCGACGATCGTCTGCGTTGCCATCTACATCGGATAGCTCAGGGCCCAATAGACGATCAGCTTGCATGCGGATCTGGTGTGATGTCCTGTAATTGATCCGGAGGGTCGAGGAGCGCCCTCGAAATGTCGACTCCCAGCGCCTTCCAGGAAAACGGCTGTTGGAAGATCCGCTGGCCAAGGTCGCCTGCGAAGAACAGGCTGTTCGGCCGGCTTCCGCCCAATGCTGCCAGAAAGCGGAGCTGCGCCACTCCTACGTCTTGCGCCTCATCCATCACCGTGAATTGGAAGGGTGGATGCCCACCCTCGGCAAGCTTCCCGGCCACCCGGCTGAACACGTCCGAGTAGGTTACCAGACCCCGATCCCGGAGAGCTGTGCGCACGCGCTCGAAGATCGACCATAAAACCGCACGCTGTTTCTCTTGGAGCCGTGTCTTGCGCCCCAACCGCGTTACGTCGCGATAGCCGTCCCAGGAACCCAACTGCCAGGCGTCAACCACCTGCTCTCACTCGGTCAGCAGGAAGGACTGGGAGAACTTGTGACCCTCGACCGCCACTGCGTTGGCCTCGATCAACTCCTGAACCTGCTCGCGCGACGCGATTTTCGGCCGCCCGAAGTGCACCTCGTAGAGCCGCCGCCCGATCGCGTTCAGCGAATGTACTTCTAGTCGATCGCCCAGTCGAGGCTCATTTCCGATCAGGCACCGAAGCTTCGCCTGGAGCGCATTCGACAGCGCGTCCGAAAACGTCGTGAGTAGCACTCGGGCGTCCGGATTCTGTCGAGCCAGCCACACCGCCCGATGAAGGGCGACAATCGTCTTCCCGGTTCCCGCCGACCCCGCCACTCTTGCTGGGCCGCTGAAGTCACGCTCCACCAGACTGCGCTGCGCTGGATGAAGGAAAACGGTCCATTTGTCCCACGGGTAGTCGAGCGCGCGCTCCAACTCCTCTACGTTGGCCACCACGCGGAAGCGGCGTTGGGCGTCGGGATGGGCAAACGGATCAGCTCCAACAGCTACGGGCTTGGCGATCTTGGGCGCGACGCCAGTGGCCAGATCGAGCAAAGCTTCGGCGGCCTCACTGGGCAGGTGGTCCGCGAGTTCCAGCAGCCTGTCCTCATCGGCGCGGCGCACGTCGGCTTGTCCTCACCTATGCACTGAACGAATGCGGTGTTCTCTTTAACTTTCGACGCGGGATGCCGGTTTGCCCATTCGGCGCCTATCCAGCCCTCCCGGCTCGCTTCTGATAGACACGAGATGAACGCTCCCGGCATGATGTGCGAATTGACCCTAGCGCTTTCACGTTCAAGTTCTGGCATCCAGCCTCTTTGTGGCGTCGCGGGCTAGTGGGCTGTCCGGGAGATACCTTTAAATATCTCGACGCCACATTATCATGGCGTTATTACAACTGTCTTCTGGGCAGGGAGCAAAGCTTCAAAGCTTCAGAGTTACCTACGGAAACGAAATCTGCCCGCCGCGCATTCTGAAGCCGGGGAGGGTTGTTCATCTTCCGAAGGAGGGGCGGTGAGCTGAGGGTGCGGGCCGGATCACGGAGGGGCATAGGCGTTCGAGGATGGCGGGCCGCATTGTATACTCAGTCTGGAATGACGCAACGAAGGTGGAAAGGAGATTATCTCTTTCTCCTCCAAAACCTGATACTCAAGGATTTCCGTATCCGCTACCGGAATATGAGCCTGGGCATCCTGTGGTCGCTGATCAACCCCCTGGTGATGATGGGCGTGCTGACCTTCGTCTTCAAGTACATCTACGGGCAAGGGACGCCGCCATCCTTTCCTCTTTTCGTTCTGTGCGGCCTGGTTCCTTTCAACTTCTTCACGGCCGCCTGGCTGAGCGGGACCACGTCGATTATCGCCAACGCCCAGCTGGTCAAACGCGTTCCCGTGCCGCGCGAAGTGGTACCGATCGCCGCCGTGTTCTCCAATTGTGTCCATCTGGTGATCCAAATGGCGCTGCTATTGACGATGACGCGTTTCTTCGGCCTGTACCCAAACTGGTTCTGGCTATGGCTGTTGCCCTTGTGGCTTCTCTATATCGCGTTCGTGTGCGGAGTTTCGTTGCTAGCCAGTGCGGTTAGCGTCTTCATTCGAGACACGCAGTACGTGGTGGAATCATTCAACGTAGTTCTGTTCTGGCTGGTGCCAATTTTCTATTCGTTCGAAATTATTCCGCAGAAGTATGCGACCGTCTATAGCTTGAATCCAGTGGCGGCGATCGTGCTGGCGATGCGGAACATCCTGCTAGAACACAAACCACCACCGGTCGCGCTGATCGAGAAGATGGTGCTCGCGGCGGCGGTCTCGCTCGGCGTGGGCCTGCTGGTTTTCAAAAAGTTGAAACGAAGCTTCTACGAGTACATCTGAAGATGTGACATGAACGGCCGTTACAGCGGCACGGTAAGGATTAGGCCCCGTTTAGCGCCGCAACGCGCGCTAAAAGAATGAAGACGCATCCAGATGAAATGATTGCCTCGATGAAAGATATCGGATACCGGCTACGGCGATCCTATTTCACGACTTACGGGGCCATCTACGGGGACGACGCGGCGCTTAGCCGATTGGAAGAAGGAATCGAATCGGGCCGAATTTCGTTCGAGGTGTTTACCGAAGGTAAGGGCGAGGACCAGCTCCTCATGAGACCGTCCCTTCAAATGTGGGTCGCCGAGCATTGTTCGCTGGTAGCATCATTCGGCAACTACAGGATTTACCATTACCGCTCACCCCGACCAACTCAATCCGCGGCATCTCCAAATAGGTGACAAGGTCAGAAGCTGCGTCGTATTACCGTGGAGAAGAATGGCACGAACCCGCTATCATATACAGATAGGCCGACAACACACGCCAAGGGATGGAGACTGCCTCGAAACAGGTTTTGGTAACCGGCGCCGACGGGTTTATCGGCTCACATCTGGTGGAACTCCTTGTGAGAAAGGGGGCACAAGTTACTGCGCTCTCATTCTACAATTCGTTCAACAATTGGGGCTGGCTCGAAAGTCTTCCGTGCCTCGATAGGATTCGGGTTGTCACGGGCGACATCCGTGATCCACACTTTTGCCTGGAGCTTCTGCGAGAAATAGACGTCGTGTTTCACTTGGCGGCACTGATTGCTATTCCATACTCTTATCGTGCGCCGGCGAATTTTGTAGAGACGAACGTTGTTGGCACGTTGAACATTTGCCAAGCAGCATTGGCCTCGGGCGTCAAGCGAATGGTCCATATATCAACTAGTGAGGTGTATGGCACCGCGCGGTACGTCCCCATCGACGAGTCGCACCCGATACAGACCCAGTCTCCTTATAGCGCTACGAAGGCCGGTGCCGATGCCATCGTCAACAGTTTCTATTGCTCATTTGGCTTGCCGGCAGTGACGGCTCGGCCATTCAATACATACGGGCCCCGCCAATCCGCGCGCGCCGTGATTCCAACAATCATCTCCCAGTTGGCAGCTGGATGTCAGGAAGTCATGTTAGGCGATACGGAGACGACCAGAGACTTCACCTTTGTGCAGGATACGTGCCGGGGCATCGTGGCGCTGGCAGAGGCGGAGGGCGGACTTGGTGATGTTTTCAACATCGGTTCGAACTTCGAAATTAGTATTCGGGAGCTGTTCCATACGATTGCTGAGCTAATGGATTCCAAGTCGCGTATTCACGCGGATGAAACTCGAAAGCGCCCCGAACGGAGCGAAGTCATGCGGTTGTGGTGCGATAACTCGAAATTGAAGGCAGCAACGGGCTTTCAGCCACAAGCCACGCTCCGTGATGGGCTTTCACAAACCATCGAATGGTTCCGGCGCGCGGAAAACCTGAAGCAGTACAAAACCGAGCTCTATAATGTCTGAGCCGCATCCATCCAGCCATCCAGTGCGGAGACGCGCGGTGATTCTGGCGGGCGGCCGCGGCACGCGTCTCCGGCCTTACACAATGGTATTTCCAAAGCCGTTAATGCCCGTGGGCGAGTATCCGGTTTTAGAGGTGATTGTCCGACAACTGGCCAAACAGGGATTTCACCATATAACGATGGCCGTTAACCATCAGGCGAACCTTATCAAGGCGTTCTTCGGAGATGGCTCAAGCTGGGGCGTTCGCATTGACTATTCCCTTGAATCTGAGCCTCTCAGCACGATTGGGCCCCTTAAACTGATTCCGGATCTTCCTGAGCATTTCCTCCTCATGAATGGCGACGTTCTGACGGATCTCGATTTCCAGGCTTTTTGGAGGCGCCATGTGGAGGGCGATCGCTTATTCACGATCGCTGCGGCCTGCAGGATAGAGTCGACTGAGTATGGCGTCCTGCATGTTGATTCCCAGCAAGTTCTTTGCGGCTTCGAGGAGAAGCCGCGAAAAGAATATCTGGTCAGTATGGGAGTCTACATGGTCAGCGGAAAGCTGTTGCCGGATATACCAGCAGGGAGACCGTACGGATTCGACGATCTGATGCGAGACTTGCTCGCCCGCAGAGCTTCAGTCGGCGTCATACGACATGGCGGCTACTGGCTGGATATTGGACGTCCGGGCGATTACCAGCAGGCCATCGATGATTTCGAGAGCGGCCGGCAGGAATTATTGCTTGGATGAACGATTCGATCCTAGTTACCGGTGCGACTGGTTTCGTTGGCACGCATTTGGTACAGGCGCTTCGGCAGCGCGGCGATTCTGTGGTAGCCCACTCTACCAGGCACGGTAACCTCGCTTGCGAGGAACCAAAGGCAATTGGTATCCGGCACGTCTATCACCTCGCCGCCCGCACTTACGTTCCTGATAGCTGGAAGGATCCGCGAAGCTTTTACGAAGCGAACGTTCTCGGTGCGCTAAATGTCCTTGAATTCTGCCGCAAGCATGGCTGTTCGCTGACATTGATGAGCTCCTACGTCTATGGTCGACCAGAACGTTTGCCGCTTTCCGAGGATCATCCCTTGCGTGCTTTCAATCCATACGCGCACAGCAAGATCCTCTCCGAAGAGATGGCCCGGTTTTACGAGGCTGCATATAACGTTCGCGTTAACATTGTGCGCCCGTTTAACATCTATGGCCCAATGCAGAGCGGCCAGTTCCTAATTCCCACTCTGATTTCTCAAGCCCTCTCGAAAGATCGTGATGCGATCATCGTGCAAGATGCGGATCCGAAACGGGATTATATCTTCGTGGCAGACCTGATAGATCTGCTCCTGCTCCTGGACGACTCGCGAAACCCCGGCGTGTACAATGCCGGATCGGGAGTATCGACCAGTGTGCAAGAACTGGCAGAAGAGATCCTACGGCTGACTCGAATACAGAAGCGGATCCTATCCCGAGACTGCCGGCGGCCGGATGAGATTTTGAACACCGTCGCCGATATCACGCGGGCCCGCGACATCCTGAACTGGCGTCCGAAGATCAGTCTTCAGGAAGGATTGCTACGCACCATCGCTTACATGCGGTCCACTGTCCCTGGTGAGATCATCGCGCAGGTCCAGGAGCACAACCATTGATGCAGGGTCGTTTTCGGAGTGCGCTACTCGCTCTTTCGCCCTGGAATGTGGGGACGTCTTCCAAGAATCTGGTCCTCTGGCTGCGGCTCCGCCGGGATGCGGCGGCGCTCGATTTATGGCAAAAATACTTCGATGCTGAAGAGTATCTGCGGGAGCATCCAGACGTCGCGAGGGCGAAGGTCGATCCCTGGATTCACTTTTTGCTACGCGGTAACGCTGAATGCCGCAACCCATCGGAGCGATTTGATATCCGACGATACTTAATGGAATCTCCGGATGTCAAAGCGTCAGGTGTCAATGCGCTTTTGCATTTTGCATTGTTCGGGAATCGGGAAGGCCGCATGCTGGATCGCCGCGATCCAGTCCAAAGCACTGCCCCAGCCTGGTCCATCAACAACGATTGGAGACGCGATTACCCGCTGGTCAGCGTCGTGATCCCCTGCTTCAACTATGGCCGGTTCGTCGAATCGGCTATCCGCTCAGTCTTGGATCAGACGTTTACGGATTTCGAGGTAATCGTTGTTGAGGGAGGCTCAACCGATCCGGCTACCGTGGCGGAAGTCCATCGTCTTGAGACGCTGGCCCTGCCGAAGACGCGCTTCTATTACCGGGACGAGCGCCATTTTGCGGGAGACAATCGCAATTTTGGTGTCGGGATCGCCCGGGGCCGTTACATCTGCTGTCTGGATGCTGACGATTTATTGCACCCTGTGTATCTCGAAGTTGCCGTGTTTCTCGCAGAGGTTTACGGATATGACGTCGTCAGTTCAGGAGTGCAGAGCTTCGGCGAGTCGACTCAGTTGTGGCTGGCTCCAAATCCGGCGTTTCCCAAAATTTTAGAGGAAAATCAGATCGCAACGTCCGCTGTGTTTCGGCGCAGCGCCTGGGCTCACGTCGGCGGATTCCGCGATTGGGGCGTCGGAAGCGACCATGTCCACGAAGACTGGGATTTCTGGATTCGCGTGCTTGGCCACGGTCATCAAGGCGTGTCGATCCGGGAGCCGTTGCTGCTCTATCGGGTCCATTCGAACAGCCTAACAAACGTAAGCAAGCCAGATCTAGAGGAACAGCGAAAGCTGCTTCAGGCTGCAAACTCATCGTTGGCGGCCAGCGCGCCAGCTACCCAAGCCTCCCGTTCCGTGATTAATCCATGGACGAACCTTGGTCCCCTCGAAGAAGACGACCGTGAGGGAGTCTTGTTTGCGCTCCCGTTCGTCACTATAGGTGGTGCCGAGACGCTTTTCAAGACGATCGGCCAGGGAATGGTTTCTCGTGGCCATCGTCTGGTGGTGACCACTTCAATCACGCTTCCCGAATCCGTGCCGGAAAATACTTCGTGCTTCCGTGGCATCACAGCACAGGTGTATCATCTGTCCCGCCTGTTTCGAAACGATGAGGATCGTCGCACGTTTCTTTTCTATCTGATTCGGCGCAACAAGATACGGACGGTGGTGATCGCAGGATCTGAGTTCGTGTACCGTCTGCTGCCGGAGTTGAGGCGAGAGTTCCAGGATCTCCGCATAGTGGACCAACTGTTTAATGACAGCGGGCACGTCTCAAGCAATCGGCGCTATTCCACCTGCATCGATGCGACCATCGTACCTTCCGAAGAGCTGCGTGGCGCGTTAGTCCAACGGCATGGAGCAGCACCTTCCACCGTTCATGTTATACCCCACGGGATTGCGCTACCTTCGCCACCAAATGGCGAGTTTCCAAACTTATTGGCTCGCCACGGGCACGTCATCGTTGGATTCTTCGGGAGGATGTCGGAAGAGAAGGCGCCTGATCTCTTTGTCGAAATTGCTCGACAACTAGCCGGTCATCGCAACCTGTTCTTCGTGATGACAGGAGAGGGTCCAGAGCGCGGGAATGTGCTCCGGCAAATTCACAAGTACGATTTGACGGATAGAATCTACGCGCCTGGCTTTGTCGATGACGTCTTACCCCTGATGCGCTCTGTGGACATCGTTGTAGTTCCATCGCGCATCGACGGCATGCCTTTGACGGTATTGGAGTGCCAAGCTCTAGGCAAGGTTGTAGTCGCCTCACGTGTTGGCAGCTTACCGGCCATGATTGATGACGGGAAGAGCGGGTTCCTGTGTGAGCCAGGAGACGTAAGGGCCTTTTGCCGGCGCATTCTTGATTTGGCGCAGGATCTGGGATTACGTGAACGAATGCAAGTTGAGGCCCGGCAATCCGTCGCCGAGCGGCACGGTGCCGAGGATATGCTCAAAGCGTACGAACGCGTTTTCTCGGCTGTTCATGGGAACAGGGCACAGTCCCGTACGGCAGGCGGTGAGCCATGATGCGTTTTGACGACACCTGCAACATTTGCGGGTTGAGCGAATTTCAGCCTTTCGCGGAGCGTGCCGATGGCATTCCGGTTGTCCTGTGCCGCTGCTGCGGCCATGGCGTTATAAGATATCTCCCCGGCGCAGTCGAAGATTTGTACCGAGACGCCTACTTTTCATCATCGAAGGATGCTTCGGTCGGGTATGATGACTATCCGTATACCGCCGAGCACGGTGTATCGTGGGCGGCGGCCTTGGGTCAGTTGCTGTTTCCCTCAGGCCGAATCCTGGACATCGGTTGTGCCAACGGACATCTGCTCCGCAAGTTCGGGGCGGCCTACGAACGCTTCGGAATCGAGCTAAACCAGAGCGCGGCCGAGGAATGCCGCATGAACGGTATCACTGTCCTGGCGTCTGACGTGCTTGACCAGAACCTCCGGCGGGATCACGAGGGGGAATTCAATCTCGCGCTGGCCATCGCTGTCTTCGAACATATAACGGATTTCAAGGGTGCCGTTGAGGCGGCGATGGCTTTGCTCCGAACGGATGGTCTTCTGCTCTTTGAGGTTCCGCTCCTCTCGGAATACGATCGTTCCGACCCTTGGCTGCGAACTTCTTTGGAGCACATTCACTACCCAACGGAGCGATCCCTTCACCATTTGTTTGAGACCATTCTCGGGCTGGAGCTAATCGGATCGAGGGTTCTCATCCATCGGTTTGGACAAACCTACGTAGGACTAGCCGCAAAATCAAGGAAGGTAATGGAAGCGGCCGCCCAATGTTTTGATCGCTGTATGCACGCACCTCCAGGCCGGCTGACGGCGGAGGAAGCGCGGTTCCGCTGCCTCTTCGGACTGATTCATACGGCCGATACTAGTCCAGAAATGCTCGCGCTCTGTGAATATTTGCCACCCTCTGACTTGAATCCGCTCGCTGTCCGCAGGCTGCTGGACCTCTGGAAAGCTGACATGCTTCGGGCCGTGGGAGTTTTAGAGCATTGCAAGCACGTTGAAAGCTACCTGAAAGAGGTCGAAGCAGCGCGAAATTGGCATGCAGAGGAGTCGAGGAAACGCGACGAGATCCTGAAAGAGGTTGAAGCAGCGCGAGATTGGCATGCAGAGGAGTCGAGGAAACGCGATGAGATGCTGCGGGAGCTTGCGGACGACCGGGACACGCAGGTTCGGACCATCGAACGAATGCACACCGAGAAGGCTGAAATGGAGGCGTCTTGGATATGGCGAATTTCCCGTCTGGTCCGCTCGCTGGGGCTGAGGCGGGCGAATGCAACTCCTGCGGACCACCGGAAATAAATGCCTTCCGTAGCATTCTATGATCATTGCTGATGATTTTGTGTTCCTGCATCCGCCGAAGACTGGCGGTTCTTTCGTTACCGAGGTTCTGATGGACGTATACGCCCGCCAGCACGGCCGGTCGGTCATCACTCTTAACAAGCACGGGGGCGTAGAGAGTATCCCCCGAGCAGATCAATCGAAAACACGGGTCACGACAGTTCGTAATCCATTCGATTACTATGCATCCACCTACCAGTTCGGCTACTGGATTGGTCGCGAGCCGGAACCGTGGCTGACACTCTGGAATGACGAGGAAATGAGACCCCGATTTCCGGGTTATCCCTATCTGAACTTCTCTGAGTTCTTGGAAGGAGCACTTGAGGTCGGTCATAAGCATCTCACACCTTCTCATCAGGAATTGGCCCGCAGCCTGCGCTTGGGCCCCTATACGGTTCGCACGTTACAGTTCTCGTTGCCCGACTACATAACTGCTTTGGAAACTTTCCGGATTACGCGAGATCTCAGAAGGTTAAGCAGCCAGGTCAAGCTGACGAGATTCCTGCACACTGAGACGCTGAACAAGGACGTGTTCGATTGGCTCGTGAGTCTCGGCGTTCATGCCTGTAGGGCGGCGCAAGTATTGGCTAAGCCCATCATCAAGCCACTGAATACTCCAGACGGAATGGTGCTGAAAAATGGCCACGGCCAGCACAGAACCGCTCATTGGTCGAACTTTTTCGACGAACGCCTCAAAAAAACCGTCGAGGAACGCGAATGGCTGTTCTTTGCTCTTTTTCCTGAGTACGAGACCCGCGGACGACAGAACGGAAGAGGTGGGCTTTATCCTAGGGAG